>Ga0247830_10000034_pt1 | contig 36742 bp, 56 predicted proteins | sample 12C_Control_Day5_FD_207766 | JGI IMG/M metagenome (GOLD analysis project Ga0247830, IMG submission 207766) | Soil microbial communities from agricultural site in Penn Yan, New York, United States - 12C_Control_Day5 | ecosystem: Environmental > Terrestrial > Soil > Agricultural land | place...
ATTTAAAAGAAAAAGTATAAATAAAAACGGGAGGTGTTATTTTCCTCCCGTTTTTAACGCTGTTATTTTTTCATCTTATCGGCATACTCGTTAACTTTCTGCTGCCTTTTTACCTGCTCGGGGGTGAGATTCTTGCCGGACGGCGGCGGAGTTCCCGTGCCTGGAGCCTGCGCCCCGTTCACTTTATAAAGTTTCGCCTCTTTCGCCTCTTTCTCAAAAAGCTCTTTGGCTTCCATCTGCCCAGTGGCGGCCGAATTTCTTACGATTTCGCCCGCCTTGGTAAATACCAATATCTTGTCACCCTCACGCTTAAACGAATATTTGGACTCCATTTCCATACGCAGCCCCTTCTTCGCAAACGGGCTTACATCGTCAACCCACTTTACCGATTCAAATTCACGGTCCAGAGAGTGATTGAGCCGTTCTGTTTCCGCTTCTTCTTTGGCCGACTTGCGTACGGTTTCAATTTCTTCCTCTTTTGCGGCAAGTGCCGACTTTTGCTCATCGGATAATTTACGGAGTTCGGTCAGCTCTTTTTTTTCCTTGTCGGTGAGACTCCCCGGTGTGGCCTTTTCCAGTTCTGTTATGCGGTCGTTTACTTCTGTGTACTTTGACTCAAGCAGCGGCAAAAGTTCGTCGTAGTCTTTTCCCTTGGCGCTTTCGCCCAAGATGCGGCTGAAAACCGTTTTGCCGGCACCTGTGATGCGGCCGACCGTGGAACTAAGTTCGCGCTTATGAACCTCTCTTGTTATAAGCACTTCTCCCTTTTGGGCATTGATGGCGTCCAGTGTTACATCACCTTCGATTTTAGAAAAATCAACCTCCGGCAATACCTGCTTGATGGCCTCCAGCGCGGGGCCTTCATATTTTATGGGGTCACTCATTATTTACCTCCTCCTTTCTTGGGCTCGGCCGGTTTTACCGGTTCAGTTTTTTTATTGTCTGCTTCGAGGTCTGCTTCGTTTTTAACCGTAGGTTCATCATGGGGCGCTGACTCGAGCTCGGCTATCCGTTTTTTCATAGCCTCTATCTGAAGTTCCTGCTCTTTAGCCGCCTGTGTCAGTTCCACGATTTGTTTGTCGGCCACGGAGTCTTTTTGCTCACGGCCCAGTAAGACATCTTTTTCTTCAATTTCGTAGGGCTTGAAGTTTTGAATCTGCCAATCTGAGACAAGCATTTTGCCCTGCTTCCCGAGGGTGATTTTCATACGCTCGAACTTTTCTGCCACCGGCTCGGTCTTGCCTAGCTTCGCCGGTATGTACCCACCGTTTTTGCGCACGTTTTGTGGTGCGGCAACGGTGATTACGTCAATTAATTTTTTTGCCATCGTATATGTGTTTTATTAAACCTGTGTTATGTTAGGGTCGCCCTGTACCGTTTTCAGTTGCGGGGTTCCTATCTGTCTGCGCGCTTCTTCTTCTGAAATTTTAAACCTGCTTGCCACGAGCGCAACGGCGGCATCCAGGTCATACAGTCCGGCGGCTACGGCTTTGGCAATCTCAATCATGCCCGTAAGACCGCCCACCGATTCGGCAAGGGTATTACCCCCCCCCATCTATGGCACCCACCGAGAACGGGTCAGCCGGTTGCGGTATGGCTTTGATAATTTCTTCGGCATAACCCTCAATGATTTCTTTCTGCTTTTCAGCGCCCATGGTTTCAAAGTCTTTGTGCTCTGAAAAGGCACGGCTGATGAACGAGGTAATCCGCTGGTGTATCACGATGTCCGTATAGGTTAGTGTTTTACCCACGTATGGTATCAACTCAGTTGAGGTGCTTGCCCACAAATCATCCAAAGCCATGCTCATTTTTACCATATCCACCGCATCCTGGTTAGAATTGAACCGGGTTTTGCCCGCTTCCTCAATCAGTTGCATTTTGTAGGAAGGCGGCATATTTGAGGTGTTGGCCTCTGAAATTTCCGTGGTTATATCCTGCGGTGAACGGAAAGAGAAAGTAGTAGGCTTAGATACGCTCGGCATCGTAAAATCCGACTGGTACCGGTACCATCCGCAGGCCTCAATGGCAAATTCCATCAGGTCGAAAAATTCATTCGAGAACTGCACAAGGAAGGAGTGGTACTCGTCTTTTTCCAGGTGCGAACCTTCGGCGGTCTGTTGTATTTTCTCGGCAGACTTAAAAATGTGGGCAAAGGCCCCTTCTTTTTTTTTGTCTATCTGTTCATCCAGCGGCTGTATGGTATCCGGAGTGGGCGCCACGTAGGCCAGCACTTCGCCGAGTGGCATAAACTTACTCGGGTCGCCGTCCATTTTATCCGGTACGGTAAATACGGTTGTCGGCCCTTTGCCGCTTCCGGAACAGCCGGGGCAAGCCACGCGTTCGCTCCTTGCCGGACTCCAGACAAACCCTCCGTTACACATGTGCCCCTCGGTCACAACGGTGCATTTACGCTCCCGCTGGATGGCCACGGGGTAGGCGTTGGCGTGCAACACCATGGTAAGGGTTGAAGAAAGCCGTATCACTTCGTCCAGGTCGGGAAGTGCTCCGGAGAAAACGCTTTCGTAGAAAATTTCCCCGTCTATCTCCTTGGGCTTACCGCCCAGCTTTCTGCACGGTACGTAATTCCAGTCATGCCGGTAGATTTCGGTTTCCGTGTAGACAATCTGCCCCTCGGATGTTCTGGCCGTGGGTACAACTTCATAAATGGAAGTGCGGTCGTATGCTTTGAACTTTACGTAGTCGGCATTTTCAAAACGTACTTTGCCGTCAGCGATTATGCTCAGGTGGTTTTCCGAATGAAAAATGACATCGCGCTCCTTTATAAGTCTTACGATGGGTTCAATATCAACGCTCTGGTCCGGAATCAGATTTCCTTCGCCGTTCATTTTAACGGGTATCCTCAAAGGTTCCACAACCATTAACTGGTTGGGGTAGTTTATTTTGGACTCGCGTACAATGTCAAAGAAATAAGACTCCAGCGAATGATATTTCGGGTAATCCCTGTAGAAGTATTTTTCCTGCTCAGGGTCCCAGCCGGTTATGGAATAGTTCTGCTTATTGGCTATTACCTTGGTTTTGTTGAGCGCACGCGTCCACGTAGAGCGGGTATAGGGCACGTAAAGCCCACATTGGTAATCCCACTCTTTGGGGTCCTGGTTGGGTGCTTTTGTCCGCAGTACCTCGTATGGGAATACTTTAGCCTCTGCGTGGATGGCTACTTCGAAATGGTGCCTTACGGTTTCGGCATAAACAGGGTTTATATCCGGAAGCCGCTCACACCATCTCTCGTACTCGAAATTCTTCTTTTCGGTATAACCGGGTACGCGCCAATCGGCCGACATCATTTTTAATGCGGCGTTTGCACAGATGGTTGATATTTCTCCCGCAGGCAACACTTATTTGGTGGGCTTTGTTGGTTTAGTCCTTGGCTTTGTGGGCCGGCCGCAGCATTTACTTTTCATGGCTATTTACGTTTAAGTATGGTGAGCCCCCGTTTTTCTGGGGTGTTCAGCGTGATTTTGGAGTAATCGTATTGTTCTGCGTAATCCATCAACCTCACCACGTCGGGCATGTGTATGCCGTCATGGTAAACGATGAGGCCGCCGGGGGTCAATACGTGCTCCACCTGTTTGAATTCAGGCAGAATATGCTCCCAATGGTGGGCGCTGTCCACGAAAACCAGGCCGAAGTGATTTCGGGTGAGCTTGGGCAGTTCCAAAATGGAATCACCGAGTATAAAATCAATGGACTTACCCTTTGCAGAATAGGCCTTTTTGGCATCTGCGGTGCGAAAGTCCTCAATGTCGATACCCGCAAAGTATCCGTCCTTGGGAAGTGCATTTATGAGCGCGATGGAAGTTTCACCCTCAAATACGCCCACCTCCAAAACGGTTTTTGCGCCGGTCATTGCGATAAGCCCGGCAAGAAACCAACCCACCTCGGGTTCACTGTTCCACTCTTTTGGAGGGTTATTATCCACCTAGCACCTCCTTGCATTTTTCGATAAACATCTGCCCGTTATTCAGCCTTACCTCAAATGCATGGTAGATACCGCCCTGGTAAGTTGTACCCAAGCCGAACGTGGAGTTTTCGCCCAAATCCCATTTGGGTTGAACTACATGCAGGGGCCAAATCGATTTGCATTTTTCAAAACCACCTGCGGCCAGGGTGACTTCACCGCCGGTATCGTTGGTTTCAGTCGGGGCAAAAGAGGGCTTGCCCCATTTCTTCCACATGGTTTCGGTAAAGGTGATGTAGGCCACACCCACATAAATGGGCTTTCCTTCAATGTGGTGAGCCTGTTGTGCGATGCCGCACAACTTTTTGGGGTCGGTGGGAATTTCCGAAGTTGTGGGAATGGCGTCTACATCCCAGATGTGGATGCGGGAAAATTCGTTATTGTTCAACCAGTGGTCGATGGCTTCCCCGTGGGGAAGTTCCGTAAGGACCTGTGTGATTTCGATGCCGAAGTGTTCAAAAACCGCCTTTTGGTGGGCGAGTACCTGCGGGTCAATACCCGAGTTGTAGAATGTTATGTGCATACCCGTGGGAATTACAGATTTAAAGGCCTTCGAGTCTGAAATTGCCTTGTTTTTTCCAAGTGTTTCGTATTGGTCAATATCAGCGTGGAAAGCATTGCGTGATTCGTGCGTGTTATTCACGATGAGCGAAGGCTCGAAAAAACTTTGCTCCAACCCCGAGGCTTTGAGGCGTTCGTACATGTCGATGTCGTCATAGCCCCAGCCCTCCATCAGTTCGTTATAACCCCTTACCTGTTCAAAGTCGTTTTTGTAGATAAGCATACATCCGCATCCGTTCCACGGAGGCGAGGTGAGCCCGGTTACAAAAGCGCCGGGTTTGAGTTTTTGGAGGGCATCAGACAGGAAATTAGGCTCCAAAACGGTATCGGCGTCCAAAAAGAGAAGTACATCACCGTCTGCGTGTCGGTAACCGGCATTACGGGCCTTATTGAGGTTCCAATATCCCTCTGAAACGGGTTCTTTATAACAGGAAACCTTTTTGTTTTTAAGACTGTCGATGTATTTTTCGGTACCGTCCGGGCAGTTATAATCTACCACAAGAATATCGCTATCCCCCTCAAGGGCAATCCAGGTGGGCAGGCAGTCCTTTAATTGGGAAAGCCGGCCTTTGCAATAGCTGATTATGGTAACTTTAGACTTAGGCATCAGCTGTTTTCTTCTTGGTTTGCTTGGATTTGTCGGATTTAGGTTTTTCAGGAACGCTTATTTTGACGGGTTCGGGAATTGTAAACCTTTTACCCACCAGAGGACGCCCGCCCAAAACGAATTTGCGGGCCATCATGTGATGGTACTTATATGGACAAGTTCTTCCCATAAGCGCGGCCCAATATTTAAGGCTGTACCTTCCGTAGTTCTTATAGGTCTTGAGCATGTCGTTGCTGCTGGCTCCGTAAAGACCTATCGCGTAGGTATGGGTGTGCAGTGCGCTGATGTCGTGCTCGGACATCTTAAACTTTACCGGGGTGTCTTTATCGTCGCTTATTTTAAGGTCTTCATCACAGAGCGCAGCGGCAACGTTGAAAGCCAGTTCATCGGGGAATGATTTACCCCATGTAGTCTGGTACTCCGGCAGGTGACATTGTTTAGCAACGTCAAAATACCGCTCTGCCGCCGGGCCCTTTTTGAAGTACATAAACGAACTGTTGATTTCCGGCAGGTTGAACTTTTCGGGTAATCCGTAAACTGTCCGCGTGTCCGGCAGGCTCATCCACTGGCAGGGCCATACTTCGTTTTCTTCCGTAGATACGGTGTTTACCTGTGAGGCAACCTGCTTACCTGAGCAGAGTTCAAAAAGACCTGAGAGGGGTTTTATGCAAAGGCCGTCAACGTCCAGGTAGATTGTTTCCTCAAAGGGGGAGTAGTCGTACATGTGAAGTTTGGCATAACCCGGCGCAAAGTTTCCGCTTACGGTACAATGCGCCGGGTTGATGTCAATTACACTGTGAAACAAACCAAGTTCTTCTTTGGAAAGATGGGCCTTACATGCAGGATCCACCACAAGGGCTATCGGCATTCCGGGATTATGGTATTTCAATGAAACGGCCATGTTAGCCGCCCATTGCGCATAAACCGCGTTGCCGATAGCCATCAGTAGTGTACCTGCCATGTATAATATTTTTTAACCGAAGATGCCGGCCGGCGCGTTCAGCAGTTCGCCGAAATTGTCGTTCCCGTAGCGCCAAGACAGTGTAACGTTGTAGTGCTGGGTGTCGCTTCCGTTACCCACGGCTTGGGGAATACGTGCGGAAACCTGTACCGTTTCCAGTACGCGGATTTCGTTTTCCTCGCAGTAGAAAGGAACCACAGTGTAGGTTTTGCCGTTGATGCCCGTCCAAAATGCATCGTTCTCGGCGCTTACGTTCGGGTCGATTACGGTTAACGTATAATCCACGCCGACCTGCTTCTGCGCGGGTCCGCATGCACGTTTGTTGTCAATCTGGATAGGGGCACCGTCCGGCAGGTCTGCCATAAGCTTGCCGGTAATTACCGCATCGCCGTTTGCGATAGCCGACTGCCATTGTGTGGCATTCGTGTAGTCGGTAATTGTTGTTTGGCCCGGCTTCAAAAAAGCCAATTGGGAAATGGCGGCTAATTTCTCAATCTCGCATACGTTCTGGTCGTACGGCGGAATATCGGTAGAACACGGTAAAAGTGACATACGCTTGTTTGTTTGGAATAGGACAAAACTACCGTGTTAAGGCCGTAATATAAATTTTGTCTATTTGTATCGTATTTTAAATAGATATATTCTATATTTGTACTGTAAAAAAAAGATGAATAACAGCCAATGGAAGCAGTAAAAGGAACTAACGGCAGCGGAAAAAGACTGTTGACCTATGCGCGACACAAGCACGTGGCAGAGCGATACCAGTACTGGACTGACGTAAAAAGACGCCGTGAGGACGATGTTATAGCCATCCTTAAATACAAGGAGTGTTTTCTGGAAGAGAAGGTAATTTACTCTATCATTAAGGGTTTTCAACCCAATTCAGAACTGGATAAGCTTTTGAAGAGTTCTACACCCGGCTCGTAAACAGAAATTAGATAGCTTTTATGAAAAAGACCTGCACATTGGAGCAAGCCAAGCGGCTGAAAGAATTGGGCGTTGAGCAAAAGTCAACACAATGGTATGCGGATGTAAACTATGACCATCCGCCCCGCGCAAACAATAGAGAGGATTTCGCCGCCTTCGACACGGACGAACTGCTGGCGATGCTTCCAGATGATTTTTATCTGGTAAAAGGCGGAAGGTCTTCTTACTACGCAAAACACTCAGACAATTACTACATGGATACGGCAATATTTGACTCACCTTCACATGCATTGGCAGCTTTAATTATTGATGGATTTGAGAAATGGGATGGCTTCTCCCTCCCCGAAATCAACGAACTAATCAAACAATACCATGAAAAATAAAATCAACTATTGGATGCTGCGATTGGCTAAAATAATAATCGCCAGACATATTGTAAGGTCACCCACGAAACTAACGCCTGAATACCTAACAAAAAGAGGTTGGATTGAGCAAGACGGATATTTTTTTGAACCGGGACTCAAAGACCGTGACCGTATAAGTATTTCTTTTGACCAAAACACATACCGTGTTTGGCACAGTAACAAATTAACTTTCATTGCGATGGAGTCCTCTGTAGAGTGGTTTGATATTTACTACTTGATGGCGCACCCCGATAACGGACGGTATGAATTGGCCAACGTATAATCCGTTCCTTGGAACGAACAGAACCGTAATAGGATAAAACACATTAATATGTCAACAACAGAGCAAATTAACCAAATCCAGGTCCTGAGAAACAGGATTGATGAAACGCAGCATCGGATAAATGCACTGATGAAAGGCTTGACTTCCGAGTTTCCGTCAGTGGGGTTCGATATTTCTTCTGTACGCATTGACAGTAAAAGAGCGCGTAGCCCCCACATGTTATTCATAGGGGTAAGAATTGAGGCTAAAATATAGTATTGTGTGTAGATGCGGAAAATCAAGGTCTGCCAAAGACAGACAACTGGCGAAGTCCAGAAAACAAGACGAAGCGGCCTTACGTAAAGCCATTTCAGATGCCGTTAAGATGGAAGAATACGAGACAGCCGCAAGGTTGCAGTCCGAACTTGATGGCGTGATGAAGATGGTGGGGATTGTAGATTAAACTTCCAACCCTAATTTCCCCCTAACCCTTTTCGGAAGTTCGCTTTCTTTTACCCATCCCTTTTTGATGGCATTTTCAAGTACCTCCACAGGTACTTTATCCACTGGCACAGGCGCTAAAAAATGATTACAGTTCCAGCCGCCCAAAAAAGTAAAAATCGTGTTTGTGTCGGTGCCTCTTTTCTTACCGGCCCATTGTTTACCGGCCCAGCTTTCTATTTCCTTTTTGTGGAAATAGTGCCCAGCTCTTTCTAAGCAAAATTCTCTTGTAGTGTCCTTGTTTCCTCCACTGTACCGGTAGAATTCTATACCGTAGGCTTTATTTACCTGCTCGGCGTACTTACGGTTGGTAATGGCAAATGAATCCTTTGCGTACAGATTGGCGTACCTCGATAACGCCCCGTCCACTTCCGCATTACCCGTTACCGTATTGCGTATGGAGGATACCGTTTGGCTGAAAGTAGAGGATGAGCCGATGGAGTTGTTGAGCGCCCCGGCAACCTGGTCCCGGAAAACACCCACAGCGCCGGTAGATACGGTTCCTATCGCTTCCGCTCTTGAAGCGGCCCAAACCGCATCAAATTCGGCAAAAGACAGCCTCGGGTCGTCCAGTAAGGTACGGTAAAGTGTATCGGTGAGCGCCCGCTGCTCCGCAAGGCTTGAAGTAAAATCTGTTATCGCGGTACGCATGCCCGACTGTATCAGTATGGCATCCATCTGCTGGTTTATCTGTGCCGAAATGGCATAGTTTTCGGCGTTGGCCAGCACCTGTTTTGTTACCGGATCCAGTTGAAGGCTTTCAAGCAGGGGTAATATCCGCTTATAGGCCTCGGTCTGTACTTTGTTCACCGCCGCTATGTAAGCATCCGGTACCGAATCCATCCGGCCCGTAAGCTCCCGTAATGTTTCGGAATACGTGGGCATCAGCGGGAGAGTGTAATGTTGAATTCATCCTCCGAAAGAGGGGTAACGGTATCCACAAGGAATGATGAGCGGAACGCGGCGGGTACATGAGCCGGCCAGGTTCTTTTTACGACATACTCCGGCAGTATCACCCGGTCGCCCCGCTTGGGGCTGCGGTCGGTTTTTATGGTAATTATGGAGGCTTCACCCTCCATGGTGTAGTTGAGTGTCATGCGCTGTAGGTAAATGTTTCGGTCTGGTCCTTTTTTACAACAAGAAGATTCACCTGCACCAATTCGGTGTTTTCCTGCCCGGAAGATTGGGCAAACTCCTTCATTGTGTACGGAACCCCGTCTATCAATACATCGTTATGGGCCATGGCCACGGTAAGTGCATTGGCAAGGTAGGGCGGCATCAGTTCCGTTTCCAGATATTCGGCTTCGTCCAGGTTTGCATAGGCGGTAGAATACCAACCGGGCGAAGATTTGAAAACCTGGTAATCGTTTGAGACCATGGCCGACTTAGTGAGTTCGCCGCAAAATCTCAGCCGGTTCCGGTGGTTAATCAATTCTTCGCCTTCGTAGGCAAACCCGTAAATATTTTCGCGGTGCCTGTAATCAACAACCAATTCGCAGGGGAGTTCGTCACACATGCAGAACCGCTCCGAAACCAAATCGGCATCGACCCCTACAGGTACTTTTGTTATCGTGATGGCCTCGAGAGTGAGCGTAACCGTTGTGGCAAACGGGTCAACTGCGGTAACCGAGAAAGTATCCAGCCCGATACACGAACCGCCCGGCGTAAAGTTAAAGCTGTAATCTCCGGGACCGTCCGCGATGAAAACCCCGCCGGCAAAAACAATATCCACGGCCCCGCCGGCATACCCGGATACGGAATAAGAAATTATGTACTCTTCCCCGCACACTATCGGGCAGGTAAAGTCGCAGGTGTAATCTGCCTGCGCGCCGTCAGCCGCGTTCTCAAAAATAAGCGACTGTGCACCGGAGTTCACTGTAATACCCTCGTCAGTATCCCAACACTCAGTATCCTTTTCCCATTGTATCTGGTTCTTGGTGTAACAGGGCGAGGAAAAAATAGAAAAATGGAAGCATTGACATTCTTCCCCCAAGAGCTCACCCCAGGTCAGGGGTATATCGGCCATAAAAACCCCTGACTCCAGCGCATCTTCAACAAACGGTATAGGCCCGTAATCGATAACGTTACCCATAACGTCCATGGTAACGCCTATTTCTTCGGTATTCACGGCGTAGAGTTCAAATGAATCCAATCGTATGGAGCCGACAAAATCCTGCGTACCCGAGCACACAAAACCGATGTTGGTGTTATTGGCTTTTACGTATACCTCGTGGAATCCGTTTGTATCAAAAGTGTGAAACTGATAAACGCCTGTCAGGTTCATTTCGCCCGATATATAACCGGTTATTTCAAATCGGAAGTAATACCACTTGTCTATTTCGGTTATGCCCGTAACAGATACAAGGGAAGAGGCCCCCGAAGATGATTTTGTGAATATGGTACCGTTCGCCTGTTCCACCATCCATTCGGTGCCGGAGGCTACGTAGTTGTACCTGTAAATTTCATCACCGGTCAGAAATACATCGGCGGCGACAGCTACGGTATCGGCATCGGGCACACCGGTGATAATGGTACTGGCGCCGCCCACCGCATAGAGAAGGTTACCCGTTGAAGCGTTGTTACCTATTCCCGTGGCCACCACGAACCCCGGCGAAACGGAATCTACTTCACCCGTGTAGGCGTGTGTTGTTTCGAGCAGGTTATCGCCGGTAAAGTTGGGCTTGAACTGCAATCTGTCCACCGGGTCGGTAAATGCTACCTTCTGGCAATGCTCCAAATCAATACGGCCGCATCTTTTAATGCGGTTGTTCCACTCGTACTTTTCCCAATCCACATAGGATTGCATGCCGTACTTGTCAAACTTTAAAGGCCTTATACTTTCCTGAAAAGGCATAGATTTTATTTATAGCGAAGGTAATAAAAAAAGAAACCCGTTTGCAGACGGGTTTCTAGATAATCAATGTTGCATCTATAAGAAGTGGCTACAAAAATAAGAATTTCTTTCTACTTTTCGGGTGGTTTTCATGGCCGTTTATTTTCTGCTTTGGAGGTAGGCGCATATTCTGGGTGGCTATAGGTCATAATCCTTTTCACTAACTATTTTCCCGTTTTTTGAGAGATAAAACACCTTGCTTTCATTCTGCCATTTTTCACCCTTCTCCCTGTGCTTATATTTGTGGGTTACCAAATAAAAATATCCGCTAGATGGATTACCCTTTTGTACATTGCCCCAGCTTATTGGCTTGTATTCTTCGTGCCTCCGTCCCAAATGGTCTACAACCTGTGACACTGAACTGTCCTTACTGTTATTGAATACCGTTTCCGCATGCTCAATAACTGTGGTGGAAGACCTGCCGTTTTTTATTAGTTTAGGAACAATGAATATACCCACAACCAATAAAATGGCTCCTGCAATAATTAGCTTTTGCATATTTTTTTCGCGCTGACGCTTTTTTAGCATCAGCATGTGCGCCTCAAACTTTTCTCTGTCATTCATATGGGCTTGTGTGGTTATTGTTTTTGGTAGGTATATTCTCCGGGCCCGTACCTCAGCTTCATGTTTTTTATTTCGTAGCCGTGGGCTATTTTGAAGCCGCCCGAGGTTATCAGAAGGGCGCCACCCACACCAAAGCATCCGTAAGCGCCCAGCGCATAGCCCTGCTTGCCTGTTTTGAGGTGGGCCACCATAAGGCCGGTACCCAACCCAGAAAAAACGGTTCCAAGAATCATGGTCACGCCTGATACCTGCTGATACTGGCCGGCGTACATCATTCTGTGCTCAAATTCCATTTGGTCCGCCTTGCGTATAACCACCGATGTGGTGGTGTCTATCTGGGCGTAAGAGATGGCGCACACCAGGAGCGCCGCAATAAGGGTACATAGTTGTTTCATGCCGTGTGTTTTTGGTAAAATTATTGATTTTTGGATACTATGCGTTTTTGGCGGTCAACTTAATTGATGTTTTTCCGCTCGAAACGTTTCTTTGGTATTCAAATATCGTACCGGTATAGTTCCTGAATGTGTTAGGCATCACATAATTATCAAACCTTGAATTTCGTATAGCCCGAGCATTCGCAGGGGAAAGATAGCCCTCCGCCGATACTTCGTACGAGGGTCTTTTGCAGGTATTTCCCGAAAATGATTGGTAAGAGTTGTGGTAAATCTTTACGAAACTGTTCGCCGTCAGTATGCCTATGGGACCGTTGGTCTGCGCTTCTATTATCAGCGGTATTTCAGGGTCAAGAGCAATATTATTAAACACACCTGAGTAAATAACAGTGTCTCCTATAGTGTATGATGTCGTGACACCTGTAACATATTCACCAAAGGTTGAGCCTACGTTAGTCCATCCTGTATAAGGCTTGATAAAATTGTTTGAGAGGTATTCTAAAGTGAGACTGACAGTTCCGGAACCCGGGGGGTTGTCGTCCAAGCTGAATTCAATTTCGAGATATAATTCCACGGTGAATCCATAGGCGTTGCCATTTTGTATAAGGTCGGCACCCGTCCAAAAACAACCCGGGACCACAGGCGTATTAATGATAAGGGCCAACGGGCTGGATAATATTACGCTATCTTCACTTCCATTATACTGGCTATCGCAGCCGGACGCACTTATGGGGTAAGTAAAACAAAATTCCGCAAGCCATCTGCTCAGTTGCCTTGATACCAAAAGGTCGAAATTATTCAGCGGTGTTGACGGCCCCGTATTGGTATACCATACATCAGCGCTTGCGTTGACTAAAAATATATCCTCATCAAAGGATTTGTCTGTCCCTGAATTCAGCGCGTTTGATACTGTATTGGTATCATAAACTATTCGCGTTGTGGACAGGTTAAGCGTATTTCGAACCGCACAGTTACCGTCCGCAGAAATGTTACTCTCCGTGTGAGCCGACCACGGTTGCAGCAATTCTGATACCAGCCATGTATCCGAGTCGTCCGCATCGGTACTCGTCTGCTTGAAACTCCCGAAAGTAAAATCGGAAACCAAAACCGCATCGTTTGATTTTATAGAGAATCCGGCAAAATCGTTTATGTATTCGTAGTTTGCCGACCCGGTGAAATATTGCAGAGTCTCAAACTTGAACTTAAGTTGACCTGATTCGCGAATTATAACCCATCTGGCACACCAAAGGCGGCACAGGTCTTTCAGTATTTCCCCGAACTTCAATTCAGGAAAAATCGAATTATCGTTCCTTATGGCGTTGCCCGAGGTGAAAAAATATTTATTGGCCGGCGCGGTAGTCAACAACTCCGAATCCAGCACCATAGCATTATCGGTAAGGTACCTGACCAAAAAGTCAAGGACATCAAACTGTGTTATTACAGTGCGATTGTAAGCGGCGTTTAAATGGTCAACTATTGTTATTGTATCTGTGGTGATTAATGCAGGTTCTCCATTTTTGGTGGTAGAAGAAAATAGATTTATAGGCAGGTCGGCGTAGTTAAGGATGCGAGCGACAAATCCGTCGTCAATAACCTGCGTTTTTGCAATCCTGCGGTCGGTATCAAACTCAATATCGTTGGTATAAATTAAACCCTTATACAGCAACCTCCACGGGCCCGTGTCCGAATCTGTTTCCCTCACCTCAACGCTTATTTCTGAGCAGATGCTTTCGGAGAACAATTCGTAAAGGGCGGTAAAATCTTCGCCTATAAATTGAAGGTTTGCTTCCCACTCTTGGCGGTATCCAAAAAAAAGCGGGTCATAAAACATTCGCTCGGTTGCCTCAGATACTCCATTGGGTTGGTTTACGGCCGCAACTCCATTTAATAAAACTTCAATCATTACCCTCTGCGTTTTGGTGTTTTATTAAGAGCACCCGAAATATCCTTGAGGTACCTGTTTGATTCCAGTATACCCCCGAACAACCGTCCGTCATTGAACTTTGTTGATGTAAGGTTTACGGCAATGGCCTCGGCAAGTTCATTCTGCTGCCGGGCCCGCTGCTTTCTCTCATGCTCTTCTATTATCGGTGCGGCGAACGTTCTTTGTACATAATCGCCGAGCAAACCGGCGTTTATCGACTTGGCCAGTCCCGGATACTTTTTGTTTTCGGAAGTCTTGATAACCGCCTCGCCCTCGTTGAGAAATGCGGGTATTGTATCCCGGCCCGGCTTGTTTTTACCGCGCTGCACATAGTCGGTACCGTGAAAGAAGGCGGGGGCTGAGGGTGCGGGCTGCGAGGCGATAATTGCTATTTGGGCCGCTGCCAATGCTGCTGCAACCGCCGCAAAAGCCGGACCTACCGCCAAGCCGGCGATAGGAATAGCCGCTCCCGAGCTGAACGCCGCAATTACCGCTTGGGCACCCTGTATGGTTGCATTTGCAATTTGCAGGGCCTGAGATACCCTGAACTGTTTTAACTGTATTTGGTATTGTTCTTGGGCGGCTTTTTTATTCAGTTCAGATATGCGCTTTTGCTTTTCTTCTTCGGAAAGGGTTGATTCCTCAACGGCTTTTATCTGCGCATTCTTAGTGTTATCAATGTCCTGTATTTGCCTTTGGGCTATAATATCGTTCAGTTGGCCCGCTAGCGACACAACACTGTTTAATGTATCTATCGTGAACTGCTCCTGAACTTGTGCGGCTTTCGCCTGTTCGTCAGCGGTTTTTTGAATCTGCTCCCGCTTAGCCTCTTCTGTCTTAACGAAGTTGTCTAGTATGCGGTCGCCGGCATCTTCGTTTATCTCAAATAATTCTTGGGCATAATCTTTTGCCGGCTTAATATCAAACTGGCCTGTCTGCTCAACAGTCACCTGCGCCGTTGCATTAAACCCGGTGCGGTCTCTTGTGCGCTGTATGAGTTTGGTGTACTCTTCCGAGGCCGATTTAAGGCGTTTTTCCAACTCAATTACCCGGTCAACGTCGGCCTGCTGGATAACCCCGCCGGCCGCAACCTGGTTCTGTACCTTTTCGGTCACCCCGCGCAGTTCGTTGGATAATGCCTGCAAAAGGGTAATCTTTTCTTGTGTCTGCCTGTTATCCTCCTTGTCCACGCCAAGTTTTACCCGCTCGGCGGCCACATATTCGTCAAACTCTTCCCGGGTAGCACCCAGCACCTCAGCGGCGCGTTTGTAGAAAATCTCCAGCGCCTCGCCGCCCTCGGTAACAGCCTTGGTAAACTGGCTCTGCCTTGCCACGTACCTCTCCTGTATCTGCTCGGCTTCGCTCAGTTCGTCCGAGAAAACGCCGGTCTGCTGGCCGATAAACCGGATGGCGCCTATGGCCGGGTTGGTCGCCGAAACAATGTCCAGCATTCCCACACCTATACGCTCCAGCGCATCTTCGTAATTACCGTCCTGTATAAAGCCCAAGGCCTTATTGAAGTTGTCAAAGCCGGATATAAGACCGCCTATTCCCATTCCCAGCGGATTGAGACGGCTTTCCAGTTCATCAATATTTGAAAGGAACCCGTCTACGCTGCCGCTGTTGAACGCATCGAACAAATCACCGACCGAAAGAAGTATCTGCCCGCCGATGAACTCCTGAAATTCCCCGAGCTGGTTCTGCGCCTTGGCTATTTTACCCGCCTCGGTATTGCCCACGGCCTCCGCGAAACCCGCGTACTTTTCGGTAACGAGGTCGATTGCCGCGCCGTTGGCCAACTGCTCTTTTGTCAACCCTTTAAACCGTTCGTCCAGTTTCCCCAACCGGCCGATACTGCCCTCATAGGTGGCATCCAGTTTTTCCACGGATGTCTGCAAGTCGTCCCCGGTAACCGCCGAAAGGTCGGTGGCTGCTTTTATGAGTTTGGTTATCTGCTCTTCGGTACGGCCCTGTGTAGCAAGGAATGTCTGAGCCTTAATAATGGTGTCGTCGTCGTAAACGGTGGTGTTCTGGAAGTCAGAGGCCTGTTTGAGCAGGCGCTGCTGTATGGCTTCGTTCCCCTGTAGTGAGTTAAGTAAGAGTGTGGCGTTCTTTTCGGCGTCTACATAGGCCTCGACCGAGGCTTTTCCGAACTGGATTACCTGCTGCACACCGAAGGCTACCCCGATGGCCGGCCCCAACTGCGTGGCGAGGTCTTTAATTTTGGTGAACTGGCTCCCGGTGGAAGCAAGCGCCTTTTGCTGGGCAGCGGCGCTCTGCTGGGTGGTAACGGCAAGCCCCTTAACCTTCGCCGCCTGTGCGTCAACGGCTTTTCCCTCCTGCTGGTACGACTGCACCACAGACTTTGAGGCCTGTTGCGTTTTGGTCGCGGCCACCTTTGCATCGTCACCCACCTTTTTGGTGGATTTGTCCAGTTTATCCACGGACACGGTGGCCGCTTCCGTTTCCTGCCGGAACTTGTCGGTTGCCGCAACGTACTCAACCAGTATTTGTACTTTATCGCTCATTTCTTCATCTCATTATCGCGCCGGTTCTTGCGTATAGCCGCGCAGTAATCCGCCACGGTGCCCCTCTTTTTGAATTCTATCGACTCCACTACACCGCCTACCAATATCACAAGGTCGTCCGTGAATTTTTCTAACCAGGCCCACTGCTTACCGATGAATGAATTTCTTGATAAGTCCGAAGGGCGGTCTTTGTCTGGCTTTTGTGCCTGTCCCAATGCCCTTGCCACTTGTCGATGAATTTCTCCGCATCCTGAATTAGGGAATACACCCCGAGTTTCATAAAAAAAGCGACTTCCCCTCCATGGAGTAGGAATGCTTGTTTCTTTGCCTTGTGAACCTCTTCGTTGATAACGGTCGGTTCCTCATCGTCACGGATAAGGAACAGTGCCGCGATGTCGCACAGTATCTCCGGGTGAAACATCAACACCTCGTTGCGGGATTCGATTTCCTGCACAGCCCACATCGCCTTTTGAAGGCCTTCCATACGCTTACCGGCGTTGGCCGATGCAATGGCGCCCTCGAATGATTTTTTGCAGATGCCCGTGAGGTGCCGCAACTCTTCGTTGGTTAATCTGTTATCCAGTTGGATGAGGAGCGGCTGCAATACCTCGTAGCGGTTCAGGGGTAAATCGGAAGGGTTGGGGAACCGGTGGTATTGATGCCCGTCCAGTTCAAAAGCGAATTCAAGGAGTTCGCGCCATTGGGGTATGGTGTGGGTTTTGGCGGTGAGGTCGTCTACCTGTTGGCGCAGTTCAAGCGCAGCAATGGACAACGTATTGTAATCTTCGTTCCGCTTCCAGAACCTTTCGCTGGTCGCCTTATGGGCCTCCCGCTCAGCCTCAATCCTGCTTTTTTGTGTAGGGTCTGCCCAATGGGCCAGCCTTTCCCAGCCTGTTGCTTCTTTTTTATCGTCAAACTCCACCTTGCCATTGTTCCAATAAGCGGGCACTTTAGTATGTGATGCAAACACCTTAATGCCCATAAACCAAATCGTTCGTACAAATGCCGAACGGTACGGGAAGCCTTCCAGCCGGCACTCAAACCGCAAAAAGCGGCCTATTTTAAATGTTTGATTTTCCATTATGCGCGTAAATTCCTGATGTGTATCTGAACTGTTTCGGGATTCAACGGACACCGATAGGTAGAACCGTTAGCGTGTATTAATGTCTGCGTTTCGCCCGCATCCGTTTGCCAAGGCTCAAGCGCCCCTACGGAAACGAATGTCATTTCCCTTACCTCTAAGTCTTTATCGTCATATTCCAAATCGAGGTCGTGAAGTACTTTTGTGTTGTCGGAATGAAAAAACACAGGTAACTGCACATACGGCACCGATTCGTCTACTCCGTATGATTCCAATAATTCAAACAGGTAGTGAATAAACCCGTTCAGTGAAACCCCGCAGACGATAACCAACGGAAGCAGAAACGGGTCGGCCCCGAACAACAGGCATGCCCCGGCATGGATAATGATACCATGCACCGAAGCCATGCAGAAAATACAGCCGATAACCGGTTTGTAGAGCCAGCTAGGTAAGTGAGTCTCGGCCCAGTCGTGCGGGTGTTCTAGTATCATGCCCGACCCTGTGGCAATACGCAGGCCGAGGCACCATAAGGCGAGTAGAATAAGTTCGGCGAATATTAGCATGATAATGGTTTTAATTCAATATCGGGAAAGTATGGCCCGTATATGTGCCATGAATTTGTTTTTGCGGTGTAGGTTTCAGTTAAAACAACGTTTTTTAAACCCTCTGGTACATCTATTGTGCGTCGAGGCCATATGCAGAAGTCTCCTAATGTTATCATACAATCAGTATTTGCTCTAAAATGTTAAATGGAAACCCGTCAACCCCGAACACCTTCTCGAAACTTACCGTTGCACAGGTGGCGGGCTCTTCGGCCCCGTAATCAAACGGTACATTGTCGTGCAGTTGCCCGTCAACCGCTGTAACCCATACGGTAAAGGTTGTTTTATCGGTCAGGTAAGGTATAATGCCGTCCAGTTCCACCGTCAGTAACCCTTGGGCATCGGAACTGCCCAAAATAACCTGTACCACTCCGTTGCTGTCGTTGGCGAAGTGTACATTGTAGTCATTGCTGACGCCCTCAACGGTGCCCAAATCTAGCGTGAACACATCTTCATCTCCCGGACATTGGGGGAGGGCCAGGCACTTAAACCTTACACAATTATTGCAGTCTTGGCAACTCATGAACAACAGGAAGTTATACAGTTGGGGTAATATTGGGCGGTGTAGTTCAATTCCATCTTATGCAGAACTAAATCAACAGGGAGTCTGATGTCCATGCCCTGCCAAATCTCCGCAGCATTGCGGGCCGAATCGGTAGAGAGTGTGGAAGAGGACAACTTAATTACATTTACGTTCAGCGACTCGCGCAGGTCTTGTTCGTTGTTGAGGAAGGTGTTTTTGTACATGCAGAACTCCAATAAATCCACACCATTCTGCGATTCCCGGCGCTTCATGTAGTAGAGCGCCACGGAATAACTGCCCCTTACGTACGGGTCGCACCCGCGCTTGCTTTCTATTTCCGTTATCCTGTCGGACTGCGTACGCAGGAAAAAGCAGACCCCTGCCGTGTAATCGGAAAGGGAAATGGGCTTCATGTTGTCTTTGTTGTGGTATACCGCAGGGTACACCTTGCGCGCGTTGGGGTCTTGGCTTGATTCGGAAATGAGCTCGGCCATTCCGTTGACCTGCGAAAGCTGGTTTGTGGCTTTAATACGCCCGGCTACGTATGTGACTATCTGCTCAAGCATGCGGTATTTATCTATACATTTGAAGACAAATATAGAAAAAATCTATGGCTATTTCACCCCAGCAGTTAATATCCCAAATGAGGAAGGTGGCTGACGCTTTGGAGGATTCCGAGCCCATGTTTTTTGCCGTATCCAACTCGGTGCGCAATCAGTCTATACGTGTTTTTGAACAGGGCGGGGTAGGACCGGACGGTGCCCCGGGAAGGTACTCATCAAAGCCTCTCTACGTAAACCCGGCCGACTCGGTGCGCAAGTTTCCGCTAAAAGGCAAGAACGGTGGCGGTGCGCAGTTTAAAAACGGCAAGCCCCGCAAGACCTCCTATTTCCAAAGCTATGCCGACTTCAAACGGACGATAGGTGAACCGGCGTTCGTCAACCTGCGGGTATTCGGCAACCTTGCACGGGCGTACGGCACGGGAGTGGCCGTAAGGAAAGAAAACGGACAGGTAAGGGTATTTCACCAGATACGCTTGGATGCTTCAAACCCATCGGGGAAGATAAACGGGTTGATTTCAAAATACCCCGGCGCGTTCAGGCCCACCAAAAAGGAACTGGCCGAGTTCCGGGAGGATTTGCAGAACTATACTAATGATTTAGTGGAGCGGATTATTGGCGGCTAAATTTGTAAAATAGTTTATTTTTTAACTACCTTATTTTCTTGTTTTTAGTCTCGTTTTATCCCGCGTGGAATAAAATGAACTCTGCAATATAGTTTACATATTCAGGAAATTCCGATTGAAAGCGGCGAGGTCGTAGCGGATGCAGTCCAGATACGCGCCGACACCCCCGTCCGTAGGGTCATGACCCACTATTTTACTGTCCGAGTCTGCATCTGCCTTGGCGAGGTCCGAAATAAGACCCGTACAGGCCGTGTTTATCAGTATCTCATCGTATCGGGCAAAAACCTCATTACACAGGGACCTGTTGCCCGCCATGTTTACGTTGGCCCGGTTTATGTTTACCTGATTCCACGAAATACCCATCGTTCCCATGAACGTCTGCCACTGTTCGTTGCTGGCCCCTCCCAATAAATCAGCCTTACCCGCCACGGAACCGCCGGTAACCATAAATAACCGGTGCTTGGACTGTAGCGGGCATATCCGCTCCAATTGTTCCGTCCAATCGGCATCGGCCACCAGCTCCGCGAAATAGTGAATGTACCCGTACCGCTTATTGACGGGTTCGCCCCTGTGGGACAGCAACAGCACTGGCCTCAGTCCCGAAAAGTTAACAGATACGTACACAATCTGGTTTTGTTGGTATACAGCCAGCGGCGATACGTGCGTTACCCTGTCGTAACTGTGCAGCCATGCCGCCGTTGTGTGACCCAATTCAAAGTATTCCCTCATCATTATGGAGTCCCAGTCGTCGGGGGACCGGCCGATATTTTCTTTTACTTTTTTCTTCTTGATTACGGACAGTTTACCGTCGTCGTCGATGTTGGCCACCTTTACCTGTTCCATTTCCTCAGCAACTAAGTCTTTTACAGTCCCATTGTTGCTGATTTCCCCGTATTTGCGGGCCTGTATCGCTTTGGCCATGCGTATGGAACATTGGTCTTTAAGTGATTTGTAGTTTATTTCGCCGACCGGTGATGAGTTGTTGGTAAACCCTTTACAACCCATTATATCCACTACGCCGCCGCCGACCCCGTCCTCATCAACCACGGTGCGCGAGTTTGGTATGCCGTATTTATGCTGTAATTCTTTACCCCTCTCGGCTATTTCGGGTATAAGTGTTTTGGGTAGTGATAACCGGTAGATACACACTTTGCCGTGCCACACACGGAACACCGTGCTGTCTTTACCTTTCCGGGCCACGTCTATGGTGAGGTATTTATCGCCTTCCTGTTTGAGGTGGTCGGGTCTGAAGTAGTCCGAAATTGCCTCTTGGTCAATAAGTGTAGCCGGGTCGTCGTCATACTCCCAATTTCCGTAGTAAAGGCGCTCCCTGCTATTCTTTTCCATCTGTAGTAAAGAACGCAGGTAGCTTTCGGGCAGGTGCGGGTTGTCGGTGGGCAGCGCAGCTACGAATTTGCGGTACGGCTTTATTACCCCTTCTTTCTTCGGACGGTAAAACTCACGGTACGGCCAATTTTTAGTCGGGTTGCAGGTTCCGAGTATCTTCGGGTGGATATTGTACTCGTTCAGTTTGTAGCGGATGCGGGACATTACGGTCTGCCACGCCAAGAAAGTTATTTGACCACATTCGTCTATAAAGGCGCCGCTAATCTCTAATGAGCCAAAGCGGTCGAATTTATCATCGGATGGAAGAAAACGTAAATCCTTTAGTATTATCTGACTCCCGTTGTGCCAGTTTATTACGTGGTCCTGTCCATTATAAGTATACTGGTCTGTTATGCCCAAACGGGAGCACCAATCGAAAAACGTATTCAGGGTAGTTTCTCGTAGTGTTTTAAGAAAAGCGCGACCCATCAGCCACCTCGTGCCTGGATGCCTTTGACACATTTCTATGAGCCAAAGGCATCCTATGCTTGATTTGGCTCCACCCGCAGCACCCCCGTAGAGTATTTCCGTGGTAGTTGAGTCCCGCAGATACCAAAGTGCGTTTTCCTGCTTAGGAAGTAGCTTCATCGGCAGGGGGCAGTCCTGTGCCCAGGTATATTACATTCGGTTTAATCTGTTCGCCGGCGCTGGTGACGTCCAGTTTGTCGCCGTACTTCTTGGGTGCCATTTTTCCCATAAGCCACTTTCGGGTATCTATTTTAAGCCGCGAACGCTGCACAACCTCATGATTTATATACTCTTTTCCCGTTTCGGGGTCTATTTGCCAATCGTTGGCCGATTCGTCAGCTATCTCCAATATTTCGTCCGCCATGGCATCGCTACGGGCAACCATCGCGCGCGCATATTGGTCGGCAAAGCCCTTGTTTTCAGAGCACCAATCCAAGAAAGTACTTTTCGATATAGGCTTGTTATCCTCCGTGGCTTTGCGCAGTGAAATATTATTGGAGATTATCTTCTCGCAGATTTCATCCACAATTGCCCTTTTTTCCTCATCCGTTTTTGCCGCCGCCATATAAATTTCCTATTTACTCTTGCAAATTTATAGATTTTGTTTATAAATCCGCATTCAGCGTGGATAACTTATCACTTACCTTATGCCTCGCACGATTACCCCACTGTACGCATACACCGAAGCAACGGCAGAATTCGGAACCGTTATGGGTTACACTGAACCCCATCCTGCGGAGTCTCTCCCTTGTGGGTTTATCCATTTTGGGAACGTAAGTCCGCTGCTTGCCGTCGGCCATGTAGGCGCGTATCTGCGCGATGGATTGTTCGTAAATGGTCATTTTTATTTAGTGGTGAGTTCTTTTTCTATCTTTCCGTATTCTTCGGGACCTACAACATGGTACAGCATCTGCCTAAGGTCGTCTGCGGTCCTGAACGCCTCTTTGAACTTTTTAAGGTGATGGAGTACCGTGCAATGCTCTTTGCCGACCATGGCCCCCAAAAGGGAAAGAGAGACGCGATGCTTTGACCTCCGGCACAGGAAGTAAAATATACTTCTGGCGTCCACGGTGTATTGCTCCCTGTTTTCGTCAGTAAGGCTCATTTGAAGCCGGGTTTCTACAAGGTGCTTTATCTCGTACGGGCGTTTTTCCTCCAATGGCTTTGAGGGAATGGAGAATTTTCGCATCCCGTCGAGATTACATACCCTGAGTATCTTTTCGCTCTGTTTCATTCAGAATGTCGTTTACTTTCTGTATTCTTTTGCCTATCCACTCCATAACGGGCACGGCCATGGAGTTGCCCAATGCCTTGTATCTGGGTCCGTCAGCCGCCAGTTTGGCACATTCTTCGCGCGTGAGACCTTTGGGGTTGCCGCGGGCCTGGTACTTTATCCAGTCGGCTGCCAGTTTTTCGGGCTTTACGCCGCGCCCGAACGGAACATTTGTCCACCCGTCAGGAAACCCCTGTAATCTTTCACACTCCCTGGGGGTGAGGCGACGCACGTTTAGTCCGTCAAACATATTTTGGTCTGGCGATGTTTCAAAATGCGCGGAGGTAATTACATGCGGCAAACTTGCACTTGACAATGTTCCAGCAGAATCTCCAAACTCCACCGTTGAACGGTTTGTCTTGCTGGTAATCTGTACGCCATCAAAATAAGCCACCGCGTGGGAGTGACTTGTCGTTATGGTAAATGCCGGGTCCCCATCTTCACCGACACCAAATCCGGTTCCGTTACCCATGGATATATGCCTGGTTGCCACTTGGGTGTTTATCGGAATGGCACCGAAGGACACTGCAAAAACTTCAACCTCAAAATCATTCCGCTGCCCCTTAGCCGTTGCGGCATGCCTTACGGCTAAGGGGCCCGATGTATTACCGCCCCCGAAACATAATGTTTCGCTCCCTCCGCCCAGGTCGCCGCCGTTGGCTCTCACGGTTCCTCCGACTTCCGTTTCGATATATGCACCAATGCTTGATGCAGCAAAGCAGGAAGGGTCTTGCCCCGTTTTTCTGCCCGGCGCAGGATGCCAAGCGCAGCCTTCGGCGTCAAAAAGTACCGCCGCGGCATGTCGCCAGTCTCCAAGGTATCCGACAACGAACACACGCTCGCGTCTCTGGGCCACACCGAAGTACTGAGCGTCAAGCACACGCCAGGCGAGCCCGTAGGCATTCCGGTAGCCGGGGATGATTCCGGCCTTTTTCCATCCTCCTTTTGGCGGCTCAATTCCTTGTCCGCTGAGGAATCCCAAAAACTCCGCAAAGTCGCGTCCTCCGTTACTTGAAAGAACACCGGGGACGTTTTCCCATAGGATCCAGCGCGGCCTTTTTTCGGCGGCAATACGTCCGAAGGTGAGTGAAAGCTGAGAACGCGGGTCGTCCAAGCCGCCCCTGAGTCCGGCGATTGAGAACCCTTGGCAGGGTGTTCCTCCGCAAATAAGGTCAATAGGCTCATTTATGAAAATTTCGTTTGTGAATACTTTGGTCATGTCCCCTATATTCGGGACTTTGGGAAACCTGTGTGCAAGAACAGCACAAGGGAACGGTTCTATTTCGGAACAATACACCGGAGTCCACCCCAACGGTTCCCATGCGGTTTCTGGCGCTCCTATCCCGGAACAGAAAGTGGCAAATCTCATTCTTGACCTCCTTTCCCTAAAGAGTCCCAATACTGCTTTAACCTGTTGCCCATACCTGACCTGTTTATCTCCGGTTTTTCTTTGGCAGCCGCTTCTTCCTGCCGGCGCTTACATTTATCAATCCACTCTAACTGCTCGGCGGTCGGCGGGTGATAAACCGGCGGAAACCCTTTGAAATTTTGGAGTCTGCGGAAATCCATCTGGGGCATCTGATAAACATCACACATCTCAAAAATCCTTACTACAGCCCGTTTTCCATATCTTTCCTCTAAGTCTCTAATCCCAAGATTAGTAGTGATGTGGGTTTTTACACCTGTGGAACGCCACAGGTCATACCTCCTTGGCAGGAGCTGATTAAACACGTCTACGCTGTCACCGTAATATTTTCCAACAGGTTCAATACCCAAATCATCATAGATAATATTCCTGTCCTTGCCGTGCAAAAACGCGGAATGCCCGTTAGTGTTAAAGTCTAATACCGTATCAATTACGGATATTTTGGCAAATTTTACCGATGACGAAGGGTGTATCACCCGCAGTAAGATTTCAAACAGCATGGTTTTACCGCAGCCCGTATTTCCGATAAGACAGGCACCTTTATTACTTTCTGTTATGGTGTCGAATATCTGCTTGACCATTTCCCGGTTTCGGTCATCAATGGTATACCCTCCGTCCATCACGAGTTTAGAATACTCGATAAACCAATGTTTCAGATTACTCTTTTCAGTGTTTTTCATTTTATGCTTCTCCGTAGCTTAATTTACCCGCAGGTGTATCAGAGGTATCCGAGACTGTTTTTGTGTCAACCACGGGCCTGCTATTGGCCCCGAAGTTGTTTTTTGCCCAGTTCCGCACGGCTGCTTTCCAGTCCTTCATGGCCGATTTGCCCCCGACTTTCCAGCCGTTGCTCTCGTAGTGGTCAATAAACCTCTGCGCGTCAATGTTGGCTTTTATCTCCCCGGAATAAGTTTTTACTTCCTCGACGGTCGGCTTTGTGAATTTCCCTTTTTCCCCTGCACCCCTTTTACCCTTAATCTCAATTTCATTATCTATATCATTATCATTATCCATATGAGGGGCCATATGATTATCCATATGCGTTCCCATATGGGAGTTTTTCACTCCTTTAAGGTTGTTTTTACGTGATTCGGTGTAAGCTTTACGTTTATTTCTCTCGGTTTCCATCCGCTCGTTAAAAAAAAGACCGTCGCCGGTTTGCGTGAATTTTTTGCGCAGCGCATCCCATTGGGAAAAGTCGCTGCCCAAAATATTTTTTATCTCATTTAACGAGAGTGGGCCGGAGTTAAACTGCGCGTGCAGCAAATCCATGTAACAGCCTTTCTGGTGCCTGGTGAAACCTACCGTACCTCCGTGCCAGTCGTTCCAATAAAATGCCAATGCCGGGTCTTTTGCCATTTGTGATGGGTTTTAATCGTTTTTTATGGTAGTTCGGGCAGGTATCTCCGGTATCCACCGGTGCTTTTCAAGTTCGGCGGAGAGGTGCTTACACTCCCCCTCCAGCAGCGCCATAACATCATTTACCCCATCCCAGTGGTAATATCCGTTTTTGGCTACCCTCAATTGTTTCAAATCAGAGAACCCCCACTTCTCTGCCACCATCTGCTTGGCGGCTTCTACTGTTAAACTCATGGTTAATCCTCCCCAAAAATTTCAAGAATCGAATCTGCGTCCCAATCTTGGATAAAACCTTCGGCATCAACGTCCATTATGATGTAATCGCCGTAGCCGGAATCCTTTGGGCAAAGTACATTAGGTACGTAATCTCCTTCTTGGTAGTAAACTGCCTCACCGGATTTGTCTATTAGGGAAAATGAACACTGGTCGCATACCTTGTAATGAATGTCCGCAACTACCCCCTTCTGCCAATTTGTGATTTGGCCGGTATCAATATTAATTATGGGGCACCATGTTTCACCATCACGGCAAGGAATAAGCGCGCCGTTGTTATCTTCTTGGCCGTTCACCTCGGCATCTTCCCAATAACGGACTTTGGCAACCACACGCATTTCTACAACATTGTGTGTTTTGGTTTCTTTGATTTCTATTTTCATGGTTATATTCGTTTAAAGTCCCAATGCTTTTTGAATATCCCACTTTGCCTTACATTCGCCTGCCTCGATTAAAGTTTTAAGCAAATCCTCGTGGTTTTCAATTTTCCTTACATTAATATCCGGATAACCCGGCTTTTGCCAGGTGTTCAGGTATGGACTGGTCCAACCTTGGGCGGTTAATGCCTTCTCTAACTCTTTTTGAAAATTAGTGAGTTCCTTTTTCATCTTAGTTTCTGTTTTATTACTCAGGTATTTTCATAAAAGTTACCCAAATTGTTTCTCCGTTGCGGGAGGTGGTGTGACCGAATAGGTGGGGGGCGCAGGGAATAATGGCTTTACATCTTTCAGTTTGATGTCGCGCTCATTCCATTTGAAAATCAAAACGCCCCAATCGTCCAACACGCGCATACATTCTTCAAGTCCTTTGCCTATCATATGGCGCCAGTCCAAAGACAGGACACCGTATTTCTTGGCCATCCAAGAGTTTTGCCCCAGTTTAAGTAAATGTGGCGGGTCAAATACCACAAGCTTGAAGGATTTATCTGAAAACGGTAATTCCGTAAAATCGGCCTCAATATCCGGGCTTATTTCCAAGGCGCGGTTGTCGCAGAGTGTATGGGATTCGGTACGCTTGTCGGTAAACAAAACCAGCGGATTGTTTTTGTCAAAGTGCATCATACGAGCTCCGCAGGTTACGTCCAATACGGGTTTATCCATTTTCTTTCATTTTAGCCAGCACCACCCATTTGCCCGTGCGGGATTGGGCGTGTTCATAATGGTGGTATATAGCTTCTTTTTCACTTTCTGTATATCCAGAAAATCCCTCATCAATTTGGTTAAAGTCTTGTTCGTACGGATTCACTGCGTACACTTCCAGTTTATTCAGCAGCGAGAGGGCAGAAGACACGGCCGATACAAAGGCATGTGTTCCTTTTTCATAATCTATGTAGGTAACCAATTCGGGGCCGTTGCCCTGCTGTGATGCATAGCCACACAGCAACACTCTTTGCCACTGTTCGTTGGTAAGGGTGAACGGGTCGCCCAACAGTTGCCATTCGCCGTTTCCTTCCGGGAGTGGCAAATTATCCCATACCTCGTTTAAATCGGTGCCTATCATAAGGCTCTTGCATCCGCCGGTTGAATCTACCCAAACTTTGGGATAATCGGTTTTTATAAACAACAGTTCGGCCACGCCTGTGTTGAATGTAGTCAGCTGGTTATCCATTGGACCCCTCCTCAACTGGTAGCGCAAGACCGCGACCGATTAAACCGAATACATCAAAGTGAAGCGATACTAACCATTCAAAAACATATTGCGGCAGTGATTGGCAGTTGGATTGCAGTTCCCCTGTTTCTTCACTAGTGTTTTCATACAATACATCGTCGTTAGCCCCAAAGCAGTTTGCATAGTGTTCAACTGGATGAAACGTTTCGCCGTGATGGGTTATCTCCTTGGCGAGGTCTGATAATGGGCGTACCAAAGGCTTATATTCGTTATTCATGATGGTTTGCAGATTGGAAGGTTTTAGCCACGCATATTCTTTTTGCCCATCCGGGTGTTGAAATACACACATTACATCATAGGGCAACAGCGCCGCCCATTCTTTCAATGTTATTTTATCCATGGTCTTGTTTGTTTAGTGAGTTATACCAAGTGATGGCTTCGGAAAGCAGGTCGAAGGTTTCGGAAACACCTGACCGTGTTATTGCGTTTTCAATTGTTTCTAAATGGTGTAAAAAATCAGCGCTGGGTTTTAGGTTCATGTCAGGCTCGAATTGCCTGTACTTTTCCCTGAAGGCCACCCATACCGGCATTAATGAATCATAAGAGGTATTAAAAGGCACATCATTGACGTTCATAACCTGTCCATCTTTTCGCAGGTAAAACCCCTTATCCCCCAACGGTTTTGCCAACTTTTTCCATCCCATGAACACGGCCATGGTGCGCAGTTTGTCGGTGGTGCTTGGTGCTTTTGTGTTATCAGCCATTTTTTAACAGTCTGTTTTTGAGAATAAGGGTTTACCGCATTTACAGCACTCGACATGATAATCAACATCGGCATAGTCCTGCATATATCCACAGGTGTCGCCCGATTCATAGTCTATTTCATCCGCAAATTCTCTGTTGGTGTTTATTTCATCCATTCTTTCTTCTACGCATGGAAAACAATAGAAGTTTGCATCTCCATAGTAAATCCAATTAGCCAGTTCTTTGTCGGAGGTGCTCGGTGTGTTGCTCATTTTTTTCCCTCCTGTGATTTTAAGTGTAGGCTCATAATGGCATTTATGGCTCTGTTTTTACCACGTATGCGACCGTTTTTATCTGCCTTGAGGGTAGCGAGCACCTTTTCAATTTCCAATGCGTTCATTTTCCTTGTCCTTTCTGCGCATCAGCAATAGTGCGCATTACATTATACGTTTCAAGTGCGCCACGGCCGGCATAGGGGAGATACATATACCAATCTACCGCTACTTTTATAATTTCCCGCAATTGTACATTCTCCGCTTCCAGTTGTTCGGCGCGGCTTCTCGGGGGATTGTGGTCAGTATTGTTGCATTTTTTTATGCAACCACTTATTTGGCATATAGCCAATTGGCAAAATGGCACTTCTTCCACCGGTTTATCGAACTCGCCGGCACGGGCACGATAAAAAACATCTTCCCAATACGAATAGCCTTCGGGAGTTTGCGACCAATCAAAAGACCACTTTATGGTATAAGCGAGTTCGTGCGTCGGAAAAACATCAGAGCCACTCGCATATTCATGGTCATAGTGAGCTAAATACTTTTCAGCGATATCTTTCGGCAATACGGCGGCCACTTCTTCGGGGGTGTTGAATGTTTTACTCATGGTTACTTATTATTTTAAAGCCCGGATGGGTTTGATACACTTTTATTTGACATTACCCGCAACATTTTTAAATCATCATCCGTAATAAACTGCGCGTTATCCATCACCGACTTTAACAGATGGGATAAGTCTGTTTCGCGGCTGCCGGACACGCCCGAAAGTGAGACACAGTAACCTTTAGATTCTAGAAGGTCGGCCATTTCTTGGCGGTCGTAATTATCCATGTCGTCAAAAAATTCCCGAACGGCCGGGTAATGTTCATCACTCATAATCCCAAGAGGTATTTATAGGCTGTTATCTGTCCGGAAACGGTCTTTGTGTCCATTTCGTTGTTGTATTTTGTTTTGGCTTTTGATTCGTCCAGATTAGCCAGCTGGGGGTTTTGGTCGCGCCAGTCCCGGTAACCGGCCTTTATTTTGTCCAGGAGATTTTCCAGCCTTTCCAAATCGGAGCGTATGAATGATTCGTGCGGTGCACTTTCCAGGTACATAACCATGGTCATTAACCACGAGATGCGGGCAAAATGCGCGTTGAAAGTCCGCTGGGATTGTTTCCTCAGCTCTTTCAATTCATCCTCCGTGTACTTTTTTTTGAGGTCGGCTATTTCAGCCTCTACATCTGTTATGCTTTTCATTTCTTAAACTTTTAATAAAATCGTTATAGTTAAATGAACCTTCGTCTATCGCCTCATGAAGCAGACCACGGGCCTGTTTTTCTTTCCATGTGGCGTAATCACTCCACTCTTTTGCCGAAGCCGGGAAGCAGTAGCCGGAAGGTGTTTTCATCAGGAACCTGTAGGGTAATTTTCTGACAATCTTAGCCACATCCCGGCGCGTAAAGTCTGCCTTGGCTTTTACCTTGGCAACTTGGATTATGTGCTCCTTGGTGATGCTCCATTTTCTGCCGAGTTCCTTACGGTCCAGCATGGATTCCAGCATTTCGGTGATTACCTGTTGCAGATTCATGGCTAGCAGTGACAGTGTTGCTCAAACATACTCTCATCAAAATCCGTAGCATCTACAGTTACTACGGAGCGACACATACATAGCCTTGCTATGTAAGATATAAATTCATCCTGTAGTAAATTTCCCGTAAGGGGCATTTCAATGATGGCGTCTTCCATCTTTACCCGCATTGTGCGGTGATATTCCTTAGTGTGGGATGGGTACGGCAGGGATAGGATTATGTATTTTTCTTTCTCGTCAGCCTTGGAGGCGTGGTTCTTGTGAAGTACAACCCGGTATTCTCTGTCCGGGCTACTGAGTGTTACATCCAGCCAGCCGTGTGTGCTTTTTTCGACAGAAACTTCAAACTCGTAAATAAGTTCAACACCTTTCTCCGGAGCCGTGTCAACGAATTTTCTTAAAATATCGGAGAATCTAATCTCCGAATCCTCCCGGGTCAGTATTCTTTTTACAAGTGGAATAAATGTTTGAGCAATGGCGGCATTGGCGATATTATCAATCTCCGCAGACAGTGAGTCGTTTATTTTTGCAATAACATCCGGAAGTTCAAGCGAAGAGCCAAACTCCTTGCCTTTCAGGCCCTCTTCAATAGCCTTGACATACGGGGAATTATAACCGCTGTAATATTCCTTAATAGCCTTTGTGGCGCCGTCCATAGCCGCCTCGTTAGCCTTTTGCTGTAATACTTCTAAGTCAAGAACGGGTAAGATTTGTGTTTGTTCCATTGTTATAAAATTTAATAGTTACTTTCTTTTGGGGATTGTGTTATAGTTATCCGGCAGCGCAAAGCCCGAGAGATTACCCAAGTACTCAAGACGGATGCGCAAAGCCGTCAGTTTGATACGGATGTTGTTCTTCTCCAGTAGAATTTCATCAAAGCGGGCCGACATAACCCCGGTTACCTGCTGTTCTTTTTCAAGTTTCAGCAGCCGGTCTGAAAGCGATTTAATCTGCTTTGCCAAATCGTTTGTATCTTCGGTTTTGGTGCTCATGGGGTCAGTATTTATAAATTCCCAGTCTTTCGTTGAACTTCCTGCGGTACTCCAGTCTCATGCTGTTATCTAAAGGGCACAGAAACAGGTCAAATTCCCTGATAAGTTGCCGGGTAACCGTTATTTTTTCTTTCAGTTCGATTATTGAGAGGTTAACGGTTGGATGTCCCTTGAGGCTGTCTACATAATCCAGGTGCTCAGCCCCGAATGTGTTACACAATCCCTCGCGGTATCCTATCGGGTTGCCGCTTTTGAACCTGTTCTGCTCGGAGGTCTGCGCGTAGATATTCATCAGGTGAAAACGGATGGTATCGTTACCTCCCACAGAGTAGTAATGCCCCGCATGGAATTGGCCCGTTATGTTTCCGCTGCTTATGCAGGGGTGGCCCGTGTCAATCAAGCGGACCAGTCTGTTAATCTCGTCCTGTAACTGCTTTACGTAGTAGGGTCTTTTTTTAAGGGTTTCCTTTACGGCTTTCAGTATGCGCTTTTCGGACTTTATCGCAAGTGAACGCTGCCATATTGCCCCACACTCTTCGTCACAGGTATTTACACCCCGTTTTGCGGGAGTGAAAGGCTTGGTACATACTGCACACTTGCGGGTTTTCATTTCTTTTGCTTAGTTGATATTTTCATCCACTTTTTTGCCTCTTTGTCACACCATTCGTTAACGAAAGAGCGAGGGTCATTGGCGCCTGTATGTGCTTTCACGTGGCGCATAACCATTGTTTTTGCGCCGGTTTTAGATTTGAGTTGCAGCCATAGTTTTTTTACCTGTTTGCCCAGCGGCGTCTTGGCCGCCTCAATTGTATCCATTCCCGGTACGCAATCGCTGTTCAGTAAGACCCAATCAACTTCCGGTATTTGCTTTTGGGCCAAAAGGGTGGCTATTGCATTACCTATACACATTATTTCTGCTTCAATGGGATTGGCTGGTTCCCTCTTCTTAAACATACCGCCCTTTTGTATTTTGAAAAGGTTACATACAATCCAAAAGGCATAGCCGGCACAACCCCTTTTATGGGTATTGTAACTGGCGTCAGTGTTAATTGTAATTCCACTTCCTTTAAGGGTCTGTTTCATGCCAACTCCTTTCTGATGTTTTTGGTGTGGTGTAAAATTTCTTCCGATGTGTACCGGTGATGCTCTGCCCAATCACTTACGCGCATCACTTTGAAAACAGAACCTTCGGGCAGGTGGAAGTAGAGTATTTTTCCGTTGTGGTCGGCGCCGAACCGGATGCCCTTTCTCGGGTCGTTTTCGGAGGGGACCGGTAATACATCTATAACAAACGGCTCCGCATCGGCAACCATTCTTTCACAATCCGCGAGTTCTTTGGCCTCTTTGTAATCGGACGGCATGAGGTTTTCTCTGCCTAACGATTCGGGCACATCGCCCGTGTAGAGAAACCAAACATCTCTTACCGGAAGCCCAAGCGGGGCAGATATGTTGATTTCGGCTTTCATGGGGTGAGTAGTTCGGGGTTGTCGTGGATGTTGCCGATAACTTCCCATTCTTCGCGACAATCGGCAAAATCATTAGCAAATAATGCCGAATATTCACTTCTCTCAAACTCTCCATTTTCTTCATTTATCACCTCACAAGAGATACTCGAAACAAACAGGGCATTTACGGCATCCCATTTAACCGCAACAGTACCATGCGGCCAACCGCCCATAATGTCGCCCTCAAAAATCTTGGTGCCGTTCTTGTCCATAAGGCCCGTGTATTGGCCAATGGTGCCGGGCTCCACATAAAAATCGGCCATCGCACCAGTAAATTCCAAGCCTTGGAAATTGTGGATATAATGGCAGTTTGCGCCGGCCCTCACCGAGTTGGAGTAGAATCCTTCAACCCATTTGCCATTATCCATACACTTACCCCTAAATAAAATTTCTCTGTTCATGGTTAATTTGTTTTAGGTTCAATACCCATCAATTTTAAAACCGCTGAGGATTCATTAGGATAAAGTTTTCCAATAGTGATAAAGAATTTGTCAATATTAGTTCCTTTCCCCTCAGCGCACTTGGCTAAAATATCGAGAAGACCCGTTACCATGTGAGCACCTTCCGGATTTATCATTGAGCGACAAAAACTATTTCCATCGTACTCAAAAGAAGCAAACATGGGTATTTCTTCGCGCTTGCATATTTCAAGTATCTGTTTCATCAGCGGAAATATTTCTTCATCGTAAACGTGTTCTTTATTTCCCATGGTTAAAAGTTTTCTGGTTTATCTACACGAACGAAACTCACCACCCAAACCCACGGGTTAATATCCCAACAGCCTTTGCCGTTGATGGATTCCCAAAGAGTTTGAAATGAAAGTACGGGGTTTGTGGTGCCCAATTTTTCTTTTAGATTATACTTCCTAAAAACCGGCACTTCGGATGAGTGAATTATTTCAATTCCCTCAGCGACCGCATCTTCTTCTGAAATATCGTTCAGCCGCTCAACCCGTATATCGGTGATGCGAAGGAACAGCCGGCAAGCGGATTTGGGCATGTACAAAGAAGGCTTCCATAGCTTTTTGCCCCATTCCGGATGCAGCGGATTAATTTCACAAGTGCTATCTGCCTTGAAAACAATATATCTATCTTCCTGTATTTCCACCGCGCCCTTTTTTTCGTCTGGACTTACTTCATCTTTACCAACCGCCAAAGCCCATGTTTCGCGAACCCAAAGTACATCTCCAACGGCACCGTATGGACATTTAAACCACCCGCAAGGGGACATCACATCAACTTTACCGTATTCTTGTGTTGTTCCGGCATGCGGATGCTGGAACTGAGCACCCAGCTTCCCATTAATTTCACAAATATAATTGGATGGGCATCGGGCTAAAGTTTCAACGTCTGCCCATTTTGATTGCAGCCCATTAGCGGGCTTTACAAGCCGCCTGTCATGCGTTTTATCTCCCCGCAAAATAGCCTGTACCATTGGCGTTGAGAAAAGTATTGGTTTGGTACTATTCATACTTACCCCTCCGTAATTATTGTTGCGTTTACTTCACTGTCGTGGTCGGCCAGCATAACAAAAGGCTCGGTAGACCAATCCAGTTTAAAGTGCTCTTTGGGTAGAATTTCCAAAAGCGTTTCTATTGCCTTGGAGAGGCGCACAAGCAATTCATTGAGGTATGATACATCTCGGTCAACCCAAATAATTTTTAGCCGCATGTCCTCAATTTTCAGGCGTGGGTCGAACGAAACAAACACGCCCTTTTCTTTTCCGGCGCAAAGCATATTAAACTGCAACTGACCATAATATCCGGGCTCGTTCTTTTTGAGGTCGGCTGCATTCTTGTAAGAAAGGCGCTTCAGGTGGTGTGCGGTCTTTTGCGGGCACTTAACTTCCCCCACGGCATGCGTGGTTTCAAAGTCCGGGGAACCGCCGGCAAATTGGGGTGCCTGTTCCAGGGGGTAGAACTTGGGATTGGCGTTACCGTAGTAGGCAACCTCCATAAATGTTTCGGCTTCAAAGGCGCGTACAGCTAATGCTTCATTGGCATGCCCCCACTCGGTTGCGGAGTTACCGCCAAAGTCGTCAGCCTTTTCCCCCGTGATAAGTTCACCGGCCACCTCCAGAATGTAGGTCATGGCGCCCACGGAAAAATATTCGGCCTTTGTTTTGCCCGTACCCATAAGGACGTGTATTTGACTGGCGGTGAACTTGCCCAGACGCGCGGCTTCCCATTCGTTAGTTTCTTCGATGAATCCCATTATTTTACTGTTAGGAGTTTTTCGTTTTCTGTGGATAATGTGTAGTGTTTTCTGATACCCTCAACGGTGGCCGTACCGTCAATGATGGCCTTTTTGGCGCCATCCCATTTAGGGCTCACCGGGGTCAGTTCTGGGAGTTTGTTTTCGGGAACAGCTGGCCGGATGCGGAGACATTCTACCTCGTCCCCGGCTACTTTTGTGGTGGTAGCAAAGACTGTTATCTTTTTACCGGCCCAATCCTCTATATAAGGGGTGAGATAAAGTTTGCTGATGGTTTTGCAATTCGTCCGGTTTAAAATCATCGGCTTTACATTTTCAACAAAATGGGCTACAGTACATTCGTCTGATTTCCCCCCTTCCCCCTTCACCATCTGCCGCCCAACCGTCTTTATGGTCAGTGTAAGGTCTTTGCCCGGGTCTAGACTGTGTGCCCCTAAATAATCGGGGTTTATCAGCCGCTTCCAGTGTGTTTTTTGCTCCATAGGTATTACTTGGTTTGCTTGTGTATATAATTTGCCCAATTGTTATAGGTAGGCTTGGGCTGGGCCTGTAAAGTGGTTTTATTCCTTGATCCGATAGGCGTGGTTATGGAAGTGCCGGGCTGCTCGTCGCCGGAGTCGGTTATGATTACTGTATTTGCCATTATGATTCCTGTTTGGATTGTTTCGCCTCCTCTTCCGCACATCGCTTAATATCCTCCATTGCCGTTTCGTTGCCCTCGTAAAACCTCACGGGTGAAACCCGTATATTGCTGGACTTTCGATAAATCTGCAATGCGGCAAATTCGGTACTTGTTTCTTCCTCCAAAGCTTTACCATCTTCGCCCGCAAGGGTGACTACCCAGCCCGCCCTACAGTGCGTTGTGTCGCATGTGTGCCAGGTAGACATGTCTAGTGCGTTGGGCATTTTGACCGCATCCAACACTTTTTGATGGATATTTTCAATTACCGGTATTCCGGCAGGCTTTGATTCTCCCTTTTTATCGGAGCAGTCGGAGCAGCCGAAGCAGTCGGAGCAGTCGAAGCAGCCGAAGCAGTCGGAGCAGTCGAAGCAGCCGGAGCAGTCGGAGCAGCCGGAGCAGCCGAAGCAGCCGGAGCAGCCGGAGCAGTCGAAGCAGTCGGAGCAGCCGGAGCAGCCGGAGCAGCCGGAGCAGTCGGAGCAGTCGAAGCAGTCGGAGCAGCCGGAGCAGCCGGAGCAGCCGGAGCAGCCGAAGCAGTCGGAGCAGCCGGAGCAGTCGAAGCAGTCGGAGCAGTCGGAGCAGTCGAAGCAGCCGGAGCAGCCGGAGCAGCCGGAGCAGTTCCAACAACCTTTGTTAGTGGCGTTCTGGGCCTCCCAGTTGGGATTATTGTCAGCGAAAATCTGACTTACGCCGTTTTCGGCTTTATCCTCTCTTTGCAGGAATTCCGAGTAGTCTTTGAAAATTTTTGTTGCCATGTTATATTCAGTGTAATTGATTTGCCAAAAAAAACCGCCACCGATACCTGACCGGCGGCGGCCAACCTTAACCTATGAAAACCGTTTTTGGGCGGTACCCCTTTGTTTGCTCCGGTAAGCCAAACCAATGACTTACCGGAAACCCTTCATCAACTAAACTAAACCCGAGAACAGTACAGGAATCGAACCTGTGTATCCGGTTCTGCAAACCGGTGCCTGACCGCTCGGCCAACCGTTCGTTTTACCCCCGGGTTCTCGGTTAAGCTGCGAGGTATACCCAGGGGTTTGTTTGTGTTTGATTGATAACCGAGATTTGGGG
>Ga0247830_10000036_pt1 | contig 35632 bp, 30 predicted proteins | sample 12C_Control_Day5_FD_207766 | JGI IMG/M metagenome (GOLD analysis project Ga0247830, IMG submission 207766) | Soil microbial communities from agricultural site in Penn Yan, New York, United States - 12C_Control_Day5 | ecosystem: Environmental > Terrestrial > Soil > Agricultural land | place...
GTGGTGTGGCGTTCGGCGATGTCACGCTGCAGACGAAGCAGAACGCCGGCACGCCAATCCCACCCTCCAACACGCCGGTCAACGGCAGCAGCGAGACGCTGGTCGGCTGGACAGCCGGCGCCGGCATGGAGTTCGCTCTCACGAACCACGTGTCCGCCAAGGCCGAGTACATGTACTTCGACCTCGGCAAGGAGCACTACACGGTCGACAACAACCTGCGCGTCGACGGCGACACTCGCGGCAGCGCGGTTCGGATCGGCATCAACCTCCACTTCAACCCGGTGCAGCGGGAGGCCCTGAAGTAAGAGCCGCCGCGGAGCTGCGGACCGAAGAATCAAGAGCCCCGGGCAGCGCTGCCCGGGGCTCTTGCATTGTGGCGTCAGCGGAGGGGCCTGGCGTTGCGCGCGGACCGGTGTGATCGGCGGGCGTGCGCCTCACATGTGGCCGACCTCGTCGGGGATATCGTAGAAGGTGGGATGGCGGTAGATCTTGCTTGCCGTCGGCTCGAACAGCTCGTCCTTCTGCGCGGGATCGGAGGCGGTGATGGCGCTCGACGGCACCACCCAGATCGACACCGCCTCCCCGCGCCGCGTGTAGACGTCGCGCGCCGCCTGCAGCGCGAGGCTCGCGTCCGCCGCGTGCACGCTGCCGCAATGTTTGTGCGGCAGCCCCGAGCGGTTGCGGATGAAGACCTCCCACAGCGGCATCGCGGCCTCGGTCACGGCTCTCTCCTATCGATCGCTCAGGCGCAGCGCTGGCTCATCCAGAGCTTGACGTTGGGCAGGCTCTCCCAGCCGAAGGCACGCTCGCTCGGCCCTTGCTCCACCAGACCTGCGAGGCGGGCCATGGCCTCCTCGGGCGTCGGCTCGTGCCCGACCGGGACCCACCACATGACCAAGTGCGGCGTCCCCAGCGGCTCGAACCAGCTGCTTTTCTTCTGATAGACACGCTTGTGGATCGTGTTCCACACGAAGTGCTCGAGCTGCTCGGGCGTCTGCCACACGCTCAGGTTGACGATGAATCGCGGGTTGTCGGTGACCTTGACGTCGGTGGCGTTGCCAACGTCGCCCTGGAGGCGCCAAACGAAGCCGGGGCTGCTCTCCGCAATTGCATTCACGCGATCGAGCGCACCGACGAAATCGACCATGCGCGCATCATCGAGTTCGAACCTTGCGCGGGCGACGTTGAGCTGAGCAAGGTGGGTGCCTTCGGGCTGGACCAGCATCGGCGCCTACTCCGCCGCAATCCTGGCCGCTGTGGCCCGCTCGGCGCGCTTCCTCGCATACGCCAGCGCCGCCTCCCGCACCCAGCTGCCGGCATCGTGTGCGCTGGTATGCATCTTCATGCGCTGACGGTTGCAGGGTCCGTCGCCCGCCAGAACGCGCTTGAACTCAGACCAGTCGATCTCGCCGAAGCGCCAGTGACCGCTCTTCTCGTCGAATCTGAGCTCGGGGTCGGGAAACTCGAGGCCGAGGTAGTGGCCCTGGGGGACGGTGGCGTCGACGAACTTCTGGCGCAGGTCGTCGTTGGAGAAGCGCTTGATCTTCCACTTCATGGTGTCGGACGAGTGCAGGCTCTCCTTGTCGGATGGCCCGAACATCATCAGCACAGGCCACCAGAACCGGTTGAGCGCGTCCTGCGCCATCTCCCTCTGCGCCGGCGTTCCGCGGCTGAGCGTGAGCATGATCTCGTAGCCCTGCCGCTGATGAAAGCTCTCCTCCTTGCAAACCCGGATCATGGCGCGTGCGTAGGGGCCATAGCTGCAGCGGCAGAGCGGGATCTGGTTCATGATCGCCGCCCCGTCCACCAGCCAGCCGATGGCGCCGATGTCGGCCCAGGTCAGCGTCGGATAGTTGAAGATCGAGGAATACTTGGCCTTGCCGGCATGCAGCTGCTCGACCATCTGCTCGCGCGCAATTCCGAGCGTCTCTGCGGCCGAGTAGAGGTAGAGGCCGTGGCCCGCCTCGTCCTGCACCTTGGCCAGCAGGGCCGCCTTGCGGCGCAGGCTCGGCGCGCGCGTGATCCAGTTGCCCTCGGGCTGCATGCCGATCACCTCGGAATGGGCGTGCTGGGAGATTTGGCGGACCAGCGTGCGCCGATAGGCCTCGGGCATCCAGTCGTTGGGCTCGATCTTCTCCTCGGCGTCGATCTTGGCCTGGAAGCGGGCGAGCTTGTCAGGATCCTCGGCGACGCGAGCCCCCGTGTCCTTGACGTTGAGGCCTTGGGTGTACATGCGCGGCATCCTCGATGCGGGCGGCGTGCCGGCTCGGGTGGAACCCGATGCGGCGCGCTTTGAGAAGACATCGGACGGATCGGCCGCGCGCGCAAGCCCCGGCGTGGAATCCCGCGCCCTCGAGTCTGGTCCGAGCGCGGAAGTCGGGATTTTGCCCCGGCGGCGGCGTGTCAGCCCTTCTGCAGGATCAGCGTGAGCCCGATCAGGGCGCTGTCGAGGAACTGGATCTCGACCACCTGCTTGGCGTCGCCCACCAGGATGATCGTCATGTTGGCGCTGAGGGACGAGCCCTTGATGGTCACGCGGTAGCCCTTGGGGGTCACCTCGCCGGTCAGCTCCCCGCTCATGTCGCGCGAGAGCTCCTTCCAGGTGCCGCTGAGCTTGCCGGCGGCATGCGTCACCAGACTTTGCACCTCGATCGATCCGCTCGGTGCCGCGCAGCGGATGGTCTGCTTCAGCTCGTCGCCGCTTCCCCCCGCCAGGATATAGGTGACCCGGCACTTCACCGCCTCGGTACCGCCGTCGCGGATGCCGAATCGGCCCTCGCCGATCCAGCGACCCGCGAGCTTGTCGAAAGGAGACGGGTCGCCCGCGAGCGCCGGCGCGGCATGCGTCAAGCTCGCCGCCATCAAGGCAGCCAGCAGCGCCCAGGAAAGAAGTTTCGACAGTGATCCCTGCACCTCGAGCCCCCAAAGAAGCCCTGCGTCGCTTCAGCGAGCGATTGCATTCTAGACGATGCGCGGTCGCCTGACCGGTGCCTGTGTGCCGCAGGAGGCTACAGAAACGCGAACTTCAACACGAACAGCACCGCCAGAATCGCGACCGCCAGCGAGATGTCGCCTGGTCGCCCCGCGAGCAGCTTGATGCCGGCATAGGCAATGAAGCCGAAGGCGATACCGTGCGCGATCGAGAAGGTGAGCGGCATGGTCGCGATCACGACCACGGCCGGCACCGATTCGGAGGGGTCGGTGAAGTCGATCTCGCGCACGGCGCTCATCATCAGGCAGGCGACATAGATGAGTGCGGGCGCGGTCGCGAACGCGGGGATGGCTCCGGCCAGCGGCGCGAAGAACAGGGCGGCCAGGAACAGCACCGCCACCGTGACGGCGACGAGCCCCGTGCGCCCGCCCGCGTTCACGCCTGCGGCGCTCTCGATGTAGCTCGTGGTCGTCGACGTGCCGAGCAGGGCGCCGGCCATGGCCGCCGTCGAATCGACGGTCAGCGCGCGCTTGACGCGCGGCAGCGTGCCGTCGGGATTGACGAGCCCCGCCTTATGGGCGACGCCGACCAGGGTGCCGGTGTTGTCGAACACGTCGACGAAGAAGAATGTGAAGACGATGGCGATCAGGCCGATCTCCAGCGCCTTGGCGATATCGAGCTTCAGAAACACCGGCGCGATGGAAGGCGGCAACGCGACGACGCCGCCGAACTTGCTCAGGCCGAGCGCCATGCCGGCGATCGCTGCCGCAAGGATGCCGATCAGGATCGCGCCCGGAACGCGTCGGGTATCGAGCGCCCCCATCAGGATGAGCCCGAGCGCGGCCAGCAGCACGGTCGGCGATTTGAGGTCGCCGAGTGTCACCAGCGTTGCCGGGTGCGCCTTGATGATGCCCGCGCTCTGCAGCCCGATGATCGCCAGGAACAGGCCGATGCCCGCGGCGATCGCCATCTTGAGGCTCCGCGGGATCGAGTTGATCACCCATTCGCGGATGGGCGTGAGGCTCACGATCAGGAACAGGATGCCCGAGAGGAACACGGCGCCGAGTGCCGTCTCCCAGCTGTGGCCGAGCCCCTTGACGACGCCGTAGGTGAAGTATGCGTTGAGGCCCATGCCCGGCGCGAGCGCCACGGGGTAGTTGGCGTAGAGCCCCATGAATGCGGAGGCGAAAGCCGCGGCGAGGCAGGTGGCGACGAAGGTGGCCCCCCGGTCCATCCCTGCGTCCGCAAGGATCGCCGGGTTGACGAAGATGATGTAGGCCATGGTCATGAAGGTGGTCAGGCCGGCCACAAGCTCGGTCCTGACGCTGGTGCCGTGCTTCTCGAGTTCGAACAGGCGCTCGAGCATGTGGCTCCCCCCGGGGCCCGCCAAAGTGCGGCCAAACCATCTGAATGCGAAAAAGCCAACCCCTGCAAGGCCCCTGCAAGCGGCGGGCCGCGCTGTCGAACAGAAAAACGAGGGCTCGGGAGACTGTGGTAGTAGCTTGCCGTCGTCGGCTCGCCTAGGATGCTGCCTGCAAACGGTGCTGCGCCGGCCGTCGCGGCGGTCGGACGGGCGGCAGCCATGCGCATGCGGGCATCGACCGCGGCCGCTACCCGCGTGCAGATTTGCCGAGGCCGGTCGCGCGACGTCGACTTGGTACACCTGGAGAGGACCATGGCTCAGACCCCGCCCTTCGAGATCCCTCAGCAGCTGCGCGAGCTGGCGGAGAGGAACGTCGAGCAGGCCCGCACCGCCTACGGGCAATTCATGGACGCGATGGTGCAGGCGACCGGCATGTGGGCCAATGCCATGCCCGCCAATGCCATGACGAGCGGCTTCAAGACCGTGCAGGATCGCGCCATCAAGTTCGCCAAGCAGAATGCCGAGGCCGGCTTCTCGTTGGCGACCGAGCTTGCCAGCGCCAAGGACATCACGGACGTGCTGGCGATCCAGAGCCGCTATGCCCAGACGCAGATGCAGGCCTACGCGCTGCAGGCTCAGGAGCTCGGCAGGCTGATGGCCGAGGCCACGCAGAGCAGCATGCAGCCGAGGGGCTGAGGCGCGGCCGAGCAAGGGCAAAGGGCGTGAAGCCGCGCAAGTTCAGCTACGTCCGCGCCGGCAGTGTGGCGGAAGTGCTGGAGCTGCTCGACCGGTACGGCGAGGATGCGCGCGTCCTCGCGGGCGGCCAGAGCCTGATGCCGACCCTCAACATGCGGCTCTCCGAGCCCAAGGTGCTGATCGACATCAATCGCATCGAGGCGCTAAAGGGTATCTCGGTGCGCGACGGCCCGGTTCGGATTGGGACGGTCACCCGCCACGCCGAGGTGATGCGCTCGGCCATCGTCGCCGAGCATCTGCCGCTGATCACCGAGGCCATGCCGCACGTGGCGCACGTGGCCGTGCGCAACCGCGGCACCTTCGGCGGCAGCATCGCGCTCGCCGATCCCGCCGCCGAGATGCCGGCCTGCGCGCTGGCGCTGGGTGCCAGGCTCGTGCTGGAAAGCGTCGGCGGCCGGCGGAGCATCGCGGCCGACGACTACTTCAAGGGCCTGTACGACACCGAGCGCCGGCCCGACGAGCTGCTGGTCGAGGCGCTGATCCCCGTGCCGAAGCCCAACACCGTCTCCGTGTTCATGGAACTGGCGCGCCGCCACGGCGACTTTGCGATCGCCGGCGTGGCGTTCCAGCTGCAGATGGAGGGCGATGTCGTCGCCGACGGCCGTCTCGTCTATTTCGGCAGCGAGGAGAAGCCGACGCTGGCCAAGGGCGCGCTCGCGGCGATCAAGGGCAGGCCGCTCGGCGAGAGCAGTGCGGAAGCGGCGGCCGCGGCGCTCGACGGCGACCTCGCGCCGATCTCGAGCGCGCAGGGCAGCGCCAAGATGCGGCTGCATCTGCAGCGCGTGCTGACGCGGCGTGCGCTGGCGGTGGCGCGGGAGCGGGCCAGCGGGCGGGCCAAGGCAGCATGAGAGCGGCATGAGCGACGAGGAGCACCTGCCCATCAGCCTGACCGTCAACGGTGAGCGCGTCACGCGCATGGTTCCCGTGCGCCAGCACCTCGTCGACTTCCTGCGCACCGACCTCGGCCTCACCGGCTCGCACCTGGGCTGCGAGCATGGCGTGTGCGGGGCCTGCTCGGTGCGGGTCGACGGGGCGGTCGTGCGCGGCTGCCTGATGCTCGCCGTGCAAGCCGACGGCACCGAGGTCGTAACCATCGAGGGGCTCGCGGAGTCGGGCGAGATCGCCGACCTGCAGGAGGGATTCGTCGCGCGCAACGCGCTGCAGTGCGGGTTCTGTACGCCCGGCATGCTGATGACGGCGGCCGAGCTGCTGGCGGCCGGCGCGCCGGCAACGCGCGAGGAGATCCGCACGCATCTCTCCGGCAACTACTGCCGCTGCACCGGTTTCCACGCCATCGTCGACGCCGTGGAGACGACGTTGGCGGCGCGCCTCAAGAAGAGCTGACGCCATGTCCAACACGATGTCCGACAACGTGCTGCGCCCCGACCTCGACCGGCCCAACAGCTACGTCGGGCGCTCCCTGTCGCGTGCCGGGGCCACGCGCGCGGTGGCCGGGCGCGGCCGCTACACCGACGACATCACCCTGCCCCGCATGCTGCACGCCGCCTTCGTGCGCAGCCCGCACGCCCACGCCAGGATCGTGAGCATCGACACGGCCGAGGCGCGGCAGCAGCCGGGCGTGGCGCTGATCATGACCGGGGCCGAGCTCGCCAAGCGCGTGACCGGGCCGTGGGTCGGTACGCTCACCTGCTTTCCCGGCATGAAGTCGGCGCCCCAGTATCCGATGGCCGTGGACCGCACTTGCTGGGTGGGCGAGCCGGTGCTGCTGGTGGTGGCGGCGACGCGCGCCCAGGCCGAGGACGCGGCCGAGCGCATCGCCGTCGAGTGGGAGGAGCTGCCGGCGGTCGCCGACAAGAAGCGGGCGCTCGATCCCGGCACGCCCGCGATCCACGCCGAGCTCGGCGACAACCTCGCCTACCGCAAGACCATCGACAACGGCGACGCGGAGGCCGCCTTCGCAAGCGCCGACCGCGTGGTCGAGGACACCTTCGAGTTCGGCCGCCATACGGCTGTGAGCCTCGAGCCGCGCGGCGTGCTGGCGGCCTTCGACAAGGGCACGGGCAAGCTCACCGTCTACACCAGCAGCCAGTGCCCGCACATGATCCAGTATCTCTACGCGCGCACGCTGGGAGTGCCGGACCACATGGTGCAGATCGTGGCGCCCGACGTCGGCGGCTCGTTCGGGCTCAAGATCCACAGCTACGGCGACGAGATCGCGGCCGTGGCGGCGTCGATCCAGCTCGGCCGTCCCGTCAAGTTCATCGCCGACCGCATCGAGTCGTTCGTCTCCGACATCCACGCGCGCGAGACCTCGGCCAAGGCGCGCATGGCCATCAGCAAGTCGGGCGAGATATTGGCGTTCGACATCGACGTGCTGTCGGGCGCGGGCGCCTATTCGCAGTATCCGCGCACCAGCGTGCTCGAGGGCACCCAGATCCTCAACGTCACGGGCGGGCCGTATCGCCACAAGCACCACCGGGCGCGCGCCACCGTCGTTTTCCAGAACAAGCCGCCGTCCTCGCAGTATCGCGCCGTCGGCCACCCGATCGGCAACACGATCGGCGAGCACCTGGTCGACCTCGCGGCGCGGGCGCTGGGGCTCGATGCCATCGAGATCCGCCGCCGCAACGTGTTCCCGGACGACGCCTACCCGGCGACCACCGCCAGCGGCATCACGATCAAGGACATGTCGCACCAGCGCTGCATCGACGTCCTGGTCGAGCGCATGGGCTACGCGGAGCTGCGGCGCGAGCAGGCGGCGCTGCGCGAGAAGGGCATCCATCGCGGCATCGGCATCGCCTGCTTCATCAAGAGCTGCGCGCCCGGCCCGCATGGCTACTACGGCATGGGCGGCGCGCCGATCGCGCTGCAGGACGCCTGCACCATCAAGCTCGAGCCCAATGGCGGCATCATCTGCGCGGTCGGCGTCACCGAGCAGGGGCAGGGCACCGAGACCGTCATGGGCCAGATCGCGGCCACGGCGCTGGGCGTGCCGATGTCGAGTATCCGCGTCATCTCCGGCGATACCGACGCCGTGCCCTACGGCGGCGGCACCTACGGCTCGCGCGCGGTGGCGATCGGCGGCGAGGCGGTCTACCAGGCGGCCCGCGACCTCAAGGGCGAGATCCTCTCCATCGCCGGCACCCTGCTGCAGGCCGAGCCCGGCGTGCTCGACATCGTCGACGGCGCGGTGGTGGATCGCGCCGGCGGCGCCAGGCGCATCACGCTCGCCGAGATCGGCCGCATCGGCCATTTCCAGCTGGCCGAGCTGCCGCGCGGCTCACAGCCCACGCTCTCGCATACGCGCCGCTTCCACCTGGCGGACGACCTCTACATCTTCACCAATGGCATCCACGGCGCCTATGTCGAGATCGATGTCGACACCGGCTTCGTGCGGTTGCTCAAGCACTGGGTGGTGGAGGACTGCGGACGCATCATCAACCCGCAGCTCGCCGACGAGCAGGTGCGCGGGGGCTGCGTGCAGGGCCTCGGCGGCGCGCTCTACGAGCACTGCCTCTACGACGAGGCCGGCCAGCTCACCAACGGCACGATGGCCGACTATCTGGTGCCGATGGCGGCGGAGATGCCCGACATCGAGGTCGCGCACGTGCTCACCCTCTCCAGCGTGTCGGAGCTGGGCGCCAAGGGCGTCGGCGAATCCGGCACCGGCGCGGCGCCTGCCGCCGTCATGAACGCCGTCAACGATGCGCTCTCATCCTTCGGGGCGCGCGTGACGACCCAGCCGATGACGCCCGAGGTGATCCTCACTGCGCTGGGTAAGGTGTAGGTCATCGCGGGCCTTGTCCGGCCTTGTCCCCGCGATCCAGCGAGCCGCTTGCTCTGTAGTTTGATGATGGCTGGATCCCGGCGACACCGGCCTTCGCCGGTGCAGGCAAGCGCCGGGATGACATTCATACCGCGGGCAGGGACCAGCCCGTGTCCTCGTGGTCGGGGGAGAACAGGCGGTTGGTCTGTTCGGGGTTGCGGTTGGCGTGGGCGCGGGCGTAGAGCGGGTGGCGCATGCTGCGCACCTCGTGCTCGATCTGGAACAGCACCTTGCCGCTGTCGAGGTCGACGATGTCGACGAAGCGGTACTGGTGCTGGTCGCTCTCCTCGGTGATCAGCCCGCGCTCGATCAGGCGGCGATAGGGCCCGGAGAAGTCGGCGAGATAGACGGCGATGTGGTGGCCGTCGAAGGCAGGTGCCGCCGCATCGCTCTCGCGGAAGATCAGTCGCTGGCCGGGGCCGACGGCGGCCCACGCGTGCCGCCCGCGCTCGTCCTCGGCGATGCCGGAGCTGGTGGCGAGCACCTCACGGTAGAAGCGGGCGATGCCGTCGATGCCACCGCGCGGCACCTCCAATTCCACGTAGGGCATGCCGAGCTGCATGTTGCCGAAGCGCTCGCCCGGCTCGAAGCAGCGAACGCGGTTGCCCCAGGGGCAGGTCGCCTCCACGTAGTCGTTGCGCTCGGAGTAGGAGAAGTGCGTGCCCTCGAGCGGCTTCTTGACGCTCTCGAGCCGGCGCAAGAGCGAGGATCGGTTGGGGATGACGAGACCGGTGTGTCCACGCAGAACCTGCGGTCCGCCGCCCGGCAGGTGGAACTGGCTGCGGCCGACGTTGATCCACATGTTGGTGACGCCGGTCATCAGGTAGGGATCGCGGGTGAGCCCGAGGCCCGAGACGTAGAACAGGGTCGCCAGCCGCTGGTCGGGCACGCGCGTGTTGACGTGCTCGAGGGTAACGACGTTGCCGAGGTCCTCGACGGTGCGGTCGTAGACGGGTGCGTCCTTCATGTGCTTCCCCCACGGGCATCAGCGGCTCGAAGCGGCCGCGTCTTGGGGGAAGCTTAGCGCAAAGGCCGTGGGGCCGTCATCTCGACGGCTCCAGTCAGGATTTATGCATGCCAGCCGAGGATCGGCGGAGCGCAGGGTGCGCGATCAGCGGCCCTCGCGCCACCAGGTCATGGCCAGCAGGGCGAGCAGCGCGGCCAGCGCGAACAGGCCCGTGAACATCGGGATCAGCTTGACGCCGCGGGTCACGTAGGCCTCGCGGTCCTTCAGGCCCATCCAGCCCGAGCCCGCCAGCACGCGGGCGTTGGCCAGCATGGAAATGCGGGGCAGATCGACGCTGGAGGTGCTGACGCTCGACAGCAGGCCGCCGCCTCGGGTCCAGAAGACGCCGCCGCCGGTCTGCTCGACGAGGGGCTTCAGCTTGGCGTCGGTCGCGGTGACCTCGCTCATCTCGCGCGCGTCCTCGATGCCGGCGTGAGCGACGGCATGCAGCTGGCCGGTCGGCGACATGGTCTGCAGCTTGTAGAGGCCAGGCACCTTGACGTCGACGGTGGAGCGCCACAGGCCCGGGCCGGCGCTCTCGAGTGTGACTTCCGAGTTCTCGCCGCCAGGCGCGGACACCTGCACGGGCGGTACATTGTCCTCCATCGAGCGGCGCTCGATGGTGAGCTTGAGGCCGCGTGCGGAGGCCAGCAGGCGCTCCTCCTCGAGGTCCGGTTCCTTCATCAGCCAGTGCGAGAGGCGGCGCAGCAGGTCGGTGTGCGGCCCGCCGCCCTCGTAGCCGCGCGCCCACAGCCAGGCGTGGTCGGAGAGCATGAGCGCGACGCGGCCGCGGCCCTTGCGGTCGAGCACGAGGAGGGGGCGGTTCTCGGCGCCGCTCATGACGGTGCGGCCGCGACTAGGCACCACGTCGACCTGGCGGAACCAGCGGCCCCAGGTCGGGTCCTTACTGGCATCGGTGCCCTCGGCGCCGGGGAGCCCGCGCGTGACGGGATGCTTGACGCCGTCGGTCGACAGCCGCGCCTTGTAAGGCTGCTCGAGCAGGCGGCCGGTGGGCGTCGCCGGCAGCACCACGGAAAGGGGAGTGCGCGACAGGCTCATCTGGCCGGCGTAGTCGTCGCCGGCGGCCACAAGCAGCGCGCCGCCCTGCTCCACGTAGCGGGCGATGTTCTCGTAGTAGAGCAGCTGGAGGATGTCGCGGTGCTGGTAGCGGTCGAAGATGATGAGGTCGAAGTCCTTGATCCTCTCCGAGAACAGCTCGCGGGTCGGGAAGGCGATCAGCGAGAGCTGATGGATCGGCGTTCCGTCCTGCTTCTGCGGCGGGCGCAAGATCGTAAAGTGCACGAGGTTGACGGCCGCGTCGGACTTGAGAAGGTTGCGCCACACGCGCTCGCCGGCGTGCGGCTCGCCCGACACCAGCAGCACGCGTAGGTTCTCGCGCACGCCCTCGGCCGCCACGACCACGCGGTTGTTGGCGGGGGTGAGCTCGCCGGGCGCCGTCTCGAGCTCGATCTCGACGATGTTCTGTCCGGCGTGCGGGAAGGGCATCTGGATCTGGATCGTGCGCCCGATCTGGGCGGTGCGCGTCTCGTCGGGCAGGCCCTCGCGGCGCACCTTGAGGGTGACGCGGTCACCGGCGCGGCCGCGGCGGCCGGTCTCGACCACGCGGGCCTCGATCTCGCGCGTGGAGCCGACGATGCCGTAGCGCGGTGCCTTGAGAACCTCGATGCGGCGGTCGAACTCGTCGGGCTGGCCGGTGAGCAGGGCGTGGACGGGCGCATCGAAGCCCAGCGTCTGCGCCGATTTGGGCACGTCGTGCACCTGGCCGTCGGTGATCATGATGACCCCGGCGAGGCGGTCGGGGGGCGTGTTGGCGAGTGCGCTGTTGAGGTCGGTGAAGAGGTTGGTGCCGGCCGAGCTCTCGCCCGTCGGCTTGGAGGACGTGACCCAGCGTACCTGCAGGTTGTTGCCGAGCGCGGCGAGCTTGCCTTCGAGGTCGCGCCTGATGGAGGCCGTCTGCTCCGGCCGGCCGGCGATGGTCTGGCTGGTCGACTCGTCGAGCACGACGATGGCGATGTTGGAGAGGTTCTCGCGCTCCTCCTGCCGGAGCGTGGGGTTGGACAGCGCCAGCAGCAGCGCGGCCAGCGACAGCGCGCGCAGCAGGGCGCCGCGGCTGCGCCGGATCAGCAGCAGCGCCACGAGCACGACCGCAAGCGCCGCGCCCACCCAGAACACGGGGGCCGGCAGCATTGGCGAGAAGTCGATCGTCCAGTTGCTCATGTCACTCCTGTTCCCCCTCCCCCCGCGAGCGGGGAGAAGGTCGGGGTGAGGGGCGGCGCCGAACGCCGACGTGGGGCATGACGCCGCCCCTCACCCTAACCCTCTCCCCATGCCGAAGAGGCATGGGGAGAGGGGATTCACTGCCCGAGCCGCTCCAGCAGGGCCGGCACGTGCACCTGGTCGGCCTTGTAGTTGCCGGTGAGCGCGTACATGACAATGTTGACGCCGGTGCGGAAGGCCATCTCGCGCTGGCGCTCGCCGCCGGGCACGACGGGATAGAGCGGCTGGTTGCGGTCATCGAGCGCCCAGGCGGCGGCGAAGTCGTTCGACGTGATCAGGATCGAGCTGACCCCGTCGACGCGCCGGGCCTGTCGGCCCTGGTCGCTGTCGCGCGGCGCCTCGGCTTCAACCCACAGCTGGCCGCCGTCCCAGCGGCCGGGGAACGAGCGCAGCAGGTAGAACGACTTGGTCAGCACGTGGTGCTCGGGCACCGGCTCCAGGCGCGGGATGTCCAGGTTGCCGAGCAGGCGCTGCAGCGGCGTGCCGCCTTCGCCGCGCAAGGAGAAGCCGCCGGGCAGGCCCTGGGCATAGTCCTTGGTATCGAAGATGATCATCCCGCCCTGCTTCATGTAGGCGTCGATCTTGGTCAGCGTCGCCTCGGGCAGCGGCCGTGCGTTGGCGAGCACGGGCCAGTAGAGCATCGGGAAGAAGGCGAGCTCGTCGGTCAGGATGTTGACTGCGAACGGCTCGCCGGGCTCGACCGCCGTGCGGGCGATCAGGAACTTGCCGAGGCCGACGAGGCCCTGGCGGCTCGCCTCGTCGGTGGCGGCGTCGCCGGACAGCACGTAGCCGAAGGTGACCTTGCCGGTGGCCTGAATGGTGCGGCCGTCGTTGGCGCGGCTCTGGGCCGGAGCCGCCGGGGCTGGGGCCGGGCGAGTCTGCGCCTGGGCGTCGGCGGGGCCGGCGGACAGCATGACGGCGCCGCCACCCGCAACGAGCAGCGCCAGGCCGGCCGCGCCCGCACGCCCGGCGCGGCGGGCGAAGAGCAGGCCCCCGGACTGCAGGAGCAACACGGCCAGGATATCTGTAAACAGCAGCGCCAGCGCCAGGGTGAGCAGTTGCGGCTTGATCGGTTGCGCGGTGTCGCCTTCGTAGACGCGTTTCTCGGTGCCGGCTGGCATGGCGGGCAGCGGCTTCAGCAGGCTCTTGGGTGTCATCAGGTTGAGCGCGCGCGGGCTCCCGGCCGGGCCATAGTAGCCAGGCGGATGCTCGGCGCTGGGCCTGGCGTCGGCGATCTTGGCGGCGGCGATGGCCTGCGTCGTCGGCGGCGGGCTCTTGAGCAGGCCGAATCCGTCGAGCACCTGCAGGGGCGCCAGCACGTCGACGGTCGCCGGTGCGTCGGAGGTCGAGCCCTTGGCGTCGTTGGCGAGAGCGTCGCCAGACCCGCCCGTGCCGCCGAGACTGGCGATCCGCCGCAACATCTCCACGAACAGGCCCGACAGCGAGAGGTTCGACCAGTCCGAGTTGGCGGTGACGTGGAAGAAGATCACCTGGCCGTTGCCGCGCCGTGCGGCCGTGACCAGCGGCGTGCCATCCCTGAGACGGGCCCAGACCTTGACGTCGGGTCCGAGCCCGGCCGGGTCGGCCAGCACCTGCTTGTTGACCAGCACCTCGGGGGGCGGTGTCAGCCCGGCAAACAGACTGTCGTCGCCGAAGGGTGCGAGCGGCTGCGGCGTCGCCCAGGAGAGCGCACCGCCGAGCGTCCTGCCGCCGAGGCGGAGCGGCACGGGAAGGAGATCATCGCCGCCATTCTCGAGGCGGGGGCCGGCGAAGCGCACGAGGACGCCCCCCTTCTTCACCCACTCCTCGACTTGCTCCTTGATATCGTGCGGCAGGGTGCCGATGTCGGCCAGCATCAGCGCCGAGACGTTGCGCTTGATGAGGGTGCTGATGACGGTCGAGAGGTTGGAGTCGTCGCTCTTGGCGATCTCCGAGAACGGCTGCAGCGCGCGCTCGATGTAGTAGAGCGGGGCGAGCAGCGGCTGCGCCTGCTCGCGCGAGGCGCCCGAGACGAGGCCGACGCGGTGCCATTGCGAGCGGGAGTCGAGGAGGTGGACGGCGCCGGCCGAGCGCTCGCCGGCGATCTCGACGCGGGTCACCTGGTTCCTGAGCTCGAGCGGCATGTCGAAGGTGACGAGCGCGCGCGTATCGCCGGCGCCGAGCGTGAACGGCGCCTCGCCGAGGCGCTGGGCGCGCGCCGACATGGCATGCAGCGTGCCGGTGCGGGGACCGCCCTCCGCGCGCAGCACCTGGGCATCGAGTCGGCCGCCCTGGGCCACGCCGGCAACGGCGCCGAGCGCTTCCTGGCCCGGCCGCATGTCCACGACCGACAGCTTGCCGCCGGCGAGCGAGGAGAGGCGGTCGGCAAACTCGCGCGCCTTGCCGTCGTGGTCGATGCCGTCGGCGAGCCACACGACGATGGCGTCGGAGGCACCCGTGAGCGCGGACGTCATTGCCGGCAGCGCGGTCATGCGCTCGGGCGCGAACGGCTGCGGCTGCACGGCCGCGGCGGTGGAGCGCGCTGCAGCCGGGGCCTCGACCTTGAGGCTCAGGGCCTTCGTTGGATTGGCGGTCGGCACGATCAGCACCGGCCGGCTCCTGCCCTCGGCCTCGGCGATCAGCCGCTCGATCATGTAGGTGCGGGCACCCCATTGCGCCGCAGACGACCAGCCGTTGTCGACCACCAGCACGACGGGCCCCGAGCCGGACAGCGCCTTCTCGCTGTTGGGATTGAGCACGGGCTCGGCCAGCGCCAGGATGACGAGCGCGGCCGCCAGCATGCGGATCAGCGTGAGCCACCAGGGGGTCTGTGCCGGTGTCTTCTCGCGGTTCTCGATGCCGACGAGGATGCGGGTCGGCGGGAACTCGAGGCGGCGCGGGCGCGGCGGGATGGTGCGCAGCAGCCACCAGATCACCGGCAGGGCGATCAGGCCGGCGAGCAGCCACGGGCTCAGGAAGGCGATCGGCCCGAGCGTCATGACGCGCCTCCCCCGGGGTGCTGTCCAGCCTGCGTAACGGGCTTCCAGCGGTAGTCGCCGGCCATGCCCTGCAGGCGCATGATCAGGGTCAGCAGCGGCTCGGCAGCCGGCCGATCCGTGTGGTGCACGAGGAACGACCAGCCGATGCGATGGGCGGCCTCCTCGATGCTGGCGCGATGCTCGGCGAGCTTCTTCTGGTAGGCGCCGCGCAGGGTCTCGACGCGGTCGGCGACCCAGCGCTCGCTCCCTTCCGGAGAGCGGAACTCCATGCGACCCTCGTAGGCCAAGGTCTCCTCGGCGGGGTCGAGCACCTGGATAAGGTGCCCCGTGACGCCGCCCTCCGCCATCTCGTTGATGCGGGCAGCGATCTTCTCCGGCGGATCGAGGAAGTCGCCGAACAGCAGGGCGCTCGAGAAGCGCGAAAGACGCGCTGGCGGCGGCAGGCTGGTCTGCAGCCTGGGCTCGCCCTCATGCGCCGCGAGCGACTCGGCGATGCGCGAGGTGGCCTTGCGGCTCGCCATCGGCGGCGTAAGCCCCAGCAGCGCGATGCGCTCGCCCGCGCGCACCAGCAGTTCGGCCACGGCGAGCGTGAGCACGAGTGCGCGGTCGCGTTTGGTGATCGGCGAGAGATGGCTGCGGAAGGCCATCGAGGGAGAGATGTCCGGCCAGAGCCAGAAGGTGTGCGATGCTTCCCACTCGCGCTCGCGCACATAGAGGTTGTCGGAGCTGGCCGAGCGCCGCCAGTCGATGACGGCGGCGGGGTCGCTCGCCTGGAACTGACGGAACTGCCAGAACGTCTCGCCGGTTCCTGCGCGGCGGCGGCCGTGGATGCCGTGGGCGACGGTGTTGGCGACGCGCAGCGCATCGAGGACGAGCTCAGGCAGCCGGTCGGCAAGGGCGTGTGCCTCGCCTTCCAGCTGGAAGACGCTCCCCTGGCCGTCTCGGGCCGTCGTTGCTGCGGAGCCGTGCGCCGCCACCCCGCTCTACTCCAGCGCTGCTGCCAAGCGATTGATCACCGCGGTTGCCGTCTCTCCCTCGGCCCTGGCGGCGAAGGTGAGGGCCATGCGATGCTTGAGCACCGGCTCGGCCAGCGCAATGACATCGTCGACCGAGGGTGCCAGCCGGCCGTCGATCAGCGCCTTGGCGCGCACGGCCAGCATCAGCGCCTGGCTGGCGCGCGGGCCGGGACCCCAGGCGATCAAACGGTCGGTATCGGTGCCCGCACCCGTTCCCGGCCTGGCCGAGCGGGCGAGCTTCAGGATCGCCTCCACGACCTTGTCGGGTACGGGCAGCTGGCGCACGAGGCGCTGGATCGCCATCAGCTCCTGTCCGGTGAGGATCTGCTCGACGCGGCGCTCGTCGGTGCCGGTGGTGGCAAACAGCATGCGCCGCTCGGCCCCGAGGTCGGGGTAGCCGACATCGATCTGCAGCAGAAAGCGGTCGAGCTGGGCTTCGGGAAGCGGATAGGTGCCTTCCTGCTCCAGCGGGTTCTGCGTCGCCAGCACGTGGAAGGGCGCCGGCACGTCGTGGCGCAGGCCCGCAACAGTGACGTGATGCTCCTGCATGGCCTGCAGCAGCGCCGACTGGGTCTTGGGGCTGGCGCGGTTGATCTCGTCCGCCATCAGCAGCTGGGCGAAAATCGGGCCCTTGACGAAGCGGAAGCTGCGCCGGCCGGCGGTCGTGTCCTCCAGCATCTCGGAGCCGATGATGTCGGAGGGCATGAGGTCGGGCGTGAACTGGATGCGCTTGGCGTCGAGCCCGAGCACCTTGCCCAGCGTCTCCACCAGCAGCGTCTTGGCGAGACCGGGCACGCCGATCAGCAGCGCGTGGCCGCCTGACAGGATGGTGACCAGCGTGCGCTCGATCACCTGCTCTTGTCCGAAGATGACCGCCGAGGCCGCCTTCTGGACACGTTGGATGCGCTCGCCGGCCGCTTCGATGCGACTGACGATGGCGTCGTCGGTTTGCGTGAGTGTTGTCATGACCTCTAACTATACGCTGGGCTGCCTCTGATGCGAAACTGTGTTGGCAAACATGGTCACAATATGAACAGGAGAGAACTGGCTCGAAACCGCGCAATAGGCCAAAATGATGGGCACCGCCTCTCTAGCGCAGGCCCATGCGTTGCGCCCAACCCAGGAACCAATGATGCCTAACACAGGGACGTCTGTTGACCGTTTGCCGCCGATACCCGCGGAACAGCTCTCCGCCGAGCAGAAGAAGGCGGCCGAGGAGTTCGCCGCCGGCCGGGGGTACACCCCGCGCGGGCCGTTCGCCGTGATGCTGCGTTCGCCCGAGGTCATGCTACGGGCTAAGGCCATGGGGGATTACTTACGGTTTCGTAATGTCCTTCCCAAACGCGTGAGCGAGATGGTGATCCTGATCACCGCGCGCGAATGGACCCAGCAGTACGAGTGGGCCTACCACTACAAGATCGCGCTCGAGGAGAAGCTGGACCGGGCCGTCATCGAGGCCATCGCCGAGGGGCGCCGGCCCGACAAGATGCAGGAGGACGAGGCGGTGGCCTATGACTTCTCCGTCGAACTTCACCGTCGCCGGAGCGTCAGTGATGCGACCTATGCGCGCGCACTGAAGCTGTTCGGCGAGCAGGGCGTGATCGACCTCGTCGGCATCAGCGGCTACTACACGTTCAACGCCATGATGATGAACGTGGCCCGCAGCAAGGTCGACATCGAGGTGGACCTGACGCTACGCCAGTTCCCGGACTAGCCGGCGAGTAGGGCGATGCCGGCCGACGCCAGCACCAATCGCATTGCCGGGCTCGAGGCCCTGCTGAAGGAGCGGCAAGGCAAGGGCCCGGCGCCGGTCGAGAGGTGGAACCCGCCATACTGCGGCGACATCGGCATGAAGATCAGGGCCGATGGGGTGTGGTTCTACGCCGGCACCCCCATTGGCCGCATGGCGCTCGTCAAGCTGTTCGCCGGCGTCCTGCGCAAGGATGCGGATGGCCGCCACTACCTCGTGACGCCCGCCGAGAAGGTCGATGTCGAGGTGGCGGACGCGCCATTCCTCGCTGTCGAGATGGAGGTGAGGGGCAGCGGCAGCGACCAGAGCCTCGTCTTCCGCACCAACGTCGACGACATCGTGACGGCCGGCCCCGAGCACCCGATACGGTTCGCCGTCGAGGCCGGCAGCCAGGGGCTCAAGCCCTACCTGCTCGTGCGCGGACGGCTCGAGGCGCTGGTCACGCGCGCGCTCTACTACGACCTCGTGGAGATGGCGGTGGAGGAGGGCGGCCGCCTGGGGCTCTGGAGCGGCGGCGCCTTCTTCGCCATGCCCGGCCAGAGCGACGACTGACCTGTCGCGCTTGGTGGTAGTTCGCGCCGTAGGGAATTAGTTTGGTGATCAAACTTTTTGATTGATCCGGCCCCGCTCGCCCACGCATACTGCACGAGGAAACAAGCTTGGCGCGACTTTCAGCGCTGAGGAGGGGGGATGCTCAAGGACCCGCCGATACTGACTATCCGCCGGAAGATTCAGCGGCCCGGCCGGGAACCGATCGCGAAGCTGAAAGGCGCGCAGACCGGCCATATCGTGGATGCGCTGGAGGGGCGCGGCGCGCTCGACCATCACGTCAAGCCGGTGGACGCGGAGCATGCGCACTTCGTCGGTCCGGCGCTGACGTGCGAGGCCGGTGCCAACGACAACCTGGCGATCCTGGCGGCGCTGGTGATCGCCGAGCCCGGCGACGTCATCATCGTCGCCTGCGATGCGCATTCCGCGACCGCGGTCGTGGGCGACAACGTCGTCATGATGGCCAAGAACAAGGGCGTCGCGGCGATCGTCATCGACGGCATGGCGCGCGACCGCGATGGGATCGTGCCGGTCGGCCTGCCGGTGTTCGCCCGCGGGATCACGCCAAACTCGTGCGTGCGCAGCGGGCCGGGGCGGATCGGCTTTCCGATCGTGTGTGGCGGCGTGGCGGTGCAGTCAGGGGATGTGCTGGTGGGCGACCGCGATGGCGTCGTGGTGATCCCACAGGGCAGCGTTGAGACCGTGATCGGCAGGCTCGATGAGATCCGGCGGGCGGAGGACGCGACGCAGGACAAGATCCGGGCCGGCATGACGCATCTCGAAAGCGTCGCCGAGCTGCTGGCGACGGACAAGGTGGCCTACGTCGATTGAACGCGCGCGGTTGTTGAGAGATTGCGGCCAGCAAGAGCCGCAACACAGGGAGGAGGAAGGATATGCGACGTCGAGACTTTCTAGGCGGAACAGCGGCGCTGACGTTGGCTTCGGTTGCCACGGGCTCATCGGCACCGGCGCAAGGGACGGGCGAAGCGAGCCGCATCATATTCCCATTCGCTGCCGGCGGCTCGGGCGACGCGCTCGCACGGCTGATCGCCGAGCACCTGCGCGTGGCGCTCGACCAGCCGACAATCGTGGAGAACAGGACGGGGGCCGCTGGCCGCCTTGGCGTGCAGGGCGTCAAGTCGGCGGCGCCCGACGGCAAGACGCTGCTGTTGACGCCGGTGGCGCCCATGTCCGTCTACTCCCACGTCTACCCGACGCTCGCCTATGATCCCGTCGCCGATTTCGAGCCCGTCTCGCAGGTGGCGACGTTCGATTTCGCGATCGCCGTGGGTCCGCAGGTTCCGGCCAAGACGCTCAAGGAGCTGGTCGACTGGGTGAAGGCCAACCCGGCCCAGGGCAGCTACGGCACGCCGGCTGCCGGCACGCTGCCGCACTTCTTCGCGGTAAAGTTTGCGCGCGCTGCGGGCCTCGACCTGCGTCACGTCGGCTACCGCGGGTCGGCGGTAGCGTTGACCGATCTCATGGGCGGCCAGATCGCAATCGTCGTGACGACGACGAGCGACGTGCTCGAGCTGCACAAGGCGGGCCGCATCCGCGTGCTCGCGACGTCGGACAGGCAGCCCTCGCCGTTCCTGTCGGACGTGCCGACATTCAAGCAGGCGGGCTACGACATCGAGGGCACGGGCTGGTACGGCGTCTATGTGCCGGCGAAGACGCCGGCCGACGTCGTGGCCAAGCTCAACAAGGCGGTCGTCGCCGCCGTGCAGTCGCAGCCGGTGAAGGAGAAGCTGCTGGCATTCGGCCTGGTGCCGACCGGCACCTCGGCCGCCGAGCTCGGCCGCATCCAGAAGGCGGACTCCGAGCTGTGGGCACCCGCGGTGAAAGCCTCGGGATTCACGCCGACCCAGTAGAGGAGGTCAGCGACGATCAGTCGTTGTCGGTCTCTTCCTTCTTCTTCTTCGGAGCAGCCTTCTTTGCCGGCGGCTTCTTGGGTGCGGCCTTCTTCGGCGCCGGCTTCTTGGCGGCATCCGAGTCGGCGGCAGGCGCGCTGGTGGTCGTGCCGAGCATGGCGCCCGCGGCAACGCTGGCGCCGTGCCCGAGAACGCCCAGCAGCGAGCGTCGACTGACCACGCGCTCGGAGCCGATGTCGGCGTCGGACAGCGTGGCGGGTTGCTCGGCGGGCGTCTTGCGGCTCACGGCAATCTCCATTTGTGGAATCCGTTACTCCACAAATAGCGGACGCCGGAGCGGTGTCAAGCGGGGTGGTCTATCGGCGGCGTGAGGTTGTGGCTTCCGTGTATGCCCGCTGAGGGCCACGCGCATGGGCGGGCTCGGCAATGCGCACCAGCAGCCCCTCCTTGATGAGGCGCCGCACGAGAACGAGCTTGCCGGCATCGTCGAGGCGGCCCGGCAGATCGCGGACGGCGAAGGGCTGGCCCTGCAGCGCGAAAGTCAGCGGCTCGCGCACGGCTGCCGGGAAGGTAAGGCGCGTCGATCCGAACAGAAGTGCCAGGCCCTCTCCCTCTTCGCGCAGGCTGCAGATGAGATGAGGGCGCGGCGCAATCCTGGTGTCGGGGCCGATCGGTGGCGCGCCGCTCACCTCCTGCAAGGCGCCGGAGAGGTCCGGGCGACGGGAGGTCACGAAGTCCTCGGCGAAGCGCTCGAGAACGGGCTCCAGCTCGGCCGCGCGGGCGAACTGCTCCACCAGCGTGCGGAACGTGGCCTTGGCCTCGGCGGGTTCGAAGCCCGGATTGGCGAAGCCCGTCGGCAGGTTGGCGCGGAAGGCCGGGGAGGAGAGGCATGCCGCCGAGACGGCCTCCATCAACACGTCCGCCCAGGTCTTGCCGATCAGGCCCAGCGTGATGTGCAACGAGGGCTCGTCGGTGGAGCGCGCAGAGTGGAACAGGCCGCGAGGGCAATAGAAGAGATCGCCGGCGCGGATGGTGAGGTCGCGCGTTGCCGGACCGGGGATGTGCTTGTCCTTGTCGAAGCCCTGGGCATGCAGCGGCAGCTCGATCAGCGTGTCGTAGAGGGTCCAGATCTTGGAGCCAGCGACCTGCAGCACGAACACGTCGTGGCTGTCGAAGTGGGTGGCGAAGCCCTGGGCGTTGGGTGGCGAGAGATAGATGTTGGTCTGGAAATGGCTGCTGAACACCTTCTCGACGGCCCGGCAGAGGGCGGCAAGCTCGGGCATGCTCTCGTGCAGGTGCCGGAGCGAGATGGTGGCGCCGGTGCAGTAGAGCTCGTAGACGCGCGGGAGATCGAGACTGCCCTCGGTGTCGGCGCTGGCAAGCGTGTAGTCCTCGGCGCTCAGCTTGCGGGCGGCATCGACGAGGAACACGTCGGGGTGGCGCGGCGACGTCGTGGCGAGGAAGCGGTCGATGGCAGCGATGCTGAGGAGCGGCGCGAAGCGCGAGGGATCATTGCGCTCGATGAGCAGCGGCTGGCGCTCGTAGTAGGTCTGGAAGAACTCCGCAGACTTGATGGGCTCGATCAGCCACTCGAACGACACGTGCATGCGATCCACCCGGCGCCCACGCTACCATTGCGACGGCAATAGCCTACCCGCCCAGCAAGGGCCAATGACTTTTGAGATGGCGGTGGCCGCGGCTCAGGCCGCGCGCGTGTTGCCCTGCTTGGCGACGAGGCCGCTGCACCAGCGCTCCAGCAGGCGGTGCAGCTCCTCGCGGCCGAAGGGCTTGGCGAGGTAGTCGTCCATGCCCGCCTCCAGGCAGCGGCGGCGATCCTCGTCGAAGGCGTTGGCGGTCACGGCGATGATCGGCGGCGGCAGGGAGACCTGGTTGGGCAGGGCCGCATAGAGCTCCTTGATGGCGCGGGTCGCTGCGAGGCCGTCGAGGATGGGCATGTGCGCGTCCATCAGCACGACGTCGTAGGGTCGGTCGGTGCCCGCGAGCACGCGCCGGAAGGTCTCGACCGCCTCCCGCCCGTTGACGCAATGGCGCACCTTGCAGCCGACCTTCTCGAGCATGCGCCGCGCCAGCAGGGCATTGATGTCGTTGTCCTCGACGAGCAGCACGGAGGGAGGTGCGACGAAGCGAACGTCGCGCCTGGCGGCGGGTGCCTGCGCGGGCTCGCTCGGCTCCTGGCCGAGCCCGACGCGGGTCAGCACAGACTGCGGCCGCACGGGCCGCACAAGATAGGCGTCGAAGCCGGCGTGGCGGAACCGCGGGAAGTCAGCCTTGGCGGCCGTATCCAGCACGATCACGCCCTGCACGCCGGCGGGGGCTGCGGCGCGCGAGGCCGCCAACAGCTTGGCGGCCGGCTCGCATCCGCCGCGGCCGTCGACGATGAGGGTTGTGAACGGCTCGCCCGAATCGGCGGCCGCGCGCACGAGGCTCAGGGCATCCTCGATCGCGCCTTCCTCGAGCGGGATGTCGGCGCCCTCGAGCGCCAGACGCAGGGCGCGCCGCTCGATGCCCTCGTCGAGCGCCAGCAGCACGTGCTGGGGCAGCATGGGCGGCGCCTCGGCCGGCGCAGCCAGCGGTTCGGCGGACTCGGCCACGCGCTTCAGCCGCATGGTCGCGGTGAAGATCGAACCTCGGCCCGGCGTGCTCGACACCAGTACGTCGCCGCCCATGGCACGCGCCAGGCGGCGCGAGATGGCGAGCCCGAGCCCGGTCCCGCCCTGCCGGCGCTGCACGGCGGCGTCGGCCTGCTCGAACTCGGAGAACAGGGCGGGGAGCGACTCCGGGGCGATGCCGATGCCGGTATCCTCGACTGAGATGGCGATGTCGATGTCGCCCTTGCCGGCGGCACGATTGGCGATGCGCGTCCGTGCCACGGTCACCAGCACCCCGCCGCTGTCGGTGAACTTGATGGCATTGCCGACGAGGTTGGTCACGATCTGGCGTACGCGCACCTCGTCGCCCATGAGCTGGCGCGGCACGGACGGATCGACCGCCCAGGCGATCTCGATGCCCTTCTCGTAGGCCTTCGGCGCCAGCAGCTCGACCAGGCCCTGTACGCACTCGTCGATCGCCAGGGGCACCGAGTTGAGCTGCAGCTTGTCGGCCTCGATCTTGGAGAAGTCGAGGATCTCGTCGATCAGGCTGAGCAGGGTGCGCGCCGAGCGCTGGATGGCGTGGGCGTAGGTGCGCTGCTCGGGGGTCAGCTCCGTGTCGCCGAGCAGCGAGGTCATGCCGAGGATGCCGTTCATCGGCGTGCGGATCTCGTGGCTCATGGCGGCGAGGAAACGCGACTTGGCGCGGTTGGCCGCCTCCGCCTGCTTGCGCGCCTCCTTCAGGTCGGCCTCGGAGCTGCGCCGCTCGGTGATGTCGCGGCCGAGGCACTGCACCTCGCAGGCCGCGGGCTCGTGCCCCTGGACGGCATGCTCCTCCCATTCGAACCAGCGCGGGCCGCGCGCCGTCTCGATCTCCTGCGCATAGCGCTGCTGACGCAGGGCGCCGCCCGGGGCTAGCGGGGTTGCATTGTCCCCGTCCAGCACGCGCGGGGCGAACGGTCGGCCGAGCACGGAATTGCGGTCGACGCCGAACACGCGGCAGAAGGCCTGGTTGACGAAGGTGAGGCAGCCCTGCGCATCACGGCGCAGGATCAGGTCCGCCTGATTGTCGAGGAGATCGCGATAGCGCGCCTCGTTCTCGCGAACCTCCCACTGAATGTCCTTGAGAGATTCGAGGCCCCGTTCGAGGCGATCGCCGATCGCCTTGAAGCGCTGCAGCTCGACGGCAAGCTCGCTGGCGGAGGCAGGCGCAGCAACGTGGGTGCCCGCGGGCGTTCCGCCAGCAAGCCGCAACGTCTGCAGCCAGGCGCGCAGGCGCCCGGCGAGGGCTTGGGAGTAGGACACGCTTGACGCAAGCTCTTTTATGTTTGACGCCTGTGTGGGCCATGCAAACACAGCGGCATTTAGAAACGCTTACCGCGATGCACAACACGATAGCCATCAGCAACTGAGCGATATCGCCCGTAGATTGCAGGTCAGCAGGCAATCGAGTCGGCAAACAGCAACCGAAAGGTAACCACGATGGGACCATTGGCCGGTTTTCGCATCATCGAGATGGCGGGCATCGGCCCGGCGCCGTTTGCGGCCACGCTGCTCGCCGACATGGGCGCCGAGGTGATCCGCGTCGATCGGCGGGAGGCGGCCGATCTCGGTCTGCCAGGCCGCGAGCCGAAGTACGATGTCCTGCATCGCGGCCGCCGCTCGCTGGCGGTCGATCTCAAGACCGAGGCGGGATGCGCCATCGTCAAGAAATTGGCAACCAAGGCCGATGCGCTGATCGAGGGCTTCCGTCCCGGCGTTCTGGAGCGCCTGGGGCTGGCGCCCGAGGAGCTTCAGAAGCTCAACCCCAAGCTCGTGATCGGCCGCATGACGGGATTCGGCCAGGACGGGCCGATGGCGAGCAATGCCGGCCACGACATCAACTACATCGCGCTCGCCGGCGTGCTGCATATGATCGGGCGCAAGGGCGATCGTCCCGTGCCGCCGCTGAACCTGGTCGGCGACTTCGGCGGCGGCGGCATGTTCCTGGCCTTCGGCGTGGTGTGCGCCCTCCTGGAGGCGCAGAAGTCGGGCAAGGGCCAGGTGGTGGATGCCGCCATGGTGGATGGGGCGGCCTATCTGGCGGCGGGCATCTTCGGCCTCTACTCGCAGGGCTCCTGGGCCGACGAGCGGGGCGTCAACTTCATCGACGGCGGCGCACCCTACTACGACGTTTACACCACCAAGGACGGCAAGTGGCTGTCGGTGGGCGCGATCGAGAAGCGCTTCTTCGAGGAGCTGGTCGAGAAGCTGGGCCTGAAGCTCGCGGAGCTGCCCAAGCAGCACGACCGCAAGGGCTGGCCGGAGCTGCGCCGCCGCTTCACGGAAGCGATCGCGTCGAAGACGCGGGCGGAGTGGGAGCGCATCTTCGAGAAGAGCGATGCCTGCGTCGCGCCCGTGCTGGCGCTGTCGGAGATCGAGGCCCATCCCCACAACAAGGTGCGCGGCACGTTCGTGACGCGCGAGGGCGTGCTGCAGCCGCGCCCGGCGCCGCGCTATTCGCGCACGCGATGCGAGATGGGCGCGCCGGGCCGCGGGCGCGGGGCCGACAGCGAGGCGGTGCTCGGCGACTGGGGCTTCGCGGCCGGCGAGATCGCGGAGCTGAAGAAGGCCGGAGTGGTGGGTGTCTGACGCTCGGGTCAGACACCATTGCTCCATCGCGGCGGATAGGGCGGTGCCAGGGTGTCGGACCCGGAGGGTCTGACACCTCTATTGCGCGCGGCGCAGCCGCAGCATCGCTCGCATGATCATCGCGAAGAAGACGACCAGCAGCACCATGAAGGGGACATGGGCCATGAGCTCCAGCCCCGGCACCTGGCCCTGGCCGATCACACCGAGCTGGATGCCCAGGCGATAGAGGGACGCCAGGCACAGCGCGAGCAGGAACAGGCCGTTGACGACGATCAGGTTCGGATCGGTGCGGAACAGGCGGCCGAGGAACGTGCCTTCGGGCGGAAGCTGCCGCGTCACCAGCGAGTGGATCGCGAGGGGGATGAAGAGCAGCACGATAGAGTGGAGGATGATGTCGACGGTACCGAGCATTGAGGCCTCTGTTGTTTCGTAGCGGACGAGCTTGGTCGCGAGCATCCGATGCGCCGGGGCCTGGCGCAGTTACGGCCGTAACATCGACAGCGCACGCGCTGGCGTTGCCCGCCAAATCTGCCTACCGTGGCGATGATATCGACCCACGTGGAGCCGTCCTATGAACTCGTCCCTGACGTCCGCCCAGCTGGAGATCCGCGAGGGGGTCGACAAGGTCTGCGCCCGGTTCGGCGACGATTACTGGCTCGAGCGCGACACCGACGGAGAGTTCCCGCACGCGTTCCACAAGGCGCTTGCCGATGCCGGCTGGCTCGGCATCGCCATGCCGGAGGCCTATGGCGGGTCGGGGCTCGGCATCACGGAAGCGGCGATCATGATGCAGACGATCGCCCAATCGGGTGCGGCCTTCTCCGGCGCCTCGGCGGTGCACATGAACATCTTCGGGCTCAACCCCGTGGTGGTGTTCGGCACCGAGGAGCAGAAGCGCCGCTTCCTGCCGCCGCTGATCGCCGGCAAGGAGAAGTCCTGCTTTGCCGTCACGGAGCCCGACGCCGGCCTCGACACCACGCGCCTCAAGACGCGGGCCGTGAAGCACGGCAATGGCTATGCCATCCACGGGCAGAAGATCTGGATCTCGACCGCCCAGGTGGCGGACCGCGTGCTGCTGCTCGCCCGCACCACGCCGCTCGAGGAGGTGAGGAAGCGCACCGAGGGCCTCTCGCTCTTCTATACGGCGCTCGATCGCAAGTACGTGGAGGCCCGCGTCATCGACAAGATGGGCCGCAAGGCCGTGGACTCCAACCAGCTGTTCTTCGACGGCATGCCGGTGCCGCTCGAGGACCGCATCGGCGAGGAGGGCAAGGGCTTCGAGTACATCCTGCACGGCATGAATCCCGAGCGGATACTCATTGCGGCCGAAGCGGTGGGCGTGGGCCGCGCGGCGCTGGCGCGCGCCACGCGCTACGCCAAGGAGCGCATCGTGTTCGGCCGGCCGATCGGGCAGAACCAGGGGATACAGCACCCGCTCGCGCGGTGCTGGATGGAGCTCGAGGCGGCGAACCTGATGGTGCTGAAGGCGGCGCACCTCTACGACGCCGGCGAGCCGTGCGGGATCGAGTCCAACGCGGCCAAGTATCTGGGCGCCGAGGCCGGCTTCAATGCCTGCGAGGCCTCCGTGCTCGCCCATGGCGGCATGGGCTATGCCAAGGAGTTCCACGTCGAGCGGCTGATGCGCGAGGTCATGATCGCCCGCATCGCGCCGGTCTCGCGCGAGCTCATCCTCTGCAACATCGCCGAGCGGGCGCTGGGGCTGCCCAAGTCGTATTGAGCGGCGGCCGGAGGTCGCCAATCCTTCCGCGGGGGCCCATGAAAGCGTCCGCCCACGGCAGATTCAATCGTGGTCCTGCCCGTGCGCGTTTGCTTTAGTGGCTGATGACGAGCGAGTGGGTGGACAGTTTTGCCAGCAGCAGCCGGTCGCGCCGCGTCAGGAGGTCTCGCAGATGCACCACCACACGCCGCTGATCACGACGATCGTGGTGGCGCTGGTTCTGGCATTCGTGCTCGGCGCACTCGCCAACCGCGTGCGCATCTCCCCCCTGGTGGGCTATCTGCTGGCCGGCGTGCTGATCGGTCCCTTCACGCCTGGCTACGTTGCCGACCAGGGCATGGCCAACGACCTGGCCGAGATCGGCGTGATCCTGCTGATGTTCGGCGTCGGGCTGCACTTCACGCTCGAGGACCTGCTGTCGGTGCGGGCGATTGCCATCCCCGGCGCCATCGCGCAGATCGCCAGCGCCACCGTGATGGGCATGGGCCTCGCCTACCTGCTCGGCTGGTCGATCGGGGCCGGCCTCGTTTTCGGCCTGGCGCTGTCGGTGGCGAGCACGGTGGTGCTGCTGCGTGCCCTACAGGAGCGGCGGCTGGTCGAGACCGAGCGGGGACGCATCGCGGTCGGCTGGCTGGTGGTCGAGGACTTCGTGATGATCCTGACGCTGGTGCTGCTGCCGGCGCTGGCGGGCATCCTCAAGGGCAATCCGGGCGCGGGCGCAAGCGCGCTGATCATGCCGGTGCTGCTGACGCTGGCAAAGGTCGCGGCGTTCGTCGCGGTCATGCTGGTGATCGGCAAGCGGGTGATTCCCTGGTTGCTGCACGCCGTGGCGCACTCGGGCTCGCGCGAGCTGTTCCGCCTGTCCGTGCTCGCGATCGCGCTCGGCGTTGCCTTCGGCGCCAGCATGCTGTTCGACGTGTCGTTTGCGCTCGGCGCCTTCTTCGCCGGCATGATCCTGAGCGAATCGGAGCTGAGCCAGCGCGCGGCACAGGAGTCGCTGCCGCTGCGCGACGCGTTCGCCGTGATCTTCTTCGTATCGGTCGGCATGCTGGTCGACCCGATGATCGTTCTGCGCGAGCCGCTGCCGCTGTTGGCGACGCTGCTGATCATCATTCTCGGCAAGTCGGTGGCGGCGTTCCTGATCGTGCGCATGTACGGCTATCCGACGTCGCACGCGCTGACCGTGTCGGCGAGCCTCGCCCAGATCGGCGAGTTCTCCTTCATCCTGGCAGGCCTGGGGGTGAGCCTCGCGCTGCTGCCCGAGCGCGGACGCGACCTGGTGCTGGCCGGGGCCATCATCTCGATCCTGCTCAATCCCATGCTGTTTGCCTGCGTCGACCGGTATCTGGCGCGGCCGGGCGCGAGCCCGCGCCCCGCGGACGAGCCCGGTGCGCCGGAGGCACCCGAGATGGCGAGCCGCGAGCCCGTCCGTGCCACCATGCAGACTGGGCATGTCGTGCTCGTCGGCTATGGACGCGTGGGGCGCATCATCGCCGAAGGTCTCAAGGAGCAGGGGCTGCCCGTGCTCCTGATCGAGGAGATCCGGCCCGTTGTGCTGCAGGCGCGGGAGGCCGGCGTCGAGGTCATTCACGGCAATGCGACCAATCAGGAGGTGATCGGGGCTGCCAATATCGCGGCGGCGCGCTCCCTGCTCGTCGCCATTCCCGATGCCTTCGAGGGCGGCCAGGTGGTGGCGCAGGCTCGGACCATGAACCCCACCGTGCGCATCGTCGCCCGGTCGCACTCCGAGGAGGAGACCGAGCACCTCAAGAAGCACGGCGCCAGTGCCGTGATCATGGGCGAGCGCGAGATCGCGTTGGCGATGCTTGCCGATGTTCGGGGCAAGCCCGAAACAGGCTGAGGCGGGGGCTCGCACCGATTGCGCCCGGCGCCCTACCCTTGGGCGCCATAAAGTGCACTAATGCGCGCTCGAGCCCGCGACCAGAGGGACAGGATGGCCGCGACTTTCATAAGCCTGGACGCCTACAGCGATGCGCTCGTCGTGCTCGGCACGGCGGGCATCGTGGTGCCGCTGGTGCGTCATTTCGGGTTGAGCCCGGTGCTCGGATATCTGGGGGCCGGCGCCTTACTGGGGCCGCTCGGCCTCGGCACGTTCATGGACAAGGCGCCCTGGCTCTATTGGGTCACGGTGGTCGACCCCAAGAACGTCTCGGGCTTTGCCGAGCTCGGCATCGTGTTCCTGCTGTTCCTGATCGGGCTCGAGCTGTCCTACCAGCGCCTCGTCACCATGCGCCGTCTGGTGTTCGGGCTGGGCACGCTGCAGGTAGTGCTGTGCACCTCGGTGATCGCCGGCATTGCCATGTTTGCCGGCAGCAAGCCGGCAGCAGCCGTCGTCATCGGCGCCTGCCTTGCGCTGTCCTCGACCGCCATCGTCATCGAGGTCCTCTCCAACCAGCGTCGCCTCTCCACGACGGTCGGTCGCACCAGCTTCTCGATCCTGCTGGCCCAGGATATCGCTGTCGTTCCGATCCTGCTGTTCGTCTCCTTCCTCGGCAACAGCCAGGGCAGCTCGGTCATGACTGGGCTCGTGCTGGCGGTGGCCAATGCGGCGCTGGCGATCGGGGTGATCGTAGCGGCGGGCCGCCTGCTCCTGCAGCCGCTGCTGCGGCTCGTCGCCTCCGTGGAGTCGAGCGAGCTGTTCGTCGCCGCCATCCTGTTCGTGATCGTCGGCAGCGCGGTCGCCGCCGGTCTGGCAGGACTGTCGATGGCGCTCGGGGCGTTCGTGGCCGGGTTGCTGCTGTCGGAAACCGAGTTCCGCAAGGCGATCGAGACTACCGTCGAGCCGTTCAAGGGGCTGCTGCTCGGCCTCTTCTTCTTCACCGTCGGCATGAACATCGATCTCCGGGAGTTGGCCCGGGAGCCGTTCTGGCTGTTTGCCTCGGTGTTCGGCGTCATCGCCATCAAGGCTGCGCTCATCGCCGGCCTGGCGCGCTTGTTCCGCACGAGTTGGGCATCGGCGGTCGAGACGGGTCTGCTGCTGGGTCCGGGCGGCGAGTTCGCCTTCGTGATCATCGGCGTGGCGACGGGCTACGGCCTGGTGACGGCGGGGGCCGGCAGCTTCACGCTGGCAGTGACCTCCATCACCATGGCGCTGATCCCCGTGCTCGCCTCCGTGGCGCGGCGGCTGACACCCCGACTGGAGCACTCCAAGGTGCTTGGGCCGGAGCTGACCGCGGTGCCGCCACCCGGCGAGAAAGGGCACGCCATCGTCATCGGCCATGGCCGCGTCGGGCAGATCGTCTGCGACATGCTGGAGCGGCACCGGTTTCCGTTCGTCGCAACGGACCGCGATACGGCGGCCGTGACCGAGTTCCGCCGGCGCGGGCGCGAGGTCTACTACGGCAATGCGGCCCATCCGGCGTTCCTCAAGAGCTGCGGAATCATGGACGCGGGCGCCGTCATCGTGACCATCCACGACCAGGCGGCGATCGACGAGATCGTGCAGCTCGTGCGCTCGCTCAAGCCCGACATGCTGATCGTCTCTCGCGCGCGCGACGCGACGCACGCCCGCCATCTCTACGCAGTGGGCGTCAACGATGCCGTGCCGGAGACCATCGAGGCGAGCCTACAGCTCTCCGAGGCGGCGCTGGTCGGGCTGGGGTTGCCGGCGGGTCCCGTGATCGCCTCCATCCACGAGAAGCGCGACGAGTTCCGCCACGAGCTGCAAGAGGCGGCGGGTCTGGCGGGCCAGGGAGAGACGCGCTCGATCCGCGCCAAGACGCTGCGGCGGTAGTGGTTGGATGCTAGGTGTCAGACCCGGAGGGTCTGACACCAGTTCAAGGGAGAACGCCAATGACCGAGATCCTGCGGTTCATGAATCCGGCGACGATGGAGAAGCCGCCGGGTTACTCGCACGTCGTCGAGGTCAGGGGGGACGCGCGCATCGTCTTTTTCGCCGGCCAGCTTGGGGTCGATGCGAGCGGCAAGTTCGTGGGCGCGCCCGGGGACTTCAAGGCGCAGACCGTGCAGGCGTTCGAGAACCTGAAGGCGGCGCTTGCAGCGGTCGGGGCAGGCTTCGAGCACCTCGTCAAGATCAACAACTATCTGGTCAACATCGAGCGCAACATGGGCGCCTTCCGCGAGGTGCGCGACCGCTACCTCGTCAAGGCGCGGCCGCCCGCCAGCACGACGATCGGGGTGCCGGCGCTGGCGCGTCCCGGCGGATTGTTCGAGGTCGAGGCCGTCGCCGCGCTGCCGGGCACGTAGATGTCAGACCCTCCGGGTCTGACACCTCAGAGCGCCGGCACGCGGTCGAACCAGGGCTGCGCCTGCTCGAGCTGGGCGGCGAGGCGCAGCAACGTCGCCTCCTCGCCATAGCGGCCCGCGAAGTGCACGCCGACGGGCAGCCCATCCGTGGTCCAGTGCAGCGGCACGCTCATCGCCGGCGTGCCCGTGGCGTTGTGCAGGGGCGTCACGGAGAGGTAGGCGTTGACGCGCTCGGCGAACACGGCGGGGTCGCCGTTCTGGTCGAGATAGCCGAGCTTGGGCGGCGGGCCAGCGAGAACCGTGGAGAGGATCACGTCGAAGCTCGACAGGAAGGCGGCCATCCTGCGTCCCGCGGCATGGATCGCCGCCATCGCCTCCACGTACTGGACGCCCGTGACCTTGAGGCCGCGCTGGTAGACAGCCCAGGTGCCGCGCTCGACGTCGGCGGGATTGGGATCGCGGCCGAGCGCCCTCCAGCGCAAGCCGAGATTGCGGGCGACGTTGGCGGCGGCGATGGTGGCATTGAGGGGCCTGAGTGCGGCGAGGTCGAGCTTGGGGTCGGTCTCCTCGACGATGTGGCCCAGGCTCGCGCACAGCTTGGCGGCCCCGCGCACGGCCTTCTCGCATTCGGGGTGGAGTTTCGCACCGCGGTGGTCCTGCAGCATCATGGCGATCTTGAGCTTCTTCGCCGGACGCTTCAGCTCCTCGACGAACGGCCGCTCGGGCGTAGGTGCGGCGTAGGGGTCGCCGGGCTCGGTGCCGGCAGTGCAATCGAGCATGAGGGCGCTGTCGCGCACGCTGCGGCTGACGACGTGGCCGACGGAGAGCCCGCCCCAGCCCTCGCCGGCGTCGGGCGCCATGGAGATGCGCGCCCGCGTCGGCTTGAGGCCGAAGAGGCCGCACTGGGCCGCGGGGATGCGGATCGAGCCGCCGCCGTCGGTCGCATGCGCCACGGGGAGGACGCCGGCGATCACGGCTGCCGCCGCGCCGCCCGAGGAGCCGCCCGGCGAGTGCTCGAGGTTCCAGGGGTTGCGGGTTGGCCCGTAGAGCCGCGCCTCGGTGGTGGGGTTGAGGCCGAACTCGGGCGTGGAGGTGCGGCCGAAGATGACGAGGCCCGCCTTCCGGCAGCGCGTCAGGTAGGCGCTGTCGTGGTCGGCGACGTAGTCGTTGAAGAGGCTGCTGCCGAGGCGGGCGGGCTCGCCCTTGTCGAGGAACGCGAGGTCCTTGATGAGGTAAGGCACGCCCGCCAGCGGTCCGCCGGGGAGACCCGCCGCGATCTCCTTGCGCGCGCGCTCGTACTGCTTGTGCACGATGGCGTTGATGGCGGGGTTGACCTGCTCGGCCCGAGCGATGGCGGTCTCCAGCACCTCTGCGGGGCTGACCTCGCGTTTAGCGATCAGCGCGGCCAGGGCGGTGGCGTCGTGCTTGCGATATTCGTCGAAGTGCATTGGTCTGTCCCTCTCGCAGGTATCGGACTCGGAGGGTCCGACACCGACACATACTACCTACAGAGCACGGGCAACCAGCTCCTTCATGATCTCGGTGGTGCCGGCGTAGATGCGGTGCACGCGGGCGTCGGCGTAGGCGCGCGCGATCGGGTACTCGAGCATATAGCCATAGCCGCCGAACATCTGCAGGCAGGTGTCGAGCACCTTGTTGTCGAGCTCGGAGAGCCACCACTTGCCCATGGCGGCGGTGGTGGCGTCGAGCTCGCCGGCGAGGAACAGCTCCAGGCAGTGGTTGAGGAAGACGCGCGCGATCGTCACCTCGGTCTTGACCTCGGCGAGCTTGAAGCGGGTGTTCTGGAAGTCGGCGATGGCCTTGCCGAAGGCCTTGCGCTCGCGCGTGTAGTCGATGGTCCACTGCAGGGCGGCCTCCATGATGGCGACCGCGCCGATGGCGACGAGCATGCGCTCGCGGGGGAGCTGGTTCATCAGGCAGGCGAAGCCGCGGCCCTCCTCGCCCAGGATATTGGAGGGCGGCACGCGCACGTCCTCGAAGAACAGCTCGGCGGTGTCCTGTGCGTTCTGGCCGATCTTCTTGAGGTTGCGGCCGCGCTTGAAGCCGGGGCGGTCGGTCTCGACCAGGACGAGGGTGACGCCCTTGGCGCCGGCGGAAGTATCGGTCTTGGCGGCGACGATGACAAGGTCGGCCATGCCGCCATTGGTGATGAAGACCTTCTGGCCGTTGACGACGAGCTCGTTGCCCTTCCTGAGCGCGGTGGTGCGGATCGCCTGCAGGTCGCTGCCGGTGCCGGGCTCGGTCATGGCGATGGCGCTGATCACCTCGCCCTTGGCCATGCGCGGCAACCAGGTGCGCTTCTGCTCCTCGGTGCCGTAGTTGAAGATGTAGGGCGCGACGATGTCGGAGTGCAGGCGGAAGCCGGGAGCGGCGTAGACGCGCTTGGCCATCTCCTCGATCATCACGGCGCTGTAGAGGAAGTCGGCGCCGGCGCCGCCGTACTCGGGGGGGATGTCGGACAGCAGCAGGCCGGCCTCGCCCGCCTTCCTCCACACCTCGCGGCTGACCTGGCCCTCCTTCTCCCAGCGCTCGTAGTGGGGCGCGATCTCGCGGTCGATGAAGGCGGAGACGGTCTTGCGGAAGAGCTCGTGCTCGTCCTTGAAGATGGTGCGGGCCAAGCGTCTGCTCCCTTGGGTGTTGTGGTGTGTGTGCCGCAGGGTAGCCAAGCGCGGGTCGGCTTGCCACAGCAGACGACGCCGCGACGACACCCCCACCCGATGCGTCCAGCGGCTTAGCGCGGCGGCCGAGCGGGCTGCAAGGCTGGCGATGGCCGCGCTAAACCGCGGACGCATCTCCCTCCCCCCTCCAGGGGGAGGGGCGGCGTTGGCGCACGAGGGTGAGGGCGGTCCAGCCGGAGCGGGTGGCGCGGTGCAGGAGGTGGAAGCCGGCGGCGGCGTAGGTGGCGCACAGCTGGCGGGCCTGGTGGTCGAGGAGGCCCGATAGCACGGCGATGCCGCCCGGGCGGAGCGCGCGGCGCATGGCGGGGGCGAGCGCGATCAGCGGGCGGGGGAGGATGTTGGCGAGCACGAGGTCGACCGGGAGGAAGGCGCGCGAGACGGCGTGATCGAAGCCCGAGGCGGTCAGCACGCGGACGCGGGCGGCGGCGCGGTTGAGGCGCACGTTGGCGCGGGCGACGGCGGTGGCGATTGGGTCATTGTCGACGGCGAGCACGCGGGCGGCGGGAAAGACGCGGGCGGCGGCGATCGCCAGCACGGCGGTGCCGCAGCCGAGGTCGACGATGCGCCTGGGGCCCGACCGGCGCGCGAGGCGGTCGATGGCCTCCAGGCACAGCGCGGTGGTGGCGTTGTGGCCGGTGCCGAAGGCCTCTCCCGCTTCGATCTCGATGGCCGTGCGGTGCATGGCGAAACGCGCGCGGTCGTGGCTGCCGTGCACGATGAAGCGGCCGGCTGCGATCGGCGGCAGGGCGGCCTGGGACAGGGCGACCCAGTTCTCGTCGGGCACGCTCTCGACGGTCGGCGTGGCGAGGTTTGCGCGCAGCCCCTCGAGCGCCTGCACGACCGCCGAAAGCGGCGGCTCGATGTCGTAGTAGGCCTCGACGATGTGCGCGGGCGGATTACTTTCGAACAGGGTGACCGCCAGCGGCTCGGGCACGACGGCCTCGTTGAGCAGGCCGGCGATGGATCGGCCCGTGTCGAGATCGGGGACGGAGATGCGGAGCTTGAAGAGCATGAGGGATCGGAGCTACGGGGTCAGACCCCTTGCGAGCGCGCGAGGATATCACATGCGCCCCCGCGTTGGGGTCTGACCCCATGTCTCGCCGGCATGACGGCGGTGTCGGGCTGCGCTAAGCTGATCCAAACCTCACCAAGTGGAGCATCGAGATGCGCGTCGGCGTTGCAGGTCTGGGTCGCATGGGGGCGGCGATTGCGGCCCATCTGAAGGATGTGGGGCACGAGCTCATCGTGTGGAACCGGACGCCCGACAAGGCGAAGTCGCTGGTCGCGGCGGGGGCCAAGGCGGCAGCCACGCCGGCCGAGCTCGCCTCGCAAGCCGAGGCCATCATCACCATCCTCACCAACAAGGAGGCCATCGCCGGCGTCTACGAAGGCGCCTCGGGCCTGCTCGCCGGCAACGTCAAG
>Ga0247830_10000037_pt1 | contig 34959 bp, 27 predicted proteins | sample 12C_Control_Day5_FD_207766 | JGI IMG/M metagenome (GOLD analysis project Ga0247830, IMG submission 207766) | Soil microbial communities from agricultural site in Penn Yan, New York, United States - 12C_Control_Day5 | ecosystem: Environmental > Terrestrial > Soil > Agricultural land | place...
CCGACTGGCTGTCCCAGTCGACCATGCGGGCCGGGTGGTGGTCGAAGCGCGCACGCAGGGCCTCGATGGCTTCGCGCACGGGCCGTGGGTGCGAGGTGATCAGGAAGTTGGCAAAGTGCGCGTACGCCGGGTCCAGCTCGAACAGGTTGCGAAACGCGGCCCAGTCGCTGGCGGTCGCCGGTGGTGCAGTTGCCGCTTGGGCGGCCGGCAGCAGTGGGCCTGTGAGGGGCAGGGCGGCCGCAAGCAGGCCGGCCTGCTTGAGAAAGGTGCGACGATCGTTCATCAAATGGCTCGCTAGGGTCAGGGGGATGAGGTGGCGACAGGTTGCGCGGCGCGCTGCACCTGCTCCCACACCCGCAGGAAGTTGCCGCCCCAGAGCTTGGCGATATCCGCTTCGGAGTAGCCGCGGCTGATCAGTTCGGCGGTGACGTTGCGTGCTTCACTGGCGTTCTGCCAACCGTCGATGCCGCCGCCTTCATTGAAGTCCGAACTCAGGCCGACATGGTCGATGCCGACCTTGCGCACGGTGTAGTCGATGGCGTCGCCATAGTCCTTGAGCGTGGCCGGCGGTTCTTCCTCGAGAATGCCGTACAGCGCGTTGGCGTACTGGCCGACCTTCTGCTCGGGCCAGCCGGCGATCACCGGGTCACCGGGCATCAGTGCGTAGTCGAGGTTGGCCAGTGGCGGCAGGTCGTAGCGGGCGCGCAGGGCGTTGAGTTTGTCCTGGGTCTTGCTGCTCAAAGGCTTGAGATAGGTGGAGAAGGCCACCAGCTGGATCACGCCGCCGCTGTCCTTGATCAGCTGCAGCTCCTTGTCGGAGAGGTTGCGCCTGATATCGACCATGGCCCGTGGCGCCGAGTGCGAAGCCACCACCGGCGCGCGGCTGAGGGCAACGGCCTGGGCCAGGGCCTTGCTGGACATTTGCGACACATCGATGATCACGCCCAGGTCGTTCAGCCGCTGCACGGCGCGCTTGCCGAGCGGCGAAAGGCCGTCCAGGGCATCGGCGGTGTCATTGAAGAACGGCAGTGGGCGCGAGGAATCGGCCCAACTGTTGTTGCCCACGTAGCTGAAGCCGAACATGCGCACGCCGCGCGCGGCCCAGCGGTCGAGTTGGTCTATGTCATCGCCCAGGGCATAGGCATTGAGCATGCTGAGGAACACCGCGAATTTGCCTTCGCCGTGCAGGCGCCGCATGTCTTGCGGGGTATAGGCGATACCCACCTGCAGCGGGAAGTCGCGGACCATGGCGGTGATGGCGTTGTAGCGCACCTCCTGGGTGTGGCGGGCGGCTTCGACGAAGCCTGGGGTGGGGCGGTGCGGGCCACCGTCACCGGTCCAGGATTCCGGCCAGGCGAAGATGGTCAGGGCCGCGCCGGACAAGCGCCCGCGTGCGGCCTTGGCCAGGTCGAAGCGGCCATTGCCATCCCTGTCGGCTTCGCTGCCTTCGGTGCCGAAGGTCAGCGGCAGGGTGACATGGCTGTCGAACGAGATGATGCGTTCCTGCAGGTCGTTGGCCTGGCGGGTCACCTCCCTGGAGTAGCCGGCGGGTGTGGCGAAGTAGTGCCAGGCGGCAAACCCGGCGCCAGCGGCAACCGCCGCGGCCAGGCTGATAAACAGGGCTTTCTTCCAGCGTGGAGTCGTCATCTTGGTCTCAATAGGTTCACCGTCGAGGGATGGGCACAGAGGCCGCCGCTACCTGCAGTGAACGAGCGCGCACCCGGGAAATTTAGCCGCGTATGCTCCCTGAACGCCGCTAAATTTCGCCTGCCGTGCAACGTTCTAGCCTTGGACGGGCCGTGCTCCATGGCCGCAATGAATGCACAGGTATGCAATGACGATTTCCCGACGCGGTTTCATCGCCGGTGTGGCATTGACGGGTGTGGTGGTGCCCGGTGCGCTGGGGGCGCTGTATATGCAGCGCCAGCGTGCCGCCGAGGAATTCCCGGAAACCCCTGGCGAGGCCGTCGTCGAGTTGGCCGATACCCGCCTGCAGCAGCTGGGCGATACACTGCGCGGCATCTGGCGCTGGACCCTGCAGGGCAGGGATGCGGGGCTGGACGGTCTACCCACGGGTGAACTGGAGCTGTTCCTGGATGTGACGACCAGCGGGCGGGCCTTGCGCGGTTACCTGGATACCCCCGAGCGCCTGCGCGGGCAGGAAGAGCCGCGCTACCGCGTGGTAGGCGACCTGTTGGCGGACAAGCCGGGCACCCTGCGCTGGCGCCTGTTTTCGGCCCAGGCCCGCTATGAGTGCCACATCGTGCTCGACGAGGTCTGGGGCCGGTTCGGCAACGCCGGGCCGGCCACCCTCAGCGGGCGCATTGCACGCCTGGACCGCGCGCTGACATTGCCCGTGGAGGACAACCAGTTCCTGGCCTTGAAGCGCAGCTTCCCCGAGGCGCGCGAGCGTATCCCGCTGAACCCGCAACTGCTGGCCTGGCTGACCGCCCCGGAGCATCGCCTGTTCCACCAGCTGTGGCACTCGTCGCGGGACAAATGGCACAAACTGAGCAAGGACAAGCAGGGCGCCCTGCGTGGCCTGGGCTGGCAGCCCGGGCCGCGTGACCGCGAGCGTGACGCGCGGGGCCGGCACAAGGACCGCAACGGCTCCGGCGAGGATTTTTTCTTCATGCATCGGCACATGCTTGGCAGTGCCCGCGCCTTGCAGGACTTGCCGTCATGGACGCGCTTCCCGTTGCCGCAGCCGGAACTGGAACGCGACCGGGCCGGCTTCGCCCGCTACTTCGACAACCATGACGGCAATGCCCTGCCGCCCACCTGGCTGGCCAGCGGTGATGCGGAATACACCCAGTGGGTACGCGACATCAAGACACCGGATACCTTCCATGGCAACTTCCAGGTCTGGGAATCACGCTACACCGACCCGGAGTACCTGAGCACCTTGACCCTGGGCCAGTTCGGTTCGGAAGTGGAACTGGGCCTGCACGACTGGCTGCACATGCGCTGGGCATCGGTGCCGCGCGACCCCTCCAACGGCATGCCGGTGCCGACGGCGCGCACGCCGGATGATTTTGCCGAACGCTGGTTTGCAGAACAGAACGATTTTCTCGGTGATCCGTTTTCATCCCATGTGAACCCGGTGTTCTGGCACTTTCATGGCTGGATCGACGACCGCATCGAGGACTGGTTCCATGCCCATGAGCGGCTGCATCCGGGCGAGGTGCGGCGCCTGGAAGTCAATGGCGTGCCATGGTTTGCGCCAGGTCGCTGGGTGGAGGTGGCCGACCCGTGGCTGGGGCCGGATACCCACGGTTGCTCGACGGTGCCGGGCTTGCGCCCCGGGCGCAGTGTAGAGATGGACCCCGAGACCATGAAGCTGGCGTTGCGCATCATCTACAGCGATGACGACCTGCTCGACAAGCTGCGGCCCAAGGTACCGCAGCGGCCGTGGTATGCGCGCAACCTGAAGGTGCGGAACTAGTCGCTGCCTGCGTTGGCCCTATCGCCGGCAAGCCAGCTCCCACAGGTGCAGTGCATGTCTTGAACCCGGCGCAGAACCTGTGGGAGCTGGCTTGCCGGCGATAGGGCCGGTACAGGCGCCCCTAATGGCTGACCACCCACCCACCCCCCAATGCCTTGTACAACGCCACGCTGCCCTGCAACCGGGCCAGGCGCAGTTGCGCCTGCTGGTCCTGCGCCGCATACAAGGTGCGCTGGGTCTCCAGCACGCTCAACAACGTCTCCGCGCCCGCGCCATAACGCTGCTGCGCCAGGTCGAACGCCAGCCGCGCCTGCGTCACCTCTTCATCCTGCCATTGCCGCTGGTGGTCCACGCCCCGGATCGCATTGAGGGCTTTCTCGACATCGGCAAAAGCGGCCAGGATGCTGCTGCGGTAGGTCTCCAGCAACTCCATCTGTTCAGCTTCGGCCAGTTCACGCGCGGCACGCAGCCGGCCGTTGTTGAAGATCGGCGCGACCAGGCCGCTGGTAAGGGTGTAGTAGGAGCTGTCGAACAAATGGGCAAAGGTATTGGCGCCAGCCCCCAGGTTGGCCCCGAGGGTGAGCTTGGGCAGCATGGCGGCGCGGGCGACCTGCACGTTGGCGCTGGCGGCGGCCAGCCGTGCTTCTGCCGCGGCAATGTCCGGGCGGCGGGTGAGCAGTTCGCTGGGCACGCCGCTGCCAATGGCGGGCCATTGCAGGGTGTTGATCGCGTCCTGGCTGGCAGGTAGCGATTGCACCGGGTCGCCGAGCAGGGTCGCCAGGGTGACCCGGCTGTCTTGCCACTTCTGTTCCAGTAACGGCAGTTGGCGTTGCTGCGCGGCCACCAGGCTGCGCTGCTGGGCTAGTTCCAGGCGCGTGGCGGAACCGCTGCGCTGGCGTGCTTCGACCAGGCCCAGCACGTCCTGGGCGTTGCGCAGGTTGAGGCGGGCAATGCGCAACTGCTCCTGCAGGGCCAGCCCCTGCAGGTAACTGTCAGCCACCGCGCTGACCAGGGTCAGCTCCACGGTCTGGCGGTCGAAGCGGCTGGCATCCAGGCTGCGCAGTGCACTTTCGCGGGTCGCCCGCAGGCCGCCCCAGAAGTCGATTTCGTAGCTGGCGCTGAGCTGCATACCGAACGAGGTGCTGGTGGGTTCGCTGCGGCTGACATCCAGCTGGTCGTAGCCGTCGCCGTGCAGCAGGCGTTGGCGGCTACCGTCCAGGCCCAGCTTCAGCTCCGGCAGCAGCGGCGCGCCAGCAATGACGGCGCGGGCCTGGGCCTGGCGTACCCGCGCCGTGGCGGCAGCCAGGTCGTGGGCATTGTGCAGGGCGTGCTGCACCAGGCGGTCGAGTTCGCGGCTGGCGAAGGCTTGCCACCACTGTGTCGTTGGCAGTTGTGCCGAGGGTGATGCGGCCTCGCCTTGCCAGGCGGCTGGCGCGGCGATGCCGCTGGCGGGTGTTGGCGGCGTGCTGCAAGCGGCGAGGCATATGCATAAGGTCAACAGGCTGATGCGGCTAGGCAGAGTCATGGGTTATTCGCTGGTAAGGGCTTTGACCGGGTCGAGGCGGGCGGCTTTGCGCGCTGGCATGAAGCCGAACACGATGCCGGTAACGACGGCGCAGGCGAAGGCGCCGAGCATGGCGGGCAGGGCAAAGGCCACTGCCACTTCGGCCAGCATCAGGCCACCACCAATGGCCAGGGCCAGGACGATGCCGGCCAGGCCGCCGACCATCGACAGCATCACCGCCTCGCTGAGGAATTGCCGCAGAATGTCGCGTTGGCGCGCGCCGGTGGCCATGCGAATGCCGATTTCACGGGTGCGCTCGCGCACGGTCATCAACATGATGTTCATCACGCCGATGCCGCCCACCAGCAGCGAAATCGCCGCGATCGCCCCCAGCATCAGCGACAGGCTGTTCTGCGTGCGCGCCTCGGCCTGGATCAGCGCCGCGTCATTGGTCAGCTCGAAGTCCTGGCGGCCGTTGTGGCGCTGGCGCAGCAGCTTGTCGATGGCCGCTTCGGCTTCGTTGACCCGCGTGGAGTCGAGGGCAGCAACAGCGATGTAGTCCGGGTCGCGCTGGCCGAACAGGCGGATGGCTGCAGCGGAATAGGGCACCACGATGCGCCCGTCGCTGTCCTGGTCGCCAGAGCTGGCGCCCTTGCCGGCCAGGATACCGACCACCTGGAACGGCACATTGCCAATCAGCAGGTACTGCCCCAAGGGGGCGCGCCCAGGGTCGAGCATCTTTTCCCGCACTTTCTGGCCGATTACCGCCACCGCGGCAGCGTTGGCTTCATCGGTATCGGTGTAGAAGCTGCCTTGCACCGCCGGCCAGTTGAAGATCTCGGGGAACCCGGTGTTGTTGCCACCCACGTAGAACCGCTGGCTGTTGTTGCCGTGGCGCACCATCATCTTTTCGCCAATCACCGGCATCACGTGCTTGACCTGCGGAAGTTGGCCGATGGCGGCGACATCGTCGAGGGTGATGGTGCCGGCCTGCTCGCCCAGGCTTGCCGGCTTGCCGTTGAGGTAGAGGATGTTCGAGCCGAAGGCTGCCATCTGCGCCATGACCTGGCGCTTGCTGCCTTCGCCCACCGCCAGCATCACCACCACCGAGGCCACGCCGATGACGATGCCCAGCAGGGTCAGGGCGGTGCGGAAGCGGTTGACCCACATCACCCGCCAGGCCGCCTGCAGGGCTTCGAGCAGTTCGCCTTTCCACGCGCCGTGCAAGGTCGCGCCACGGTCCAGGCGCTGGCGCAGCTGGTCGGCCTGCAGCCCGCGGCCATTGTCGACCGTGGGCGTTTCGGCGGCCGAATCGCTGATGATCAACCCGTCACTGATTTCGATCACGCGCTGCGCCCGCGCCGCGACGTTGCGGTCATGGGTGATCAGGATGATCACGTGGCCCTGGCTGGCCAGTTCGTCGAGCAACGCCATCACTTCGGTGCCGCTGTGGCTGTCGAGGGCGCCGGTGGGTTCGTCGGCGAGGATGATATGGCCGCCGTTCATCAACGCCCGGGCAATCGACACCCGTTGCTGCTGGCCGCCAGACAACTGGTGCGGGCGGTTGCCGGTGCGGCTGGCCAGGCCCAGGCGGCCGAGCAGGGCGCTGGCACGGGCGTGGCGTTCGTCGGCGGCGACGCCGGCATAGATGGCCGGCATTTCGACGTTTTCCTGGGCCGAGCCCGAGGGGATCAGGTGGTAGCCCTGGAACACGAAGCCAAACGCTTCGCGGCGCAGCCAGGCCAGTTCGTCGCTGCCCAGCTCTGCCACATCCTTGCCGGCGAAGCGATAGCTGCCGGACGTGGGGCGGTCGAGGCAGCCGAGGATGTTCATCAAGGTCGACTTGCCGGAGCCGGAGGCGCCGACGATGGCGACGAACTCGCCGGGATGGATGCGCAAGCTGATGCCATGGAGGATATCGACCTTGGGCGTTTCGACGCCGCCGTAGGATTTACGGATGTCGACCAGTTCGATCAGGGGTGTGCTCATTCAACCTCCGCTGACGCCAGGAGCGCCGATCACCAGGCGTTCGCCTTCGTTGAGGCCGTCCAGCACCTGCACCCGCAGGCGGTCGCTGAGGCCGGTGCGCACCTGGCGCTGTTCCACCTTGCCGTCGGCGGTCAGCACATGCGCCAGGCGCAGGCCATCGCCGTCGTCCAGCGCGGCCAGTGGTACGGTCAGCACCTGGCTGGCTTTGCCGGCGACAAAGAACACCTGCGTGGTCATCTCGGCCATCAGTGCTCCGTCTGGGTTGTCGACATCCAGCAGCACGCTGTACTGCACCACCTGGCTGCCGGCACTGCCATTGCTGACGCTGGCCGGGCTGCCGCCGCCCTGGCTGGCCTGCTCCAGTGGCTTGGGCGGGATCGGCAGCACTTGCCGAACGGTACTGGTCCAGCGGCGTTTGCCGCCGGCCAGGGTGGTGAAGTAGGCGGTCATGCCCGGCGTGACCTTGCCGATGTCGGCCTCCGACACCTGGGCCCACACGGTCATCGGCGAGAGCTTGGCGATGCGCAGGATCAACGGGGTTTGCTGTTGGGCGTTGAGGGTTTGCCCCTCACGGGCATCCACCGCCACTACCGTGCCGTCCATCGGCGCGTAGATGCGCGTGTAGCCCAGCTCGGCCTCGTCACTACGCAGGCTGGCCTGGGCCTGGCGGATCTGCGCCTGGAACATGTCGATACGTGCCTGGGTGACTTTCAGCTGTGCGGCGGCCGTTTGCACATCCTCGTCGCGGGTGGCGCCGGCGGCGGCCAGGTCCTGTTGGCGTTTGAGCTGCTGCCGGGCCAGTTGGAACTGCGCACGTTGTTCGGCCAGTTGGGCCTTGAGGTTGTCGATCGAGTAGCGGCCGGCATCCAGCCGGGCCTGCTGGGTCGAAGGGTCGATCTCGACCAGCAGCTGGCCTTTGCGCACTGTGTCGCCGACCTCCACATGCAGGGTGTGGATCTGCCCCGACGCCTGGGCACCGACGTCCACGTAGCGCCTTGGTTGCAGGGTGCCCAGCGCGGTGACGCTGCTTTCGATGTCGGCGCGGGTCACGGCAACCGTGCTGAGCGGCTGTGCGCCGTAGGGCAGGGCCTTCCAGGCCAGCAGGCTGCCCAGGCCGAGCAGGCCCAGGCCGGTGAGCAGGAGCCGGCGACGGGTGTTGGTTAAAGGTCTCATGCAGACATCCAGCCGAGGGGGTGCCAGATAGACGAAAGCGGCAGGGGGGGATTTAGCGCAGTGAATTTGGTGCGATCTGTGTAGGAGCGGCCTTGTGTCGCGAAAGGGGGGCGAAGCGCCCCCAGGATATTCGCATCACTGCAGATTGCCGGGGCCGCTTTGCGGCCCTTTCGCGACACAAGGCCGCTCCTATAGGGATTGTGTATGCCTTGGCCCTTGTTGCTGAGAATAATTATAATTTGTAAGATCGCACGCTGACATCACTCGGTCCCGCGTTGCTGCCTGAAAGGGCTTTCTGGCATAGGCTGGCAGGACGATCTCAGGTAACGTCGTGGAACATTACTATCGCGAACTGGTGGGCTTCCTTTCCGCGCGCCTGGGCAGTCGGCAGGCCGCCGAAGATGTGGCGCACGATGCCTACCTGCGGGTGCTGGAACGCACCGACGCCGAGCGCATCGAGCACCCGCGTGCCTTCCTTTACCGCACCGCGCTCAACCTCGTGGTCGACCGCCATCGGCGGCATCAGGTACGTCAGGCCGAGCCGCTGGAGGTGCTGGACAGCGACGAGCGCTGGCACACCCCGGCGCCGACTTACGACATGCAGTTCGACCAGCGGCTGGCGCTGATGCAGCGCGCTCTGGGTGAGCTGAGCAAGGTCTGCCGCGACTGTTTCCTGCTGCGCAAGCTGGAAGGTCTGTCACACCAGCAGATTGCCGAGCACCTGGGGATTTCCCGCAGCCTGGTGGAAAAGCACATCGTCAATGCCATGAAGCACTGCCGGGTGCGCATGCGCGAGTGGGAATCCTGATCGCCGGGTTGAATGCGGATGAAAATTCCGTCAGTCGATCACTTGATTTCCGCGGCTTTCCCGACTTCTATCAAAGAAGACCCCAGCCAGGCGTAGCCTTGGCAGCAGCCGTTACTGGCGCAGTATGGTCATGGAGCCTACCCATTACCCAACTGCCCAGGTCCCGCCATGGCCAACAAGACCCTGCGCATCCTCATCGCCGACGCACACCCCTGCCAGCGCCTGCAGCTGGAGCGGCTGCTCAACGGCCTGGGTTACTACCGGATAGCGCCAGTGGACAGCTTCGAGGAGCTGCAGCGCCTGGTGCTGAGTGCCTTGCAGCCGTTCCACCTGTTGTTGGGCAATATCGAGCTGGCCAGCCATGCCGGGGTCGATCTGGCGCGCTTCTGTCGCGTCAGCACGCAGATCCAGCATGCCCTGCTTTATCACTCTACCCAGTTGCAGGTGCCATTGGTGCCGCAGACCGAGCGCCAGGCCGTCAGCCTGAGCCTGCCCCAGGTGCCCGACAACGAGGCTCTGGAGGCATTCATGGCGATCATCGATACGCCGCTGCTGGTCGGCAAGGCACCGCTGCCGGGCACCGTGCCGGCTGCTACGGCGCGGCCACGGCCGAGGGCCAATTTCGTCAACACCATGTTCAGCCGCTAAAGCCGCAGCGGGCGGGGCAAGGGGGCAGCTATTTGCTATCCTCTTGCCCTTTGCCGATTTGCGGACCCTGCCATGACTGCCATCGATACCGCTCGCCCGCCCCGGTTCAGCCGCGGCGACCACCGGACCCTGGGCCTGGCGGCGTTGGGCGGCGCGCTGGAAATCTACGACTTCATCATCTTCGTATTCTTTGCGCTGACCCTCAGCCAGCTGTTCTTCCCGCCCGAGATGCCCGAATGGCTGCGCCTGCTGCAAAGCTTCGGAATCTTCGTCACTGGCTACCTGGCGCGGCCGCTGGGTGGCATCCTGATGGCGCATTTCGCCGACCACCTGGGGCGCAAGCGGGTCTTCAGCCTGAGTATCCTGATGATGGCCCTGCCGTGCCTGTTGATCGGGGTGATGCCGACTTACGCCGACATCGGCTATGCCGCGCCGCTGATCCTGCTGGCCCTGCGCATCCTGCAGGGCGCGGCGGTGGGCGGCGAGGTGCCGAGCGCCTGGACCTTCGTCGCCGAGCACGCGCCAGCCGGGCGCCGCGGTTACGCCTTGGGCTTCCTGCAGGCCGGGCTGACCTTCGGCTACCTGCTGGGGGCGTTGACCGCGACCTTGCTGGCACAGCTGTTCACCCCCCAGGAAATCCTCGACTACGCCTGGCGCTATCCGTTCCTGCTCGGCGGGGTATTCGGCGTGATTGGTGTGTGGCTGCGTCGTTGGCTCAGCGAAACACCGGTATTTCTTGCCCTGCGCGCGCGCCAGCAGCAGCCGGTGAGCTTCCCGCTGCGGCGGGTGCTGGGCGAACACCGCCGGGCGTTGATCCCGGCGGCGCTGCTGACCTGTGTGCTGACCTCCGCCGTGGTGGTGCTGGTGGTGATCACCCCGACAGTGATGCAGCAGCGCTTCGGCATGAGTGCCGGGCACACTTTTGCCTTGAGCAGCGTGGGTATCGTCTTTCTCAACATCGGCTGCGTGCTGGCAGGGCTGTTGGTCGACCGCGTAGGCGCCTGGCGGGCGCTGATGCTCTACAGCCTGTTGCTGCCGGTGGGCATCGGTGCGTTGTATGCCAGCCTGGTGGGGCAGTGGGGCATGACCTGGCTGGCCTATGCGCTGGCGGGGTTGAGCTGCGGTGTGGTGGGGGTGGTGCCGTCAGTGATGGTCGGGTTGTTCCCGGCCGAGATTCGCGTGTCGGGCATTTCCTTCACCTACAACGTGGCCTACGCACTTTGGGCCAGCACCACACCGCTGGCGCTGATTGCGCTGATGCCGTGGAGCCCTTGGGTGTGTGTCGGCTTTTGTCTGGTCATGGGCACCGTGGGGCTGCTTACCGCCTGGTATTTCGGGCGTGGTGAATCGCTCGCAATGACTGAGCCAGACCTCCAGCTCACGCGGTCCTTGTAGGAGCGGCCTTGTGTCGCGATAGGGCTGCGCAGCAGCCCCGGCAGTTTGTGCTGGTGCAGAGATCCTGGGGCCGCTGCGCGCCCCATCGCGACACAAGGCCGCTCCTACACGGGCCAATACAGCCAGAACAGGTAAAACAAAAAGCCCCCGGCTCGTGAGAACCGGGGGCTTTTTATTACAAGGGCAGGGCCTTACATGTTCGGGTAGTTCGGCCCGCCAGCGCCTTCAGGGGTGACCCAGGTGATGTTCTGGGCCGGGTCCTTGATGTCGCAGGTCTTGCAGTGCACGCAGTTCTGCGCGTTGATCTGGAAGCGCTTGTTGCCGTCTTCCTGGGTGACCACTTCGTACACGCCCGCCGGGCAGTAGCGCTGGGCCGGCTCGTCGTACAGCGGCAGGTTGCTGGCGATCGGCACGTTCGGGTCGGCAAGCTTCAGGTGGCAGGGTTGTTCCTCTTCGTGGTTGGTGCTGGAGAGGAATACCGAGCTGAGCTTGTCGAAGCTGAGCTTGCCGTCCGGTTTCGGGTAATCGATCTTCTGCGACTCGGCCGCCAGCTTGAGGCAGGCGTAGTCCGGCTTGGTGTCGTGCAGGGTGAACGGCAGCTTGCCGCCGAACCAGTTCTGGTCCACATAGTTGAACGCTGCGCCCAGCAGTGGGCCGAACTTGTGCATGGCCGGGCCGAAGTTGCGGCTGGCGAACAGTTCTTCGTACAGCCAGCTGGCCTTGAAGGCGCTGACGTAGCCGTTCAGCTGGTCGCCGCCTTCGCTGCCGGCGAGCAGAGCGTCGGCCACCGCTTCGGCGGCCAGCATGCCGGACTTCATCGCGGTGTGGCTGCCCTTGATCTTGGCGAAGTTAAGGGTGCCCAGGTCACAGCCGATCAGCGCGCCGCCGTTGAAGACCATCTTCGGCAGCGAGTTGAAGCCGCCCTTGCAGATGGCACGGGCACCATAGCTGATGCGCTTGCCACCTTCGAGGTATTGCGCCATCACCGGGTGGTGCTTCAGGCGCTGGAACTCGTCGAACGGCGACAGGTACGGGTTGGCGTAGGACAGGTCGACGATCAGGCCGACCACCACCTGGTTGTTTTCCAGGTGATAGAGGAACGAACCACCGGTGTTGTCCTTGGCCATCACATCCAGCGGCCAGCCGGCGGTGTGCACCACCAGGCCCTGCTCGTGCTTGGCCGGGTCGATTTCCCAGATTTCCTTCAGGCCGATGCCGTAGTGCTGGACGTCGGATTCGCTATCCAGGTTGAAGCGCTTGATCAGCTGCTTGCCGATGTGGCCACGGCAACCTTCGGCAAACAGGGTGTACTTGCCACGCAGCTCCATGCCAGGGGTGTACATGCCATCTTTCGGGTTGCCTTCACGGTCGACGCCCATGTCACCGGTGACAATGCCGCGCACCACGCCGTTTTCATCGAACAGCGCTTCCTGGGCGGCGAAGCCCGGGTAGACTTCCACGCCCAGGTTCTCGGCCTGCTGGGCCAGCCAGCGGCACAGGTTGCCCAGCGAGATGATGTAGTTGCCCTGGTTGTGCATGGTCTTGGGCACGAACAGGTCAGGCACCTTGGTCGAACTGCCGGCATCCTTGAGCACGTAGATGTCGTCACGCTTCACTTCAGTGTTCAGCGGCGCGCCGAGCTCTTTCCAGTCTGGGAACAGCTCGTTCAGGGCGCGAGGTTCGAACACTGCGCCGGAGAGGATGTGGGCGCCGACTTCAGAGCCTTTTTCCACCACGCAGACGCTGATTTCGCTACCGGCTTCGGCGGCCTTCTGCTTCAGGCGGCAGGCGGCGGACAGGCCCGCCGGGCCTGCGCCGACGATGACCACGTCGAATTCCATGTATTCGCGTTCCACTGGTTCTCTCCTACTCATCAAGGCTCGTGCTGTTGCTTTGTCTTATGGGTGCGCGGGGCATTCGCAGCGGTTCTACGCAACGGCGGAACTGTAGCTGGGCAAATGACGGACTACACCGTTTTGTCTTGGCCGCGCATTATATCTACACCACTTGGCGGGTCCAATACAAACGTTTGTTTGAATTTGCCGCAGGCCAGTAAAATCACAGGAACGCGGCTGGAGGGTGACCGATTTGCCGTATTGACCGGATTGGGTGTTACGGTCAAGATACGAGCGGTTTTACGTTCGCCGTAGGCTTGCAGCCGGGCGCAGGTACACCTCTAAAGACCAGGTGTGGAGCAGGGTTTTGCGGCCTTGGGCCGGTTTGTAGTGGAGTTTACACGCCACGACAGAAAATGACCCGTAAGTATTCGTCGCAAGAGTCCGGACAAGACTGTTCGGTCACTGTGAAGTTACCGCCTCCCGGTACGTTTTTAGAGGTGCCCTTGTACCCACGCGCATCGCCGGGCCTGGCCCCAGGCGACTATCTATTCACCGGAGAGTAACGAGGAATCCATGAAGGTTCTTGTAGCTGTCAAACGAGTGGTCGACTACAACGTCAAGGTTCGCGTCAAGGCGGACAACTCCGGCGTCGACCTTGCTAACGTCAAGATGTCCATGAACCCCTTCTGCGAAATCGCCGTGGAAGAAGCCGTACGCCTGAAGGAAAAGGGCGTCGCCACCGAGATCGTCGTTGTTTCCGTCGGCCCGACCACTGCCCAGGAGCAGCTGCGTACCGCCCTGGCCCTGGGTGCCGACCGTGCCATCCTGGTCGAAGCCGCTGACGAACTGAATTCCCTGGCCGTGGCCAAGGCGCTGAAAGCCGTTGTCGACAAAGAGCAGCCGCAGCTGGTCATCCTCGGCAAGCAGGCCATCGACAGCGACAACAACCAGACCGGCCAGATGCTGGCTGCGCTGACCGGCTTCGCCCAGGGCACCTTCGCCTCCAAGGTCGAAGTGGCTGGCGACAAGCTGAACGTCACCCGTGAAATCGACGGCGGCCTGCAGACCGTTGCACTGAACCTGCCGGCCATCGTCACCACCGACTTGCGCCTGAACGAGCCACGCTACGCGTCGCTGCCGAACATCATGAAGGCCAAGAAGAAGCCGCTGGAGACCGTCACTCCAGACGCGCTGGGCGTTTCCCTCGCCTCCACCAACAAGACCCTGAAGGTTGAAGCCCCGGCTGCCCGCAGCGCTGGCATCAAGGTCAAATCGGTGGCCGAACTGGTCGAGAAGCTGAAGAACGAAGCGAAGGTAATCTAAATGACTATCCTGGTTGTCGCTGAATACGAAAACGGTGCCGTAGCCCCGGCCACCCTGAACACTGTTGCTGCTGCCGCCAAGATCGGTGGTGATGTGCACGTGCTGGTTGCTGGCCAGAACGTGGGCGGCGTTGCCGAATCCGCAGCCAAGATCGCTGGCGTGGCCAAGGTACTGGTTGCCGATAACGCCGCCTACGCCCACGCCCTGCCAGAAAACGTCGCGCCGCTGATCGTCGAGCTGGCCAAGGGTTACAGCCACGTGCTGGCCCCGGCCACCACCAACGGCAAGAACATCCTGCCGCGCGTTGCCGCGCTGCTGGACGTGGACCAGATCTCCGAGATCATCTCGGTCGAGTCCGCCGACACCTTCAAGCGCCCGATCTATGCCGGTAACGCCATTGCCACCGTGCAATCGAGCGCCGCCATCAAGGTCATCACCGTGCGTACCACCGGCTTCGACGCCGTGGCCGCCGAAGGTGGTTCGGCTGCCATCGAAGCCGTCGGCGCCGCGCACAACGCCGGCATCTCGGCCTTCGTTGGTGAAGAGCTGGCCAAGTCCGACCGCCCAGAGCTGACTGCTGCCAAGATCGTCGTTTCCGGCGGCCGTGGCATGGGCAACGGTGACAACTTCAAGCACCTGTACAGCCTGGCCGACAAGCTCGGCGCTGCCGTCGGTGCTTCGCGCGCCGCGGTCGACGCAGGCTTCGTGCCGAACGACATGCAGGTCGGCCAGACCGGCAAGATCGTAGCGCCACAGCTGTACATCGCCGTCGGTATCTCCGGCGCGATCCAGCACCTGGCCGGCATGAAGGACTCCAAGGTGATCGTGGCGATCAACAAGGACGAAGAAGCGCCGATCTTCCAGGTAGCCGACTACGGCCTGGTCGCTGACCTGTTCGAAGCGGTTCCGGAGCTGGAAAAGCTGGTCTGATCCGCCTGCTTCACTTATAAAGAACCCGGCCCTTGTACAGGGGGCCGGGTTTTTTTATGACCTGTCCTGGCCCCTGTAGGAGCAGCCTTGTGCTGCGAAGAGGCAGTCACAGCCATAGATATTTGTTGTTCATGCAGGCCCTTTCGCAGCACAAGGCTGCTCCTACAGGGGCGGCGTGTGCCGCTAGGGTGCGAAGCAATACAAGGAGTGAGGGATGACGTTGCGCGGAACGGGCTGGGCGCTGGCATGTGTGGCGCTGTTGATGTCGCCACTGGCCATGGCCGCAGGTAAATGCGAACGCCTGGTAGCAACCGGCAGCCCTGATGCGCCGCCCTATTCATGGCAGGACCCGAACGACCCGAAACACCTGATCGGCGCCAACGTCGACCTGCTGCGCCAGGTGGCTGGCGAGCTGGGCGTGAAAGTGGAGGTGCTGAGCGCCGGCCGTCGTGACCAGGCGCTGGAAGAGGTACGCAGCGGGCGCATGGACCTGCTGCTCGACACCCCCATGCAGGTGGAGCAACTGACTGCGCTGGACTATATCCACCCACCCTTGCAGCTCAACGAATACCTGGTGTGGACGCGCCACGACGCCACACTGGCCTTCGAAGGCCCGGCGGACCTGGCGCAGTACCAGGGCAGTTTGTCCGAGCGCGCGCGGCTGACCCCGGCCTTTACCGCTTTCGCCAAGGCCCAGCTGAAGCTGGTGCCGGCACAGAACCTGACCCAGGCGTTCCAGAAGCTGGTGCTCGGCCAGGTAGATTATGTGCTCGCTGGCCGCTATTCGGGCATGGCCATGGCCCAGAGCCTGGGCATGAGCAATGACCTGATCGCCCGCGGCCTGCCGGTGGATCGGCCGGGTCTGTACTTGGCCCTGTCCCACAATTCGGCTTGCAATGACAGCTGGTTGCGTGGGCAACTGGCGAAAAAACTGACAGAATTGCCGATCTCCGGTGCGTCCGAAGCCGTGCTGCAACGTAATGTCGAGCGCTGGAAAGCGCAGCTGCAGGTGCCGTCGGACGCCCCCAAACATTAGGAAGATTGCGTGAGAACCCAACCATTAATCCTTGCCCTGGCCGTGCTTGGCCTGGCTGGCTGCGCCAACGATCCGGCCCCTGACGAGCAGATGCGCATCTCCGAACAGGCACTGGCGCAGGCCAGGGCCGTCGGTGCCACCGAGCAGGTCGATGCGCTCAAGCTGGCTGAAGACAAGCTGGCCCGGGCCAAGACCAACATGCTCACCGAAGACTACCGCGATGCGCGCATGCGTGCCGAGCAGGCCGAACTGGATGCACGCCTGGCCGAGGCCCAGGTGTTGAACCAGAAGAGCGAAGAGCAGCTGCAATTGCTGCAGTCGCGGGTGCAGCGCCTGCGCAAGCAGTTGGAGGTGCAGCCATGATCCGTCGTGTGCCATTGGCCGCGCTGGCCGTGCTGGCGCTGGCCGCAGGTTTGCAAGGTTGCGCCAGCCAGCGCAGCAGCGCAGCACTGGATGACGCTGCCGCGGCCTTCCAGAAGGTCAAGGATGATTCCAATGTGCTGCGCAGTGCGCCGCGTGACGTGATTCGCGCCGGCGAGTCGCTGGCCCGCGCCGAGCGCCTGTCCAGCTACATCGGCACCGGTGCCGACGTGCGCCATTACGCCTACCTGAGCCAGCGCTACAGCGAAATTGCCAGCGAGCATGCCAAGCTGGCGCTGAACCAGGAGCGCCAGGCCAAGCTCGACCTGGAGCGCCAGCGCCTGCAGCTGGCCCTGCGTGAGGCCAAACTGGCCAGTGTTCAGCAGCAGGGCAAGTGGGTCGAGTCGCAGATCGCTGCGCTGGCCTCCGAGCAGGCCGACCGTGGTCTGGTAATGACCCTGGGGGACGTGCTGTTCGACACCGGCCGCGCCGACCTGAAGAACTCGGCAAGCCGTACCGTGCTCAAGCTGGTGCAGTTCCTTCAGCTCAATCCGCGCCGGGTGGTGCGGATCGAGGGCTACACCGACAGTACCGGGCCGGCCGAAGAAAACCTGAAGCTGTCCCGCGACCGGGCGCAGGCCGTGGCCGACATGCTGGTGGACCTGGGCATTGACGAGAAGCGTCTGCAGGTCGAGGGGTACGGCGACCAGTACCCGATCGAGGCCAATGCCTCGGAGCGGGGCAGGGCGCAGAACCGCCGCGTGGAGATCGTGTTCTCCGATGACAAGGGCAAGCTGGCGCCAGCGCGCTGACCGCTTGGCGGTGCGGTGGATGGCACCGGCTTTGCCGGTGTTCGCGGCTAAAGCCGCTCCCACAGGTACAGTGTTAACTTCAAGGTATGCACGGTTCCTGTAGGAGCGGCCTCGTGTCGCGAAAGGGGCGCAAAGCGCTCCCGGCTTTTCGTCGGCATACCCAGGCTTGATCGTTTCCATCGCTGTCACGCAACTGTATTGTTGACTATCCTGCCATCTGTCCCAGTACACTTTGCAACTGTTACGGTATCCTCTACCGTCAGTGAGCGACACAAGAACAACGAGCCCGTCCGCGCGTCGAGAGCCAGCCATGACCAACCTGCTGCTGTACCAGCGTATCGCCCAGCAACTGGCCGATGACATCCGTCGCGGTGTCTACCAGCCAGGCGAGCGGGTACCCTCCGTGCGCAAGATGAGCGCCCAGCTCAACGTCAGCCATGCCACGGTGCTGCAGGCCTATGCCAATCTCGAGGATCAGGGGCTGATCCGTGCGCGGCCGCAGTCCGGCTACTACGTGCACCAGACTCCGGCCCTGACCGCGCAGACCCCGGACATCGCTCGGGTAGAGCGCCCCGGCCTGGTCACCCGCGCCAGTATCATCCAGCAGGTACTGACCGAGGCTCGCCGTGATGGCGTGTTCCCGTTCGGCGCCGCGGTGCCGCACGTCGACTATCTGCCGGTCCGTGCCTTGCACCAGCAGATTGCCAAGGTGACGCGCTTCCACAGTCCGCGTGCCTTCAGCTACATGTTCAGCCCCGGTTTCGAGCCGCTGCGCCGGCAGATCGCCATTCGCATGCGTGATGCCGGTGTGCTGGTCGACCCGCGTGAAGTGATCGTGACCCATGGCTGTGTCGATGCGCTGCAGATGTCGCTGCGCGTGCTGACTCGTCCGGGCGACCTGATTGCCGCCGAATCGCCTACCTATTACGGGCTGTTGCAACTGGCTGACCTGCTGGGCCTGAAGGTGATCGAGATCCCCAGCGACCCCTCCACCGGCATCAGCCTCGAGGCCCTGCAGCTGGCGGCCAACCAATGGTCTATCAAGGCCCTGGTCCTGACCGCGCGCCTTAGCAACCCGCTGGGTGGCACTGTCCCGGAAGAGCGGCAGAAGCAGTTGCTGCGCCTGGCGTCGGACTTCGATATCCAGATTGTCGAGGATGACATCTATGGCGAATTGATGTTCGAGCAGGGCAAGACCAAGGCGCTGAAGGCGTTCGACCGGCTGGACCGAGTGATCTACTGCTCGAGTTTTTCCAAGACCCTGTCCCCCGGGGTGCGGGTCGGCTGGATGGTCGCCGGTCGCTATCAGGATGAAATCCAGCGCCTGCAAACCTTCACCACCCACTCGGCCTGCAGCGTGACGCAGATGGGTGTGGCGGCCTACCTGGAAAATGGCGGCTACGACCGGCACCTGCGTTACATTCGCCAGGAGTACCGCAAGAACCTCAGTGCCTACCAGCTGGCGGTGCAGCAGCACTTCCCCGAGGGTACCCAGATGACCCGGCCGACGGGCGGTTTCATTCTGTGGGTGAGCCTGCCGGGGCGGGTCAATACCCAGGAGCTGCATGTGCGCGCGCTGGAGCAGGGCATCAGTATTGCGCCGGGGCTGATCTTCAGTAATACCGAGCAGTTCAACCACTGCATACGCCTTAATTGCGGCATACCCTGGAACAAAGAGGCCGAGCGCGCGGTGATCACGCTCGGTTTGCTGGCCCAGCAATTGTGCCGGGAGCCAGCGGCAGCCCTTTTGTAGGCTTGCCACGCGCCCGTGGAACAGGGAGCATACGCACTTTTCCTGCCAGCCTGTCCATTTGCCATGAATGCTTTGCGCCGTTTTGCCCTGATTCTGTGTCTTGTACCGCTGTGCAGCCTGGCTGGTGTTGCCCAGGCTGCGCAGCCGGCAGGCCAGGCGCAGGCGGCCAAGCCGGTGCAGAAAGCCAAGCCGGCGCAGAAGGCTGCAGCCAGGCCTGCGCACAAGCAGGCGGCAAAAAAAACCGGTAGCAGCAAGGCCAGGGCGGCACGCAAGCCGGTGAGCAAGGAGATTGCCCAGCCGCTACCCAAGGCGAAGCTTGACCTCAGCCTGCCGGCCGACATGGTCGATAACCTTGAGCCGAATGTGGGCAGCCCTTCGCCGATACAGCGACGCAAACCTTTGCTGCCGCCCATGTTCACTGAAAAGCCGGAGACCAGTGACAGCCCGTTCCAGCTCAATGGCCGGTTGATCAGCAACGAAATGCAGCTGCAGCTGCGCAATGACAGCCGTCGCGACGTGGAAGGGGCGGCCATCGATTTCGAGTACCGCCAGTAGCCGGTGAACTGACTGCCGGGTCACGGCAGATTTCATCATGCCAGCAATTTCAAACGCCTGTTTGAGCGGTTACTATCCAGGGACGTTCGTCCCGTTTTGTTCCAGGGAGTCCTGATTTGGTGAATAGCCATGAATTGCCGTGAGGGTTGTGGTGCCTGCTGCATCGCCCCGTCCATCACCTCTGCGATGCCGCGCATGCCCAATGGCAAGCCGGCTGGCGAGCGCTGCCTGCACCTGACCGTCGACAACCTCTGCGACCTGTTCGGCAAGCCCGAGCGGCCGGCAGTGTGTGGCGGTTTCAAGGCGGATGTCGAGGTGTGCGGCAGTGACCGTGACGAGGCCATCAGGATTCTCGGTTGGTGGGAGCAGATGACGGCGGCGTGACAGCTGGATCTTCGACAACAAGGATAAACATGATGAGATCGTTCAAGCGTATTGCACTGCTGTGTGGCATGGGTGTTCTGCTGTCGCCTGCGGCCTGGGCCGAAAACTGGCAGGTGGCCAAGGACGAGGAGGGGATCAAGGTTTCCCTCAGCGAAGTGGCCGGTTCCAAGTACAAGGCCTATCAAGGCGTCACCTTGATCAAGGCGCCGCTGGCCAAGGTGCAGGCGTTGCAGGAGGACGTGGCCGGGGCTTGTGCCTGGATTCACGAATGCAAGTCGCAGAAGCTGCTCAAGCACGAAGGTGATCAGAGCTGGACCTACACCCAGTTCAATACGCCATGGCCGGTGACGCCGCGGGACTCGGTGTTGCATGTGACCACGGTCAAGGGGGCTGATGGCAGCCTGGTGCGCAACCTGAAGGAAGAGCCGACCTATATCCCGGAAGAGAAGGGCTTTGTGCGGGTCGCGAAGGTCGAAGGCTTCTGGAAACTGGTGCCCAAGGGTGACAGCACGGAAGTGACCTATCAGGTACACACCGAGCCGGGCGGTAGCGTGCCGGCGATGGTGGCCAACAAGTTCGTGGTGGATGCGCCGTTCAATACCCTGAAAGGGTTGCGGGAGCGGGCTGAGAAAAACTGAGGCATTGTACTGTCTGTACTGGCCTCTTCGCGGGTAAACCCGCTCCCACAGGATCTCCACAGATCTGCGGGCCTGTGGGGGCCCTGTGGGAGCGGGTTTACCCGCGAAGAGGCCGGCACAGGAAAGCAGAAATAAGAAAGGCTGCCCGAGGGCAGCCTTCTTGCGTTCGGCGATCAACGCTTACTTGCGATCCTGCAGTGCAACGATGTCGCGCTTCTGCTCGCCGGTGTACAGCTGGCGCGGGCGGCCGATCTTGTACGGGCTGGAGAGCATTTCTTTCCAGTGCGAGATCCAGCCCACGGTACGTGCCAGGGCGAAGATAACGGTGAACATGCTGGTCGGAATGCCGATCGCCTTGAGGATGATCCCCGAGTAGAAGTCGACGTTCGGGTACAGCGAGCGCTCGATGAAGTACGGATCGGTCAGGGCGATCTCTTCCAGGCGCATGGCCAGTTCCAGCTGCGGGTCGTTCTTGATGCCCAGTTCGCGCAGGACTTCGTCGCAGGTCTGCTTCATCACGGTGGCGCGCGGGTCGCGGTTCTTGTACACGCGATGACCGAAGCCCATGAGCTTGAACGGGTCGTTCTTGTCCTTGGCCTTGGCGATGAACTTGTCGATGTTGGAGACATCGCCGATTTCATCGAGCATGGTCAGTACCGCTTCGTTCGCACCGCCGTGGGCCGGGCCCCACAGTGCGGCGATGCCGGCGGCGATACAGGCGAACGGGTTGGCACCCGACGAACCGGCCAGACGAACGGTAGAAGTGGAGGCGTTCTGCTCGTGGTCGGCGTGGAGGATGAAGATCCGGTCCATCGCCTTGGCCAGCACCGGGCTGATCGGTTTGATCTCGCACGGGGTGTTGAACATCATGTGCAGGAAGTTTTCCGCGTACGACAGGTCGTTGCGCGGGTACATCATCGGCTGGCCCATGGAGTACTTGTAAACCATCGCGGCCAGGGTCGGCATCTTGGCGACCAGGCGCACCGCGGAAATTTCGCGGTGTTGCGGGTTATTGATGTCCAGGGAGTCGTGATAGAACGCCGACAGGGCGCCGACCACGCCGCACATCACCGCCATCGGGTGGGCGTCGCGGCGGAAGCCGTTGAAGAAGGACTTCAGCTGCTCGTGAACCATCGTGTGGTTCTTCACGGTGCTGACGAACTGGGCCTTCTGCTCGGCATTCGGCAGTTCGCCGTTGAGCAGCAGGTAGCAGGTTTCGAGGTAGTCGGACTGTTCGGCGAGTTGCTCGATCGGGTAGCCGCGGTGCAGCAGGATACCTTTGTCGCCGTCAATGTAGGTGATCTTCGACTCGCACGAGGCAGTCGCCATGAAACCAGGGTCGAAGGTGAAGTGACCAGTGGCCCCCAACCCGCGGACGTCGATTACATCAGGACCAACGGTGCCGGTTAAAATGGGCAGCTCGACGGGGGCAGCGCCCTCGATGACCAACTGCGCTTTTTTGTCAGCCATGTGGCCTCCTATTAATGCTTGAAATCATCAGACAGACCCCCCACGCAGGGCCCGCACCACTATAGAGGGATAAATTCAGATGTCAATTTGCCTAAAGGCTTGTTGAAACAGGCATTGAGGCCTGATTTTTCGCGAAATTCTCGCCCATTTACGCCTTTTGCAAGCTAAAGGCAATGCGCTATTTGGGCTACCCCGTCACGTTGTCATAAGCAGCCTAACTGTCTATACTCGCAACCCGACCGCCAGGGGCTTGCAAGCCCGAACTGCTGGGGGTCGCCGTTCCCTGGGTGGTGGGTACCTGACCAGTACACTTACCAACAACTTTGCCCTGATTCGCTAGGGGCTCTTCAGTGTGAAAAAAGCCGTGAAAAGCCAACGACCTGTAAACCTAGACCTAAGGACCATCAAGCTCCCCGTCACTGCGTACACGTCCATCCTGCATCGTATCTCCGGCGTCATCCTGTTCCTCGGCCTTGCCATCATGCTTTATGCACTGGGCAAGTCGCTGGGTTCCGAGGAAGGCTTCGGTGAGGTGAAGGCGTGTCTGACCAGCCCGCTGGCCAAATTCGTGACCTGGGGCCTGCTGTCCGCCCTGCTTTATCACCTCGTGGCAGGTGTACGTCACCTGATCATGGACATGGGCATCGGTGAGACGCTGGAAGGCGGCAAGCTGGGCTCGAAAATCGTGATCGTCATCTCCGTGGTGCTGATCGTTCTGGTGGGAGTTTGGGTATGGTAACCAATGTCACGAACCTGTCGCGTTCGGGCCTCTATGACTGGATGGCGCAGCGCGTTTCTGCGGTCGTTCTCGCGGCTTACTTCCTCTTCCTGATCGGCTACGTGGTCGCCCACCCAGGCATCGACTACACCCAGTGGCATGGTCTGTTCTCCAACAACGCGATGCGGATCTTCAGTCTGCTGGCCCTCGTTGCCCTGGGCGCTCACGCCTGGGTCGGCATGTGGACCATTGCGACCGACTACCTGACGCCAATGTCGTTCGGCAAGTCGGCAACTGCGATTCGTTTCCTGTTCCAGGCGGTATGCGGCGTTGCGATGTTCGCTTACTTCGTCTGGGGTGTGCAGATTCTCTGGGGTATCTGATCCATGGCTAGCATTCCAACCATTTCCTTCGACGCCATCATCATCGGTGGCGGCGGCGCCGGCATGCGCGCTGCGCTGCAGCTGGCTCAAGGCGGCCACAAGACTGCCGTGGTCACCAAGGTCTTCCCGACCCGTTCGCACACTGTATCCGCCCAGGGCGGCATCACCTGCGCCATCGCTTCGGCCGACCCGAACGACGACTGGCGCTGGCACATGTACGATACCGTCAAGGGCTCCGACTACATCGGTGACCAGGACGCTATCGAATACATGTGTCAGGAAGGCCCGGCTGCGGTCTTCGAGCTGGACCACATGGGCCTGCCGTTCTCGCGTACCGAAACCGGTCGTATCTACCAGCGTCCGTTCGGTGGTCAGTCCAAGGACTTCGGCAAGGGTGGCCAGGCTGCCCGTACCTGCGCCGCTTCCGACCGTACCGGTCACGCGCTGCTGCACACCCTGTACCAGGGCAACCTGAAAGCCGGCACCACTTTCCTCAACGAGTACTACGCAGTTGACCTGGTGAAGAACCAGGACGGCGCATTCGTTGGCGTGATCGCGATCTGCATCGAAACCGGCGAGACCCTGTACATCAAGTCCAAGGCCACCGTGCTGGCCACTGGCGGTGCCGGCCGTATCTACGCCTCCACCACCAACGCCCTGATCAACACCGGTGACGGCGTGGGCATGGCCCTGCGTGCCGGCGTGCCAGTGCAGGACATCGAAATGTGGCAGTTCCACCCGACCGGCATCGCCGGCGCCGGTGTACTGGTCACCGAAGGTTGCCGCGGTGAGGGTGGCTACCTGATCAACGCCCACGGCGAGCGCTTCATGGAGCGTTATGCGCCGAACGCGAAAGACCTGGCCGGCCGCGACGTGGTCGCCCGTTCCATGGTCAAGGAAATCATCGCCGGCAACGGCGTGGGCCCGAACAAGGACCACGTACTGCTGAAGCTGGACCACCTGGGCGAGGAAGTGCTGCACAGCCGCCTGCCAGGTATCTGCGAACTGTCCAAGACCTTCGCCCACGTCGACCCTGTGGTCGCGCCGGTGCCGGTCATCCCGACCTGCCACTACATGATGGGCGGCGTTGCCACCAACATTCATGGCCAGGCCATCACCATGGACGCCGAAGGCAACGATCACATCATCCCGGGCCTGTTCGCCGTAGGTGAAGTGGCGTGCGTATCGGTACACGGTGCCAACCGCCTGGGCGGCAACTCGCTGCTCGACCTGGTGGTGTTCGGCCGTGCCGCCGGCCTGCACCTGGAGAAGGCGCTGACCGAAGGCGTGGAATACCGCGACGCCAGCGACACCGACGTCGATGTTGCCCTGAACCGCCTGAACAAGCTGAACGAGCGCACCACCGGTGAAGACGTTGCCAGCCTGAAGCGCGAGCTGCAGAGCTGCATGCAGAACTACTTCGGTGTATTCCGTACTGGCGAATACATGCAGAAGGGTATCGAGCAACTGGCCGGTCTGCGTGACCGTATCGCCAACGTCAAGATCAACGACAAGTCCCAGGCCTTCAACACCGCGCGTATCGAAGCGCTGGAGCTGCAGAACCTGCTGGAAGTCGCCGAAGCTACCGCCATTGCGGCCGAAGCCCGTAAAGAGTCCCGCGGCGCTCACGCCCGTGAAGACTTCGAAGACCGTGACGACGAAAACTGGCTGTGCCACACCCTGTACTACCCGGGTGAGAAGCGCGTCGCCAAGCGTGGCGTCAACTTTGCGCCGAAGACTGTTCCAGCCTTCGAACCAAAAGTCCGGACTTACTGAGGATGGCCGCTATGTTGCAAGTCGAAGTTTATCGTTACAACCCGGACACCGATTCGGCGCCAAAGATGCAGACCTTCCAGGTCGATACCGGCGGCAAGGACCTGATGGTGCTGGACGTGCTGGCACTGATCAAAGAGCAGGACGAAGGTTTCTCCTACCGTCGCTCGTGCCGTGAAGGCGTTTGCGGTTCCGATGGCATGAACATCAACGGCAAGAACGGCCTGGCCTGCATCACCCCGCTGTCGGCGGTGGTGAAGGGCAACAAGCTGGTTCTGCGCCCGCTGCCGGGCCTGCCGGTCATTCGTGACCTGGTCGTCGACATGAGCATCTTCTACAAGCAGTACGAGAAGGTGAAGCCGTTCCTGCAGAACGATACTCCGGCGCCGGCCATCGAGCGCCTGCAGTCGCCGGAAGATCGCGACAAGCTGGACGGCCTGTACGAGTGCATCCTGTGCGCTTGCTGCTCGACCTCCTGCCCGTCGTTCTGGTGGAACCCGGACAAGTTCCTGGGCCCCGCCGCGCTGCTGCAGGCCTACCGCTTCCTGGCCGACAGCCGTGACACCAAGACCCAGGAGCGCCTGGCGTCGCTGGATGACCCGTTCAGCGTATTCCGCTGCCGCGGGATCATGAACTGCGTCAACGTTTGCCCGAAAGGTCTGAACCCGACCAAGGCAATCGGCCACGTACGTAACATGCTGCTGCAAAGCGGCACCTGATACAAAGTGTTGTACCTGCAGTAAGCCGAGGTGCGGGTGGTGAGCCCGCACTGAGGTAAAACCCGAACAAGGGCCCACAAAGCCTGCGTTCATACCTATGAAGATATGAGACCAGCAGGGGCTTTCCGGGCTGGTACCCGGAAAATCAGCAGGATCCAGGTGGCGTGGTTCAGTCGCTGTTTTCGGACTTTTCCAGGTTTGCTGTGGCTCTCGCCGATCAGTCCCCTAACCGAGGGTGACCAAGCATGCAAGAAAGCGTGATGCAGCGCATGTGGGAAAGCGCCCACCTTTCAGGTGGTAACGCTGCATATGTGGAAGAGCTTTATGAGCTCTACCTGCACGACCCTAACGCTGTGCCAGAAGAGTGGCGCACCTACTTCCAGAAGTTGCCCGCCGACGGCAGCACCGCTACCGATGTATCGCACTCGACAATCCGCGACCATTTCGTACTGCTGGCAAAGAACCAGCGCCGCGCCCAACCGGTATCCGCCGGGAGCGTGAGCAGTGAACACGAGAAGAAGCAGGTTGAAGTTCTGCGACTGATCCAGGCCTATCGTATGCGCGGCCATCAGGCTGCCAAGCTCGACCCGTTGGGGTTGTGGCAGCGTCCTGCGCCCGTAGACCTGTCGATCAATCACTACGGCTTGACCAATGCCGATCTTGATACGACCTTCCGTGCCGGCGACCTGTTCATCGGCAAAGAGGAAGCGAGCCTACGCGAGATCTTCGAGGCGCTCCAGAAGACATATTGTCGCACCATTGGCGCCGAGTTCACCCACATCGTCGATTCCGAGCAGCGCAGCTGGTTCCAGCAGCGCCTGGAAAGCGTGCGCGGCCGTCCGGAGTTTTCCGCTGACGTGCAGGCCCACCTGCTCGAGCGCGTGACCGCCGGTGAAGGCCTTGAGAAGTACCTGGGCACCAAGTACCCGGGCACCAAGCGTTTCGGCCTCGAGGGCGGCGAAAGCCTGATCCCGATGCTGGACGAGATGATCCAGCGTTCCGGTTCCTACGGCACCAAGGAAGTCGTCATCGGCATGGCCCACCGTGGCCGCCTGAACGTGCTGGTCAACACCTTCGGCAAGAACCCGCGCGAGCTGTTCGACGAGTTCGAAGGCAAGAAGATGAACGAGCTGGGCTCCGGTGACGTGAAGTATCACCAGGGCTTCTCCTCGAACGTGATGACCCCGGGTGGCGAAGTGCACCTGGCCATGGCGTTCAACCCGTCCCACCTGGAAATCGTCTCCCCAGTGGTCGAGGGTTCGGTGCGCGCCCGTCAGGACCGCCGCAACGACACCGTTGGCGACAAGGTGCTGCCGATCTCGATCCACGGCGACGCAGCGTTCGCCGGCCAGGGCGTGGTCATGGAAACCTTCCAGATGTCGCAGACCCGCGGTTTCAAGACCGGCGGCACCGTGCACATCGTGATCAACAACCAGGTTGGTTTCACCATCAGCAACCCGCTGGACGCGCGCTCCACCGAGTACGCCACCGACGTTGCCAAGATGATCCAGGCGCCGATCCTGCACGTGAACGGCGACGACCCGGAAGCCGTACTGTTCGTGACCCAGCTGGCCATCGACTACCGCATGCAGTTCAAGCGTGACGTGGTCATCGACCTGGTCTGCTACCGCCGTCGCGGCCACAACGAGGCCGACGAGCCGAACGGCACCCAGCCGTTGATGTACCAGCAGATCAGCAAGCAGCGCACGACTCGTGAACTGTATGCCGAGGCACTGATCCAGGCCGGCCGCATCGATGCCGAGCGCGCCCAGGCCAAGATCGACGAGTACCGCAACGCGCTGGACAACGGCCTGCATGTGGTGAAGAGCCTGGTCAAGGAGCCGAACCGCGAGCTGTTCGTCGACTGGCGTCCGTACCTGGGCCATGCCTGGACCGCGCGTCACGACACCCGCTTCGACCTCAAGACCCTGCAGGAACTGTCGGCCAAGCTGCTGGAGATCCCGGAAGGTTTCGTCGTCCAGCGCCAGGTCGCCAAGATCTACGAAGACCGCCAGAAGATGCAGGCCGGTGGCTTGCCGATCAACTGGGGTTATGCAGAGACCATGGCTTACGCCACCCTGCAGTTCGAAGGTCACCCGATCCGCATGACCGGCCAGGACATCGGCCGTGGCACCTTCTCGCACCGTCACGCGGTGCTGCACAACCAGAAGGACGCCAGCACCTACGTACCGCTGAAGAACCTGTTCCCGGGCCAGCCACAGTTCGAACTGTACGACTCCTTCCTGTCGGAAGAAGCGGTACTGGCCTTCGAATACGGCTACTCGACCACCACGCCGAACGCGCTGGTGATCTGGGAAGCCCAGTTCGGTGACTTCGCCAACGGTGCGCAAGTGGTGATCGACCAGTTCATCACCAGCGGCGAGCACAAGTGGGGCCGTCTGTGTGGCCTGACCATGCTGCTGCCCCACGGTTATGAAGGGCAGGGCCCGGAGCACTCCTCCGCGCGCCTGGAGCGTTACCTGCAGCTGTGCGCCGAGCACAACATCCAGGTCTGCGTACCGACCACCCCGGCCCAGATCTACCACCTGCTGCGTCGCCAGGTCATCCGTCCGCTGCGCAAGCCGCTGATCGTGCTGACGCCGAAGTCGCTGCTGCGCCACAAGCTGGCCATCTCGACCCTGGAAGAGCTGGCAGAAGGCTCGTTCCAGACCGTGATCCCGGAAATCGACAGCCTCGATCCGGCCAAGGTCGAACGCCTGGTCCTGTGCGGCGGCAAGGTTTACTACGACCTGCTGGAAAAACGCCGTGCCGAAGGCCGCGAAGACATCGCCATCGTGCGTATCGAGCAGCTGTATCCGTTCCCTGAGGACGACCTGGTCGAAATCCTGGCGCCTTACACCAACCTCAAGCATGCAGTCTGGTGTCAGGAAGAGCCGATGAACCAGGGCGCCTGGTACAGCAGCCAGCACCACATGCGCCGTATCCTGGGCCGCCACAACAAGGCACTGGTCCTGGAATACGCCGGCCGCGACGCTTCCGCCGCGCCAGCCTGTGGTTACGCATCGAAGCACGCCGAACAGCAGGAAAAACTGCTGCAAGACGCCTTCACTGTTTAATGCCTTCGCGCACCTGAAACCGAATTTAAGGAAACACAGATAATGGCTATCGAGATCAAAGCCCCAACCTTCCCGGAATCGGTTGCCGATGGCACCGTTGCCACCTGGCACAAGCAGCCGGGCGATGCAGTCAAGCGTGACGAGCTGATCGTCGACATCGAGACCGACAAGGTCGTCCTGGAAGTACTGGCCACCGCCGACGGCGTGCTGGGTGCCATCGTCAAGGGCGAGGGCGACACCGTCCTGTCCGACGAAGTGCTGGGTTCGATCGTTGAAGGCGGTGCTGCTGCCGCTGCACCTGCTGCCGCCCCGGCCGCTGCTGCCCCGGCTGCCGCTGCTGCCGACGCTGGCGAAGAAGACCCGGTTGCCGCCCCGGCCGCGCGCAAGCTGGCTGAAGAAAACGGCATCGACCTGGCTTCCGTTGCCGGCACCGGCAAAGGTGGTCGCATCACCAAGGAAGACGTCGTCGCTGCCGTCGCCAACAAGAAGTCGGCGCCTGCTGCAGCTGCCAAGCCTGCCGCCGCTGCCGCTGCTGCCCCGGTTGTGGTTGCCGCTGGCGACCGCACCGAGAAGCGTGTGCCGATGACCCGCCTGCGCGCCAAGATCGCCGAGCGTCTGGTCGAAGCCCAGTCGAACATGGCCATGCTGACCACCTTCAACGAAGTCGACATGACCGAAGTCATGGCCCTGCGTTCGAAGTACAAGGACCTGTTCGAGAAGACCCACAATGGCGTACGCCTGGGCTTCATGTCGTTCTTCGTCAAGGCTGCCACCGAAGCCCTGAAGCGCTTCCCGGCTGTCAACGCCTCGATCGACGGCAACGACATCGTCTACCACGGCTACGCCGACGTCGGCGTTGCCGTGTCCAGCGACCGTGGCCTGGTGGTACCGGTACTGCGTAACGCCGAGTCGATGAGCCTGGCGGAAATCGAGAACGGCATCGCCACCTTCGGCAAGAAGGCCCGTGACGGCAAGCTGGCCATCGAAGAGATGACCGGCGGCACCTTCACCATCACCAACGGTGGTACCTTCGGTTCGATGATGTCGACCCCGATCGTCAACCCGCCGCAGGCCGCCATTCTCGGCATGCACAACATCATCCAGCGCCCGATGGCCATCAATGGCCAGGTGGTGATTCGCCCGATGATGTACCTGGCGCTGTCGTACGATCACCGCCTGATCGACGGCAAGGAAGCGGTAACCTTCCTGGTCACCATCAAGAACCTGCTGGAAGATCCGTCTCGCCTGCTGCTGGACATCTAACCCTCTGGCTGCGTACCGTGCCGGCCCTGGCTTCGCAGGAAGCCATGCCGCGCGGTTCGCGGCTTGTAGCTTGTAGCTGATAAGGAATCTTTTATGACCCAGAAATTCGACGTAGTGGTGATTGGTGCAGGTCCTGGCGGCTATGTGGCTGCCATCAAGGCCGCACAACTTGGTCTGAAGACTGCCTGTATCGAGAAATACACCGACGCCGAGGGCAAGCTGGCCCTGGGCGGCACCTGCCTGAACGTAGGTTGCATTCCTTCCAAGGCGCTGCTGGACAGCTCCTGGAAATACAAGGAAGCCAAAGAGAGCTTCAACGTCCACGGTATCTCCACTGGCGAAGTGAAGATGGACGTCGCTGCGATGGTTGGCCGCAAGGCCGGCATCGTCAAGAACCTGACCGGTGGCGTTGCCACCCTGTTCAAGGCCAACGGCGTTACTTCGATCCAGGGCCACGGCAAGCTGCTGGCCGGCAAGAAAGTCGAAGTCACCAAGGCTGACGGCACTACCGAAGTCATCGAAGCCGAGAACGTGATCCTGGCTTCCGGCTCGCGCCCGATCGACATTCCACCGGCTCCGGTCGACCAGAACGTCATCGTCGATTCCACCGGCGCCCTGGAATTCCAGGCCGTGCCGAAGCGTCTGGGTGTTATCGGTGCTGGCGTTATCGGCCTGGAACTGGGCTCGGTATGGGCTCGCCTGGGTGCTGAAGTCACCGTGCTTGAAGCCCTGGACACCTTCCTGATGGCTGCCGACACCGCCGTGTCGAAAGAAGCCCAGAAGACCCTGACCAAGCAAGGTCTGGATATCAAGCTGGGCGCGCGCGTCACCGGCTCGAAAGTCAACGGCAACGAAGTCGAAGTGACCTACACCAACGCCGAGGGCGAGCAGAAGATCACCTTCGACAAGCTGATCGTCGCGGTCGGCCGTCGCCCTGTGACCACCGATCTGCTGGCTGCCGACAGCGGCGTGACCATCGACGAGCGTGGCTACATCTTCGTCGACGACTACTGCGCTACCAGCGTTCCTGGCGTTTATGCCATCGGTGACGTGGTCCGCGGCATGATGCTGGCCCACAAGGCCTCGGAAGAGGGCATCATGGTGGTCGAGCGCATCAAGGGCCACAAGGCCCAGATGAACTACGACCTGATCCCGTCGGTCATCTACACCCACCCGGAAATCGCGTGGGTCGGCAAGACCGAACAGGCCTTGAAGGCCGAAGGCGTTGAGGTTAACGTGGGCACCTTCCCGTTCGCGGCCAGCGGCCGTGCGATGGCTGCCAACGACACCGGTGGTTTCGTCAAGGTCATCGCCGATGCCAAGACCGACCGCGTCCTGGGTGTACACGTGATTGGCCCATCGGCTGCCGAACTGGTGCAGCAGGGCGCAATCGCAATGGAATTCGGCACCAGTGCCGAGGATCTGGGCATGATGGTCTTCAGCCATCCGACCCTGTCCGAAGCGTTGCATGAAGCAGCGCTGGCGGTGAATGGCGGCGCCATTCACGTGGCCAACCGTAAGAAGCGTTAATTATAAGAAACCACGGCGGGCTGCCCGTCGTGAGTCTTGCGTGCATGACTCACCGCGGAAAGTCCGCCGGACCGGATCACACGGGAAAACCCGGGGTCAACGGTCACAGGTGGTGCGGCGCCAGTGATGGCGCAGCGCCGAAGCGCAGTACCTAACGAAGACGGTAAAAAGCATGAATCTTCACGAGTATCAGGGTAAGCAGCTGTTCGCTGAATACGGCCTGCCAGTTTCCAAGGGTTTCGCTGTCGATACCCCTGAGCAAGCTGCAGAAGCCTGCGACAAGATCGGCGGGAACGAGTGGGTGGTAAAAGCCCAGGTTCACGCGGGTGGTCGCGGCAAGGCGGGCGGCGTCAAGCTGGTTCGCAGCAAAGAAGACGCCAAGGCGTTCGCTGCACAGTGGTTGGGCAAGAATCTGGTTACCTACCAGACCGATGCCAACGGTCAACCCGTCTCCAAGATTCTGGTCGAATCCTGCACTGACATCGCCAAAGAGCTGTACCTGGGCGCTGTAGTCGATCGTTCGAGCCGCCGTATCGTGTTCATGGCTTCCACCGAAGGTGGCGTGGACATCGAGAAAGTCGCTCACGAAACGCCTGAGAAAATCCTCAAGGCCACCATCGACCCGCTGGTCGGCGCTCAGCCGTTCCAGGGTCGCGAGCTGGCATTCCAGCTGGGCCTGGAAGGCAAGCAAGTTCAACAGTTCGCCAAGATCTTCGTGGGTCTGGCCAAGCTGTTCAAGGATCACGACCTGGCCCTGCTGGAAGTGAACCCGCTGGTGATCAAGGCCGACGGCGACCTGCACTGCCTCGATGCCAAGATCAACATCGACGCCAACGCCATGTACCGTCAGCCCAAGCTGAAAACCTTCCACGACCCGTCGCAGGACGACGCTCGTGAAGCCCACGCTGCCAAGTTCGAACTGAACTACGTTGCCCTCGAAGGCAACATCGGCTGCATGGTCAACGGTGCCGGCCTGGCCATGGGTACCATGGACATCGTCAACCTGCACGGCGGCAAGCCGGCCAACTTCCTCGACGTTGGTGGTGGTGCTACCAAAGAGCGCGTTACCGAAGCGTTCAAGATCATTCTGTCCGACAGCAATGTCGCGGCCGTCCTGGTCAACATCTTCGGCGGCATCGTTCGCTGCGACATGATTGCCGAAGGCATCATTGGTGCAGTGAAAGAAGTCGGCGTCAAAGTGCCGGTCGTCGTTCGCCTTGAAGGCAACAACGCCGAACTGGGCGCTAAAGTACTGGCAGAAAGCGGTTTGAACATCATTGCGGCAACCAGCCTGACCGACGCTGCTCAACAAGTTGTCAAAGCTGCGGAGGGCAAGTAATGAGCGTCCTGATCAATAAAGACACCAAAGTCATCTGCCAGGGCTTCACCGGCTCGCAGGGTACTTTCCACTCCGAACAGGCCATCGCCTACGGCACCAAGATGGTCGGCGGCGTAACCCCAGGCAAGGGTGGCACCACCCACCTGGGCCTGCCAGTGTTCAACACCGTGAAAGAAGCTGTGGAAGCTACCGGCGCTGACGCTTCGGTCATCTACGTTCCGGCTCCTTTCTGCAAGGACTCGATCCTGGAAGCTGCCTTCGGCGGCATCAAGCTGATCGTGTGCATCACCGAAGGCATTCCTACCCTGGACATGCTGGATGCCAAGGTCAAGTGCGACGAACTGGGCGTGACCCTGATCGGCCCTAACTGCCCAGGTGTCATCACCCCGGGCGAGTGCAAGATCGGCATCATGCCAGGCCACATCCACTTGCCAGGCAAGGTCGGTATCGTTTCGCGTTCCGGCACCCTGACCTACGAAGCTGTGAAGCAGACCACCGACGCCGGCTTTGGCCAGTCGACCTGCGTCGGCATCGGCGGTGACCCGATCCCGGGCTCCAACTTCATCGACATCCTGAAGCTGTTCCAGGAAGACCCGAAGACCGAAGCGATCGTCATGATCGGTGAGATCGGCGGTTCGGCTGAAGAAGAAGCCGCGGCCTACATCAAGGCCAACGTCACCAAGCCTGTCGTTTCCTACATCGCTGGTGTTACCGCACCTGCGGGCAAGCGCATGGGCCACGCTGGCGCCATCATCTCTGGCGGCAAGGGCACTGCGGACGAGAAGTTCGCCGCTCTGCAGGACGCTGGTGTGAAGACCGTGCGTTCCCTGGCTGACATCGGCAAGGCCCTGGCCGAGCTGACTGGCTGGGAAGTCAAGAAGTAATACTGCTACACCCCCCACGCGCACAGAGGCCACCTTCGGGTGGCCTTTGTCGTTTCTGGGGCTGGGTATTCCTGTGGCGGCCTCTTCGCGGGTAAACCCGCTCCCACAGGAAATCAATAACCTTGAGAATTGCGAAGCACCTGTGGGAGCGGGTTTACCCGCGAAGAGGCCAGTACAGGCAACATGGATTTTTCGATGAGTTTGATAGGAATTTTCACGCAGACGAACTTCCCAATACTGGGATAATTCTCGCTGTCCTCGGTCGCACAGACGACAAACATGTACGCACATCGGACAAGCAGCACTGTGCCAGTGCGTTTGACTGACAAAACAGTTACATTACGCGTTCACTCTGTGCCCGTGCCCCAAAAGGGAACGACACGCTAAACGGGTCTGGCCTATCAAGCCGGGCAGCATTTCCCCTCATCCAAAGGGAAATCCCCTCTCGAATCCCGATTTCAGCAGTGTGGTACTACCTTAAATGAAAGTTCTCAAAGGCCAGGATATCCTGGCGCTTGGCTTTATGACGTTTGCGCTTTTCGTGGGCGCTGGCAACATCATCTTCCCGCCTATCGTTGGTCTGCAGTCTGGTCCGCACGTATGGATGGCGGCTCTCGGCTTCCTGGTTACCGCCGTGGGCCTGCCGGTCATCACCGTGGTCGCCCTGGCCAAGGTCGGTGGCGGCATGGACGCCCTGAGCAGCCCGATCGGCAAGTTCTTCGGTGGCCTGCTGGCGGCCGTGTGCTACCTCTCGGTCGGCCCGCTGTTCGCCACCCCGCGCACCGCGACCGTATCGTTCGAAGTGGGCGTTGCGCCGCTGACCGGTGAAAGCCCGCTGGCGCTGTTCATCTACAGCCTGGTTTACTTCCTCGTGGTACTGGCCGTGTCCATGTACCCGGGCAAGCTGCTCGACACCGTGGGCCGCTTCCTGGCGCCATTGAAGATCATCGCCCTGGCGGTACTGGGCATCGCCGCATTCGCGCTGCCTGCCGGCACCATCGGTGAAGCGCAGCCGGCCTATGCCGCCGCAGCGTTCTCCAAGGGCTTCTCCGATGGTTACCTGACCATGGACACGCTGGGTGCCTTGGTGTTCGGTATCGTCATCGTCAACGCCATCCGCTCGCGCGGTGTCGAGTCGCCGAAGCTGATTACCCGCTATGCCATCATCGCCGGCCTGATCGCCGGTGTCGGCCTGGCCCTGGTGTACATCAG
>Ga0247830_10000040_pt1 | contig 33770 bp, 15 predicted proteins | sample 12C_Control_Day5_FD_207766 | JGI IMG/M metagenome (GOLD analysis project Ga0247830, IMG submission 207766) | Soil microbial communities from agricultural site in Penn Yan, New York, United States - 12C_Control_Day5 | ecosystem: Environmental > Terrestrial > Soil > Agricultural land | place...
AGCGACAATATGGTGACATCACCCCCGATCAAAACAACAGCACTGCAAAGATCCCATCCACTTTCTCCACCGCCAAACGAACAAAGACGGCCGAGCCCGCCGACAACACGGGGTTTGGAGGTTTCGACGCATCCATCCCGTCTTGCTTCTATGGCGAAGCCAAACCGCCTTTCGTCACCGATGGCAGGGTCGGCTCCCTTTACCCGCTGTGTGACGCTATCGGCGCCGGCGGGAGATGGCGTGTGCTGGGACTGGCTTTGAACCGCATGACCAAAGATATAAAATCACCCCGCGCATCGCGTATCGTTTTGATCTTGCAAAAATTCGAGTGTTGGATAGAAGACAGGCCGGAATTTCCCCCGGGCAAGTCATTCAAAGGCTACATCCAGGAACACATGCCGGATACGAACGTGCCGGCGTGGGACCGCGCGCTCAGCGCCCTCGAGCTATACGGAAAAGAGCTTCTTAGAAACGAACATCTCATTCCCACCGGAAATGAACGGTGGATGCCGCCGAGACCCCCCGGGCCCAATGAAACGATAGAGATACTAGACGACGATACTACGGCAAGACCGCGCAAACCAGCGACCGCCCACACTAATACCGGATGGGCGGCGTATATTCCCTCTGCCCCAGTTGCAAAGAAGCCCCGGGGAGAAGCGCCGACCAAGACGCGCGCTACCGACAATAATAACAATAATGCCGGCGAGGATAGTGACGATAACGATGACATAGAAGATGACGACGAGGAGGCGAGCGCGGGCCGCGACGAGGCTCCGGGCGCACCCGCGACGACTGGTTCGAGCGTTCGTCGCGTATCGCCAGAAGTTTCCCGGAAGAGCGGTGCCCCCGCCACTTCCAAACCGCAGCGCGCTGCCACAAACAACCTCCAAGCCCAGCCCACTCCCGCAGAACCCACTCCCACACAATCCGCTCCACGCAGTCACATCTTCAAAGCGACGACGAGAGAAGCATTGATAGAGTATCTAGCCGCCGAAGCGGAGTTATGTGCAAAGTACGCCCGCGCCATCGAAGCCAACGATCTCCTGCAGATGCGCGAAGGGAATTCTACAGTAGGGGCAATTATCACGCTTCCGGTGGTGGACGTGGACAAGTGGCCAGTTCTCGTCACAGTCGAGCCTCTCGAGGGCGGCGCGAATGGCGTGAAGATTGGATGTTCCATTGGCGTGGAGTGTGCCATCTCAAGTGGCAGTGGAATAGTAACGCGCTCCGATGGTCCCACCGAAACCACGGTACACTACACTGTTAAAATTCCCATCGAGTATGCCATCTGCGATACATACGAACGTTTCTACCACGACGACACGCGCACGAATTTCTATTACGCGCTTCACCTGCGACTGGCGAGATATCGCATCAAACCCACGAGCACTCTGGCGTGCAAGTCCTATCCTATGAGTGAGAGCCCAGTCGGCCGGCGGAACGGAGCGTCGGAAAACTAGTATAATAAAAAAAATCCCAAATTTACTGCTTTATGTACAAACCGGGTGTTTGGTGTGGGCGCGTCCGCCTGTCGGTGGTGCCACTTCTCCGACCGCGCGTCTTACTCGCTCTTTTTTTCGTGTGCTGTCTTTGCCTGACGGGCGCACGTCCGGGTCACTCTCCTCTAGCACCAGCTCCAAAAGCATGTCTAATCCCTCAGAAAAGCGAGGAAGGCGTCTTATATTCGAAACGGTGGATGGTATGCGTGTGTCGGGAGAACGAGTCTTTGGAGGTCTTTGCGCAATTCGGTGATCCCGGGGTTAACCGCGGCCATTACAGGTTTCACTGTTGATACAACATACCAAGAGGACGACGAGGAGCATAAGAAGTCGGTGAAGCCGTTTGTCAAGGACGCGAAAGCCGCCGGTCGTCGTGTTACAACAGAATCATTCCACAGACAAACAGAAACAGTGTTGAGTCTGTACCGACGGATACAAGGTGACGACAAGCGACGCAAACTAAACACTGTTAAGGACGATGACAATGACGAGGTCAATAAACACACAGAGATCGTCGTCCCGGATGTAAAGACTATACGAGATGGTATCAACACCACCGCGGATCCCAGAAGGCGACTGCTGTTAGTCGGACCAAAATCGCCCCTCAACAAACAATACCGCTCCCGTGTGCACCACGATAACCGAGGAGCACTTCCAGGCAATGAACCAGACGAACACGGCATGTAACAAACCACGCGCGATTTACATTGTAGCATACACCAATACACATATTGAAGAGATAACCGCGCTTGTGATTCCGTCCGAAGTGGTCAGCGCGGTTGCACTCCCGCCATCGTCGATCGTGTCCGGCGGCGTTGCACGGTCGGTGGTGGCCGGGGGAGGTATTACCACGATAATGTCATTCATTTCGCCTGAGCCAGTGTCCTCCAACAACGCAGGTACCTGAACTAAACTGCGCGTGGTTTCTGCGTAGGTTGCAGCGCCCGAGAGTGCTATACGGTTCTTGGAGCTTTGTTCGGTGACCATTAGATGGTACACTACATCAGCGTACAGCTGCACGGGGAAGGTGTTGTACCAGAGAGGGCGCCTGGCCGTGTGGAGTGACGCGATTCCCGCGACCACGGGACTCGCCATGGACGTCCCGCTGAGCAGTCCGTATGCGGAATCCGATGTAGCCACCGCTGAGCGCAGATTTGTGCCGGGTGCGTGGACTGCAACACACTTTCCGTAGTTTGAGTATGTAGCGAGTTGGTCCGTGATGGTGGATGCGCCTATTGTTACCACACCTCCGTCCGAAGTCCCTACGAGCGACGCGGGTATGAACGTGCATGAATCGGTGGCGTAGTTCCCGGCCGCGGCGACAATGACGGCATCGCAGTTCTGCCGTGCCTCGCTCAGCTCGGCGGCCAAAGCGCGCCCTTCCGCCGAGTATGCTGGCGAGGCACCCCCTAAGCTCATGTTGATAACGATGGAACGTTTGGACCCGCCGCCATTGGCGGCGCAGTGCTCGTTGATCTCGGCAAGTCCGCGCAACAATGCGGCAAATGACCCATCTCCGTCGCAGTTGAGAACCCGGACGTCGAACACGCTCGCCTTGGGGTTGACACCCGTGGTCTTTCCTGCCGCCAAGCTTGCGACGTGTGTGCCGTGGTTGTCGCACGAGGTGGATAGCTGTGGGTATTCGTTGTAGATGACCGAGACGCGCGGGTGTAGTTCGGTGTGCGTGGCGCGAATTCCGCCATCTACGACATAGATCCAGGACTGGTCGGACGTGTTTGCGTTGGGCACGTCCGGGGGTAGCGTGATGCCGCCGTTCAACGGGAGAGTAGGTTGGTCGATTCGGTCGAGGTGCCACTCCCCGGTTGCCGCGTTAGACTTGATGGGAATGTTCTGCAACAACGTGATCTTGAGCGTAGGAACCGTGGTGGATGCACTGGATGGGGATCCGGTAGCACTACTCTGGATTCCACGAAAGCTCTGCAACTTGCGTCCGCGGGCGGAAGCGCCGTCGAGACCTTCTTGCATCCGCGTCTCCTGGAGGCGGAGTACCTCATCTCGGATGGAATCTACAATTGTGTCAGTGTATTGTTGCAACTCGGCGAGGGCGGTCTTGGGTGTCTTGGGCGCGGGGGTCGCTCGTTTGTGTCTGCTGGCTCCCTGAAGGCGGCGACCGGACCCCATAGCGCCGTCAATGTTGATCGGGTCCTCGAATCTGAACTGATCAAAGATATTGTACATGGTAGCATCCACGACGGCGGTGCGTCTCGCACGGAGTTTGACGGGATGCTCGGCGGTGTGATAGTGTTTCAAGTCGCTCCGCGTGCGCCCGTCCCAACGTGTGTGGCTGGAGTTGGAATGGTCAGTGAGCACGATAGTGATGGCGTACTCGTCACCGATGGCAGCTTTATATAAATCCACCACATCTGTTGGATCGGGCGGCACTATTCTGGCAAGGTGTTGGGCTGTTGTCGGGGCCTCCCACTGCACCCATAGCACAACATCGATGGGCGGGGCTGCCGTGTCGTCGATCGTGGCAATGACGGTCGGTGAGAACGCGACTGCCAATAGCAATGTCACGCCAAGCGCGACTACGTGCGGTGGCTGCATTTTTTTTTGCACGAAGACTCTCTCGAGCCCGGAACATGAAGCGAGAGAGAGAAAAAAAAGAGACTCACTCAGGGTGGTGCGGGTGCAAAAGTTTTTATTACAGAGCTTCTCTTTTTTTTCCCCATTAAAACAAACGAACGTTATTTGGCGGAGGCGGGGAGGAGTCTCATCGATGGTGGGTTGGACGAAGACGTTGTTGGCGAAAATAGTCCAGCCAGAACGTAGCACATCCTTGTCTTGGACAGGGTCGTCACAATGTCGACGTAATCCGTCATACTGTCGGTGTACTGGTTTATTCTCTCGTTTGCATCATTGCCTGCCTTTCCATCCAACTCGGTCTTGATCCATTCATACACGCTGGAGAATTTGCTGCCAGATGAGATTTGCCGGGGTACGAAACCCAAGTAGTCGTGTCCAACGTGGAGACGTTCTGGACGCGATTCGATCCACCGCGCAGCCTCAACGCTGGGAGCAGACACGGCGAGTGGTTTCTTAACGAGGCTGGCGTCGACATACAATGCCTCGAAAATCGCGTACAGCTCTCGGTAGAACTGGCCCTTGTCGAGGGAGTCCCCGCCGACCTTGCTAATACGATCGGCCAGGTATGCCAACGTAGCGGGTGCGTTTTCCTTGGTGATGTTTCCGAGCCTGGCAATGGCAAGGTTCACGTATTCTCCCTCGGCTGCGGCTTTCAGGCCAAGTGGGTGGCACGCCGCCTCCGTCGCCCAACGTTCCAATACGAAGCGGATTGCGCGCACGAGTGGGGTGTCGGCAATGATGGTCATTCCCTCGGGTAACATGTGCGCGGATCCAGACGCGCCCCCGGCCTCGGGGTCCACGGCCACGATCGTGAGGTCCTTGTTGAGGAAGAACTGCTCTGGGTCCCCCTCGGCACCACTCGCGGCAGATTCCTCGTCGCATGGTTCGCCGTACGACTCATCGCCGTCGTCACTGTCCGCGTCATCTCCGCCCGCTCCACTCATACGAACGTCTCCTAGCTTGAGTTTTTGCCGAGTGCGATTAGTCACTTGCTTGAGCCCCTTCTTGTAGTCTCCCAGCTCGCGAGAGATGCGAGAGGGGCGTGAATCGGGGTATTCGGTGTCGTCAATAAAATCAATGTCATCCGAATTCATCTCGTCGTCGTCGTCGTCGTCTTCATCGTCGTTGTCGCCCGTTTTGCGTCGCTTTGCCTTCAACTCCATTTCGTCGCTGGCCTCGTTCGCGAGCAGGGATTCGCCGGCGACGCCATCTCTGCCAACGTTCGGGCGATAGCGCTCTAGCGCCTTCAATGCCTCGAGTTCCCGATGGCGCTGGGCCTCGTCGATCGACTTCTGGGTGTCTCCGCAGAGCTTTCGGAGTTCCTTCACCATTGGCCACTCTGCAACGTCCGCGGGAACACGGAGTCCCGTGCCGTGATGCTGACGGGTTGGTTGTCCCGCCGGACGCGTGTAGTTTGTCGTGATGTAAAAGTGACGGATGCGCTGGCCAGTGATGGTGGCTTGCACCAACAAACAAGACTCGCCGGGTTTGATAATGGCGCCCGACACGTCGCATACGCGCTTTCCTTCCTCCTCGGTGAGTCGAATGTGGGAAGTCTTGAAGATGGGCGCGATGTTGTGTCCGGTCGCGAACTGGAGCAGCGTCATCTCGCCAAACTCGGGATTCCTCCTATTTCTTGTGGCTCCCTCGTCCTCCGCCTCGTCTGCGACGCGTGTGTCGTGTGCAATACGCGCCTTGGAGTTCTTGACGGCGGCGTCCTCGTTCAGTGCAACCCATCGCGCCGCGAGGGCCTCTTGGAGAGAGGAGCCAGAACGCGAATCTGCTTTTGTGCCCTTCTTGGATGTATGCATGATTGCGCAGGCGATCATTTTAGCGTCGCGGTTCATTAGCTCTTCGAGTTCGATCTCGGCATCCTTGCGCGCTTGGAGTGTCTCATCATCCTCCGCGCCGATGCCAAAAACGTCTGAGTTGGCGTAGGCATCGTCGTCATCGTCGTCGTCGTCGCCGCCTTCGTCTTCATCACCGTCGTCGTTCTCCTCTTGCGAGTCGCATGCTCCCTCTTTCATGAGATCATCCCCTCTCACGACATCATCACGCCGACCAGTTGCGACGTCACTGGCCTCGGCTTCCTCCACCGCGAACTCGACGAGACGGGATACAGTGACCTTTTCCATCGCAGTTTGGTGTGCGCTTCGGTATTCCGTCTCGCTATCGAACTTGTCTCGCCTGGTGTTGGTGAGATCATCCCAGAAACCGGGGTCGATCAACTTGCATCGGCCTACCATGGGGAGGACGCGCTGGCGTTGGTCGAATATGAACCGCAACCACCTGTCGCAGTACTGGGCACACGAACTAACCGATGCAGAGCGCATGATATCCGCCGTCGCAACGGAGTAGGTAATCAAGTTGAACGGGCGAAAGTTGCGAACGCCGCCCTCCCAAATCACAATCCATCGCGTCATGGCACACATGAGGCTCTCGAACTTAGCGGCGTCCTTAATACCCGTGGCACGCTTGACTTTGTTGGCGTTCTTCTTAAAGTACTCGCGTATGCGCTCGCGGTAGTCGGTTTTCAGTGTTATATTACTAATGTCCACATCCCACGTTCGCTGTTGTTGTTGCTTTGTTCGCGTAAGAGGTCCAGGGGTGACGGGAGCAGCCTCCATGACAGCCTCCATGGCACCAATAATGTCGTCTTCCGCGCTGCCATTAGAACCGCCATTGTCCTCGTCGTCGTCGTCGTCGTCGTCCAGCGCCGGTGTCTCGGGACGCATGGAATCGCGGCCGCCGCCGCCGCCACCACCACGGTGGTAGTAGACATCGTTGTCGTCGTCCTCGGGTTCGTCGTCTGAGTAGTCCCGGCGCATTTGTGCGTGTTACGGTTGGGTTTGATTAGTAGGGGAGGGTGCCACGTGTGGGTGTCCGGTGGGATGCTGGCGATCCAAACTGACGAGAGTTGAATTTGTCAGGTACGCCGAAGAGAGGCGTCTGGTGTACGTTGTCCGCGGGTTCCGGTTTGTGCGTTCGCGCGCGCGCAGCCGCTTTGCCGCCTGAAACCACCGACTGTTCGGTGGTCTTTACGCGCAGGTGCACCGCGGTTTCGAGTGCAGGCCGCCGTGACACAATTGTCGCCAGTGCCGTTCTCGTGTGCCACACGTCTGCGCACACACACACAGCGCGCGCGACACCATGTCTACCCCAAAAGTCCCTCCCCCTCCTCCCACCAAGAAGGCAGCAGTGCCTCCTCCTCCTCCCCGGGCCGAGCCCGAGAAAATAGAGGGCCTCTTTGACGACGACGACGACGACGCCTTTGACATGGAGGAGGACCGGCCTTCGGTACCAACCCCCGCCCCGCAACCTCCCTCCAAGAAGAGGGCCGCGCCTACCAACGAGCCATCGGGTGTCACGTCGCCCAAGAAGGCGCGCAGCTCGGACGCCGACGTTATTGCCAAGGCAGCGATGGTCGAGGGAAAGCGCAGCCGTCCCGCGGTGAAGCGCTTGACGGACGAGCAGCCTGCGAACGTGCACAAGAGATCCAAGTCCACCGAGTCCTCTCAAGTCGGGGAAAAGGCGCAATCCAAGAAGAAGCGAGCCCCTAGCAGTAACCCAGCCATCCGCGCTCCAAGAAACACCAAGGAAAAGTACAATAACACCGCAGTGGAATATACACTTGGCACTACAATCGCAGTCAAACCCCCCACTCCCTCGCTCTCGTGGCCTTCGACCGTGGAGAAGGGAGTGAAGCAGACTAAGGAACCGTTGCCGGATAAACTCCCCTCATCCAGCTCCACTCTGTGGATCGGATGCAAAGCGGAGGGCATCGAACTCCCCAAAGACATCCTCGACAAGATCATCGATGGATTAAAAACGGAATTCAAACAGGCTGTAATCCGCGCAGGCTGGTTTGGCTTAGACGTGGATGTGTGCATTGTGGATAGACGACGCCCCAATGAACCCATCGTCCGTGTTTCGACGCACGGCATGGCAAAGCTCATTAACATGATCACCTCCAAATGCGAGGCCGTCTTTACCAAGAACGTGGCCCTCCGCAACACCCTCTGTCCCACTGGTAACTTGGTCGACATGACGATCAAGGATTACACTGCTGCAATGCTGCAGAGTGCTTTAGACATCAGCGCAAAGAAGGGCAAGAACTCCGAACCTACGTTTGCCGAGGAGTATGCCAAGCTTCCAACTGAAGACGAGTTTGTGGAACGTTGGATTAAGCGGATGGAAGAAAATCCCCCCCGAGGAATGACCGCAGGCGACTTGTACGACGATGCCGACGAAGACGAGGACCGTGCCCGAGGCCAGGACGATGGCGACGACGACGACAACGATGCCATGGACGAGGAAGCCGCGGAGGCGGAGGCGGAGCTGGACGAGGAAGCCGCGGAGGCGGAGTTGGATGACATGTAAAAGAATCCCACCTCGGGCACCGTCTAAGCAGTAAAAAAAGTAGTGACCGATAATAATATTAAAAGCACTTCATGATATTTAACAAATCGTGTTACACTGTCGTGGCCCGCCGGTTTTTACCGTATTGGTCCAGCCGGGCGACCGCCTTGTCATGCTCGGATTTGATGATGCGGTTAACTTGAAGTAGCACAACGATAAGCGGCGCGGGTAGCACGATCAGCCACGCAATGTAGTCAGCCACTGAATCGATGACGTCGGTCGACGCGACCCACCGAGCGTATGGTAGTATGATCTGCGGTACTACCATGCCGTAGAACACTCCGGTGCATAAAAGTACATAAGCGACGTATGCCACGCGCCACGGAGCATCCCCGTCGATATTGAGCCAGTCCTGGAGCGCCCGCGGGAGCGGCAGTCGGTTGCGAAAGTAGGTACCCGCTGAATCAGCAACGCAGAGGAGGAGAGTCTCTAGGGCATGATATAGCATCAAAACAGCAGCCACGCCGAGCGCGACAGTGATAAACCCCCAGTCGAACAAGTTGTCGGTGTCCCACCACATGAGGTAGACGATGGCGGAAAAGCTTATCTGGTTTCCCACGGCGCGTTGCATGGTAGTTAATGTCGACGGGGCGTAGGCGTTGAGGATGGCACTGGTCTCTAGGGGCTTGTCGCGTTTAGCCGCCGCGAACGTGGATTGTTGCAGTACAGCTCGGAAGAACCCTTTCCCAGGCGCGCCGTGGGGTTTGTTGTTGTTGTTGCGACGCGCAGAGGACGACCGAACTTCGCTCTCGTTGAGTTGCCGCGAGGCCAGCCATGCTAACACACAGAGATTGACCACGTACACCACAAAGTTGACGCAGGACATGACTGTAAACACTGTAAACGCCGTGTACGCGGGCCTTTGGAAGTCATACACCGCAGAAGATATCCAGTAGGCGATCGCGGAGCCGGTGAATATGAGTAACAGCAGCAAGTCGGCGATGAATCCTCCGAGCGGAATTCGATTCTCCGGGGGGTTGGATGGTGCGTATAACACTCCCGTGGGTAGCACTGGCGGTGATATGGTCGCGTAGCCCTCCAGATAGTGTACCTGGCGTATTGCATACCGGAGCTCCGTGCCAGGGGCCAGATTGCGGCGGAAGAAGACGAGCATGATAACGACTATCAGAATGGCACGCGCCCACCCGACAGTAGGTACCAGCGAGCTACTCGCGGAGAGGGTAAATGTCACGCGCGGAGCGGACAAGCGCGTAAAGTCTCCGGTGATCGATTCCACGTACTGTGACACTGCACGTTTACCCCACACCACAGCATTTGCCGAGTACGGGACGTGTTTAACCGCGGGCTCGGGTTCAGTGTCGAGTTCAGCTGTTCTGACGCCTGCGACTCCTTCGTCTCCGTGGTTTGCGCCCCCGAAGAGAGGTTTGTGCCGATGTATGGTGTACTCGCGATGGCCCCATGACACCGGAAGTCGGCCCGGTCCTCCGGAGGTGGACATGACGCCGGTAACATCGACGGTTGTTAACGGTCGACGGGTGGTGCCGTCGATAGCCATTGCCATGGGCAGGCTATTGGTACCTCGGTGAAGCCTGAAGCATGCGTTGCGGGTTCCTTCGGGCTGGGGCACGTCAGCGGAATCGACTGTGCAGAGTGTGTTGGGGTCGACTTGCACTGTATGTAGGGAGTCGCGGAACCAATCGTCTGCGGTGTAGATGATACGCCGCGGGAGGAGCATTGTCGAGGTTATGACCTGGACACTGGAGTTGCTGTTGGCGCTGCCGGGAGACCGACCGATGAGCGCCAAGTACTTGTCCGTAAGGACGTAACCACCGTAGTGCGTTTCTGACCAGAGGGCGCTTGAGACCGAGAGGTCGAGCTCTATGGTTGGCGTGTCCTTGAGGGGCACGATCTTACTGGCATACCCGTACGTCCCGGGGGTCCGATTGGCGACATGGAATACCATCTCCGGGGTCACAGTATAGAAGCACGACTCCCTACCATCGTCAACACAGAAACCCGGGACGTGTTCTTGAAGAATCCTGACGAGCAGCCCGTTTTCGGGGTAGAATGAATTCACGAGCCACGCGACCCCTCCGTAGGCATTTCCGCAATTGACCAGACACGGCCGAATGTGTGCGAACGCATGAACTGCGTCCGGGTATTCGCGTTTGAACCCGTCCAGCCGTAGTTCCTCGTTCACCGCGTTCAGCTTGGACGCATCGATCAGTTTATCCGTGTAATAGTCCGCCAACGCCGTCATGTCAAAGTTGATAACATGGAGGTTTGATGCGGAAATGCGCGACTCGTCCAGCGCAAACACCTTGGTCGGGAGCCCCGCCGCGCGGGTGGGCATATACAGCAACAACACCGATGCTACCAACAACACCCATAGCCCCGCCGATACTAGCCGCACAGGCGGGATCACGGTTACCGCCCGGCGGGACGGGGCGGGGTGGACAGCGCGAGCCTTCATTTTTTTCCCGGCAAGGCTGCAAAGACCTGTCTTTGGGCTGTTTGCCCTGCGCGCGCACGCGTCTCCCTCTTTTTGGCTGACCACGGGCGCGCACTCGCAAAAAAGTCTCGGCTCTTCCCACCCTCATCTATTAGACTGTAACAGGTGCTAACTCGCCCACTCTTCCGATGACCGTGGATACCCCTTGCAGCTGTCCGCCTCCACAGGACTCGACCGGCGTGGTCGCGTTCGTGTTGGCGGTCATAGGACTCATAGCGGTGGCGGGCGTGATCTCGACAGTATTCGTCGTGCGCCGTATACGATTCTACGAAGAGGTCATACGCAGGCTGCGCACGCCTGCCGCGCCGCCAACCGCGGGTGGAATGTGACCAAAAGGCGGGCGTGCACAGCAAAAAAACAAACAAATGTAAATAAGATTGTGTATAGACTGACAGGTAATTTTGATTGCGCAATACACGGGAAGCGGACGACGGGTGGATTTCGGCGAAAAAAACGAGACCCGTTTGGCGCCCGGCGCTGGTCTTTACGAGAGGCGGCGCTGCGCCACCGGTGTTTGCTTATTCCCCAACGCCACGGGCACACACACACGCGCGCGTAGCTACTCCTCGCTCGTGATATTCGGTTTCGGCATTTGACGTTTGGTGCCATCCTACGATACCCAAAAAAAATAGAAGGGCACATGGCTGACCCAGTGAATCGCGCCAGCGTATTCGACCACACTTTTTCCCTCCGCGACAGACCCCTCTCGGACTTTGGTATTGCAGACGAAGCGGATAAGTATGCTCGGTTTGTGGACCAGAATGACCTCACTCAGATCGTCACATATGGCTACTCGATGCAACTAATGTGCCTGGGAGGCGAGGCGCGCGATGCCATTCTCCTGCTGGCAATGAAGGCAGCGCTTCACAAATTGACGTATTGGACCGGTGTCGCGAGAGCCGCCGCCCAAGATGAGAAGTCGCCGTACCACCTCCCCGCAAAACTGCTCATCGAGAGACTCGCGGACGCCACGTTCCTGAGCACGCTAAAAAACGACGCACGTGTTCTCGAAGAACGCATGAAGGCCTACATTCGCGCCGTGTGTACCCTCGCGGGAGTGTCTCAAGAAGAGTCCCTGACAGCAGAGTGCTACGTCAAAGCGTCGGCGTGGTGCAAAGAGTTCAAGCCGGCCGAATTTGCGCGCTTGCGTTCTAAACTGAAGGCAGAGCTTGACTTTGTTCATATGCAATGGGGCATGAAGTTTGACGATTCAAACTCGTACCAGCTCGGCGTGCTACAGGACGCCAACTCGGTGACCCGGTTTTCAATGTCCGTGTGCGAGTTCGCGCGCGTGCATTCCGTCGAAGCGTGCATTGAACCCATTCGATCTTCCGTGGACCCGGGCGTCTACTCCGCAATCAAGTCACATACCGCGTGCGATGTCGTGTCAGGGCTGGTCTACGGCAGTCGATACTTGCACAAGAGGAAGAGTGTGGACCCGTCTCTCTTCTTGCTGGGCCTGGGACCATTTCCCGTTCTCATGCTTATCCGCGCCTTGTTCGTGAACCAGTGCCCCGGGGACGAAGGGGAATTCGCCTTCGCGGACAAGACTGCCGAACAAATACAAAAGGTAGCCCAGCTCTTCCAGGAGGGCGACGACAGGTTTGACATTATACTCAGCGACGGTGTTCCACACGAAGTCGCCGCGCAGTTTAGAAACACTGCAGATGAACGCTACAAGAAGGCCAGTTCAGTGTACGGAGCCATCGTCGCAGAAGCAACGTTCAGGGCTTTTTACCACGCAGATCACATACTCACCAATGCGACGCTCGAATTCGCGATTCCGAAAACCCAGCTGGCGGTGTACCGCGTCGATGCAACCACCATGCACATGGACGCGGTACAACATCTCAAAGAGCCCACCCCCAACAAGGTGATGCGATTTATGGGAATCCCGGAGGAGATAAACACCTCGCCGGGGTCTGGGGAGGGTTACCGACTCGTCCTAGATGCTCGGCCCATTCGCCACGCCCGAGCGGTCTATAGCCTCCTGGCGGGACTGACCGCGCTGAGAGTGTACTCGTGCATGCACGAGATTGCCGTCGGCCACAGCGAATCCAAAGCAGTAGTAACCGAAGAGGTTCTTCTCCCAAGGCGTGTCGTTGCCAGTGCCCGGGATGATATGATACGTCTCTCGGGACTACTTCACAAGTGTACAGCGCTTCGAATCGACGAAGACTCGCCATTGGATATACCACTGGGTTGGTGGTATGCCAAAGTCGCCGGAGTGCCCTGTCCTCCGCAGTACGCGCACTCTCCGGTGGAGGGAGATGTGCCGGTATCCAATGACAACAATGACGACGACGGCTGCGAGCCCATGGACGTTGTGGACAATGAAAACGGAGAGGAGGAGGAGGAGGCCGAGCCCGAACCCGAGGCCGGGCCCAAAGAACCCCATCCGCCGGAAGAGAGCGTCGTTGAACACCGGGAGTCCGCGGTAGAAGAAGAAGAAGAGGCGGAGGCCGGGGAGGAAGAGGGAGCGGAGGAGGAGAGCAACAAAATGGATTTGGATACAGAACCAGTGGAACCGTCTCCCGCCGAGGACGAGGAGGAGGGGGAAGAAGAAGAGATAGTGGGGCCGTGGGGAGACGACCTGGCCGGATGGATAGAGTCTGCAAAGTTCAAACCGCCGCGGGGCACCCCAAACGACGTGCTGCTCTATATCCTCGATCGGTGCAAATACGTATTCGCGAATACGTACCCGTGCGCGGAGAAAATCGCCCACAAGTGGGGTCTCCACTACGAGAAGCCGTTAATCGACACGCTCGAGAGCGTCGTATTCCAGGTTTTTCACGAGATATATCAAGTCTCGCTATACGACCCCTACTATAAAACCGACAAAGCAGAAATCGAACTCATTCAGACGTTGAGTGACGTGATGCTCGGTGGGATACGCGAGTACCTAATCCCGCTCGCTCGCGCGTGGCCTCCCAAATACAACGTTGCGATAGCAGATGCGTTTTCGGTGGTAACACACAAGGCATTTTGCGATGTAAAGGCCGCACAGCAAGCCGTGTAAAATAGTTTAATTTGGCGTTTTTCAGACGGAGTCTTTTCGCTTCCCACCCTTCTATTGTCCGGGCGCTTCTTTTTTTAACCATTTCGTCGCGCGGGTCAAAAAATGACAGACGCGGAATACGTGCCGCCCACTGATCTGGTCGACCCTGAAATCGCGGTATCCGATTGCACGGCATTGCCGCTATTCGTGCCTTTCTTTGGGCCTTCTGGTTGCGGAGGGTTCCTCGGCACGGCCGATGTCGAAGCCGCGCGGAACAACCCAACGCGCGCGCGGGACCCTTCGGACCCTGTGATCGCCCTCGACAATGTCGACCGGGCCATCAAACAATTCTTCAAAGACAAAACACTCGAGGCGTGCGAACACGCGTTCTACTACGTACTCCTGGCAGCCAGGCTACTGGGCCAGTCCGCCGTCGATCAGGGTTTGAGCACCACATGGCTTGCGTGTGCAGGAACCCGAGATATCAAAGGTAAATCGGGCCCAGCCGCGGCGTTGTTGTACTATGACGCAGTGGGCCTCGCTCTAACAGCCGGATATATGAAAGCCGCTGTGCCAGTCGGCTCTCGACGCAACGACTACAGCGATGGCAAGACATGGTTCCATACCGCATACAACATTATATATCACGTCTTTCTTCCCAATGGCACGCGCCCACTCAGAGACGACGTGTATCGCAGCATCGCCACGCTCCAAGAAAACGACATCATCCCAGACGTTGTCGGGTTTGAGCTGCTATTGGACGCTGCGTATATTGGCATGAGCTTCGAACGACACTGCGTTCAGAAGTTTGGTTTGCTCGACTCGGCCAATAAGGGTTCGACCTTCTCTACTATCTGCGCGTGGTTCTCCGCGAAGCCGGAGGATCGAGCTACCATGTCGTCCGCGGAAACCGAGCCAGTCTGGAAGCAAATGACTGCTTTGTTCACGTTGCGCGAGTCGTGCAATGCATGGATCGAACGGGCCATGGCCCACATTAAACCCCCCTCCTCCTCCTCCTCCTCCGCCGCCGCCGCAGCAGCCGAAGGGCGCCCGCGCGCAGGATTTCTACTCCACTCACTGGCGTGGACTGTCCGTTTGGGGTTCACTGCCGAGATAATCTACGCAGCGTACGGGGTGTACGCAAACCGCATGCTCCCAAAGACCATGGCATACCCCCAAGAATTGATGGATGCAAACGGCCGGTACTTTTGCGAGACGTACGTTCTGGCCATTCGAAAACACGCATTCTATCCATTCTACAAAACCGCCGGCAGTATTCCCCCGATTGCCGTGGATGTCCCAGAGGACGTTCTTTGGCCCGCTGAGGTGACGCTATCGTTCAGCGATTGGTACACTTACCACCCGCTATTGGACCAAGCCGAAATGGCATACCTCGTATGGGTAATACGCCTGTGTACCGAGTTTAGCCGAGAACTCATCGCGTGCGCGCTGCAACTCGAGTCGGCCGTCGCGGCGATGCATGAGTCTTTTTGTTCGGCGTCGCCGGCGTCCAAGCCCAATTATGAGACCGTAATCGCGCGCTACGTGGCCACGCGGGTGTTGCGATCTGGGGAAGTCAAGCATATTGCGATCAATGCCGACCGACAGATTTCGGACTCCCTGGTGGGAGTAGGTACCGTCCCCGCGGCGAAACCACCGGAGGAGAGCTCCGATAGTATTGTAGAATCCGATTGAGTGTAATATAATATATTATACACAGACTTTAAAAGAATGACACTGGTTATTGAGGACGATAAGAGGGGGAATTGTAAATCATGAAAGACTCGCGGCGCGCTTGTTCGCGCGCAAGTCTTGCGTCCTCGATCGCAAACAACTGGCTCAAGGCCGATATCGACAGGATGAGGAAAATAAGACTTGCTACCACATACACCGCATATTGGATTGAATCCACTCCGCCCGGGCACGCCACGTCCACGAAGCACTGGTAGAAAAATGCAATGGCTGGGAAGAGAATGATGAGGTCGATTAGGGCCGTCACGACAGATATTAGCAACGTAAGCGGTGCTGAGACGATTCTACTCTTTTCAATGAAGGTGACGATTATGAGCCCAATGATGAGTGGGATGTGCATGATATGATACCAGAGCCCGGAGCCGTAGTACCATCCGAGGTACCAGAACGCAAGTGTCGTCATCCATAGAGCTACGTCGAATATGATAATCAACGTGAAGCTAGCTTCGGCACGCGCCATGGTAGTGTATACTCGATGGTCGACCATTTCCCGGGTGTTAAGTAGGAGGTGCTGCACTCTACTCTCTTCTCCTTCTCCCTCATCGGGTGGGAAATACCCGACCCGCATCCCGGCATGCACTGTCCCCGAATGTTGAGTTTTTTTGGATTTTTATCGACGGCGCTTCGCGGGCGTCGGAGAGGCTGATGGATCGGCGGTAAAAAGGGAGTGGAGACCTGTCGATTAGCACTCGTCACACACGCACACACACACGTGCGCGAAAGACCCACCACCGGTGTAACAAGCAACCACGATGAACGCTGCGGTGGGCATCGCGAAGGGCTCTACGAGCTTCGTCGCCAAGCTCGCCGTGTATGCGATGCGGGTTGGCGCCGAGCGCAAGAGTAAAGCCCAGTTACTCTTGTTGATGATGGGCTCGTCTGGGCTCTTCTTATTCCTTCTCCTCGTATTCGCGTCATTCTTCTTCTGGATCAGGCAATCCGTGGAGAATCGCCGTACCAAGAAGGATCCCTATGGAGTCAAGGCCTCTCTTGAATCCGGCGCTTCCGATCAAGTGTCGCGCAGTGCAATTGCGATTATCCCCGCATGGGGAGCACTCGGAGCGGCCGTTGTTGCACAGGGAATCAGCGCTGCGAGTAGCGCCCTCAACTACATGATTGCGTTTTTACCAATCCTCATGGTCGCCCTCACTACGACTGCTGTGACTGGCTCCGTGTTTTACTTTAGCGACAGCGTATTTCAATTCGCACAACAGGCAGAGGTCGGATATATCGCGCCGTTGCGCGACAGCATAGGTAACCTATTAGGCTACCTCACTACCTTGTTCTGGCTTACAACCTACTATGGCTGGGTGGTTGTGGCACGTACGACAACGGCGTTAACACGGACGCCGATACAGGTCGTTCTAATCAATCTAGTTACAATCATCCCCGACCTTACCCGCCAAGCCGGCTTCGTCGCGAGTGATCTCGCCCTGGCACTGGCATTCTGGCTGCAGAATGATCCACTCGCCACTCCTATACCACTCTATACGACATTCCATGATGCGACAGTGTTCATCGTGATGCTCTACACTCACATGACGGATCTACTCAAGGCTGCCATTTACATCCTGGATGGCGCATTCCTGGCCATGCAAGAGCCATCCTTGGCACTCAGTCTCAACGCAGCGACAAACCTCCCGTTGACAGCCGTGTTCTCGTTTGTCATTCGACCCATCGTCACGGGAACCGCGCCCACCGTAGACCAGCCGAATGAATTTACGGAAGCGGCCCTACTGAATGCCGCGCGATACGTGGAAAACGCCACCACGTACCAATTTAACCGATGGATCTACGGCGACGATTCCACCCTCATCCAATACGTGAATGGTTCATTGCCTGTCCCGCCAGATGACGATATTATCTATCTCGTTCGGTTCCTGCGAGCGCGTTACATACAAATCCCCGCATTGGCACTTCAAGTGATCGCCGGCACCGCCTACCAAATTCTCTACACGGCATTCAACATCACGACGGTGTTTTCGTACGAAGGAGCGTCCGTGTTTACACTAGATTATATACGCCCCCCGGCGCTAGACTTGGTGACCGCGACCGGGACGTTGTTTGACATACTACCGACATGTAACACCAACCCACCGACATTCACCAATATATCCTTCGGAGACATACTGTACGTGGCACGCGCTCTCATTTGGTTGGTCCAAGCGGCGAATGACATTGTCGTGGGAGAGTTCTACGACATGGTCACCCCGCCATTCGCGGTTCCGGGTCAGTTCACCGCCACGTACCTCCTCTCGCCGACCAACGCGCTCAATGCCTACATTGTGGAGCTCTCGCGATCTGCCAATGCGATTGGTTGCACGATTGGTCTTGTCCAACCCGCCCTCGGAAACGCCGTAGCCGGGTTTCTAGTGGTCCTTCTGGGCAACATCCCTTACCTCCTCCTGCAAACCATCGCGTATGTACGTTACTCGCTCGAAGACGCCAACAATGCCTACGTGTTTGATACAATCGACGTGGACTCATTGGCAGTATCGCTTACCCGCGTGGGTCGCATCGCCGAGGTGTTCTACCAGTTCGAACCGGGGGCCACCCCAGAGGTGTGCAGAACGCGCCTTTCGTTCTTTTGCATGGTCGGTACTGGATTTTCGAACCTTGCAGCGGCCATCATCAGCGGCGGGGCCATTGGTCTTAAGAGCATCCTCTTCCTACTTCGAACAACCGTTCTACTATTCGTGGGCGGACTCAACATCCGACAGCGCGTTTATAATCCCGACTACAGAGCCACCGTCGATCTTGCATACCTGGCCACTTGTCAGATTGCCGGAGCACTCGGTAAATTAGTTCCAATTCCACTACCTTGCTACGAGGATACCACCGACTCAAACTTGTGCAATGTGCGCGAGTACGAAATGGTCTTTGGTCAAGTGGACAACTGCATGGCCACTCTGTTGTGTAAATTCGGCGGATATCTTGCCGTGCCGTTCAACGTTTACGTGATCCTCGTGATGCTCGTCAATTCCGTCAACTTCCAGTCGAGCAACTTGATTGTGACGGCAGTCAAGATGATGATCGACATTGTCATCTTCCGTATCCTGTCACCCGTCTGCCCCTTGGCCCACTTCTTTGACTGCGTCCTCAATGCCATCCTACGCACCAACACGGGTCCCGTGGTGTCAGACTTTGTATGCACCATCACCGCTATATTGGTGTACATTTACCGAATCCTCGGAAATGTGCTCATTGGCGTTGTTCAACTCGTACTCCAAGTGTTCTTGTTGATCTTTGCGGGTGGAGGCGCCGACCCGGCACGCACTCTGCTAGACATTATTCTCGGATTCCTCGAGATCATTGCTGTGAGCATAGGACAGCTACTCATGGCGCTTCTAAACCTCGTACTCTACATCTTCTTTGGTATCTTGGTTGCCATGTGTTACGTCATTTCACCCTTCACCTTGTTCTTCTTGCTACCTAAGTGTAAGGAACTACAGGATTCTGTCGCCTCGTCCCTGGGTGCCGGATTCGCCGCCATCGTCAACGACGCCGCCAACAGAAACTACAAGCGTGCGCATGGCGAAGACCCCCCGTCGTGTCCCACATGCGACTCTGCCGCCGAGGCCAAGGCACGCGCTACGAGCGACACCCCAGAGAAGGCCCGCGCCGAGGGTCGCCCGTACAGACCATTCAACAGGGACGTGTATAACAGAGCCAAGTCTGGCACTATGAACGACGAAGAGCAAGTCAGTGGATACTGCGCACTGGCAGACGCAGGCGCGGCAATCCACTCTTCTTTCCTTACATACTTCCGAAAGCAACGCGAGTCGTCTCTCAATGGGTTCTGGAAGACCTGGGAGGCACTGAGTCTGGAGAACAAACGCGAAGACCTCCGAGAGGCAGCCACGAGAAGAATGGATGAGAGTGCGCGTTTGGAGCGCATACGTCGCGAGGCGCGCGCAGCCGGTGTCGATGACGAGGATATGTACGAGGATCCCAACGGCGTGTGGTCGTTCATTTCTACAGCACGCGAGCGTATGATGGGATTTGCCGCCGAGGTCCCGCGTGTGTCATACGACAACCTTCACACCATGTGTCCGAATTCCTTCACCAACACCACCCACGCCAGACGACAGTTCGAGGAGGCAGCCGTCGACGAGGATAACTACGACCACATGGCCTCCGTTATGCTCCGCACCTTCGGCCCTGGCCCGCTCGAGTTTGGCATGACCCAGGAACAGCTGACCAAGTACTTTGCGGACTATGTGTGGTGGGAACCTGGAAGTACATGCAACACCTTGTTCCAGGCCGCGCGTGACATGAAGTGGTCGGAGATTAGCCTCGAATTGAAGCTGCGCATCAGCGAATGTATCGAAGACAAGGCCAAAGTGGCTGCTATGCGTCACAGTACCTCGTTCCTCAACTGGCTCCCCGAAGACATTCTCTACAATGCGCGCACGCGCGTTCCCGTGCTTGCCATCCAGATTGTCGGCTATGGGCGCGTGCTACTCCAGTGGGGAAGCGACCGCTCCGTGCCCTACGGCAAGCTATTCGACCCCGAGTACCAAGCGGGATGGAATAGATCCGGGTTGAGCATTGCTCACTACGCCGAGTGGAAGCAGTATTACCCAGGAGAAAACGCTCCTCCGACCGACTACCTACTACTCCAAGCAGCCATCGAGAATTGGACACTAACCAAGGCATTAAAGGTCAACTACCCGGGTGTCTACGGAGAGGGTAATGCAACCGACCCGTTGCTCCACTCTCTAGAGATCATGTACACCTTTGGCTCCAATTTGATCTACGATGCCTTCGGAGTGCAGTACAATGACACACTCAACACCATGTCATACAACGAGACCGGAAAATACGGCGCCGCATACCCTGTGCCCCCTACGGTCGACTTCATGAACGACACATCCCTCAGCGACGAATACAAGCAGTACATGACGCGGTTGTATGCAACACGGTTGCACACTGTCAATTTGTTCAGTGACGTTAGTATGGCTGTCCTGGGGATGGTGGAGCTGATGCGCGTCGCGTACGACATCAGCTTTGCCAACCGAGCAGATTCCATCCTGTCCAACTTTAAACGATCATACGAACAATTCACGAGTGTGCCAAAAGTATGGGGAGATCGCTGGCCTACTGTCAAGAACGAGCTTTACAAGGCATACGGTAGCATGGCAGATGAACTCGTGTCCGGCGCTCCGATCATGCAGCGCAAGGGCGAGGCTAGGAAGCGTACTGGTCCCGCTGCCGCCACCAAAGACGGATTCCACGCGGCACATACCATGCAGGAAATACTATCCGGCGGTGCCCACACTCTCCTTGAATTGACCTCCGAGTACTTTGAACTCCAACGAAATAAGACGGCCCCGATCTGCATTGAATACATCGCAGGCGCGTATGGAATGACCTACGAGCAAGTCAGTGCCTTGATTGACCAGAACTCCACGCGCGCGGCCGAGTGGCGTCGCGAATGTGCCCATGGAACTCTCAACCAAGCTAAGGATGCAATTGCCAATACAACCCTCGCGCGCATCATCTCCGGTCCTGGCGCGTTCATCCGCGGTATATTCGGCCCCAGAACCCCGAGCGCCGTGATTGCCCAGCAGCGCATGTACGACGCCATCGTGGGCGCCTACACCGTGTCCTCGGATATGGTGTACATTTTCACAGGGGAGGGACGTGTTGCAGATCGCGCGCGACGCATCCTCTACGAAGGAAGGCGACCGCCCGACTCGTGGTTCTCTACCCCCAATATCACCACCGCCACCACCATTTCCATCGGTGTTAGCTCGTTTGCCGCGAACTCCACGGCGGATGCAACGGGTCCCTTGGTACCAACCCCGAGAACCAACAACAACAAGTTGGCAGGCATCATGAAGAGAATGTCGACCTACGCCAGTACCCCGATCGGCACCCGCACGGCATCCAAGAAGCGAGGTACCGCAACGATGCAGGACGTGAATTCCGACTTTATGGAGTACCAAAATAAAATGGAGCGACTGAAGAAACCAGCGGTTGTGCGCACCGTCGACTCGGAGAGGACCATCAACATCAAGGGAAAGATAAAGACGATTCGCACTACCAGAAGCACGTTGGATACACGTCGCGAGACCGCGGGTGGCATCGATCCTGCCCTTTTAACCGCGCTACAGCGCCAACAGCCTCTTCACATTGCCCTCGAAACGCGCGAAGTGAAAGAGTACTGTAAGAGACATGGCCTGCTCGCGACCGCCGCGTCTCTCCCACCGGGAACACCCGCTCACATTGCAGAGATGCACGCTCGACTCCGCGAAGACCCGAACAACCTCCTTGGTCAGACCATCTTTGGCGCTACTGCGGCCACTACCGAGGTGGGCAAAGATGTTGCCGACGCGATGAACGGTATCGCCGAGGTCAGTCTAGAGCTCGGACGTGTGAGAGAGGACGTGGCGACGCTCCAGGTACTCGCTTGGGCCGCTGGAGTCGGTTCGAGCGCCCCTGCCTTCTCCGAGACTGCACAGCGCACGACATTGCACTACAGGCCCCTTTCGCGGTTGTTCGAGGAAGACGACGAGTCCCCCGAGGTCGACGAAACCGGCATGGCAATCCCGCAGGTGCGCAAGCTCATCTCCATCACAAACACGCGCAGTTTGCGCATGTCTGCCACCGCAGAGGACGGATACGAGATCTACGATGAATTGTCTATCGTACGAGCAAGCGTCGACCCCATCCAATTCCCATGGCTGCGGAACATGACGTGCTCGATCAACATACCCTTCCTGTGCGAGTACTTTTACATCTTCACCGTCTCCCTCGATGTTATCCTCACGTCGATCACCGATGGAGTCAATTACATGGTCAACTGGCTCCCGGACCCCATCGGAATGTTGCTCCCCTTCCTTGCGTACACACTCGACTCGAACGCCATCGTTATCAGCGGCAGCGGGTCCAATCCACCGCGTGTACTGAGTCCAACATACCCCGTGGGTAGCTACTACCGGCTGTGGCCCGAGGAAATTCAGAACGGCGTGTCTCTCACCAAGTGGTTCGAGGCGTTCGTGGGTCCGTTCCCGCCATACTCCGTCAATGGCACGCTGTACCAAGCCGTCGTTCAGTACCGAGACGAAGCCGAGGCTGCCCGCGTAGCAGACATTCCCTACTCGAGCAACATGTTCTATGAATTGCTCATCTTTATTCAGTTCACACTCGGCATCGACATCATCAACCTGATAGACACGCTCCAGGGATACGTTTCTGGAAACATCAACACGTTCATTGCCAACCTTTACATGTCGACTCTCACCTGCCCGGCGTCCGCTTACACGGGCGCCAATCAAAACTACTCCTTCGGCGCGGGAATCTACGTCACATTCGTATGGGTCGGTGGCTTCTGGGCCATCGTCGCCTTATTCTTCACTTTGATCGGCGGTTCGCTGTTCTACGTGCTGCCGCTCGCTGGCTTCACCTTCTTGTTCGCCTTCCCCATCATCACTTACCGATGGTCCCTGTGGTGTATTCTTATCCCGGCACCCATGATTTTCGACGCGTTCAACTTTGTCACACTCTCCGCGTTCCCCAAGTGCAACGGTATCGTGGGCACCTTCATCTCGAGTCGCGACTGGAACGCCGCAACATGTAACGACCCATCGGCCACCTGGGAAGCCGTAACATGCACATCGTACTTCCGTAATGTATTCGACGTCATCGCGTACCTAGAAAGATGGTTGAACATGCCGCCCGTCATTGGCGATTGGATTCGTTGGATCGCGGACTTTGCCGGACTACAGACATCCGTATCCCGGGATTGGTCGCTCATTGATATGCAAGACGAGGTATTATATGCAAATCTCGGGGGATGCAGTCTCCTCGGAGCCGCTGCATTGGGAAGTGCAACGGCGGCGCTGGCGATACCGCCCCTTGTTCTCGCTATCACCGTGCTCGTCGCCTCCTACAGCTTGATCCCAACTGCCGCCCTTGTGTTGATTTACACCGCACTCTTGGCATACGACCTCATCTTCCAAGCCAACCTATACGTCGCTCTGGCCATGCAACGAGACGACGAAGAGGAGGAAGAGGCCTTAAAGCAACGAATGGAAGAACGCCAGGAACAGCAGCAGCAGCACCCAGTCGAAAACCCCGCCGGCGCCGTCGACCCCGAGGGCCAGTTCGGATTAAACCAAGCACGCGCTAATGCCCTGTTTGGCGGTGGCGGAGGAGGAGAAGTACGACACCGACGACCCCGTGGACCCGCCGCCGCATTCGTGAATGCGTACAGCCAAGCAAGTGCTTTCGCAAACACCCTCCGTGCCCAATTCGTCCAGCGATACATGTAACGTGTCGTATGTACATAATAATAACAACAATAAATGACACCGGAACAGCATCGGCAGCAGCAGGAGGTCTTCAAAGGCCCCATTTGTGATTCATGCAGTATCTTCAAGACGGTAATCTCGGTGTCGTTGCGTTCACGTTTAACCATAGTATCCCGAGGCATCGAGCATCTCTTCAACGGCCAGCATGGGTTGTGGGGCTGGGGATTCAAATCTGGCTTTCGCTAGTTTTTCCTTTAACTTTGCCACTTCTTGAACGGAAAGACCATAACAACTACCAGAACTTGGGATGTTGGGCCTATAAGGAGCGCATTGGTAGCCGTGGTCGCTGGCGTGGTTGCCGATACTCGAATTCATCTCAAACCGGTGGAGTGCACGGGAGCGAGGCACAGAGGTCCAAGTCTTTGTTCGCCGCGCGCGCCCTGTTCCCGGGAACCCCAAATTCCCCACTCTCCCTTCACAAGCACCATGACGAGCAAGCCGTCCAGAAAACTCTTCAGAGCCAAGGAATGGGGTGCCACATTCTCGTCTCTAGTCAACGCATCTACACCAACCAAGGTCAAATGCGTCGACTTCTACCATGACACGGAAGACGAGCTACTGAAAACCAACGGCATATGGCTCCGACGTAGATATGTTCCAGCAGACGAGAAGGACATTTGGAAGGTTCAATGGCCGGTCGACCCTGCCGTGCGCTCGGGCCCGTATGGCGAGATGGTCGGCAACGAATCCGAAGCACTGCAGAAACTACGCGAGCTCCTCCCCGAGAGATTCGACAAGGTAAAAGATCTATTTAAAGAATGCTTCAAGCCAGTCGTAGGGTACCGAATGATCCGCTACACGTTCGCATTCTCCTTCGGCAGCATTCGCCTGGAGTTTGTAAAAGACCACTGCCATGGCATTTACGCGGTGGGCGTGCTAGACGTGCAATCAGCAGGGCACCTGAATGAACTGCGTGACGTGGGGGATATGCTGGAGCACTTGTGCATCAAGGGACACGCGAGAAGCAGATTGATGGACTGCGTGTGGACAAGCAAGAGATCGGTGTACGACTACCACTCGATCCGCGGAACGTTTACAAGCTTGCCGTATGCCTGGGGAAGATACAACTTGTGGGAATTACCCATACCAGACCTGGGAGAAGATCTCGAGTCATTGCTCGTGCCGCTCAGCAGAAATCTCCCTTAACGCCAATTCCAAGGGGAAAAGAATCGCCATATGCGATACACTGTATTTAAATACAAAGTTCTAATTCTTCTTAACACCCAATCGTCCCAACAAGGACGCCATGCCACTGCTCTGTACAGAGGGCGGGCGAGGCGCAGTTTGTTGTCGTCGTTCTGCCGCCGCCGCCACCGACGGGGTGGGGGTGGTTGTCTCAGTGGGGCGCGGTCGCTTTTTGGCGGGCTTCGAGGAAAGTAGCGCGGGCAGGGGCCCTGATTCGCGCGGCTCTCTCCAATCCGCAAGCGCGTCGAGTATGTCAATGCCCTGCACAGTGGATTCGAACGTGGTGAGGGCCGATTCGCTAATGTGTGCCATTGCCTGCTTAACGTTGTTTAGGACGGCACCGCCCGCCAGAGTGTGCTCGAGTCTGTTCGTTAACACACTGATGAACAGAGCAAACACCTGTCCGGGTTTGATATCGTCGAGGTTCTCCTGCGTGGTTTTGGAAGTATTGAGCAGTTCACGGAGAGTCAGGCCCAGTTGGCCAATGTCTTCCCTGTAGGGCTGAGCGGCAAATTGAGCCGCCTGGCCGTGTAGTCGGATGGGGTCGGCGTCTGACGACATCGTAAGAGGAGGGGATGTGGGGCTGCGCGCTGCGAGAAAAAGTAAGAGTGTGTCGCGGGGGTCGGGCTGCAGTGTTCGCTGTCGCGCGCACCGGACGGAAAAGAAAGACCACCGCCTGCGCCCACAGCCCAACAAAAATGGAAAGCCGCCGCATTGACATTCCTATAATATGTCGCACTATATTACATCATATTACATTACGGGGGAGGTGTATATACCACGTTCTGGTGTTGCAACGGTTTCAAATTCGAGAAAAAATTGGCACGCCTGGTCTTTCCCTAAACGAACCCCCCATTCGCGCGCGCGGCGCAAACCCAAATGTTGTTCGACCCACGAAGACCGGAGAAGAGGTACGACCTGGCATTTCTATCTAGTGATATCAACCACCACTGCCATATTAACCCTTTACCTCCTAATAATGTATAACAGTAAGAGAAGATGAAAGCGCAATTGAACAGACTCAACGACATCTACTCCGATATTCGCGAGCCCAAGTTGAAGGCCTTCAAAACCGCGGTGCCCATGTCACCTCTGGAGGCCGCGACGATATCAGCATTACATACTATGCCGCTATCCGAGGAGCTACACAGTTTTCTCATCGGGCTGTGCCAGGAGGGCAAGATGGAACGCGCCCTTGCATTCAATATACCCGCGTCGGTATTTGCTTCCATGGACGGGAGCACGCTGGGATCCATCGACAATCCGCCAGATCTGCGCTTTAGAGCCGCGCAGGGTGAATCCGGACGCGTATGCCACTGGACTGGGAGAAGGGACGTTGTCTCGGATGCGGACGCCCCGGCGTTGAATATACCACCAACACCAGTGGTTTCCCACGACATACTGCTCAAATTGCTGTTTCTGTATGCAACAAAGACGGTTCACGACCAGAGTGTCTGCTCTTCCAATGAGACAATGGGAGCGCTCGCTGAGCGAATGCGCGTTCTCTCCAATGCATATTTCTCCGATGTCCAGAGTCTACGTGCCAGACCAGACGCACTAGCGCCAATGATGTTTATTGAAGAGATACCTGAGCGGGCGGACGACAACGATGTCGCATTCGCCTCTAATCCAGGCAAAGCGGAGGCAACACGCATCAACAACGCGGAGGACCCCGTGTTATATCGCATGTGGCTATTCGTACCCGAGACGTTCGAAAAACACCCCGAGACCACGGACGGTAGCCCCATGCCGAGTGTCATCTACAACCTATTAAAGCGCGCTGCGGACATCAACTACTCGTTCGACTACGTGAGTGGCGTAAAGCAACGCAAACGGCGAGGAGGCGGCGGCGGCGGCGGTGGCGGTGAAAAGAAGCAAGGTAACAAACGCCGAGGTAAAAAGAGAGGAAGACGTCCCAAGCGCAAGCGCTCCTTGGTAGACGAAGCTGCCGACTCGGATGGCGACGACGGCGAAGATGCCGACGACGGCGATGATGATGATGGAGGCGAAAACACGCGCGCGGAAGCCGAGATCATCTCCCAGCTCTCGGATGAAGATAGGCACCTGCTAGAGCAACTCGACGCGGGTCCCAAGGCGGTAGTGTTCTCCGACGAGCGACACCCATTGGATCTCATAGGAGTGCCGTACACTCGATTGGCCGAGACGCCGGTGCAGATTTTCAATTGTCACCACGTCACAGGTATCGACGCACTCGCCGACCTATCCACAGAGCTACCTGTGGGGCTACCGCAGTATGATGCAAAGGGCGAGTTAGCGGACCGATCCAGATGGGAGAATGTCGCGCGGGCCAATGGAATCTTCGTTCCTCGGTCGCACGAGGTAGAGAATGGCCTCGGTCTCTTGTGTTCCCACATCCACGCCGCTATCGAGGAAGCAGATGTGCAAGGCGTTACTTGGCTGACCGACCCAGATGTCATCGATCTCGACCCTACCCTCGCGGACGACGCCGCCTATCACTACGCACCGAGGATAGATGGCGACGCCGCTCGGGGTTTACGTCGCTCGGACGTTCGCCGGGTCATTGTTGCCCGTACAAGCGACTCGGATGACCAGGATGGCGCGGACCCCTATGTACTCGCCGAGTGCTTCGGACGATACAATTACGCCGGAGATGCCTCGCCCACGGGATATTGGAAACCGCGTTCTGCGTTCGTATCGAACACGATCCGCACGTACGCGCGAGCAGTCAACTTCAAGTTCTACGCCAATGTACACGGCGAGGAACAGCTGAAGGGATTCAACATCTCCGCTCCGCATGTGGTAGACGACGGCAACGGAGAACCCGAGCTACTGCAATCTGATACGTATGTGTCTCCCCTGCATGAATCTACTTTCTTCAGTCCCGCGATGGCCATGGCAACCTATGCATGCCGTAACTTGGATGCCCGGCAGATGCACTATATGAATTACTTCTGTCCACCGGGCTCTGTCGGTGTCTACCGTGATACGAGCGAAGGGTTCACCTGGAGAACGCACCGCCGACTCATGTACCGCGCACACTCGGCCCTCTCGGAGGAAGTAATGGATCTGGTTAACACCGCCACGCCGGGTGTCCAAAGTCGCGGCGATGGCATCACGCTTATCGCCAGACATGCGCTCGAACATGGCAATCCATGTGTGCAAGTGAAGGATTTCCAAGGATTCCCAGTACCATCGCGCGTCACGTTCATATTGCCCTCTGGAACACTGCCGTGGGTGGCTCCGCACATCCCATTGCCCGGATTGCTGCGCAAGAATCCCATCCTACGCAACGCATCCGACGCCATTGCGTATAACCTGTTGCGAACGCAAAGGGCGATCCATGCCAACGTGCCCGCACCCGGGGACACGTATCACCCCAAAGAGCAAAATGCGTTGTACACGCACCTCGAAAGACTACTCAAGAGGTTGCCACAAGACGATCCTACTATACGCAACTTGGAACTCAAAACATATCTTCTGCAACTCCAGCATGCCTGCCTGCAACTCTGCATCGTACAGAGCGTGGATACACTGGCCCAGTCGGCTGACATGTTTCCACGCGTGGGTGCCCAGAAATGGTCCAAGTCAGAGTTTGCATCCGAGGGCGTGGGATCCAGCGCCGCCTCCTTGTTAGAGCACAAACCCATGAAGAGCTTCTATCCATTCACGGACATTATGCCACCCGAGAAGATTCGCCATGTGTGCGAAGTCGCCAACCTGCTGGCGAGTCACCGCATCAGCCGAGCCATGTCCGAGTGCGCGTTCAGCGGCATGCGGCCCACCATCAATATCACCTGCATTCCTGTCATACGCCCGCTCCCCCCTGACCCGGTGATCGCCGCACGAGGATACAACAATATAAAGCATTACCTGGACTGCAACAATGGGCTGTACAATATGTCCATGCGTAACCAGACGCTCTTTGCATTGGCGTCTCAAATGTTCGCAACCCCAGCAGGACACGAGGGTACCAAGTTCCCCGTCATGGACGCGTTACGTAAGGCAGTGACAGCGGACCTACGCGAGACGGGACTCGCTGCGTTGATGGGCTTATTCGAGTGCGCAAATCACCACCTCATCCAGACCCCGCGTACATTCAAAGCTATCATCGCAGAGGTCCGATCGGCACCGGGCCGAGCATGGCCACGAACTGCCACGGGTACATACAGCAATCTCTCCGCAAGCGCATCGCACACCGTCGGATTCTGCCTCTACCTGGCGCAAGTGCGCGGCATCTTCAACAATGTCATGCCATGCTTATTCATCCGAGATACCGCTGTGTCGGCTGCCCAGTTTCACGAAGAAGGAGATTTCCAGGCGGGTAACGTTGTGCTGGCAGGTCCTCCGGCCGCAGGAAAGTCCGTGTCTCTGCGCGAGGTAATGTACACCTTCCCCGAGGGGCAATACCGCGATATTACAAACTCCACTGCCAAGGCGCTCAACATTGAAGCAGATAGCACAGGAGACATCTTTTATGCCAACGAAATGTCCCTTGCCACCCTCTCCGAGGACGGCAGATTTGCCAACAATGAACTCGTAACTACCCTAAAGGCCATGACAGAAACGGGTTACGTTGCCACAGAGGCGTTCAATGCCGACAAGAAGCAGATGGACTCTGGACAACGTACCAAGAAGATGTATTACCACGCCACCCAAGGCGCCCGCATCTCGTGTACAAACCACGACTTTGACAAGACCAACGCCGCTTGGAAATCCCGTATCATCCCCGTGTACATCAACCCACCCATCCCAAAGAAGAGCATCGAGATTGAGGAACCCGTGGCCACAGCACCACCACCACGACCACCGACGCCGTCGCCTCCCTCCAGCCAACCCGCGGAAGCAGGACTCGGGCTCCAGTTTGAAGACGACGACACCACGACACCGCCTCCGGCCAAGAGACGCAATGCTAACAAAAAACCCGCCACCGTAAGGCGCACCGTCCCACTGTTGAACCGAGAGATGGCTGGCGCCGCACTCCAGCGACTCGACGGATCTACCGCGGCGGAGCAACTCGACGAAGTCGTCCGTGACTTCAAACTCCAGAATGCGCACGCTGCCATCGTGTACTACATGATCCAGGCGAGAATCCTACCCCATCCGGAGCTAACTGAAGCAAAGGACCTCGTCGCAGCCATGTTACCCTGTCTCACGGGAGCCAGCCTCACCGGCTTCACGAACAACACCGCGGGCGCCTCAGGAGATCTCATTCGTCTCATGGGACACATCCGTAACTATCTCATGGCGCGCGTCATCCTCAACGCCGTTTCCACCATTACTACTCCCACGTTCTCGCACTACCGTCGCCATTACATTGGCACCAACAAAAAGCTGCGCCCTTTCGATATAGGAATCCTCGCAGATCACGTTCCGGTCAGACTGTTCGCCACCAAGGAAGATGTGATCATGACCTTGTCCTTGTTGCGTGATCAATTCGATAAGCACTTGGTGGATGCGGTCATGACAGCACTCGCCGACCTAATGTGTGGACCCGAGGCCGGAGAGCCGCTGTATTACAACGTCCCGGTGCCGCGAGCTCAGGTCGTCCGACCCGCAGTGGGCGGTGCCGCGGGAGACCCCGTGGACACTGGACACGACGACCCCTACCAAGGAAGGCATGCCTACGGCGGGGGGCATCATCATCATCAACAACAGTACTACCGAGGAGGGCCGGGTCAGGCAGCCCCCGGCGGCGGCAATACAACAGTCCAACAGTACGACCTCAACTACCAATGCTACCGCGCGGGTCAAGGTAGGAATGTCGCAATCGGCGAACTCACCAAGGCGATCGTTAACAAACTACAGAGCCGCGCCACCGAAGAGCAAGTTTATGCCATTCTTATGGGTCTCCGTAACATGCAAGTGACGATAGACCGCGAGACTGATTTGAACCCTCCTGCCCCAGGCGACCCCGCTGATATGGATGCGATCACCGCAAGTGACCCGGATGACGTTGCTGCATACAACGCCGCTGCGGAATACGACGACTACACGGATGACGTCAGCGTCGTCTCATCCGTGTCCAATATATCCAATACAAGCGCGCAAATCATGGCGACTGCCCCTGTCACGAGACACCGCGCGAATGGACTGCTAGGCCCCCAACCCTTGAACAAGTACGACCCGCTGGGTATCGCGGCCTCCGGAGGCGTCTACGTCCCGCGTACCACGGGAGAGAAGGCAGTCGAACTTGTCAAGATACACGTGGATAAGAGAATGGGCGATATTGTGTACATTGTCGTGAATCGCCAGGCATTGAAACGATACAGAGACCGGAATCCAACATCCGGGGAGCTGTCAAACTCTCGCATTGCTCTAGTGTCAGTCTTGTCGCATGCCGCCCTAGAAAAGTACCCAGAGGAAGTCACACGAGCACTCCAACGTGTGCCTAACCAACGCATGAGAATGCTAGTGGAGCATCTACGGCGTGTCGATAACTCTCGGACACACTCGTACCCGTCCGCCTACTACGGAGACACCGGCGCCCTGGTGGCTCGCGCACGCTCCGAATGGAAAGCGCGCAACAGCGCCGCATTGGCTGCGCACAACATACACATAGTACCCATACCTCCGCCACAGCACGAGTTCATGTCCATGCTGGAGTGCAAGCGTACCGACGAGGTTTTACAGCTGAAAAACGAATATCTGCCCAATTACGAAGCCATCCGAACCCTCTTTCATACCGGATATACAGTAAGTGCCTTCTCCGGAGAGGATGCGTCGCCTGAAAAACGTGCCGAGCTTGGGCAACGAGATGTCAAGTATGACACCGATTTCGAGGCCTACTCACGCAACTGCGAACGCTTCGGTCTCGACAAATGGGACCCGGCCAATCTAGTGGCACTTCCCGTACTCTCGGGAAAGCATCTCGACATGTTGAATGCCGAGCAGAACATGGTTCCCACCGTGCGTCAACAAACGTACCCCATGGACGCAATCAGCCAACGCGTGTACAGAGAACTTGACGACTGGTTACATAGAGCAAAGGCGCAACCAAAGAAAGGGCCGCGAGGAGGTGTTAGTAAGAGACCGACGCCGTTGTCACTGTCGTCGCCCGCCAAGCGACACGCAGTGCCGAAGGAACACACTCGCTGATGAATGTAAAAAAAAAATAAAAAGACGACAAATCCACCTGTTCGATATACACACGCATTCTCGGGTTTCTGTTTCGCTTTAGTGTACATACACCCACGCACGCGCACGCGCAACAAACGCCGGCGCAGCTCACTTGGGTGGCAATTTACGATATATCTCACTTGCACGCTCTTTAATTCTCTCTTCTATTAGCGTCTCAAAGAAACGCACATCCTCCTCGTGCCAGGCTTCCATTAGCTCATCGAGCATACCATAGAACCCGGCACCGGGCCCGAAGTATATCCTATTTCTCCCGGGTGGTGGCGGTGATGGTGGTGGTGATTTGGCGGGCGCATCGCTTTCCTCGGACGGAGGTAGGGGGTCGTCGTCGCTTGACATCAAACCGGCGAAATCCGGCGTTTCCGCAAATAGTTCCTCGCCTTTCTCGATATCCCGTGTGGATCGCACGACGACCACCCGCTCGCCAGATGATGATTTGGGATCCAATGCGTATTCGAATGTCACATTCGGGAAAACTCCCGCATCGCTTTCCTCGGGCGATATTACACGGACGAAACTGCCGCCTCCTGCTCCAATACTTGGAAGTCGGATTCCTCGGGCGTATTGTCGTTCCTCGCCAAACTTCTGGGCTAGTAACGCCGAGTTGAGGCGCGCACTTTCTTCGATGTCGCCCGCAACGCCGCCAATCTCGATCTTGTCATACCAGGTGAATATTGCGCCTCCTTGTATCCATGCGTCAGCGAAAGCGCCCATGCGCCCCGTTTCTTTTCCATCGGGGCCAATAACAGGCCCAACGTTGATTCCAGAACCGATTGCAAACAACCTGTTTCGCCATTCTCTGACATCCGCGAGTTCCGTTACAACCCCGCGCGCAGGTGTTCCCTTCATTTTGGCTTCTGGGTGGTCGATTGCGTAACCGGCGCCGTAATCGATAAACACTTCTCTGCCTTCCTTGATGTCCTGGGTCGCCTCCAGGAATACGGCCTGGCCGACATCCATGACCAATTTAGCATTCACCTGTCTATGGTCTGCATTGGCAAAGCTCGCCCCGCCCACGCCATTCACGGGCACGCGGTAGCCCGCAATGACCTGGTTTTTGGCCTTCCATGTAGCATAATGCGATATTGCAGCGGTATCAATGTCTTTGATTGCCTTTGCCGTCGCATTGGATATAGGATGACCGTCGTAGAATGTAATTATTTGGCCTTTAGTGACATCGACATCAACGTAGAGTCCATTACCGGCGCCTGGGAGTCCACTCGGCTTGACCGTGAGACCGTACCCAACCACCATAATGGAGTTTTTCCAGTTGGAGGTAACAAATTGGCCGGTCACCTTCCATTGGAGAGGGGACCGGCGGATGACCTCTCCCTCCTCGGTGTGAGTGGGAAGTGGAACGGGGTACGGTTCAACCATGTGATGTGAACCCGGGGGGGGGG
>Ga0247830_10000041_pt1 | contig 33630 bp, 24 predicted proteins | sample 12C_Control_Day5_FD_207766 | JGI IMG/M metagenome (GOLD analysis project Ga0247830, IMG submission 207766) | Soil microbial communities from agricultural site in Penn Yan, New York, United States - 12C_Control_Day5 | ecosystem: Environmental > Terrestrial > Soil > Agricultural land | place...
TGGACGCGGTCGCGAAGAGACCGGGCTTGAGCCGTCCGTCCGTGTTCGGCGCGATGGCTTCGACCGTCAGCGCGCGCTGATCGGCGCGCAGCGACGGCGAGACGAAGCGGATCTTTGCCTCGAACAACTCGTTCGCATACGCGTCCACCGACAGCCGAACCGACTGCCCGACGTGGATGAGCGATACCGCCTGCTCCGGCACCGTGAGCTCGACGCGCATCGGATCGATGCGGACGACTGTCGCCACGCGCGTACCGCGCGTCACGTAATCACCGACGCTGACGAGCCGTTCGGCGACAATGCCGGAGAACGGCGCTCGTACGGCCGTATCCGACATCGCCTTGCGCGCGAGTGCGACCCTGGCACGCGCCGCCTGGAGCGAACGGTAGGACTGCTCGGCCGAGTTCTGCGCGACGAGATACTGCTGACGGGCCGCTTCCACCTGCGTCCGCCGCTGGTCGAACTCACTCTGCGACACGACCTTCTGATCGAGCAGCGAGCGAATGCGTCCGAACTCCGCTTCGGCGAATTCGAGCGACGCTCGCGCGTTCATGACGTCGGGTACTGCCTTGGGATCGAAGGTGTCGCCCGGTTTCAATCCGAGCCGAGCCTCGATCTGCTCCGCGTTCGCCTCCGCTTCCTGCAGCTGCGCGGATGTTTCCGCAGGTGACACACGGACGAGGACGTCACCCTGAGAGACGCGTGTGCCGCGCTCCACAGGCGTTCCAACGATCCGTCCGCCGATTTCGGCGCTCACTTCTGCCTGTTCGTCCGCCGTGAGCGATCCAGTGACCCTGATGAAACGGTCGATCGGGCGACTCTCGACGGCGACCGTCGTAACCGTCGGCACCGCCGCCGACGCAACTGGTGGCTCTTCGGCCGAGGTCTTCGAGCTGCAGCCTGTAACGGATGCCCCCGCCAGTGACACCGCGGCAGCGAGAACGATGAACGAATGACGACGAACGTAGCTGAACATGACAATCGACCTCAGAGGCAATTCTCAGGACGGTATGAATGCGTGAACCCGGTTCGAAATCCTGTGAGCACGGCGTCGATAGTGACGCGCGCGAGCGTGTCGGCGTCCTCGCCTGGCGCCATCCGATCGCACAGGCGGACCATGCAGACGCCGAGCACGGAGACCATGAGAACGCGGAAGATCGCTTCTGGTGAGCTGCCCACCGGAAAATCGCCGCGGCCGATCGCCTGCTGGATGCGGTTTGTGAGCTGACCGCGCATCTCGCGAACGAACCCGAAGCGCTGCCAGTCGTGGCTGATCTTCGGCACGGAACGGTCCATGAACATCAGCGCGTGGTACTCGGGGTGCGACTTGCTGAAGTTGTAAATCTCGAGGAACGCGTCGCGGATGCAGTCAATTGGGGGAGCATCAGGCTCGGCATTGCACGCGCAGGCGTGCGCCGACGCGAAGAGAAGCCGGAAGCCTTCCTCGGCAAGACCAAGAAAGATGTCGTCCTTGCTCGGAAAGTAGCTGTAGATCGCCGCCGGGCTGTATTCGATTCGCTCGGCGATTTTGCGGATGGAGACGTTCTGATATCCCTCCGCGACGAATAGCTCGCGGGCGGCGTCCAAGATAGCGCGGGCCGTTGCCTCTCGCTCCCGCTCCTGCCGTTCCTTGACTCCCACTTGATAACCTCAGTGAAATGCCTGCGTTGAACAGTGTTCACTATCTTAACACTGTTTGACGAGCAGAGAAGCCGGTGAGTTCCACGCCGTTTCGCGGCCCCGCTTGCGCGGCCCGGCAGCTTCAGGCACCCTGCGCGGATGAGACTTTCATCCGACCAGATTCGCGAAAAGCTCGATCGCTTGAATGGCTGGGGTAAAGATGGCGAGTCAATCCGGAAGCAGTACGTCTTCGACGGATTTGCCTCGGCGGTCGCGTTCGTCGTCCGCCTCGGGTTCGATGCTGAGGCGGCGGACCATCATCCCGACGTGCTGATCTCGAACTATAAGAAGGTGACGCTGACGTTCACGACTCACAGCGACGGAGGGTTGACGGAGAAGGATTTCGCTGGAGCGGAAGCCGCGGACCGCGTTTTTGCAAAACAGGCCGGCTGAAACCGGCCCGTGTCAGTCCCCGTAACGGGCCGGCTTCAGGCGCCTACGTCACGAGATCGGGAAAATCTTGTCGAGGCCATCGGCGGGGCGCGGGATCACATGGACGCCGACCAGTTCGCCAACTCGCCGCGCAGCAGCCGCCCCCGCATCGGTCGCCGCCTTCACGGACGCCACGTCACCTCGAACGATCGCGGTGACGAGACCCGCATCGACCTTCTGGTAGCCGACGAAGACGACGTTGGCCGCCTTGACCATCGCGTCGGCCGCTTCGATCATGCCTACGAGGCCGCGCGTCTCGACCAGGCCGAGCGCCTCTCCCGGAAGGTCCTTTGCCATGACGAGCAAGTCTACTATGTGATCCGTCCGCGCGCCGAGATCTCGACACGCTCGATCACCTCATCGCCGTCCATCAGCCACGCTGAATCAACGAGATTTGACACGACGCACGAATGGTTCGGGACGATCCGTACCAGATCGCCCGGCTCGAGCGGGTTGGATCCCGCGAGCGCGCGAACAGTGGCGTGCTCCTCCGATAACCGCTCGATCAGCAGCGATTGGTCCGCCGTCTGCGCGCCGGAAATCGCCTGCAGGGCCGCTCCGTATCCCGGCGATGGCGTGCAGCCTCGTGCGAGATCATTCGTCAACGTCTTGCTGCCGCTGTCGAGAACGATGCGATCGTCTGCCGGTTTCGACACCACGCGCGCCAGCACGGTGAGTGCGCAATCGTCCCAGGTGGCGGCGCCGAGCGCGACCTGCGTGCGATCGAAGTAGATGTAATTGCCCGGACGGATCTCCGTGATGCCGGCCTGCTCGATGCTGAAGCGGATCGGCGGCGTTGCGCCCACGCTGATTTCGTCCACGCCGACGCCGCGCGCGCGCAGTTTGTCCGCGAGACTCGCGAGGGTCCGCGCTTCTTCTCCGGCAATCGAGCGCAGCTGCTCTTCGGTCGTTGCGCCGTAGGCGTGGCCTGCGTGACTGAGCAAGCCGCGAAAGCGGAGGCCGGGAAGCGCCGCGACCTCGGCGACGAACTCCGCGGCGTCGTTGCGCGCCGGATCGATCCCGCAGCGATGAAAGCCGACGTCCACTTTCACGAGAACGTCCACCTCACGTCCTTCACGGCGCATGACCTCCGACCACCCGCGCGCGACGTCCATGTGATCGACGATGAACGAGAGGCGGGTGCGTTCGAGGAGATCGATGACCCGCTCGGCGTTCACCGGGTTGAGAGGGTAGGGAAGCCTGACGTCCGCGATGCCCGCGTCGGCGAACACCTCCGCCTCGCCGAGTTTCGCACAGCAGATGCCGACCGCTCCTCCGGCGATCTGCCGCTTCGCGAGCTCGATGCTCTTGTGAGTTTTTGCGTGCGGGCGCAGGCGCAGGCCGCGGCGCGCAGCGGACGACTGCATGGCATCGAGATTCCGTTCCATGCGCCCGCGGTCGATGAGCACGCACGGCGTCCTGAGTTGTGTGAGGATCACGCTGACATTGTAGAGGCGCAGGGGGCCCGGCCCCTTGAGGTCCCTCACCAGGGGACAGGCCTCGCGCTAAAACCACAATCGATTGGGCCGACGAAAATCGCCCCCCAATTAGTGGACCGCATGGATCCAAAAATCGCGTGATCCGGGGCCAGGCCCCTTAAGGGGCCTGGCCCCCTTGCTCACGCGAACATACCGAGCGATTGCGTGCCCTTGAAACCCGGGAACACGCGCGACGTGTCCTGGAGGGTCAGGTGACCGCGGACGACTTCGTTGAATACGGCGCGGAAGTCGGTGGTGACCGCGAGGTCGCGGCCGTCGTGACGCTGCTCGGGCGCGAGACCCGGCCACTTCCCGTACACCTTGCCGCCACGGACGGCGCCCCCCACGATCATCATGGCGTTCCCGTGTCCGTGATCGGTGCCCCGCGATCCGTTCTCCGCCACCGCACGACCGAACTCCGACATCGTCACCACGGCGACGTCCTGCATGCAATCGCCGAGATCGCGGACGAGCGCCGCGATTCCCTGAGAGAGATCGTCGAGTCGATTCGCGAGGACGCCGACAGCCGCGCCTTCGTTCGCGTGATGGTCCCAGTTGCCGGACTCCGCGAAGGCGATCTCGAGCCCCACGTCAGCCTTGATCAACTGCGCGATCTGTTTGAGCGCCTCACCGAAGGGAGAGCGCGGGTACTCCGCGCCATTGGCAGGAGCGTATTGGGCAGGATCCGCCTTCTTCAGCATCCTTACGGCGTCGAAGGCCTCGCGTCCGGTCGAATGAAGAACGCTGTTCGCCGCCGCCGCGTATTCGGACTCGAAGGACGCCTGCACCATGTCGGTGGCCTGTCCCGCGCGGATGCCGAACTGTGCGATTTGCCCGATCGCGAGCGCGGGTGCGGATCCCTGCAGCGCGCGCGGCAACTGCTGCGCGAGCGCGACCGCGCGGAACGGCGTCGCCTGCTGATGTTCCTTCGCGTGAAGATAGCGATTCATCCAGCCATCCGGCGTGCTCTTCACGCCGGGTGTCGCCGACTCCATGTAGTCCTGCGCATCGAAGTGCGACCTCGTGTCGTCGGGCGAACCGCTTGCGTGCACGATCGCAAGGTTGCCGGAGTCCCACAGCGGCTTCAACGCCTTCATGCGCGGATGCAGCCCGAAGAAGCCGTCCAGATCGAGCGCGGCGTCGCTGCTGGATCCGGGTTTCGCGATTGCCAGCGTGGGCCGCGCCCTGTAGTACTCAGGTTCGCCGAATGGAACGATCATGTTGAGACCGTCGACGGCGCCGCGCTGAAAGATCGCGATGAGGACCTTCTGTCGAGCCGCGCCGATGCCTTCCACGGTCCGCGCGAGAAACGTCGGCGCGAAGCCGAGACTCACCAGAGCGAGGCCGCCGTCCTTGAGGAAGATGCGTCGCGAGATCATGGTCTTACCTCTTCTGGAAGTCCGGCGAGCCGAGTAGCAGCGCGATCCGCTGAGCCTCGTTCGTTGCCTTCGCGACCGTCTGCACGGTGTTGTCCGCCAGCTCACCCGCGAGAACGGCCTGGGCGATCTGGTCCGCAGTCGCCGGCGCCGCCGCGCGGGGCGAACCGGGACGTCCACCGCGACCGAGACGATTGCTCGAGAGCGCAACGGCAAAGTTCATGCGATTGAGCAGCGCGCCCGTGTTGACCCAGGCGTCGGCCTTGTCGGAGTACCCCGTGGGCGGCTGGCACATGTAGAGCGGCATGCCCAGTTGGCGCAGGGTCTGAACGAGCGGCAGTCCGTCGGGGAGATCGACCTCCGCGGCCCGCACCGCGCTGACCACGAATTCGAATGGGGTTTTCACTTTCGCGCGCCGCGCCGAAGCGGAAAAGAACTCGGGTGAGGTGACAATCGTCCGCACCACTTCGCGGATGTCGCCGCCGGTGTCGCGGAAGCGTGCCGCAGCACGGTCCACAAGAGAGGCCGGCGGCTCGTCGGCGACGAAACGGCGCGCCAGCTTCATGGCAATGAACCGCGAGGTGGACGGGTGCTTTGCGAGTATGTCGAGCACCTGTTCGCCATCTCGCTTGCCTCCGCTCGAGCGGATCTTCACGCCCAGCACGACTTTCTCGCCGTCATCGTGCATGCGTGGTTCGAAGCGGAACCCTCCGCCCTGACGAGGCATGTCGATCGTCCATCCGGTGAACGCCCGCGCGACCTCCTGAACGTCCTTCTGCGTGTAACCCCCATCGACACCGAGCGTATGCAGTTCCATCAGCTCGCGTGCGTAGTTCTCATTGATGCCGCGGCGGCGGTTCTGCGGCTGGGGCTGAGTGGGCGGCCGGCGGAACGCCGCACGCCCGCGCCTCTGCATGGTGTCGGCGCTCTCAGGCGCGGCACTCTGCCAGTTGTCCAGATAGAACAGCATCGCGGGGCTCTCGGCAACGGCACCGAGCAGGTCTCTGAACTTGCCAAACACGCGCGGGCGGATCGTGTCGCGCTCGTACTCCGTCAGGTAGGTACGCGTCTGTCCCTTGCCTGCGAAGACGTTGAAGTGATTGAACCAGAAGTCCACCATCACCTCTTCGAGCTGACGCTCGCTGTAAGCCGCGCGGAGGACCTTCTGCTGCATCAGCTCGGTGACGACCAGCCGTTCGCCCTGCTGGCCGTTCTGCGGCCGACGCTCGGGCTGCATCTGCATGTCGGGCGTGGCGGCTGCTGCGGCCTTGGCGCGCTGTGCCTGGCGCCGCTGCATCTGCGCGGGCATGTAGTACTCGCGGGCGAGGTCGCGCGTGCTCATCGACAGCGTTTTGAATTCGGCAAGTCGCGACTCCATGTCTGTATCGGAGACGCGGGAGGGATCCAACTGCTGGTCGATGTACGTCGCCAGACCGATCTCGCGAACGCGAGCGACGTCGCCCGGCGAGGGACCAAAACCGATCCTGTTCAGGACGTGAACGATCGTCTTGTCGTCTGGCGACGGCGGCACGGCTGATGACCTGCGTTGCGCCGTGCCCGACGCTGCCGTCGCGCCTACGAGAATTGTTACGACGACGAATCGCCGCCAGACGGCAGCTCTACTTTGAACACCCATGTGCGACCTCTGTTCACCCGGGTTAGACCTGCGTCGACGCATCACGGTTGAAGGGTCCGGCGTTCGGCGGTTCGGCACCCCGGCATTAATATGGAACCGACATGCAACTCGTGCCTGCCGAGGGGGCTATTCTCGATCAGATTCTCGACGAAACGCACGAAATCTGGTCCGACCGTCTGAGTCGTTCAGCATACGCGCGCTACAACGCCACCCAGCTGCGGACACCCTGGGGCGCCCGCCACCTGCGCAGATTGGCACTTGTGGATGCCGAGGGCCGCATTCTCTCGAGCGCGAAGCGCTACGACCTTTGCGCCACGCTCGACGGACAGGAGGTCCGCGTCGTCGGCTTCGGTGCCGTGTTCACCCCTGTCGCCATGCGAGGCCGCGGCTACGCGCGCGAGATCCTCGAGCGCATGGTGACGGATGCGGCGCGACAGGGCGCGCAGCTCGCGATCCTTTTCTCCGAAATCGATCCGGCTTTCTACGAGGCGATGGGGTTCGTCGCCGTTCCGCGATACGAGATCCTCATGCGGACGACGGGTCCGGCCGGTGCGCCGATGGTGCTCGTGCGTACGGGCGAGGAGCGCGACATCCCCGCGGTAACGGCACTGGCTCGCGCAATGGCAGAGCACCATCGGTTCGCGCTCGTTCCAACACAGGAGTCGATTCGCTTCAGCCTGTCGAAGAAACGTCTGCTCGCCGGGTTCCTTCCTGACGGCGCGCTCGGCGTCGAGTTCTACATCGTCGAGGAGGGTGCTGGCGCCGTCGCGTTCGCGATCCTCACGGTGACACGCGCCGACGTGGTGCTGGAGATGTGCGGGGACCGCGATCCGTCAGGCGCGCGAGTGGGCGCGCTGCTGCAGGTGCTCCGTGCGCGCACGCCGGGTGAAGCCGTTCTGCCAATCGCATGCTTTCTTCCGCCAGGCTGGCTGCCGCCGCAGCTTCAAATCGAGCGGAGGACGCTCGTGCGCGAAGTCCTGATGGTCCGCCCGCTGGTGCGCGGCATCCTCGACAAGCCTCTAACGGAGTCGGACATTCTGTACTGGCATGGCGATTTGATGTAACGCGGATCAACTTCCAACTTCCAGCTCCCAACCCTCCAACTCCCATAACTCCAGCGCTTCAAAAACCTATTGCAAGTCGCGGAATTCCAAATCAATTTTTTCCGCAAGCCGCAAGCCGCAAGCCGCAAGCCGCAAGCCGCAAGCCGCAAGCCGCAAGCCGCAAGCCGCAAGCCGCAAGCCGCAAGCCGGAAAGTCAGCGCGCCTTTAGTGCTTTGACGATCTCGCGTGCGGCGTTCTGGCCCGACGCTCCGGTGATGCCGCCGCCCGGATGCGTGCCGGATCCGCAAAGAAACAGGTTTGCGATCGGCGACGAGTATCGCGACCATCCCAGGATCGGCCGCATGGTGAAGAGCTGATCGAGCGCTGGCTCCCCGTGATAGATATGGCCGCCGCTGAGACCGTAGTCGCGTTCCAGATCCGACGGCGTGATGACCTGCGCCGCCTCCACACTGGTTCGGAGCCCTGGCGCATACTCCTCCAGCGTTTCGAACACGGTTGAGAGCAACTCGTCGCGGCTGGCTTCCCAGGCGCCCTTGCGGAGCTCGTAAGGAACGAACTGCACGTGCGCGGAGAGCACGTGCCTGCCTGCAGGTGCGAGCGAGCTGTCCGCAATGCTCGGAACGGTGAGGTCGATGTACGGCCGCCGCGGGATCTCGCCGTACTTCGATGCGTCGAATGCGCGTTCGATGTAATCGATCTCAGGACCGATCTGAACGCGGCCGTGCAGGTCCGCGGGATTCGGGATTCCTGTGAACGCCGGAAGCCCGCCCAGCGCGAGGTGAACCTTTGCCACCGTTCCACGAGCGCGGAAATTGCGGATCTTGGCGATGAAGCCAGGGTCGAGCTCGATGGGATCGATGAGATCGAGGAAGGTGCGCCGCGGATCAGCGCCGGAGACGAGGGCCCGCGCCTGGATTTCCTCGCCGTTTTCGAGAACGACGCCGCTGGCTTTTCCCTCGCGCACGAGGACCCTCGCCACTCGCGCGCCCGTACGGATCTCCGCGCCCGCGTCCCGCGCGGCGTCCGCCAGTGCCGCCGCCAGTGCTGCCGGGCCGCCGGCGGCCGTCACGCTGCGTCCGCCCGGTGTCGGATCCACTGCGGCGTTCAAGAGGAGCACCGCCCCGCTGCCCGCCGACCAGGGCCCCATTGCGGTGCCGAACACGCCGCGCGCCGCGACCGCCGCCTGCAGCGGCTCGCTTTCGAACCACTCAGCCACGAGGTCCGCGACGGCCATCGGGCCCCAGCGCAGCAGACGGAATCTGTCCTTTTTGCCGAGTGAGCGGAAGCGGCGACCTACCTTGAGGAGATCCCACATTTCTCCGGCCGCTGGAGAGTCGATGTCGGGCGGCGTCATCTCCAGCAGATGCGAGAGCAAACCGCCGAGACGCTCAAGCGTCGCGCAGAACTCCGGATACGCCGCCGCATCCTTCTCCGAAAATGGGCGGATCGCCTCAGCGGTGCGGCTGATATCGGTTGAGAAGGCGAGTGCGTGGCCACCCGGCGCGAGTGCGACGAGCCGTGGATCCGGCTGCATGAACCGGACCCTGCTCGAGAGTCCCATGTCGTGCACCACCGACGCACGCAGCGGCCCGAGCGCGTTGGCAAGTGGTGCCTTGAAGCCTGGAGCGAACTCCTCGCTGGCGACACAGCCGCCGGCGACAGCGCGCGCTTCGAGGACGAGCGGCTTGAAACCGGCTTTCGCCAGGTAGAAAGCCGCGATCAGCCCGTTGTGGCCGCTTCCGATGACGAGAACGTCCTTCATCGGCCAGCTCCTGCGCGCCTGTCCTTGATGATCCGCAGTGCCGCATTCCTCCCGGGAGCTCCCATGATTCCGCCGCCTGGGTGCGTCGCCGAGCCGCACATGTAGAGTCCTTTGACTGGCGTCCGGTATTGCGACCAACCGGGGGCGGGTCTCAGGAAGAAGAGCTGTTCCAGCGTCAGTTCACCCTGGAAGATGTTGCCTTCGGTGAGGCCGAACGTGCGCTCGATGTCCAGTGGAGTGAGCACTTGCCTGTGCAGGATGATGTCCTTGATGTTCGGCGCATGCTCGGCGATCGTGTTGATCACGGTATCGCCGAACGCGTCGCGATGGTCGTCCCACGTGCCTCCCTCCTTCAGCTTGTAAGGTGCGTATTGCACGAAGCAGGACATGACGTGCTTGCCCGGCGGCGCCACCGACGGATCCGTGAGGCTCGGTATCACCATGTCGATGTACGGACGCCGAGAGTAGCGCCCGTACTTCGCGTCGTCGTACGCGCGTTCCATGTACTCGACGCTTGGTGAGATGGAGATGGCGCCGCGGAGATGCGGCCCGTCGCCCGGGATCGCCTTGAAGTCGGGCAGCGCGTCGAGCGCGAGGTTCACCTTGCCTGACGACCCGCGGTATTTGTAGCGGCGCACGTCCTCCACGAACTCGTCGGGGAGATGCTCGCTGCCGACCATCTGCAGGAAGGTGAGGTTCGGATCGACCGACGAGGCGACCACGTCCGCCGTGATGTAGTCGCCATTCGACAGAACGACGCCAGCGGCCGCGCCGTCCTTGACGATGATCTTCGAGACCGCGGTCTCGGTGCGGACCTCGGCGCCTGCTTCGCGGGCGGCGTCACCGATCGCGTTCGAGATGGCTCCGGTACCTCCGCGCGCGAATCCCCACGACCGGAAGGCGCCGTCGATCTCGCCCATGTAGTGATGCAGCAGAACGTACGCCGTGCCGGGGGAGCGTACGCCGAGAAACGTGCCGATGATGCCCGACGCCGACATCGTCGCTTTGAGCACGTCGGTTTCGAACCACTGGTCGAGAAAATCGACGGCGCTCATCGTCATGAGCTGGACCTGGTTGTACTTGTCCTGCTCGCTCAGCGATCGGAAGCGCCTGCCGAGGAAGAGCAGGTCCATGAGCCCGCGTGGATCCAGCGAGGTCGGGTCCGGCGGCGTCATGTTGAGGATCGGTTTGACGAACCGACCCATCTCCACCATCGCCTTGCCGTATTCGTCGTACGCCTCTGCGTCGAGCTTCGAGTGGCGTGCGATCTCGCGGCGCGTCTTCGCGTGATCGTTGACCCGCCAGAGGTAATCACCTCCGGGCATCGGTGTGAAAGTGCCGTCGAGCGGAAGGATCTCGAGCCCGTGGCGCGGCAGATCCAGCTCGCGGATGATCTCGGGCCGCAGCAGCGACACCACATAGGACGCGACCGAGAACTTGAAACCCGGAAAGACCTCCTCGGTCACCGCCGCGCCGCCAAGCACGTGCCGGCGCTCGAGGACGAGCACCTTGCGTCCGGCTCTGGCGAGGTACGCCGCGCTCACGAGGCCGTTGTGGCCGCCGCCGATGACGATGACGTCGTACTTGATCATTGCAATGCTGAAGGCTGAATCGTCCGCCGAAGCGCTTCGCGCGAAGGCGGAACGTAAGGTTGCAAGCTCGAGGGGTACAAGGCGCGATGCGCCGACCCGTCAGCGTTGGTGGGTCTTTCAGAGACCTGCGGTGCGCGAGCAGAGCAGAGCGAGCATCTCGGCGCTCGGAATCTTACCCTATAATCGCGGATGAGATGCCGATCGGGACTGCTGTTCACGAACGTACGTTTGCGCTCTGCGAAAGCCTCAACTACCGCGAGTGGTCCGGCTACTATGCGGTCAGCGCATACGAAGGGCACCACGAGCACGAATACAACGCCATCCGAAACGCGTCGGCGCTCATCGATGTATCGCCGCTCTTCAAGTACATCATCTCCGGCCGCGATGCCTCCCGGTTCGTCGATCGCCTCATCACACGCGACGTCTCGAAGATGGCCGTCGGCCAGGTCTACTACACGCCGTGGTGCGACGAGCACGGCAAGGTCATCGACGATGGGACGGTAACCCGAATCGAGGATCAGAAGTTCAGGTGGACGGCGGCGGACCCGAGCTTCCGCTGGTTCTCGCAGAACGCCCGCGGCATGGACGTCCACATCGAAGATGTCTCCGAAGAGATCGCCGCCCTGGCCCTTCAGGGACCCACGAGCGCCAGGTTGCTGCGCGCCGCCGCCAAAGCGGGCATCGACGGTCTCAAGTACTTCCGCATGACCTCGGGAACGATCGACGGCGTGCGCGTCGACATCTCGAGGACAGGCTACACCGGCGACCTTGGCTACGAGATCTGGATCCCTGCCGCCGACGCCGTCCGTGTGTGGGATGTCCTCATGACTGAAGGCAAGCCGTTCGACATCAAGCCTGCGGGAATGCTCGCTCTTGATGTCGCGCGGGTCGAAGCGGGCCTGCTGCTGATCGACGTGGACTTCTTCAGCAGCAAGAAGGCGATGATCGAGACCCAGAGGTACTCGCCGTACGAAATGGGCCTCGGCCGCCTCGTCACGCTGACCAAGGGCCGATTCATCGGACAGGACGCGTTGCGCAAGGAGCACGCTCGAGGCTTCGCGCGTCAGATCGTCGGCCTCGAAGTCGACTGGCCCGAGGTCGAAGCCATTTACGAACGCTTGCAGCTTGCGCCGTCGATCGGAGCCACCGCGTCACGTGTCGCGGTGCCCGTGTATCGCGGCGGACGCCAGGTTGGGCGCGCCACGACGACGACCTGGTCGCCGACGCTGAAGAAAATGATCGCGCTCGCGACGGTGGACCGGCCGCACTACGCCGAAGGCACGCAGCTGCAGATCGAAATCACGGTGGAAGCGGTCCGCCACAAGGTGAAGGCCACCGTGGTGAAGACGCCGTTCTTCGATCCGAAGCGAAAAACGGCGACACCTATCGGCTGATCGGCTGATCGCTGATCGGCCGATGGCATCGCTGATCGGCTGATGGCATCGCTGATCGGCCGATGGCATCGACCAATCGGCCGAGGCGATCGACCAATCGGCCGATGGCGATCGGCCCGATCGACCGATGCGATCGACCGATCAGTCGATCGGCCGATCAGCCGATTTCCCATGTAGCCCCACGATCATTCGATCGAACGCGTAGAGCAGATCCTCGCGGTTCGAATACGGCCCCGGCGTATAGGCGCGCGATGAGATACCGGCCTGCGAGAGCTCGCAGACGTGCCAGTCCTGCCGGTTCGTCAGATCCCAGAAATCCACCGCATCGTCGGCATTGAAACCCGATCTCGCAACTTCCGACGGGTGGAAGTGCCACTCGCAGATGTTGATCGTGCGGTCCGCGGACTGCGGCCAGAGCGAGTGCACCATCATGTAGTCCGGGTGCAGGCTGAGGAGCATGTTGGGGAAGATCGCGTAGTAGTAGACGCGGCGCGCGTCCTCGGGTGAAAGTCCGGGGAGAGGATCCCGCGAACACTTGCCGCTCATCGTGAGCGTGTCGACACCCGGGCGCAAATCCATTCGACCGCCCATGTAGGTGGGCTGGAGGGGATCGTTCTCGCCGCTCAAATAATGCGAGAGCTTGTTGAGTGCCGGATGCAGGTTCGGACAGTGCAGGCACTCGTTGTAGTTCTGGATGATCAGCTTCCAGTTCGCTTTGACGTCGTAGACGATGCGGCGGCCCAGACGCAGCTCCTGCATGCGCCACCCAGTGAAGCGTGAGGGCAGATCCACGAGCTGCTCGCGAAGTGGGCGCGGCGTGTCGCGTGACATGTTGATAAAGATGTGGCCGTCCCAGACGTCGGCGTGCACACGGTGCAGGGGATACGCGCTCTTGTCGAAATGCGGCACCTCGTCCATGTGCGGCGCGCCGATCAGCGACCCGTCGAGATCGTACGTCCAGGCGTGATACGGACACTGGATGCTGCGCCCGAGCGAGCCGTCGGTTTCGGCGCAGAGTCGCGTACCCCGGTGGCGGCACACGTTGTAGAACGCGTTCACGCGGCCAGCGGTGTTGCTGGTGATGACGACGCTTTCGCCGAGTACGTCACGCACGATGTACTGTCCGGGCTTTTCCACCTGCTCGACGCGCCCGGCGCAGATCCACATGCTGCGAAAGAGCCTGTCCATCTCGCGGTGGAAGTACTCGCCGTCCGTGTAGAAGCGGGCCGGCAGGGTCATCGCTGCGGCGGGCATGACGTCGCGGGGCTTCACGACAACATCGGTTTCCATTGAGAAGTCATGATACAACCCCCGGGTGACGACCCGTACGTCGGCAACGCCGACACCAGAACTGCGGCGAGAGCTCGGGCCGTGGGACCTCACCGCAGTCGGCGTGAATCAGGTCATTGGCGGCAGCGTCTTCGCCCTTGCGGCGGGGCTCGCGGCGGCGACCGGCACGTGGGGACCGTGGCTCATCGCGATCGTCGCGTTCGCGTCACTGCTCACGGCGCTTTCGTTTGCGGAGGCAGGAAGCCGGTTCGAAGGGACCGGAGGCCCGTACCTCTATGCGCGCGCCGCATTCGGTCGCTTTCCCGCCTTCGAAGTCGGCTGGATGATGTGGTTCACGCGGGCGGCGAGCTGGGCGTCGGTGATCAACGTTCTCGTCGACGCGCTCGGACGCTACTGGCCCGGCCTGCTCGGTGCCGTGTCGCGGCCGCTCCTGCTGACAGCCATCATTGCAGCCATTTGCTGGATCAACGTGCGCGGCATCAGGCAGAGCAGCCTGGTGGTGAACGTGCTCACGGTGGCGAAGCTGCTGCCGCTCCTCGTGTTCACGGTGGTGGGGATCTTCTATGTGAACTGGAGCAACTTCACGGACGCCTCGACGATGACGCGCGAGCAGCTCACGACAGGCGCGCTGCTGCTGATCTTCGCGTTTGGCGGATACGAGGTCGTACCCGTGCTCGGGGGCGAGACGCGCGACCCGCGCCGGGCGGTGCCGTTCGCTCTGGTCATGACCATCGTCATCGTCGCAGCGGTAACGTTGCTCACGCAGATCGTCGCGTTCGGCACGCTGGCCGGGATAGCGAGTTCGCGGACACCGCTCGCCGACGCAGCTGCGGTCTTTCTCGGCGCGGGGGGAGCGGTGATGATCACGGTCGGGGCGGTCTTGTCCACGTCGGGCAACAATATGGGGCAGGCCCTGTCAGGCTCGCGCAACCTCTTCGCGCTTGCCGAGCAGGGGGACTTGCCAACGTGGTTCGGCCACGTCCACCCGGTCCATCGCACGCCTGACCACGCGATTGTCGTCACTGCCGTCGTGTCGCTCGTGCTCGCCATCACTGGCAGCTTCGTCACGATGGCCGCCGCCAGCGCAATCAGCCGCCTGCTCGTCTACGTGATGACATGTGCCTCGACGATCAGATTGCGTGCCGCGCGCTTTCAGCAGGAGCTCCCCGCGGCAATGACCGGCGGCGTTTCGGTGAAGCAGGCGGCGTTCCGTCTGCCCGGCGGTCCCTTGATCCCCGGGCTGTCGATACTCTGCTCGATGCTGATTCTCGTCGGCGCCAGCAGGATCCAGCTCGTTTCAGGCACGTGGGCGCTCGCCGCGGGCGCGGTGTTGTACTTTGTTGCGGCGCGAAGACCGCAGGAGCACAGATGAAGCTACTACTCGCGATGGTTACTACGCTTGCGCTGGCGGTCCCCGCCGCGGCGCAGCAGACCATCTTCGTCGTCCGTCATGCGGAGCGCGCCGATGCCTCCGCAGGCGCGCCGCCGACGATGGCGTCGGATCCGGACCTGTCGGAAAAGGGAAAGGCCCGCGCGCAGGCGCTGGCGACGGTGTTGCAGGACGCGAAGATCACCGCGATCTATACGACACAGTACAAACGGACGGTGCAGACGGCTGACCCGCTGGCCAGGGCACTCGCTATCCAGCCAACCGCGCTCGACGCGCGCGAAACCGCGGGGCTGATCGAGAAACTCAAAGCAGGCGGGAATGCGCTGGTCGTGGGGCACTCGAATACCGTGGGACCGATCCTGCAGCAACTGGGTGTCGCTGACGCGATCACTCTCGGTGACGAGGACTACGACAACATCTTCGTTGTCGTACGTAGCGAGAAGCCGACGCTGATTCGCCTTCATTTCCACTGATCATGCGCATGATCCTGCTCGTTGCAGCACTGCTCTTCGCGACCTCTACCGCTCCCGCTCTCGACGCTCAACGCGGCACACAGGCCGTTTCGATCGCTCCGCAGGAGCTCGCGCGGATCTGGGACGCCGAGCGCGTCTCGCCTGCCGCACCACCGCTCATGACGCATGCCGATGTGGTCACGCGGTTGAAGGCGGTGATTGCCGCGAGCCCTGCGCTCTTCTCGATGTCGCAGAGCGGCGAGTCGGTCGAGGGGCGGTCGATCAACCACATTCAGGCCGGCACAGGCGCAACCCGCGTCCTGCTCTGGTCGCAGATGCACGGCGATGAGCCGACCGCAACGGCGGCACTGTTCGATGTGTTCGAGTTCCTGTCGAAGCACCGCGACGACGCGTCAGTGAAACGGATCCTCTCGCAACTCACGCTGCACATCGTGCCGATGCTCAATCCGGATGGCGCGGAGCGTTTTCAACGCCGCAACGCGCAGAGCATCGACGTCAATCGCGACGCGCTGCGGCTGCAGACGCCGGAAGGGCGCGCGCTGAAGGCGCTGCGGGACAAGGTCGAGCCGACGGTCGGCTTCAACCTGCACAACCAGAGCTGGGGCACTGCGATCGGGGATCCCCCGAAGCCGGCGTCGATCTCGCTTCTCTCGGTGGCATACGACGAGAAGCGGAGCGAGAACGCCGGCCGCGTGCTGACGAAAAAGCTCTGCGCGGTCATTCGAGATGCGCTCGAGCCGTTCGCCTCCGGGCAGATCGGGCGCTATGACGACTCGTTCGAGGTGCGCGCCTTCGGCGACAACATCACGCTGTGGGGCACACCGGTCGTGCTCATCGAAACGGGGCCCTGGCCCGCGCAGGAACCCGATGCCCATCTCGTGCGCCTCAACTTCATCGCCATCGTTTCGGCGCTGGACGCGCTCGCAACCGGCGGCGTGAACAAGGCGGATCCGCGCCGCTACGAATCGCTGCCGATGAACGATTCGGGCCTGCTCTACGTGCTCGTTCGCGACGCGACGGTGATCAACGGCACCGGCATCCCGCCCTATGTCGCAGATATCGGCATCTCGGGGAACCGCCGCGTTCGCACGTCCGATGGCAACCGCGAAATGCAGGTCGCGATGAACATCACCGACATGGGCGACCTGCGAACCTCAGGTGCGCTCCGCACGATCGACGCAAGCGGGATGACGGCGGTGCCGGATACCGGTTACGAGGTTGGCGCGGTCGTCGATCTGCCGGAATGGAAGAAGAAGGGCGACACGATCATTGCGACGGGGCAGCAGCCACGGATCGCGCTCCTGCGCCCCACCGGTGATGGCAGGTACAGAGTGGAGCTGGTGATCAGATAAGCGTCAACGGCAAACTGCAAAAACCACGAAACACAAGAACTACGAAGCGACACTGTCTTCGGGAGCACCCGCCTCTCTGGCTGTTTGTGAAGTTTGAAGTCCGTAGTTTGAAATCGACGTGTTTCACGGAAGCGTGAGTCGCTTCTGCCGCAGCGGGTAGACCAGTCGGCCATCGAAGATCGTATAGGCGACCTTCACGCTGGAGAACCTCGAGGGAGGCAGCGAGAAGATGTCCTCCGACAGAACGACGATGTCGGCGAGCATGCCGGGCTTGATGAAGCCCTTGCGCTGCTCGTCATAGGAGGCGTATGCGCCATTCACGGAGTACGCCTGCAGCGCCTGCTCGAGCGTCAGGCGCGGCAGCGCGGTCTCCAGCACTTCGATAGGGGAGAGTGGACCGTTCGGCCAGTCGCTGCCGAGCGCCAGCTTCTCGCCTACGGCCGTGAAGTTGCCGTGCTGGTGCTCGATCCGATGGCGACGCTCGCGGGCGGGATGCGCATTGGACCGCTCGGCGTGGGCGAACGCGTCCAGCGCGAGCTCCGCTTCCTCAGGCGTGTCGGCTTCGATCATCACCTGCCAGCCGCGCGCGTCGAGCAGCCGCACGAGTTTGTTCAGCGCATCGCCGTCGATTCCATTCGTCGCCACCTTGGCGGCGCCTGCCTTGAACAGTGGATCGTCAGGATATCTCTTGAGCACGCCGTCGAGCGCGGCGACGTCCTCATCGGTTCGCGCGCTGTGGACCGGCAGCGCGGAATAAACGCGCATGTCGACGGCGCCGTCCTTGCGCGCCGCGTCGAGCAGCTCGAAGTCGAGCGGTTCACCGTCGGCGTTCTGCAAGCTCGTGATGCCGTTGCGCTGCGCTTCGGCGATAGCGGCGAACAGCGCGCGGGTACGCTCCTCCTGCGTCGGTTGCGGCAGCAGCGCCTGCATTTGCCGGACGGCCGTCCCCTCGAGAATGCCGGTAGCGACACCCTGCGCGTCTCGCACGATCCTGCCGCCCTCGGGATCAGCGGTGCGCCGGCCGAACTCCGCGACCTTCAGCGCCCGTGAGTTCACCCACGCGGTGTGAGTGTTTGCCGAGATGAGCTGCACGGGCCGGTCGCTGACGGCTTCATCGAGCGCCTGCCGCGTGGGAGGGGTCTCGGCCTCCAACAGCGATTCGTCCCAGCCGCGGCCGAGGATCCACTTGCGGCCCGGATGCTGCGCCGCCCAGGACTTCACCCGCGCGATCGCTTCGTCGACGGTCCGTGCGTCACGCAGATCGACGCTGTCGAGCGTCAGCCCTCCGCGAACGAGGTGCACGTGAGCGTCGTTGAAGCCGGGCACGACCGCCGCTCCCTTCGCGTCGATGGTGACGGTCTGCGCGCGCTGGAGGCGGAGGATCTCGCGGTTGGAACCGACTTTGAGAATCTGATTGGCGCGGACAGCGATCGCTTCGGGCTTCTCGCCCGGATCACCGGTGAATACCACCGCGTTGTGGACGATGAGATCCACCGGGCCGTCCTCGTCTCGCTGCGCGCCGACGATCAGCCCGGCGATGAGGGTGATGCCAACGATCCCGACGACAACGAAAGCAGTAAGACGTGCGGCCATACGGCCAGGAATTTTATCAGGGAATACGGACTGCGGAACGCGGACTGCGGATTGCGGATTGAAGCGCGGACTGCGGATTGCGGATTGAAGCGCGGACTGCGGATTGCGGATTGAAGCGCGGACTGCGGATTGCGGATTGAAGCGCGGATTGCGGATTGAAGCGTGGATTTGCGGACTGCGGGCGCGGACTCCGGATCGCGACCCGGATTCGCCGTCACCCCGTGGCGTTTGTTTGGTAGAGTCGGCCCCACATGCAGGTGCAGCAATCAAAACCGGTGTCCAAAATCGACCCGGATGAGGGGCTCCTCAGGGCCCTGGGCCTCGGCTCCGCCATTCTGCTCGTCGTCGGAAACGTCATCGGGTCAGGCATCTTCCTGACCACCGGCGGAATGGCAGCCGCCATCCCGTCAGCCTCGCTGCTTCTGCTCGCCTGGGTGCTTGGTGGCTTGCTCGCGATTGCCGGTGGTCTCACGTATGCCGAAATGGGTGCGATGTTTCCACGTTCTGGTGGCGTGTACATCTTCCTGCGCGAGGCCTACGGACCGTTGACGGCGTTTCTGTATGGGTGGGCGTCGATGCTCGTGATCAACAGCGGCAGCACCGCCGCGGTGGCGGTCGGGTTCGCCGAGTACCTCAGTTACTTCGTTCCAGCCTTCTCGACGGCGCACGTCGTTGCGGCGATACCGGCGCCCTGGGGCACGTTCTCGATTTCCGCCGGCCAGCTCGTCGCATCGGCGTCGATCGCCGTTCTCGGCGCCATCAACTACGTCGGCGTGCGCAGCGGCAACATGGTGAACGTCATTCTCACCATTGCCAAGGTCGCCGGGCTCGCCGCGATCCCGATCATGGCGCTCGTCGCGGGAACGGTGCAGCCCTCCTACACGCCGCTCGTCCCTCCCGATCTCGTGCGTCCACTCGCCTCGTTCGGCGTTGCAATGATCGCCGTCCTCTGGACCTACGAGTCGTGGTACTACGTGACGTACGCGGCCGGTGAGATCAAGGATCCGCAACGGAACGTGCCGCGGGCGCTCGTGATCGGCATCCTCGCGCTCATCGTCATCTACGTCACCGTGAATATCGGCTACCTGCACGCCCTGTCGGTCGACCAGATGAAGGGCGTGACGCGCATCGCCGAGCTCGCTGCGACCACGCTGATGGGCCCGCTCGGCGCGTCCTTCATCGCTCTGACCGTCGTGATTTCGACGTTCGGGTGCAACGCTGCGGGGATCCTTGGCGGATCGCGCGTGCTCTTCGCCATGGCGCGCGACGGCGTGTTCCTGCCTGCTGCGAGCCGGGTGCATCCGCGATATCGCACGCCTCACGTCGCGGTGCTGGCCACGACGATCTGGAGCATCGTCCTCACGCTGTCGGGAACGTACGAGCAGCTCTTCACCTACGTCATGTTCTCGTCCATTCTTTTCAGTGTGGCCGCCGGCCTCGCGCTGTTTCTCTTGCGGCGGACGCGGCCCGACCATCCGCGTCCGTACCGAACCTGGGGCTACCCGGTCGTGCCGGCGCTGTTCGTGCTGGGTGCGGCGGCCTTCGTGCTGAACACGTTGTTCGAGAAGCCGGTCGAATCGATCGCCGGGCTGGGACTGGTTGCGGCGGGCGTGCCGGTTTATGTGTGGTCGAAACGGAAATGAGCGGCTTGGAGCAGCGACGGTGCGAATAGCGGTTCTCGGTTCCGGTGCAGTCGGCGGGTACTACGGCGCGAAACTGGCGCGCGCTGGCCATGACGTGACGTTCATCGCCCGCGGCAGACATCTGCAGGCCATCCGCGCGCGCGGCCTCGAGATCAGAAGCCCCATGCTGGGCGACTTCACGGTTCACGCGAGCGCGGAAGAGGACACATCGAAAATAGGTCCTGTCGATCTCGTGCTCGTCGCGGTGAAGGCGTACGACAACTCAGCGGCGCTGCCGATGCTGCGCCCGCTGCTCGGACCGAACACGACAGTTCTTACGCTGCAGAACGGCGTCGACAGCGCTGGCGAGGTTGCCGCGGTGACCGGCGAAGAGCACGTGCTCGGCGGCACGACGTACATTGCGACGGCGCTGAGCGAGCCTGGCACGATCGACCAGACCGGGACACATCGGCGCGTCGTATTTGGCGAAGTGTTCGGGCAGCTGCCGAGAACAACCGAGCGCGTTCGCGCGATCCAGGACGCGATGACGGCGGCCGACATCCAGGCGGAAGCCGTGGGCGACGGACGCGTCCCCATCTGGGAGAAGTTCATCTTCCTCGTATCGCTTGCAGGGTTCACCGGCGCGACGCGCCTTCCCATCGGACCTGTCTGGGCGGATCCGTTCATCCGGGAGCAGTTCCTGAACGGATGCCGTGAGATCGAAGCGCTGGCCAGAGCTGAAGCGATTCCAGTCGCGGCGGATCGGATCCAGCAGATCGAGACTTACCTCGCGACGATCCCGGGGACGATGCGATCATCGCTGCTGATCGACCTGGCGCAGGGAAAGAAGATCGAGGTGGAGGCGCTGCACGGCTCTGTCGTGCGCCGGGCGGAGAGACTGGGGGTGCCCGTGCCCATCATGCGCACGCTCTACGCTGTCCTCAAACCATTTGCGGCAGGGGCACCCCCACCCGTTTGACGATCGCGTCGTAGCGAGGCATGCCGCGCATGCGGATCAGCGTGGGATCGACGCCGATGAACACGCAGCCGCCGGCATGCCCCTCGATCATGCGCTCCAGCTGATCGACGGCTTCGTCGAACTGCCGCAGGTGCGTATGAACGACGGCGAACGCGAGTCGCGCGGCAGCCGGCACGTCACCGGCCCGCTCCATCTGTGCCAGCCGCTCGCGCCAGTAACCCTCCTCGCCTCCACGCGCATAGGCATCGCGCAGCGCTGCGCCGTCGAGTTGCAGACCCCAGCATCGCTGACGGGCGATCAGTTCCGCTGCTTCGGGAAAGCGGCCGAGCGCCTCGTATTCCGTGATCAGCACGTTGCCGGCCTCTTCGAGGCCGGGTTTCACCGCCAGCACTGCCAGCGACTCGCGAACGGTGTCGTCAGCCCGGCCGGCAAAATGACAGGCCCACGGCGGTCCCATGCTGATGAAGGGGGACAGCGGATCCAGCGCGCGGCCGCGGCGGCTCGCCGCGAGCGCCTCGTCGAACCGGCCACATGTCATCCAGAGAAGTGCCTGAACACTGTGGGCGATCGCCGAATCGGGATCGAGCTCCAGCGCCCGACGCAGCGACGCCTCAGCCGCGGGCCAGTCCCAGCCGAAGAACAGCCGCTCGAGGCCAAGCGTCACGTGGGCGTCCGAAAGATCCGGGTCCATTTCGAGCGCGCGGAGCGCCGCCGCTCGCGCGCGCGGGAATCCGTCTTCGGGGTTCATCAAACCGTAATACGCTGACGCGCCGAACGCGTTGCCAAGGCCCGCGTAGGCCAGCGCATAGGTGGGATCGTGCTCGAGCGCGCGCTCGAAGTGCTCGATGGCGCGCTGAAAGCCTTCAGGGCTCCAGCCGTGCCAGTAATGACGGCCGCGCAGATATTCCTGGTACGCGTCCGGGTTGACCGTCACGCGCTTCCGTATCTTTTTCTTCTGCGCCCCCGTCAGCTTCAGCCGAAGCGCTTCGGAGATCTGCCAGGCGATTTCCTCCTGCAGCGCGAGCAGGTCGGACGTCTTCTGGCGGAAGCGCTCACCCCAGAGCTGCGCCTCGGTGACCGTGTCGACGAGCTCCGCCTGGATGTTCAGCACCTCGCCTTGACGGACGACGTGCCCCATGAGCACCGTGCGCGCGTTCAGGGCGAGACCGATGGTGGAAGGATCCGACTGAACACCCTTGTACCGAAACACGAGGCTGCGCGGCACCACCCGCAACCCGGACAGCTGCGAGAGGCTGTTGATGATGCTTTCGGTGATCCCGTCGATCAGGTACTCGATCTCCGGATCGCCACTGCTGTTCACGAACGGCAGGATTGCCAGCGACTTGCCGCGCGTCTTCGATGCACGCGACGGCGACGGTTTTGCGGTGCTGACGGTGAGCAACGACCGCAATGCCATGCCGAGATCCGAGGCAGAAGCAAAGCGCCGCTCGGGATCGCGGTCCACGCATCGGGAGACGATCGCGCGCAGTTCAGCAGGTGCGACGGCGTCGAGCGCCGTCAGGGTGGGGCGCGCACCGCTCACGACGTTGGCGATGACTTCCTGTGGTGTGCCTCCCGTGAACAGTCGTTGCCCCGTGAGGATTTCGTAAAGCACGCATCCGGCCGCGAAGATGTCCGTGCGTCCGTCAACGCGCTCGCCGGTGACCTGCTCCGGCGACATGTATCCGAACGTACCCAGCACTGTTCCTGCTACGGTCTGGAACCCAGTGGGGAGATCGGCTGAGGACCGGTGCAGCGCGAGGCCGAAATCCAGGATCTTGACCGTGCCATCCGCGGTCAGAAAGACGTTTTCCGGCTTCAAGTCGCGATGGATGATGCCTTTGACGTGCGCGGCGGCCATGCCTTCAGCGATCGCGCCGGCGATGGCGACCGCGTCACGCCAGGGGAGCGCACCGCGCTGCAGGCGGGCCCGCAGGGTCTCCCCTTCGAGCAGCTCCATGACCGCGAAGGGCACTCCATTCAGCACGCCCAGCTCGTGAATGGACATGATGCTCGGGTGTGACAGCGCTGCGACGGCGCGCGCTTCGGTCTCGAAGCGTTGGCGCATCAAGGGATCAGCGGCGATGTGATCGGCCATGACCTTGATGGCCACCTCGCGCGCAAGACGCAGGTCGCGCGCGCGGTACACCTCGCCCATGCCGCCGGAACCGAGCGTGCCGGTGACTTCGTACTGAGCGAGACGAGTACCTGGAGAGAGAGGCATCAGGAATTCCGGGCGGTGTAATCGATTATATGACGCGCCCCGATGCCGCTGCGTGTAGGGCTACGATCACGCGGGAGTTCGGACGCACGCTTGCCGAGATCGCCGAGCGGGATGTGGACGGCGCCGTCGATGTGCCCGGCGTTGTACTCGCGCACGGTCCGCACGTCGACGACAATCGGCGGATGCGCGCCGGCGAGATCGCTGTGAAGATCCTGCACGTTCGTCAGCGGATAGGACGCCGTTGGAAGCCCGGCAGCGCGCCAGGCATCGAAGCCGCCATTGATGTACCCGTCGATGCGAGAGACGCCGATCCGGATCAGCTGCCGTGCCGCTTCGGTGGCCTCGCGCTGATCTCCGGCAAGGAGCACCACGCGCGCATCGTTCGGCAGCACGTAGCCGGCCCAGTAGCCGATCTTCGTGCCGAACGCCAGGTTCAGGGCGCCGAGTGGATGCACGGTCGCAAACGCACTTGCGCCGCGGAGGTCGATCATGAGCGCGCCGTTCCTGATCGCGGTTGCGGCTGATCCCGGAGAGATCGCCGCCGGCCCGCGGTAGCCGTTCACCATTCCGAGGAGTGGCGGGCCTTCCTGGTTCAGTCTCTTCATCCGGGGGAAGTAGGGGGGCGTGTCGGGCAGATCAGCGAGCACCGCTGAGACGAATTCCTCTTTCGTCTTGTACTGCAGCATCGGATTGAATCGCTTTTCCTGCCCGATGGTCGTGAACTCTTCCTTCCCGATGCCCGCGCCGCACAGCGATCCGGCGCCGTGACCCGGATGAACCTGGATGCGATCGTCGAGCACGAGGATCTTCTTGAAGAGCGAGTCGTGCAGGTCTTCCGCGAGGCGCCGCGTCTGCTCGTCCCCGAGCAGGTCCGGGCGGCCAACGGCGCCGACGAACAGTGTGTCTCCGGTGAACAGGCGGACCGGTTCGTCGGGAATGTTCATCAGGATCGTGAGGTGTTCCGGCGTGTGACCCGGTGTGTGCAGGAACTCGATCGAGATATCGCCGACGCGCAGCCGTTCGCCGTGCGTCGCCTGATGATGCGCGTAGCGGAGGTTCGCCCCGGGCCCGGCGATGGTTTTCGCGCCCACCGCGGCGAGCTCGCGCGAGCCGCAGGCGAAGTCGGCATGCACGTGCGTCTCGAAGGAGTAGGCAATCCGCAGGTTGTGTGCGCGCGCGGTCTCAACGTAAATGTCGACGTCGCGGCGCGGATCGACGATCACCGCTTCGCGCGTGCGCGGGCACGCGATGAGGAACGACGCCTGCGCCAGTCCTTCGTCAAAGAAGCGTTGAAACATCGGCTAGAATTCCTTTCGGCGGCCCGCCCTCGCGCATCATACACCCATGCCCATTGAGACAATCCCCATCATCATGGCGGCCGGTGCCCTCGCGGGCGGCTTCGGTGCGCTGCTCGGGCTCGGGGGCGGCGTCTTCCTGATTCCTCTTCTGAACCTCGGTCTCGGCATCGATCTGTCGGTCGCATCGGGCATCAGCCTGATGGGCGTGATGGCCACCTCCAGCAGCGTCGCCACCGGCTCAGCGAACCGCGATGTGATCAACCTGCGCCTTGGCATACTGCTGCAGATCCCCGCGATTGCCGGGGGACTGATCGGTGCGGAAACCCTGGAACTGCTGTCGCCGCGAACGCGGTCAACGATCTTTGCCAGCGTGACCGGTGTCATCGCGATGATCATGATCACGCGGCTCGATCGTCGAAACGTCATTCTCGACGCGACGATTCAGCCGGGTGCGCTCGGCGGGACGTACTACGAAGAGGAGAGCGGCCAGCACGTGGTGTATCGACTGCGCAGACTGCCGGCCGCTCTGGGTATTTCGTTCTCGGGTGGAGTGCTGTCGGGGCTGCTCGGTATTGGCGGCGGCGTGCTGCAGGTGCCGGCGCTCAACGCCTGTTGCGGAATCCCGATGCGGGTCGCGGCCGCCACCACCGCCGCCATGATCGGGATCACGGCGCTGGGATCGGCGCCGATCTACTACTCGCGCGGGCGCATCGTCGCGCCGCTCGCGGCGGCCGCCGTCATCGGGGTCCTGCTCGGATCGCGAGTCGGGATCTGGATGAGCCCGCGTGCGCGGGCGCGCTGGCTGAAGCTGCTCATGGCGGCAGTGCTCGTCACGCTGTCCATTACCTACTTCTACAAGGCGTTCACGCTGTGACCGGTCACACGAGCCGGTTGCTTTCGGCCGCAACTGTCGCCCTGTTCGGTGTGACGCTCGGGCTCGGACTGTTTCTCTATCTACTCGCGCCCTCGAGCGCGGCGGCCGCGGTGACGCTCAATGCAGGGATCCTGATCCTGATCGCGTCGCCGGCAGTGAGGATCGTGGTTGCCACAGCCGAGGAAATCCGTCGACGTGACTGGAGCTTCGTGCTGATGACCGCCGTCATCTGCGCGGAGCTGCTGTTCGTTGTGTGGAAGGCGGCCGCGAAGGGTTGACGTTCAAGGCGGTTCGCCAGGCCGGGGAGTCAGGGCCGCCCCGTTCTGATCGTCTGAGCCGCTTCATTCAGGCGCTCGTTCGACGCCAGCCGCATCTTATCGAGCAGGGCGGAGATGCGCTGCGTCTGCCGTGAGATCGTGTCCAGGTCGCGATGCAGGCCCGGGTCCTGGTAGGCGCGCTCGATGATGTTGCAATGGCCCGCAATCGTCTGCAGCGCGCTGTTGATCTCGGTGGACACCGCGAGCGTGAGCTCGGTCATCGATTCCATCGTGCGATGCTTCGTGGCGGCAATCTGCAGGCGCTGAGCGACCTGCGCCATTGCAAGGATCTCGGCGATCGGCATCAGCACCTCGACGTGCTCCTTCGAGAAGGCCGCGCGTTTTCTCGACACGACGTTCAGGGTGCCCACCGCCCGTTCGTTCGATACCAGCGGCAGCAGCAATGCCGAATGAAAGCCCGACGAATGCAGCACGTTCACGTCGAGGAAGTCCGGCGCTCTGCTGGATGTCTCGTCGAAGTTGAGCGGCTGCCGTGTCTTGACGACGGCGCCGATGGCGGTCCCTTCCAGCTTGAAGACGAGCTCGGCCCGCGGACGGGTTCGGCGTTCGTCGTTCACGAGCGCCGTGTACGTCTGGAACTCCTCGTCATCTTCATCCAGCAGTGCGAGGCCCACGCGATCGCACGGAATCAAACGCGCGATCCGCTGCGCCATCGACTGGAATGCCAGCGGAACGTCGACCGTCCGAGCCAGCATCTGCAGAATCGTATTGTGCATCTGCAACTGCTCGATTTCGTTCTTCGTCACGCGGTGGGCGTATTCCCTCTCTGTCAGTTCCGTGGCGAGGCTGTCGATCCTTCGCGTGGCGATGGAGGCGAGGAGGAACATGACGATCCAGCCGATGATCACCTGCGCCACGCCCCATCGAGAGCGCGGCGCCGCGCCCGTGCTCCACGAGACGATCTGCAAGCCAACAAAGGTGGCGAGCAAGCCCCAGGTGACGAGAGTAACGGCGCGTCGGCTTCCGTGCGTTTTCACAGCAGCCTATACGCGTCAGCTACTGGTCTCAGTGGCCGGTCGAACCACAGCGGCCGGCGAACGCGATCGGGACCGGCGAGCGCGGGGCGTGTCTTCGCCATCCACTCCTTATAGACCTCGTGCGCCTTCGCCGTATCCACGACGATGTCTCCGTATGCATCGTCGGGACGTGCTTTTTCGAGGCGAACGCGCTGGTGCCAGCAATGCATGCCGCTCACCGGATCGGGTTGCACCGGGAACGTGAGGTTCTGGTGAACGCCGACGTCACTCCACCAGACTCGCCCGCTGTCGGGATCCTCACTCTTGAAGGGCTGTGCGCCGTGCACCTGCCGCATGACGTAGCGGCCGCCGCTCTCGCGCGTGATGCGCACGAGCGCCGAGGCCGCACGCGGGCCACCGGTGTCTTCGTTCAGCCGCCAGCGCCCGAGATGGTGCGACATGCCGAGGACACCGGGCCTGATGCCCTCGGTGACCCACGCGCGCGTGACGAAATATCCAATTTGTGTCGTCACTCTTACGAGATCGCCCGTCTGAATCTGTTTCGCGCGCGCATCCTCCGTGGAAATCCAGAGCGGGTTATCGTGGGAAATCTCGTAGAGCCACTTCACGGGCGAGCGTGTGTGGATCAGCGTCGGCAGCCGGAAGTTCGGCAGAAGATCGAACTCGCCCTCTTCGCGTTTGAGGTCGCGCCAGTGCACGTGACCAGGAACATAACGGGGCACCGCGTGCTCCGGCCAGCCCCATTGCGCCATCGTGCTGGAGTAGAACTCGAGCAGGCGTGAAGGCGTGTTGAAGCCCGGCACGGCGACACCGTCGACGAGCACGCCGACCCTCGCCCCATTTTTCATGACGGTGTTTTCGCGGCCGTCGCGCGTGGTGCCCTCGAGCGCACTCTCTTCGAGGGGGTTCTCGAAAGCGCGGCTGTAGGCCTTGTCCGATACCTTGAAGACACCGTACTTCCGCATATATTCGAGCGCCGTGAGGTTCTCCTTCGCGGCGGCTTCGGGCAAGCCCGGCACCGAGTTCTCGAACATCCAGCGGTAGTACTCGTCGATCGCCATCTGTTCGCCGGGTCGATATGGAGATTCGAAGAACTTTCGGATACCCAGCGAACCATCCGGATCGATCTTCCAGCTCAACGCGATCCAGAACTCATCTTCTTCCCACACTTCACCCGGGTTGGCTTCGTAGGTGGCGCCGATCTTCTCGCCGCGCTTCTCTCTCGCGACGCGGAGCACCGGCTGGCGGAACCCGAGCCACTGGCCGGCGTGTGTTTCCTGACTCATCGTGTCGTGGCGCTCGGTGCCAAGCCCCATCGGCAGGATGTAGTCGGCGAACCAGGCGGTCTCGCTCCAGGTGGGTGTGAGCGCGACGTGCAGGCCGATCATGTCCTTGTTCTGCAGCACCTCCATCCACGAGAAGCCGTCCGGGTTCGTCCACAGCGGGTTGTAGACACGCGTGAAATACACGTCGAGTTTTCCGCGGCCTTCCTTGAGGAAGTGCGGCAGCAGGAAACTCATTTCGAAGAACGAGAGCGGGAACTCCCTCGGGAACAGCAGCTCGTTCCAGTAGTTCGGCGGCGGCGGCGGGTTCGGATGCTTCGGCACGAACTTGTTCGTGACGTGCATGTTGACTCCGCCGACGGTCCCGAAGGAACCCGTCAGCACGACGAGCAGGTAGAGGCAGCGCGTGATCTGCCAACCCCACAGGTTGCCCGATGCCGCGGCGCGCCAGTTGTGCGTCGCGAAACGCGTGCCGGCGCGGCCGATCGCGCGCGCGGCGGCGACGATCTGGTCGGCGCGCACACCCGTTTCCGATTCGGCGAACTCTGGTGTGAATTGTGCGTAGAGCTCCTTCAGCGCGACGACGAAGCCATCGAACGTCTGCGGCAGGTCGGGCCTCTCCGCAGCCAGATATTCGCTCCAGTTCACCCACTTGCGCACGAACTCGCGGTTGAACAGATCCTCTTCGATGAGGATGCGCGCGATGGCCAGCAGCAGCGCTCCCTCCGTCCCCGAATAGGCGGGGAGCCACATGTCGGCCTTGGCCGACGAATTCGAGAGCCGCGGATCCATGCAGATCAACGTGGCGCCGTTTGCCTTCGCCTCGATGATGCGCTGGGCGTGCGGGTTGAAGTAGTGGCCGGTCTCGAGGTGCGACGAGATCAGCAGGATCGTCTGTGCATTGGCGTAATCGGGAGACGGCCGATCGGCGCCGCACCACAGGAAGTGACCGAGGCGCGCAGACGAGGAACAGACGTTCGTGTGGCTGTTGTGTCCATCGACGCCCCACGCCTGGAGCACGCGGTTGGCATAGCCGTCCTCGCCGGGACGACCGACGTGATACATCAGCTCGTGCCGGCGGTTCTCGATGATGGCCTTGCGGATGCGTCCGCCGATGTCCTGCAGGGCCTCGTCCCAGGAGACCTGTTGCCAGCTGCCCTCGCCACGCTCACCGGCACGGCGCAAGGGATAGAGGATGCGGTCTGGATCCTCGAGTTGATTGGGCGTGACTACGCCCTTCGCGCACGTCCGCCCGCGGCTGCCGGGGTGAACAGGGTTGCCTTCGATCTTGCGGACGTCGAGGGTGTCCTTGTCGACGTAGGCGAGGATGCCGCACGCCGATTCGCAGTTGAAGCAGATGCTCGGAATGATCCAGTAGCGGCGGCGGTCCTTGCGTGGCCAGCTCGTCGACTCATAGTCGACGTAATCGTCCCACTGCGACGGATCTGGATGGCTCTTGAAGCCACCACCTGGCTTGTCGCTCATGAGAGCGGGACGGATTGCCCCGCCTCCACCCAGATGTATTCCCACGCCGCGCCGCCCGCAAGCGCGAGCAGAGCCGCACCAGCCACCACCGCAGGATTTACCGAGCCGAGCGTCAACAGCATCACGACCGGAAGCACGCCGCCACCGACGATCGCCGCGCCCCAGAACAGCCGCGAGTAATGCCCCTTGAGGATCGTGTGCGTCGCCAGCTGGTGGTGTCGTGTGGGGCTCGGCGCGAAGACGTGCTCGAACACCAGAATCACCAGGTGTGCGACGACAGCGCCGATCAGCGTCCACGCCAGCGTGGGCACCGCGGCGTCAGTGCTGTCGCCGAGAAGCAGCGACGCCATCAACAGTGACGCGGATCCAGCGGCGGCGGACTGCGCGATCAGGTCCACGGCCGCCGACGGACCCTGCCAGAGGTCCCGGCCGAGCCCCTGCGCGAACAGGAAGCCGGTGTACGACGTTGCCAAAACGCCGACCACGATGATCGGAACCACGAGCAGCTCCAGCGCACCCTGCGTACCGAACCATGCGGCGGCGAGCCATGCGAGGCTCAGCGCACCGTGGCCGGTCAGGAAGTAGGCGCCCCAGACCATCCACGATCGCCAATTCGAACGCGTGAGGATGTAGTAGAAACGCTCCGGACGCTCGAGGTCGATGACGAGCACGACCGCAGTCAGCGTGATGAACACGAGCGACAGCACGGGCGCGGCGAACGTCACGAGCGGTCCGCTGAATCCGACGATCCACAGCAGCGCGGCTACGAGCATCACGCCGGTGGAGATCGCTTTGAACAGCAGATAGAGAACCATATCAATGCCCCACGGCTTGCCGTGCGGGACGTCGTAATCGACGCGAGGGTCCCCCGGAGATTCGGGGTCGGGCATCGGCGCGCCGACCGGTCGCAGGTGCACCTGTCCTTCCTTGTAGTAGAGCGGACGCGCGGCGGCCTCAGGACGGATGACGCTCTCCTCGGCGCCAAGATAGAAGATCTTGGGGCTCGTCCCTTTCTCGGGCTTACGGAGCATGAACGCCTCGCGCTGAACGATCTGCGCCACTTCGCTCGTCGGATCCTCGAGGTCGCCGAAAATCCGGCACTCGGTCGGACAGACGCTCACGCATGCGGGCAGCAACTTGTTCTCGACCCTGTTCGCGCAGAAGTTGCACTTCTCCGCCGTGTGCGTGTCGGGGTCGATGAACAACTGGTCGTACGGGCACGCTTCCATGCAGGCACGGCACCCGATGCACGAGGCGCCGTTGAGGTCGACGATGCCGTCACGACGTTTGAACAGCGCGCGCGTCGGGCAGATGCGGACGCATGGTGCTTCTTCACACTGGTTACAGAGAACGGGGAAGAAGAATCTGCGGGTATCGGGGAAGGTCCCCTTCTCGACCGTCTTCACCCAGCAGCGGTTCACGCCAATGGGAATCTGGTGTTCGGCCTTGCAGGCGATCGTGCACGCGTGGCATCCGATGCACTTGCGCAGATCAATGGCGAAACCGTAATTCGGCACGGATGCCGATGACTATACCGTACGGGTAAACGCGTCCATCGAGGCCTCTCGCACGCCCTCATCGATGAGAGGAAACGTGCTCAGCACGTGCGCGAAGGCCTCAGCGTCGAGCCCGTAGAGACGTGCGGCTGCGGCCTGCAGCCTCGCGTAGGCCTGGCGATCGTCGGCGCGATCCGCCAGCACGCGCGCGCATCCGGCAACGATGCGGAAGTCCACTGACGAGTGACGCGGCATCGGCAATGGAAGCTGTTCGACGATGGCCACGGTGACATGCGTCGTGACGCGCAGGCGAACGACGTAGTTGGCCACGAAGCTGTTGAACATTCCGGCCACGAACTGCTGCGCCTCTTCGTCGAGCCGAGTCCGCAAGACGAAGAGCGTGTGGGTGGTGACGGTACCGGCGGGCAACACCGCGGCGATGAGCGTCAACCTGTTCGTGGAAGAGGCCACGTCGCGGTAGGCGAGCCGGCTTCGTTCGAATGGACGGTGCGGGAGAAGGCGTTCGGCGACGTGGACGTCCACATGATGCCGCGTCGATCCGGCAGCGACGGTGAATGGTTGAATGTGTTTGCCTTCGATCACGGGCAACCCGTTGCCGGTGCTGTTGAAGCTGCCCCGATCGTCGGTCGCGTTCAGCTCGCGGCCGAAACGCAGTCCCCATCCGTCTGTACAACCCGCGGCGGAAAAGCTGAACGCAATCTGGCTGACGATCCTTGCGTCCATGGGAGTGCGCAACTCTGGTATCGCGAACTGCTCTCCCGAGAAGCGCTCGATCAACTCGACTGATGCGGGCACCGCATCAGGATCCGGACCATCGTCGGGCAGCCGATCGAAATCGGCCGCGGATCGGATGCCGGTGCGCAGCGGGACGACGGATGTTCCCTCCGCCTTGAGGCCGCAGTCCGACTTCGTCAGCGTCATCAGCACGAACTTCAATCCCCGATGGATAGGGAAGAGCGCCTCCCGGTTCTCGGCGACGACGAAGCTGTCGATGTTCGACGAGTGCAGAACGCTGCGCCGGAGCGCAGCGCAGCCGTGATCGGATGCGAAGCCGGACGGCAATACGAGCCCGAGGCGGCCGCCGGGCCGAACCAGGCGCAGCGCCCGTTCGGCAAACATCTGGTACAGGTTGGCGTGGCCCTCGCCCTGCATGTGAAAGATGCCGCTCCCGCGAGCGAACCTGGTGAGGGCTGCTCCGACGCGGGCCGCCTCCATGCGCGCCGTGCCGTCTCCCGTGTCGCCGCGCACCATCTCCCAAGGAGGGTTGCCGAGGACGGCATCGAAGCCAGGCTGCATCAGCGGCTCACCGGCGCCGTCGTAAAACGCCTCCGGGAACTCGAGCTCCCAGTGAAAGAAGCGCAGGGCGCGCGCCGTCTCGCGGCCCTGCGTCAGGATCCCGTTGGCGACCGCTTCCGACAGCACGTAACGTCCACTCGCGAGGTCGATGAGCGCTTCGAAGGCAGCGCGGTTGAACCGGCGAGCGTTCGCATCGAACCATGCGCCGCACCAGAGGTCAGCGATTGCCTTCCATCGGGCCAGCGGTGCGCCGTCTGATTCCAGTCCGGCGAAGATCCTTTCCTTCTCACGAACATGTTCGAGTGTCTCCTCGACACCCATTCGAAGAAGCTCGCGCTTCGATACGGAGCTGCCCACGGCAACGCTCACTGTCTCATCGTCGAAAAGCGGCAGCGGGGACGTCCTTGAATGGCGACCGGCCCGCCGGCGCCGAACATCCGCGATGCTCGCGCCAATGAGACTGTTGCCCGCGCGCAGGTGGTGGTCGAAGAATGTCAGCGGGCGGTCGTGAGAGAGCGTGGCCAGCCACAGCGAGAGCCGTGCGAGCTGGACTGCCATCGGATTCACGTCCACGCCGTACAGACAACGCTGTGCGACAGCGCGCCTGAAGCCCGCGCGATCGGCTTCCGAGACATCGCCGGCGGTGAGGCCGCCATCGGCAACGAGCGACGCTTCATAGGCGATGGCCAGGTATCGACAGGCGGCGACCAGGAACGCGCCGCTCCCCATCGCAGGATCGAGCACGCGTAGCGACAGGATCTGTTCGGGACTCGCATTCTCGACCAGCGGCGCCAGGGTACGGCGAACGATGTACTCAGTGAGCGAACGCGGCGTGTAGAAGGATCCTGTAGCCCGGCGCCGTTCCCCTCTCACCAGTCTGGGCATGTGTTCGTGCGGATCGATGTCGTAATCGAGCACGCGCTCGTACACTCCGCCGAGCTGCTCCACGCCGAGGTCGCTGTAGGCGATGCGCTCGCGACCGCTCGTCGTTCTGCGTGTGGTGATCGCGAGCAGGGCCTCTCGCACCGCGCCCTCGTCCAGTGGAATGGAATCGGCGAGCGGCGCATCGGCCGGCGAAAACAGGCGTCCGTTGAACGGGGGCACGCGCAGCGTTCCCGCGTGGCAGCCGCGGTGCGCGAGGCGCGCGATCGCCTGCAACGCTTCCCATACGCCCCGGGGACGGGGACGAGTCTCGATGGCGGGCTGCAGCGCTTCGATCGTATAG
>Ga0247830_10000044_pt1 | contig 31961 bp, 62 predicted proteins | sample 12C_Control_Day5_FD_207766 | JGI IMG/M metagenome (GOLD analysis project Ga0247830, IMG submission 207766) | Soil microbial communities from agricultural site in Penn Yan, New York, United States - 12C_Control_Day5 | ecosystem: Environmental > Terrestrial > Soil > Agricultural land | place...
ATATATTACTATAGTATATACACCCTAGGTGTTACTTAGGGGTCAGTAGTCTCAAGATTAATAGATGAAGGAATACTAATCACAGCTTCGGCTGCTCGGCTCTCTCGGAATAAACCCCGAGGGGGCCTTTTTTGTGTTCCATAGGGGCCGACGGTAGGAGGCCCTTCTTTTTGTCAAGTAAAATAGATTCTCAGGCCCACTGGATGGGTATGAACGGTTCTCTGGTATCAGGGGGCCGTTTTTTAATATCTACGCTCAGAGGGCTTCCTAGGGGAAAATAGAGGGTATTGATGAAACGTTGAATTTTTTATCTAGTAACTCAGGGTGGTTAATAACCCTACGACACACGCGCGAGTCCACGGTACCCCCCCGGGTGGCCCGGAACATACCGGGTACGGCAACAGGGAGCGCCCGGGGAGGAGAACAGAGAGAGAACATCAATGATATCAATGACTTAGCACATAGATGAGAACAGAGCGGGTACAGGTATGCGATGAGCCGTGCAAAAGTAGCGACGAATGGAGTTGACAGGGGGAATGAGAGGCGTACAAGGGGTCATCGGCAGCGGTCGCCCCAAGGGTGATAACTAGCCGTACATAGACAAGAGCGTGACAAGGCGTGGCTATGCTTGACATAGTCATAACTATCCCTATCTTGTCGAACTATAGGCGGTCATCAAACTGCCCTGTTAAGGTCTCGCCTCTAGCTTTCGGGTTAGAGATGCGCGAGGAAGCTTGACGACTTGGGTCGCTCCAAGTGCAACAGGGGATGGCAGCTAAGCAACGGGATAACCGGAAGGGCACAACACGTCTGTCTGTGATAGACTTGCGTGGTGGCGTTAGCCTTCAAGGTGCAAAATGTATCGTCTGAAAAGGGCCAGATACATAGCCGGTTATCAGTAGCAACGGGTGAAGTCTGTTTAGCAACAGACAAGAGTAGTCCCTTGTGTCAACCGGTAGGACTCTGCGCGACGAGCCAATAGGCTTCGGGACAGCGCGGCAGGGACGGAGTAGCCAAGCGGTTCCGTGTAGGCCTGCCAGTGAGATTAAATCACTCACAACCTAGCAATGGGATATGATCCTTGTGGATCGTGATAGGACATGACTTTTCGATCCGGTTAGTGAAAGAGGATTAACGGTCGGAGAGACCGCCTACAACACGGGCAACCTGAAAAGCGCTGTAAGTCGGGATTAGTCCTCCGACTAGACACATGTTAAGAGAGGCCTCCTTGGACATCGTGTCGAATGTCACGGTCCTCATGGATCATATCCTCGCTAGGTCTAAGCCCCGGATACTAACAGTGTCTGGAGAAAACTATGCCTGACTTCCTAGGAAATCGTACAGCGGCTTATAACAAGCCGAATAACAGGATCATGGGACAGAAAAAACCAAAGGTGATTGCACGTCCTGTTGCTACAACTGCGCAGATGCAATCCCTCGCCGAAATCATTGAAATTGCAGGACGTATGAGACAGGCAACTAGCGAAGCCGTCTATCATATCCGTAGGTACAAGCTATTCGAAGCCGTTAGAAATCTCAAATAACCATCGTCCGGGGCTTAGACCTAGCGCTAGTCATCTAAAACGAGACTAGTATGCTAGGCCATCAAAGAGTGATGGATAACCTTAACTTGTTATCGAAATAAGGATGAACCATGACGAAGCTTTCAAATGCGAAAATCCTCGCCTCGATCAAGACTTTCACGACCAATCGTGACAAGCTCCGGGATGAGGCCCATATCATCGCAATGATGATCTTCCATCATGCCGCTCCGAAGGAAGTCAGTGATGACTGCCAAGGCACCGGTGATGTCACGACGGCACTCCAGCTTGTAAAGGCTATGCCGAAATCGTGGGCAGAACAGATGGTGGTGTGGTTCCGTGCCAACACCCCTGTCCGTATCGTCGCGAAGAACGACAAGTGCGAATACGACCCGAAGTATAAGAAGCTTTCGGCGGAAGAAAAGCTCAAGTGGTGGAAGATCGAAGAGGCGAACACCGTCCCCTTCTTCTCTATCATTGAAGAGCCTGACGTCCAGCCGAAGGGTGCCGATAACTATTGGCGTCTCATCGAGGGCTTCTCCAAGCGGGTCGAGAAGGACCTTGAAGAAGGCAAGATCAAGCCTGAAGACATCGATTATGTCAAGGCGATGGCCGTAGTAGTCAGTGCCCTCCGTAAGCCGGAGCGCCCTGCACCTGCGAACACGAACAAAAAGACCGATAAGGAAGAGAAGGAATTGGCAGCAGCCTAAGCCCCCAGGGGCTGTTGTCAGGAGGGTGTGTCGTCCCCGGATGCACCCTCCACCCATTCTTGTTCCATTGTTATGATGGAGGGTAATATGCTTGATCTGCTCATAACCTTCGATGACGGAGAATCAATCATCTCTGATGGTTGGTCTGATCGTCCGATGAAGCAACTCCTATCAACGATTGGGAGGACATTCCCTGATGTCGAGAGTGTAGTCATACTCAAATACACTCCTATCACCCCTGTTGTCTCTTTCACCCTCATTCCCACTTTCGTACTCGCAAACTGACGAGTGCCAGCGAAGTCAAATAGGAGGATAATATGCGTATCGTTTCTGGTTCTGGTAACAACCGCACCACCCTCGATTTCCCTTGCTCGGAGATCGTGAAGCGCTCAAGTGATGCCGAACAGAAGTCTGCAAAGACTCTCCTATGTTCACTTCTCAAGGTCAAGGAGACGGTTGATGTCTCTCCTGTCGTGGCTTAAGAAGAAACCCTCGGAGCTATTCCCAGGGGTTACAAAACCTACGACAACTGTGGCATATCTCCTAGTAGCCGAGATGCTTCAAAACCTTGATAGTCATACAAAAACCAACAATGTGTGGAATGACAATACGATTTCGACTACGAAGTTTCCGTCTTTCACGATATCCGTCAAGCATGTCCGAGCCGGTCGAGACTATAGCAACAGTAGGAATATTCCAGAGTCTTATTCTATCGAGTCTGAGCAGTCGGAATTTCCTGTCGTCTTCGATGGGCGTGAAAAAGAAATTCTTATCGAGGGATATAAGAAGTTTCTTCGTTTAAAGAAAGACGCCCTCGCTCTTGAGAAAGAGACGAAGAATCAAGAGAAGGCCGTCAATTTCATCGCTGACATGATGAAGACGAAGGAGGTGGCCGATCACAATGCTAAGGTTCAGAGGCTCATGAAAGCTGATAAGCTAGAGAAGGAGTCTGAAGATGATAAGGCATGAAAAGATCATCCCTCTTTCACCCCCGAGGTCTAAGCCTCCAGCTTTCTGGGAACTCGTCCTCGTCTTCATATTCGCCGTCCTTGCAACATTCCTGTTCGTCTGAACTATTTGTTTAGGGGTATTATTGATGTCTAATGAACAAGAACAGCCTCCCTCTACCGTGGGGAAGGATGCGCCCGAAGATCGTTGCGCAACATGTGGCTGCGACCTTCCTCTAGGTTACATGGCCTGCGACGAAACCATGGGTCACTACTGCGAGAAGTGCTGGTCCTTCGTCGAATGCGATGAGCGCCACGGTGAAGGCTGCGCCACAGCGGTATGGAAATCGTGATACGAGTCTTCGTATGCATTTTTCAAGATTAATTAAGGAGGATTTATGTATAAGAAATTCAATAAGCCCGGTGTCGGTCACAACAGTGTCCAGACGCCTCATAACGGGGTCTATACTCCATACAATCGTCTGTCTCAGACGGAACAGGAATATGTCATCGAAGAGACTTTCCGTCGTCGTGAAAGGATGCTTGTCCGTTCTGAGCGACATCGCCGTATCCGTGAAGGTATTATTATTCCTGCATCTGCGATGCAACCTACCCCGATTGTGAAGCGCCCCGATGGATCATGGGCAATCGGTATCGAAACTTATATCTAATATTTAGTATTTTAGGAGGACGATATGAAAATTATTCACAATAAGAATGCTCCCGACCGCAAGCTCGTCGCAGTGATCGGCGCGACCGGACTCGGTTTCTTTGTACGATCAGCTGATACCAGCTATTCTTATTATATCGATGAAAAGGGTCGATCTATCTCGCAGGAGAAAACGTTGGAGACACTTCTAGAAGCCGGCGGTCGCGCTCCTGTGTACGAAGGTGATTCCCTCACCCTCCAATTCTGAGGTATTTATGGAAATTTACCCCGAGATGGTGAGAGATGCGATTATTCGTATTCTTTCTAATCATTTTACAACTCATAATACATCTGAAATTGATGTAGAGTCGGCGGCAAAAGAGTTGACAGAACATGCCTATTCTTTTGCCGAGCTACCGCCCCCTCAATGGGGTCATAAATAAAGCTTGACATTTGAAGAACGGCTGATTTCAGCCATAAATTAAACCTAACTGGAGGTAAATATGAAGAAAGTTCGTCCAATCCCGGCGGGTCTCGTCATCCCGGCAGCGGCTGCAAAGCCCGATCCGATCAACAACACTGAGATCATCGCAGACTTCAAGGCTATGGGTGGCCGGGTCATGCATTTCCGCCCTGATCGATTCTACAACGTCCGTGGTATGACCATTGCCTTCATTCAGAAGAGTGGTCGCATCGAAGTCGCAACTGCGGTTCAGCATCGTGCCGACGATTTCACGAAGAAGGTGGGTACGAAGACGGCCATCGAGCATTTCTTTGCTGGTAAGACTGTCACTATTCCTCTTCGTCGTTCTTCTCGCAGCAGTTCTGATGACTACACGATTAAGAGCGCTTTCGAACGCTTCCTCTTCTAACTGATTGAAATAGTTCATTTAATTCGCATCTAGAAGGAGATAATTATGCCTATTTTCACAATCCTTGCCTCGTTTTGTTCGTTTGCTGTTGGCTGGCATATCGGACTCTCGTGGTGGCTCATTCCGACCCTCTTTTTAGCCGCCTTCGCTGGCTATGGCGCGGGCACGCTCGATGAGCGGTAAGCACGTCATCTATGTCTATGGTACCCTCCGAAAGGGCGGTGCCGTAACGCATCTCGTCCCCGGTGAGCTTTACGATCTCGGTTGGTATCCGGGTATCAAGATGCTGCCGCCAGACGCCCACAAATGGGTGGTGACTGAACGGATTGAGGTTGACGATCAACGGTTGGTTGAACTCGATATCTATGAGGGATGCAACCACGGTGATCTCACGAACCAATCGAACCTCTACAATCGTGTACCTTATCTCGATGGCTGGATTTATGTCTATAATCAGCCACTTGATAAGCGCCCGATCATCGAGAGCGGAGACTGGAAGGAATATCGAGACGGTGTCGTCTATGCAGGAACAACGGTGACGACCGAACCAACGTATGACGAAGAAGATGGAGAAAAAGCGGTATGACTTATGATCCTAAGAAACCAACTGTTGTCGTTTATGGTAATAAGACTTATCAGGGTCGTGTTCTTGCGACTGATCTTGAGGGTATTTATCCTATTGCCGTCTCATTTGACGTAAATGAACACTCCGCCACTGGGCGCAGAGTTTATGCATCCGTTGCGACCTTTGACTCTCAGGGTAAGACATCTACATCGCTGATGTGGCTCGACAACGTCGTCGAGAAGACAAGCAAGTTCCGTCCCCTGTGGGCAAATTGTCTCATCCGTCGCAATGAATACAGTGAAAAGACAACATTTGAAGGTGCTATGAAATGTGCTAAGCTCGGAACAATTGATAGTTCTCCTGCTCTCGGTGTCGTCGAAGATAAGTATGAAGACGGGAAGTATGTCGGCTCTGAGTTTCATGCATATAAGGAGGAGTGATGCTACTCGTATTTCATGGTGGTAAGTGTTGTGGGATTAAGACGATCTACGGCCTAGGAGCTGATCCTAATGCTAAAACAAACCCTCTTGATGCCCATAAGACTCGAAACCACGACAGCAATGGAGACGAAGTCAAGAGCGACCTCACCTTCTTCCATGAAGGTGCCCCTTACGAGACTTGTGTCGAACGTCTCAAAAGATACATCGATTTCATGGAACGCCGTCGCCCTCAAAACATTCTAGAAATTGCTCTTGCAGAATCTTCTTTCTGGACAGATCAAAGTAAGTGGTTCCCTGTTCTTCTCGAACACGGGTTCAAGGAAGTGACTGTCCATAAGAACAGTAACTCCGGTAATACCATTCATGTCTTCCATCTCTGCATCAACGGTAAGGGCGGAGACGAGGATTTTGAGGATGAAGACGACGATGATTGAATAGAAAGGAATTGAAATGGTAGAAGTACCCTTAACACATAAATTTAAAGTTGGCGATCGTGTTCGGCGCATCATGCTGAATCACGCGTGTCGGGACGGACTCAAAGTAGGTGAAGAAGGAATTATCACCACCATCAACGGAGACTGGATCATTGTTGACACTAGTCGATTCAAAAATCTCCGTTGGTATCTCGAACTCGTGACTCCAGCGGCCCCGAAGACGGATCAAGAACTTGCAGATGAATATCGTCGTGGACAGAATATTTGCTGGGACGCTAGGTGTGAACTCGAATCTCGTGGTTTCGTCACGAAGTGGAACGGCAAGCCGATGCCTACTCTCATCCCTGCGAATAAGATAGTCGAATGCGAGTTTGAGAAGGTAACTACTACTACTGTTGTGGAGAAGATTTGATGAAAGTTTGGTACACTACTAGAGACGGCGGAGACGGCTATGCATCTGTCTCTTTCTTCGAATCTCAAGAGGGTATTCGTATCCTCGAAGAAGCTGATCCTGAAACTTACGGATGTGGCGAAGGTGGTAGCTGGTTTGAAGTCCCTGATGGTACTGTGATTTCAGGTATTGAGATTTATACCGATGAACAATGTCGTGGTGCGGCAAAGAACGCCGAAGAGTGCGGTTACGCATATTTCGATTAAGGAGAGATCGATGAATAAATTCATGATCGACTGCAGCGACGAAGATTCTTATCTCAATTACGTAAATCGTTACGGCGATGAAAAACTTTTCACTAATATCGATGAAGCTACGGATCAGATACACAAAGATTTGCTTGAAAATGGTATCGAGGCGCACGCTTATACGATTTACGAGATTGTAGCAACTTATAAATATACTCCGCCCCTCGGAAAGGGCACAGTAACGAAGGTGAACAAATAATGGAATTTCTTCGTTTTGGTTCGAGCATCCCCGGTTCGTATTGGGGATGTTGCGCAATGGATATTATCCAGAACTTTAACTTCGATCCCGACGATAAGGCGAGCATTCAGATCGTTGATGGTGACGGAGGTCATCCTATGACAGGAAGTGATGGCGGCTTCGTCTTCGCAGGTCCGACGTATCGCGATATTTTCCTCCAACGTCTCCGCATCGGTACGTTCTCTACGGAGGATATGCCGAACCACGGCTTCCTTGCCATTCTTACTTTGTCTCAGGTCGGCAGTAAGATCGGTAAGAAGTGGCTTAAGATTCTGAAGGAGAACGGTTTCGAGTTCATCCGCACCGTTGACAACTCCGTCTATTCCGGTGACAGCCTTATCGCTGGTCCGGGTGAGGGCTGCGTCTCTGCACATCCGAACTATCTCTTCGGCCTCTTCCGGAACATCGGCTCTGGCGCAATTGTTGATCCGTTTACTCCGCCGAAGGCGTGGACCGATCTTCCCTCTGTTAAACCTGAGGCATGGCAACTCATGACTGGTTCAGATAGATTCGGTGAAGGATTGAATAAGGAGATGCAAGAAGTAGACCTAAAGCTTTACAAAGGTCTTGGAAAGGCAAATCTTCTCACTGAGGCTGAAGTCAAGGCTGCTGGTGCGCCTGTTATTATGGCCGGTGAGAGGAGCAAGTATCCTCAACAGGGTAAGGCAGAGCGTGACAGTCTCAAAGCTTCTTATGCCAAGGCGAAGAAGACGGACCCTTCGCCTATTGCTTCGAAGGTTGACCCCTTCTCGACAGTTCCCGCTTAATCTCGGGATAGGTTATACTCACGGCTGTAGGTTCCTGAATAAATTGTGATTCGTTTCACGAATAAGTGAATAGGGTTCGGTTCCCTATCGCCTCTGGGCCTAATAGGCAACAACTGTGCATGTCAGGCAACGCAATGCGGCCCCCGGCCAAATATAAGTCGTCCGACTGCACACGGCCCTCGCCCCTTTACCTGTAATGTAAGTCAGGCCAGATTCTCTCCTGTCACCAGACTGAGACGAAAAGGCTGGGGATGGTGTCCGCAGAGGTGGAGGCCAGTGAGTATGATCTCAACAATTAACAAGAGGAGCGGTTATGAAGATATTCCGTCCTATCACCGACTCCGAGAAGTTGTGGGAAGCTTGGTGGCTATATAATTCATGGTATAGAGACGATGCTTATCGGATACTTAATGAAGTCGCTAGGAACGTGGACCGAGAAGATAGAGATAAAGAAGAGGTTAAATACAATGGCATCAAAGTCAAGCAAAAAGAGGAAGAAGGAATTGGCCATGGCGATGAAGACTGGTACGACGACTGGCGGTGACCATCGTGTCACGCTTCTAAGGGATTCGTTCCTCGACATGCCTCAACTCTGGATGGAGGTATTCATCGCTGGTGATCGTTATGAGGAAGCGGCATTCGCCGAGATGTTTATTCGGAGCAAGTGTACGAAGGCGGTTACTCCTGAGAAGGCTGATCTTGTCGTCTTCACAGGCGGAGAGGATGTCAATCCTATTCTCTATAACGAGGTTCGACATCATTCTACTCTCTTCGACTCGAAGCGCGATGAAGAGGACATCAAACTTTACGAGATTTGTCTCAATGAAGGTATCCCGATGCTCGGTGTCTGTCGTGGTGCCCAATTCCTTCATGTTATGATGGGCGGTAAGCTTTATCAGGACGTGGATAATCACAACGGAGATCATCCGATGTGGGATACGAAGAACAAGATTCTCATCCAGAAGATTTCTTCTGTCCACCACCAGATGGTCATCCCTCAGGATGGTATGGAAATCCTCGGGGCTAGTGGCAAGGCGAAGCATCGTTGGCTCAACGACAAGGTATTCGATAACGAGAGTAAGATGGACGTCGAAGCCTTCTTCTATCGAGATATCTGTGCCCTCGGTGTTCAGGGTCATCCCGAGTACAAGGGATACAACCACTTTATGCAATGGACTCTTCAGCAGATTGAGGATTATATCGGTAAGAATCCTGATACCGAAGTTCGAGACCGAGTCCGTCGTCTGAAGGAAGAATTCCTTCTTGAGAGGAATGCAAAGATGGAAGAAGACCTCAAACTTAAGGAGATGAACTGATGAAGTGGTTCGTCATAAGTCCTATCAACGGGTTAACTGTAATCGATGATGACAGCAGCGGTCGTCAGAAGGTTACCGATTGCGTATCTGAAGAACTCTCTCGTTACAAATGCTATAGGGCAAAAGATTATCTTATTTTCAGGGGGGAGCGTCATGAATATGTACCACCTTCGCAAAAAGGTAATCTAGTTCAAACAGATCGGAGAAATTAATATGTCGAGTCCTGTGCGTCGAATGCAAATCCGGGCAATGAAGAAGTCTGGCATCGAAAAGATTGTTACCAGTTATGAATGGAATTACGATCTCGAAAAGATGGTCCCCGTTTATAACTGGCCTCGTCGGGTGGAGGGTCAATTGTTTCCCACGAAGCCGGATGCCAAGGATTTACTGGCTCGCCTAGCTCGTGAAAATCGGAACAAAAAGCGGAAGGATAACGCATAATGTGTGGTCACGTAGGTATCGCAGGTAGGCTTGATTTCAAGGATGAGGCGACGATGAAGCGCCTCCTAATTTACGACTTCTTTCGTGGTCCTGATAGTACCGGTTTCGCAGCACTGAGGACTAACGGAGACGTCAAGCTTGTAAAGGCTGCCGTCAATCCTTGTGATTTCTTTGAGATGAAGAAGTTTACCGAGGCCTTGTCTGGACATAATTCGTCTGTCTTTCTCGGCCACAACCGACTAGCCACTAAGGGTAAGATCAACGGGGTTAATGCTCATCCGTTCGAATACGGACATATCATTGGTGCCCATAACGGAACTCTCGAACTTTCTTCGTGGAAGAAGTTGAACGATATGAACGGAGAAGAGACTGACGTCGATAGTGCCGCCATCTTCCTCGCTATTAGTAAGTTCGGTATCGAAGAAGTCGTACCCCATCTCCAAGGGGCTTGGGCGCTTGTCTGGTTCAATACCGATGACAACACCTTGAACTTCCTCCGAAATAAGGAGCGACCGTTCTGGTACGCCTACGACAAGGATATCAAGCGTGTCTTCTGGGCTTCTGAATGGCCTATGATTGATGCCGCAGTCAAACTCTCTGCCCATCCTTACGAGTTCTATTCCAGTGATGAGGGCCATAAGTTCTGGTCCACTATGGAAGATTGGTGGTATCGATATGATATCGAGGAACTCCGTAACGGAAGTAAGACTCGACCGAAGCCGCGAGTCAAGATGCTCAAAGGAAAGGAGCCTGTCCCGGTTGCTAATTATGCATGTGGAACCGACCCTTTCAAGCACAACACAGGGTTCCATGGGACGACGAGCTTGACGACAACATCTCATGGCTCTACGACTAATAATAGTAGTAACGTCACTAGGATCGCCGATGTCCGCGATCTCCGAGGGTCGAGGGACGATCCCTTCGGTGGGTATCTCGATGAAGATAAGTTCAACGAAATCGCCAAATACGGTTGTTCGTGGTGCACGGCTGATGTTGAATATAAAGAGCCGGGGGTAATCGTGTACGAACGAGAGGAGATGGTCCTCTGTCCGAGTTGTGCGAATAACAACGACCACAACCGGGTTTATGTCGTACCTGAGAAACTTGCCCGATAATTAGGAGTAACAAATGTCTATTATTGAAGCAATGCCGGGGTTTACGTTTGGCTGTGACCCTGAATTGTTTGTCCTTAATACTGAGGGCGAATACGTCACTGCCGAAGGACTGATCCCCGGAACTAAATCGGAACCATATCCTGTCCCCGGTGGCGCGATTCAGGTCGATGGTATGGCGGCGGAATTTAACATCGATCCTGTCGATAATTTCACCGACTTCAACAAGAATATTACTAAAGTCGTCCAAGAGCTGAAGAAAATGCTACCCAAGGGGTATGATCTCAGCCCTATTCCGTCTGTCGTTTTTAATGAGAAGGCGTGGAATGAGGCTCCGGATAAGGCTAAGACTCTTGGTTGTACCCCGGACTTCAATGCATGGACTGGCAAGGTCAATCCGCCGCCTCATGATCCGGATAATCCGTATCTTCGTACCGCTTCTGGTCATCTCCATATCGGTTGGACCGATGACGCCAATCTCTCTGATCCACAGCACGTCGCCAACTGTCGTGATCTCATTAAACAGCTTGACTGGTATCTCGGAGGTTGGTCGTTGCAGATGGACCCTGATCCTGTCCGTCGTCGGATGTACGGTAAGGCAGGAGCTATGAGGTTCAAGCCTTACGGCGTCGAGTATCGGGTTCTTTCGAACTTCTGGCTCACCAACTCTAGTCGGAGAATGGCGGTCTGGAACCGGATGCAACAGGCGATCTGGGACATGCGAGAAGTCTATATCCCTGACGAGGCAGATAAGTTCAAGTTCAACGACGCACTTATCCAGAGTATCGATACCTCGACCCGGAACCCTGCTCTTGAGAATGAGTTCAAGTTTCCGCTCCAGACTCTTTCTTCTAAGTCTAAGCTTTTCTAGAATACAGAATAGGTGAATTATGAAAGAACATGTCAACTTCTATGAGAACCTGAAAGAAGCTGAGATGCGGCTCGTCCACACCGTCGTCCTCTATGACGGAGAGCCTTACTACGTCCTCGCCATTACCGACCACAAGAAGGACGGCATCTTCCGTGTCTATCTCGATCCTCTTGGGTCGGAAGGCGGTAAGGGGCTTACCCATATCCGTCACTCTGTACCTTATGAGTGGCATCAGGAGACACTCGACGGGCCTACCCGTGGTGACAAGATGGACGAGTTCATGGAGAAGACTAAGGATTCGACTATCATTCGAAAGATGATGAACTCTCCCCTCTTCGACAGGTTCCGTCCCTTCCCTCTTGGGATGTGCAACAAAGGTGGGAATACCTACTTCGTTGAACGTCAGCCTACTCGTCATACTCAACAGGGGTTGACGGGAAATATGTTTGACACGACCATCATCGATCTCGGTAAAGATAGAAACCCTTACAAGAGTGGTGGTGTAAGTCTTTTCGACGCCTCCTTCTATGACACCATTAAGGGTAATTATCCCTCGGTGTACGAATGCATCGAGAATCTTCACGATCCGAAATGTGGTACCGAGTCTGCCGCCTTCCATAGGAACTTCGCTGTTATCCGTGGACCTGTCGGACTTCTTTTCCTTGTATATAAACAAGATGTTATCGGTTATCTTCCGAATGGCGATCTCTCTCTTGTGAAGCTCGAACCTAATTCGGCCCATCTCAAGGAGTCTGTCGCCGATCTTCAGTGTTTTGCCAACATCACCGTCTAATCATTAAGGAGACAATTTGTGCCGAGTAAAGTTTTTTATCCCAAGCGAGATTCGAAGGTTCCGGGTGTACCGATTGGTACTCTCCTTCGTAGGAAAATGACGAAGGGCGAGATTGGTATCGAGATCGAAGTCGAGGGTAATCAATTTCCTAAACATGCGTACAACGGAAGGTCGGCAGTAAGTCCGGAACTCATTCCGAGTATCTGGAATTATCATCATGATGGCTCTCTTCGTGGTGACGACAACGCCGAGTACGTACTGAAGCAACCGATCAAATTCACTGAAGTAAAGGAGGCCATCAACAGCCTCTGGGATATGTTCAACAAGTTCGGTTCTGTCCTTGCAGAGAGCAATCGGACGTCGGTTCATATCCATCTCAACGTCCAGAACTTCCATCTCAATCGACTGTGTTCGTTTATGGCGATGTACCTTTCTGTCGAAGAGATTCTCACCGCTTGGTGTGGAGAACATCGTATCGGCAATCTCTTCTGTCTCCGGGCAAAGGATGCCCCTGCCATTGTGACCCACCTGAAGAAGTTCTTCCAGACCGACGGTGGGCACGAGATCAGGGATGGAATGCATTACGCCGGTATGAATGCTCAAGCGCTGTTCAAGTTCGGCTCTCTCGAAATCCGATCTCTTCGTGGTGTCAGTGATCCTCAGGTCATTCTTGATTGGGTCGCCGTCCTCGAACGGATGTACAACCTCAGTAAGGATTTTACCGATCCTAGGGCAATTATGGATAACTTCTCCGGTGGCGGAGCTATGGGCTATCTCGAAATGATTCTCGGAGATAAGCTCTCGGTTGTACGTAACAATATCGATTTCGATAACCAGAGAATCATGGAGTCGCTGTACGAGGGTATCCGTCTCGCACAAGACCTTTGCTACTGTCGTGATTGGAGCGAGTACGAACCTGTAGATGTCAAGGATGACCCTTTCGGTCGTAATACGAAAAAAGCAGTGCCCACCGCGCAGCCGACCAACGATTCCGCATTTATGACGTTGAATCAGCACATAGGGCAGGCAGCTCAGGCTTATTTTGCTCCGGCATCGTTCCAACCGTGGAATTCCACCATCTCAGTCAGTGATACAGGCAGCACTGGCTGGGGCACGCCCCCTGCTAGTGACGAAATCATCACCTTCGGGACTGAAGAAGAAAGTGATGACGAAGACGAGGATGCAGATGATTATGACGGACCAGAATTTTGGAACGAAGATGAGGAGTATATGCCATGAGATATCGGGTATTGCCGTATAAACAAGGCAGTAAAAGTGCTAAGGCACTTGCTGAGGCCCTCGGTGGAAAGGTGTTGAAGCTTGTTGAAAGCACGTTTCGGCCCAAACATGAGGATATTATTATCAATTGGGGAAGGACAGAACAGTATATCACTCCGTCATGTCTTATCAACTGTTCTGGTGGATGTGGTAACTGTGATCCGACTGTTCTCAACCCTTCGGGCAGGGTTATATCTGCCAGCAATAAACTGAGATTCTTTGAACTTACCAAGGATTTGAATATCTGTCCTCGTTTCTGGACTAATAAGGATGAAATCCCTGATGAAGCGTTCCCAATCGTCTGCCGAACCGTTCTTGCCGGTCATTCTGGCGATGGCATCGTTATTGCCAATGATCGTAGTGAGCTTGTTCCTGCTCCTCTGTACGTAGAGTACAAAAAGAAGAAGGATGAGTATCGTATCCATGTCGGATGTCGTATTACTCCGTATGTAGGCGAACTTAACCCCGGTGGGTTGGAAACCACTATAATTGCCTCCCAACGAAAGGCGAAACGTCATGACGCAGAAAATGTCAACTGGCAGGTTCGTAATCTGTCTAACGGATTTGTCTACGTTAGAGAGGGTGTCAACCCTCCATCGGATGTCATCGAAAAAGCTAAGCAAGCTCTTGAAGCTTCTGGACTCGACTTCGGTGCAGTTGACGTAATCTATAACGCAAGTGAGGAGAAGGCGTATGTCCTTGAAATCAATACTGCCCCCGGCCTCGAAGGCCAGACCGTCGAAGACTACGCCAACTTTTTTAGGAACGTCTGATGGAATTTAAGATCCTACTGATCGTTGTCGCTTGTCTTATTGTTTCTCGTGTGGCTTGGGAGATGCTTCGTGAAGAAGGTTAAGATTCTTTATAAAGATAGTCCTACCTATTCTGGTAGTCCAGATTATGAATTCACAACTAGGGAGTACGATCCTGACGTTGCTAGAACAGTGGCTGACAATCTCGCCAAGATGGGTTGTCACAGTTTCAAATTTATTCCTGCACAGGAGGCGGCATGAGTTATTGGTATGAGCATCGACACGAAATCAAAATCGGTGATCGATTCATTATGGATGACGGCGAGATAGTTGAAATCAGTGGAAGTGTTCCCGGCGACGGCACTGCTCTGACCGTCCTTCAATATGACAACGGAAGCTGGTTTGATTACCAAACTAGGATCGAACCCGGCGATCTTCGAGACCGTTTGAACGAAGGTGATTTCTGGCAGACTTAAAATAGTTCTTGACATTTCGTCATTTTCTTGGTATAATACTGGTATAAGGCATAGACCTTTGGGTTAGCTCCTCGAAGTAGCGGGGGGTTTGGGGGGAAACCCTCTACTGAATATCTATTAGTTACTCTATTATACCTATAACATAATAAAGGTATATCTATGAAATGTGCTATCTGTGATCGTGAGCTGTCAGAAAAAGAGATCAGCTTTAACGAAGACATCAACACCTTCGAACCATGTACTACTTGTCTCGACATCGCTATGGATGCCGCTTATTGTGACGGCTTCACTACAGAAGATGATGAATACATTCTTCTTGATGATGAAGAACTCGATAACGAATATTATCGGTCTGTTGTCAGTTTGGACGATAACTATAGTCATGACTGAACATGAATATAAATTTCTCAAGAATAAATGGGAAGATGTCCGAGGAGCCGCCTTCAATCAAGTCGGTGAGTTTTGTTACGAATTTGGATGGATCGATGATTTCGGTCTAGTGACCCCACAGGGGCAGAAAGCAGTAGAAGAATATGAGCGACAGAATCCTATTTCTCGATATTGATGGACCACTGATTCCGAGTCGAGCCTACGAGATGCCGTCCCAGACACATAACCCTTTTGTTACTATCTTTGATCCATGTGCCGTTGGTATGATTAATAAGGCGTGTGAGAAGCAAGATAGGAAGATCGTTCTCCACTCGTCGTGGATCAGGACGGCTCATATGTACCCTGAGACCCTTAATATGGATGTCCGTGAATGGTGCATTCATCAAGGTATTCATAAGAGCCTCTTCCATGAAGATGCTTATTGTAATCGAGAAACTTCGTGGCGATACGACAGGATCGGACAGTGGCTTCAAGATCACCCCGGTACTAATGACTTCGTCATTCTCGATGACGAAGCACCAGAACCTACTTGGCACTACAAGAGGAATGTCCTTCTCATTGATTTTGAGAACGGTATCACGATGAAAGATTATCATAAACTTCTAGACGGAGACTGGAGATTGTAATGGAAAAGTATATCGGTGATTTCAATTCTTGGGATGATGTAAAGAGAGAGTTCCGTATTGACGACGAAGAGCCTGATGTTGTCTATGCCGAGTACGAACAAGAATATTATGAGGGCTGGGCATGGGTAGTCTACCGGGACGGCGATAACATTTATCTAGTCGAAGGTGGACACTGTTCTTGTTATGGCCTCGAAGGTCAATGGGACCCGGAAGAATATACCCTTGAGACTTTTATCTCCCTGCTCGATAGAAGCGCTGCAGCTCCTTATCCTTATGGCATTGGTAAAAGGACTGAAGAGATTAAGAAAAGGCTTGGAGTATGATCGTAACTAAAATTGCATTTACTGTTGCTATTGTTTCGGCAATTGCCGCACTTGTTGGTCGTGGCCTTGATAGCCCATTCAGGAGTATTATTACTCCGTGGACATATGTCTCTGGTCTTGGGGTTATCTTTTTCTTGGCCGCTCTTCCGATATCTGTAATCTGTTTTATCTGGGGAGTATGATATGAATAAAGTAATTGTTACTTACGAGTATTCAGACGGCAAAGAAGGCATTCAATCTTTTCCTAGTGAGTCAGAGGCGATGTGGTGGGTGTGCAACGAAGGGGATCACCTAATCGACTATACTATCCACACATCTGGTAAACAAGCAAGAGGTATGATATGAGTGGCAGCACATGGGTCGCATCTGATCCGCATTTCAGTCACGCCAATATTCTAACTTTCAAGCGTGAAGACGGCACCCTGCTTCGGCCATTCAAGGACATTGAAGAACATGACGAAACACTCATCTCGAACTGGAACTCTGTCGTCGCTACAGGTGATCGAGTATATCTTCTCGGTGATGTCGCTTTCCATCCTCGGGTTTTTCACTCTGTTATTCCTCGTCTTAATGGTCGTATCTGTCTAGTACCGGGCAATCATGAGCCGCCGAAGATGAGGAAGTATTTCGATCTCTTCGATGACGTCCGAGGATATGTAGTGAAGAAGGGGTATATTATGTCCCACATTCCTATCCATCCCGGTAGTCTATCTCGATGGAGTCTTAATATTCATGGGCATCTCCATGCTAACAATGTCACTATTGAAAATACTCGTGGTGAAATTGATTATCGATATTTCAATGCCAGTATGGAGCAGATTAATTTTACTCCTAAACTTCTAGATGACATCCTTAAGGAGAGAGATATTACGTGACGTACTATACTCATATCAATCGAAACATTATAGACAGTAACAGGAAAAATGGGACTAATGATCCTGCCGTCCGATATCAGAAAGGTAAGTATGGAAAACCGACTTATGCGTTTGAGGTTGAACTTCCTGCAAAGTCTAGGGTTGTCTATCGTCCTCATGGTGACCCTATTCTCCCTTGCGGTGCTCGTCTTGTAATTGAAACCGAAGAGGAACCAGTAGTAGTTGTCTAATTTCATTAAAGGTCAAGAGAAATGCCCGAAATGTGACAAAGACAATCTCGCTATTTACGACGATCACGTCCATTGTTTTACATTCGGGTGCGAATATCATAAGTTCAATAACGAGAAGGAGAGTAAAATCTCACAGAAAATTCCAGTAGAGGATAGGCCTCTGACGTCCCTTCCGTTGAAGGAGATGCCAGCACTCAAGGCCCGTGGGCTTGATAGTTCCACGATTAATAAGTATAAAGTCACAGTCAATCTCAATCCTGATAGCAATATCGAGGCTGTATTCCCTAGGTTTAATGACGAATGTGAACACATTGCTAATCAGGTTAGAATGGATGACAAAAAGTTTCGCTGTGAAGGTGATATCAAGGGCGCTAGTCTTTTTGGTCAGAACCTATTCCCTCTCGGTGGGCGCAGTATCACTATTACGGAGGGTTATTATGACACGCTGGCTGCTTTCCAACTTACTGGTTCCCGTTACCCTAATGTTGGAGTCATGTCGGCTTCCACTGCGAAACGAGAAGTTGTCGATAACTTTGAGTACATCAACTCATTTGGAGAGATCATTGTCAACTTCGACAGCGACGAACCCGGAATAAAGGCAGCTAAGGAGGTTGCTCAACTCTTCGAACCCGGCAAGGTCCGCATCCTAAAGCTTGACAGAAAGAAGGATGCCAATGATTATCTAATGGCGGGTTTGGTAAAAGAGTACATCAACGAATGGCACCGGGCACCGGTGTACATGCCTGATGGTCTCCAGCTTGGTAATGATCCCGCTCTTCTGACAGAGATTATCAAGTACAAAGAACCACGTAGCATTCCGTATCCTTGGCGAGGGCTGAACTACAAGACATATGGTATCCGTACTTCTGAGCTTGTCCTTCTCACAGCTGATACCGGTGTAGGTAAGACGAGTATTATGAAGGAGATCGAATACACCCTTCTAACTCACCCAGAGTTGGTTGAAGAAGGTGTCGGCGTAGGCTTTCTCCATCTCGAAGAGCCTAAGCGTGATCTCGCTCTCGGGCTTATGTCTATCCATAAGAATAAGCCGTATCACTTTCCTGACGTCGAACGTACAGAAGCGGAGCTAACCGATGCTTATAATGCTGTCCTTAATACTGAGCGTGTTGTTATTTGGGACCACTTTGGTAGTAATGACATCGATGTTGTTCTTGCAAAAATTCGACATATGGCGGCCCTCGGTTGCCGTTATATCATGGTGGACCATCTCTCTATTATTGTCAGCGATCATTCTGGTGATGAGCGGAAACAGCTTGATGAGATAAGCACTAAGATTAAGACTCTGACGATGAATCTCGATATTGCTGTCTTCTGTGTCATTCATATTAATAGGCAGGGTCAAGTACGTGGTTCGGCAGGACCGGAGCAGGTTGCCAATATCATCATCCGTCTTGAACGCGATAAAAAAGAAATGAACGAGTGGCGGCGAAACGTCACCAAACTCTCTGTTGAGAAGAACCGTAAGTATGGCCGAACCGGCCCCGCTTCATGGCTTTTTTATAACGAGATCACTGGTCGTCTAGAGGAACTAGATGACGATATGGTCCAACAGTATGAGATAGGTGGGTCTCTAGCTGGTCATGAGTTTGCAGCATATGACCAGTAAGGAGAGAGGATGGAAAAGCGAACACTAGAGGGTCTGAAAAGAAAAAGAGAGTATTCTAAACTTTGGATGAAGAGACAATCTCCAGAGAAACGACTAATCTATTCTGCTCGTGCTAGGGCTAAAAGGAAAGAGATAGAATTTTCTATATCAGAAGAAGATATCACGGTTCCTGACGTATGTCCCATTTTAGGTATACCTTTGGTTGTTGGTTCAGGACGACAATCTTACAATAGTCCGTCTATTGACAGGAAAAATAATAATAAAGGATATGTCAAAGGCAATGTGGGGGTTATTTCTCTTAAAGCGAATGCCTTGAAGAACGATATGTCTGTAGAACAAATCGAAAGGTTGCACAGATATGTACTTGGATTGGCGTGAAAGAGATGTCTTCGTAATCGACATCGAGGCCGACAGCCTAGACCCTTATATCATCTGGGTCATGTGCTGGCGTAATGTCCAGACGAAGGAAGTAGGAGAATGTATCGGTCATGACGCGATTATTCGATTCTTTGAAGAGAATTCTGGTGCCCTTTTTGTGGGGCATAACATTCTTAAGTTTGATGCTCCAGTTCTGGTTCGCCTTTGCGGAGCCAAGCTTAATGTTGGTAACTGCATCGATACTCTTGTTTTGTCTCAGTTGTATTCACCTTCTATCTCCGGCGGACATTCGCTCGACGCATGGGGCGACCGTCTTGGTAAGCCGAAGATTGAATTCAACGACTTCTCCCGACTAACAGATGAGATGATTGAATACTGCCATCAGGATGTAGCCATCACGGCTGAATTGTTTGTCAGACTCATGAAGACTCTTAGTCGTATTGGTTTCTCCGAGACATCGATCATGATCCAACACCGGATCACGGTCATCATTGATAGACAACATCGAAACGGGTTCTATTTCGACGGATTGAGGGCGATAGAGTTTTATCAACAGCTTCGCCGTCGCGAAGAAGAACTCGCAGAGGAGATTCATAATGCATTCCCACCTAAACTTGAACGACTCGCAACTTATAAACGAGCTTTCAAACAAGATGGAACAGATTCTGCTCAGCTCATTAGGCATCGTGAAACGTATGAGAGCGTCATCGTCAATGACGACGGAAGCTATGACGTATTTGGACGAACACCTTTCAACATTGGAAGCCCTAAGCAACGAGTTGAGAAACTTCAAGCCCTAGGGTGGGTGCCTCAAGAGTTTACTGAGAAGGGTGGTGCCAAACCATTCGATAAAGGTAAACTTTCTCCTTCTCTCGAACGATTTCTCGAAGAGAATGACGTACCCGAAGTCCATCTCATTGCGAAGTGGATGAGCGTCAATGGCCGTGGTAACATGGTCAATACTTGGTTGGAGAACTGGAATGAAGATGACAGTTGTATACACGGTAAGCTTTTCGTGGCCGATACCCTTCGATTTCGACATCAAGCGCCTAATACAGCAAACATCCCAGCAGTTCGGGTCGGTAAAGATGGTGTCGTCCTATTGGGTGAAGACGGATACTACACATATGAGGCTAGAGATTTGTGGTGTGCACGCCCTGACAGAGTTCTTGTCGGGACTGACGCCGCTGGCCTCGAACTTCGAATGCTTGCCCACTATCTCAATAGAGACGAGTTTACGAAGCAGGTAATTGAGGGTGATCCACATCAGTACAACGCCGATATCGTAGGTATCTCTCGTCCTCAAGCTAAGACATTGATCTATGCTATTATGTATGGTGCCGGTGATGTCAAGATTGCTCGTACCCTTGGTCTTCCTGTTCTTATGAAGAAGAATCGTAAGGGTGAAGTATACGAGGTATCACCCGAGGGCGGCAAGATCAAGAACATGTTTCTCGAACGACTCGGTATCAAAGAGCTGATGGAAGAAGCAAAAGAGGAGCAAAAGAATGGAAGAGTCTCTCTCTGCGACGGAAGTTGGGTGGTCTGTCCAAGTCCGCACGCAGCCCTTAACTACAAGCTTCAAGGTGGTGGTGCCCGAGTCATGGCGATGGGGGCTGTCATACTTGAAGGCAATATTCGACGTCTTGGACTCGACAGCCTCAAGGTGGGAGATATTCACGATGAATGGCAATACGACGTTCATCCTGATGACGCCTCAACTCACTCGGAAGAAAGCGTACAAGCTATTCGTGATGCTGGAGAACGCCTTGACCTCAACGTACCTCTCGATGGAACAGCAAAGGAAGGATTGACATGGGCGGAGACACACTAAGTTCTGAGGAAGCAGCCATATATTCTCGTAATCTTGAGAAAGTTGATTGGAAGCTACCCGGAATGGAGAAATTCCACGAACATCAAATCAAGACTTTGAAACGATCAATCGAGATAGGCACAATCGTAAATTCTATTCATTCTTTAGGTTGGTCTTTATGGCCTACTAAAAATGAAGGATATTACGACGAGCACTGGCTTCGGACTATCGCAGATTTCATCGAGATACAGAACAAACCGTTTTGGGATGAGTATGAAAAATATTGTGAAGAACAACACCAGAGAGACGAAGAGAATAATGTCGAAGATGATGACTTTTTTACTTGACAAATGACCATAAACATGGTATAATTAGGTATAAGGTAGGGATAGTATGGGTGAATATGCAGATGATGCTGTAATGTCAGCTATGGATGATTGGTTATATGACCTAAATGATCCTTACTATTATGAAGTACCTTATCACAGAAAAAGGAAAAAGAAAATAATGGCAGAATATACAACTGTATTTGTTGAAGGCCGAGTCTATTGGGCCAAGATTATTGGTAACAAGGCCCTCCACGACAACTACGACGGCGACGCCCGAGAGTGGTCGTATGACTTCGTCCCCGACGATACCAAGTTCCTTAAGGATCATCGTCTTCTCGACCGACTGAAGGAGGCTAAGGACCCGATTCCTGATGACTACCTCCGTCTGAAGAAGCCGGAATTCACCAAGGACGGTGACAAGAATGATCCCATCAAGGTTATCGATAGTGATAACGAGCCTTGGGATAATCGTCTTCTCGGTAATGGTACTCGTGTCGTAGCCAAGCTAACGATTGTCGATTGGGGTAAGGGTAAGAAGCAGTCTATCTGGACTGATTGTCTCCGTGTCGAAGACCTAGTTGCTTATGAAGGCAACGGTGATCGAGGTGGCGATCCTTTCTCGGATTATAAGCCGTCAGCTAAGTCTGCGAAGGCCGCCAAGGGTAGTAGCAAGCGCGCTGCTCAGGAGCTTGATCTCGACGACGACGTCCCGTTCTAATTGAAGACGACTCCCTTTGACATCGAACGGATGAGAAACATGTCATGAATGGTAAGATACCCCGAGGTCCAACCAACGGTACGTCCGGTTGCGGGAGGGCTTACCGCCTTTAAGGAATATTATGCCCAGATTTCCACTCGTTGCCACAGTTCAAAGAGTGGTGACAGATACTATTACTCTTATTGTTGAAGCAGATAACGAATTCGAGGCTTTTGTTAAAGCTGAGGATGTATTAGAAAGCTTTCCGGAAAACCACATCATTGATGGAGTTCCTTATTGTTACATAGAGGACAGAGAATATAACGATAACACAGTCCTCAAGATTGAAATTCAGGAAGAATATGGAGCCGGATAAATACAAGAAACTGGAAGACTTGCCCGATGATATCTATCGACTCTTTGACCCTGATGTCGAACATGTTTGTGACGAAAAGAACCTCAACGATTTCGCAGCCAATCTTATTGAAGCACTTAAGGTCCGGCTTTCTAAATATACTCCGCCGCAATCTCCTCTAAGATTCTCTTCTCTGGGTAAGCCAGATCGTCAAATCTGGTATGACGCCCACCCTGAAGGAACTAAAGAAAAACTAGTACCGAAGACGTACATCAAGTTCCTTTATGGGGATGTTATTGAACAATTACTTCTCTTCCTAGCTAAGGAGGCTGGACACAGTGTCGAACAAGAACAGGCAGAAGTTGAAGTCCTCGGTATCAAGGGGCACATTGACGCGATCATTGATGGTGTCGTGGTGGATGTCAAATCAGCAAGCCCTTTCGGATATAAAAAGTTTGAGGACAGGACCGTCACCGAGGACGATCCGTTCGGTTATGTCGCCCAACTCTCGGGGTATGCTTCAGTTCTAACCCCCGGTGAAGGAGCGGCATGGCTTGCTAATGATAAGGTTGCGGGAGACATTTGTATCTCACCCCTCTCGTCTATAGTCATTAAGCACCATGCCCCTGAAGAAAGAATTGAATACCTGAAGAAAGTAATCGATAGTGAAACTCCTCCAGACCTTTGTTACCAACCTATTCCTGACGGTAAGTCTGGTAATATGCGGCTACCTACTGGTTGCTCTTATTGTGGTTGGAAGCATCGTTGCTATCCCGATCTACGCACTTTTATATACTCGACAGGCCCTCGTTTCCTTACGGTGGTTGCGAAGACACCTGATGTCCCTGAAATAACTGGAGCTTTACTCAATGAAGGTTGATTACGTCGATCACATGGGAACTGATCTCTCGGTGGTGAACGCAGCCCGAGTCAGTTTCAACAAACACAAAGACGAATTCGATGAAAAAGATGAGAAGCTTATTGAGTTTCTTGCGAAGAACAATCACTGGACTCCTTTCAGCCATGCGTCAATCACGCTGCGGATGAAGACTCCAATCTTTGTCGCCCGACAACTGTTTAAACATAAGGTTGGCATGACAGAGAATGAAGTGTCTCGTCGATATGTAGACGACACCCCAGAGTTCTTCTGGCCAGAGGCTTGGCGAGGCCGACCTACTGGTGGAGCTAAACAAGGAAGTAGTGACGACACCGTGGGCGAGATTTGGTTCGACGGAGTTGCAGAGAAGTGGAAAGACGACCCCATGATGCTTTACGCTTCTCACGTCGACGCCAGTATCCGATTGTACGAAAGTATGATTAAGGGTGGTATCGCCCCTGAGATGGCTCGTATGGTACTTCCTCAGAGCATGTATACGGAATGGTACTGGACCGGTAGTCTAGCCGCCTTCGCCCGTATCTATTCTCTCAGGTCTGATCCTCATGCCCAGAGGGAATCTCAAGAGATTGCCGTCATGATTGACGAGATCATTCGTCCACTCTTCCCTGTATCTTGGAAGGTGCTCTGTGACGGATAAAGAGAAGAAGAGAAACTCTCACCTTCTCCGTTATTTTGGTATTACGTTGGAGCAATATGACGAACTACTCAATCGACAAGGCGGAGTCTGCGGAGTTTGTGGTAAAAGCCCACAAGCAGAAGGGATCAGCCTCGCTGTGGATCACAACCATAAAAGCGGAGAAATCCGAGGATGCCTCTGCCGCTATTGCAATCACAGGCTTATCGGAAAGCATACAGACCCGGATTTACTTCGAAGGATGGCTAACTATCTAGAAGAAGGTAGGACCGGACTATTCGTACCTAAGAAGCGACCCGTTAGAAGGAAACGCAAAAAGAAATGACAACTTTTGGAATTGAGTGGGCTGCTGGGTTTTTTGAAGGCGAAGGCACAGCCTATGTTAGAGAACACAATAAGATAAATAAAATTTACCCTTGTCTCTCGCTGGCTATTGCTCAAGTATATAGAGAACCATTAGACGAGTTTCAAAGGATTGTCGGTTACGGTAAAGTTAGAGGTCCTTATGGGCCATATTCAGGTAATCGACAACCACATTATCAATACGCAGTTTCAGGCTCAGATGCCGTTACTGTGGCTGAACTTCTTATACCTTTCTTGTTCAGGAAAGGAGAGCAGGTACAAGATGCTCTTGAAGTTTATCAGGAGTATTTGAATGACTGAACCTAGAATTTTGTATTTTGATCTGGAATGGAAGCCTGCTACCGCCTATGTCTGGCGAATGTGGGACGAGAATGTCGGACCCGATCAGCTCATCGATGCCGGTGGTCTACTCTGCTTCTCTGCCATCTGGGGAGATACAGGAGAACTAATCTTTGCATCTGAGTGGGAAGACGGCCATGACGAAATGGTAAAGATTCTCTATGATCTCATCTGTGAGGCTGACGCCCTAGTAACTTACAATGGAGACAAGTACGATATCCCGAAGGCGAATGGTGAATTCCTTCTTGCCGGTCTTGCTCCTCCTCCTCCTCCGACTAGTATCGATCTTTTGAAGACCGTGAAGAAGATGGGGTTTGTTATGAACCGTCTCGCCTTCATCGGACCCTTCCTTAAGATCGGTGCCAAGGTCAAGCATGAAGGCTTTCCTCTTTGGACTGCTGTCATGGACGGGGATGAGAAGGCACAGAATAGGATGAAGCGATACTGTATCCAAGATGCTAAGCTTCTCATTACTCTGTATAAGAAGATCAAACCTTATATCCGTAATCATCCTTTCATTGGTGATCGTGGGGCCTGTGGTGCATGTAAGAGTCATGTCCTACACAAGAGAGGCTATCGCAGGACAAAGAACTTTAGGATCGAACGTCTACAGTGCCAGACTTGTGGGTCATGGCAGGACGGTAAGAGGGAGAAGCTGGCATAATGGACGAAGATGTATACGAGCTTCTTGCCAAAGACCTCGTAGATAATACAGGGCTTGATTATTCTCAGGCCCTAGAGGTTGTCGATTTTCTACAGAATAACGACTTCATTGATTATGATATCTTGAAAGAGATTTATCTTTATGACGACTAAGGAATATACACATGACCCGGAAGAAAACGTCTCCACTGGTGCAGTCAAGTATGACGGCGGAAAAGCTCCAGTATTTAGGGGCGCAATTTCTTACTTCCCTCGGGCAATTTCAGCAGTTGCTGCCATCAGCGCTTTCGGAGCAAGTAAATATGCTTGGAAAGGATGGGAGTCCGTCCCTGACGGATACAATCGATACTCTGATGCAATGGTACGACACCTTGTCTACGAAGGAGAAGGTGAAATGGTGGACCTTGAATCTGGACTTCTTCATGCTGCACACGCCGCATGGAACTCCCTCGCGAGGCTCGAACTTCTGATTAAGGAGAGTGAAGGTGCAGAAAATCTTCAACCTACTACGCTCACCCTATGATCCGACTCCTCGTTTCATTCCACACAGACGAACAGACAGACAATGGAAACGACAGGTTCTAATCGACAAAATCGTAGACTTCTTCGATCCCCTCTCTGTTCGTAATCTATCGAATGTGCAGGAGTTCAAAGCTCGATTTCCACAAATCAAACCACTGAAAGATTGGTTCAACTTAAATGACGATTCAGCTTAACGACGGCATCGCCCTCCTCTCGGGCAGTATGTTTGATTATAACAATCCGGAGGCTTCTGATGTCACTATCGAAGACATTGCTACTGCTTTGGCTAATGTGTGTCGCTTCTCTGGGCATCTATATTATTTCTATTCTGTTGCACAGCATGCTGTCAACGCCAGTTACATCGTTGATCCGGAGTTTGCGTTCGACGCCCTTATGCACGACACTGCCGAAGCGTTTACGAATGATCTTCCGACACCGCTGAAGGCAGCCTTCCCTATCTTCAAGGAACTTGAGATTAAGATTGAAGGAGCAATGGCGAAGAAGTTTGGCTTCAACTATCCCCTCTCTCCAGAGATTAAGGTTGCCGATCTCCAGATGCTTCGCATGGAGAAGGAACGAATTAAGAAGGATAAGACTGAGTGGGAGTGCCTCAACGGTATCGAGGTCGATCATCTCTGGGATAAGGTTGATCTCCGTATGCTAACCCCCCCACAGGCTCGGAAACTTTTTCTTGCTCGGTTTGAGGAACTTAATGATGGGAAGTATCGGGCGGCTGCCTGACAAAGAGAAAAGAAAAGCGAGGCGGCGTAATCATGTCGCCCGCGATCTTCACAAGAGTAAATATTATCAAAGGGTTATCCCTTCTAAAAAACATAAGGATAAAGATGGGTATTTTCAAGAAGACGATTGACAGCCAGATCGAAAAATGGACAGACGAAGAAGTGCTTTTTAACTTCTCAAAGTTCTTTGATCGAGTAGGTATTAGTACTAAGTTTGTTCAGGACGAAGATGGTCTCCTCACTCATCAGGTTCTTACTATGATCTGCGGAGAGAAGGTTATTATATCCGAGCCTCAGAAGCTGGAATGGCCTCTTCAACTACTTCCGATGCCAGAGGCTTTTGAGGGGAAGATTCACTGATGCCTATCTATTTTAATCTACTCACAGATGACGGTACTTACATCACACGAGAAGAACGTGTCAAAGCGTTCCAAGATGCAGGTACCGCCGCTGGCGCTCCTCCGACATTCGAATCTGTATGGAATTGTTTATCGGAGGAGTTTCTTGAGCTTCAAGAAGCTGCGATGAAGTTTCATGAGATTATTGCATCTGACTTCGATGATGACGTCAAAGCAAATGCCCGTGCCAACTTCGTCAAAGAGTGGGCCGATGTTCAGTATACTCTCTCAGGTATTGCTAACTTCTATAACATCGATGGCGAAGAAGCCTTCCGTCGCGTCTCTGATAACAACCTCACCAAGATTGTCGATGGTAAAGTTATCATTCGAGAAAGTGATGGCAAGATTCTGAAGCCAGAGGGATATGAGAAACCAAACATGGGAGGACTTTGATGAAGGTTCTGGTATGTGGTGGTCGTGATTTCACTGATCGAGAACTGCTTTATGAAGTTCTCGACGAGTATATCTACGGACCTGAGGATGAGATTATTTCAGGTATGGCCAGAGGTGCTGATATGATGGCGGCTGAATACGGCTGGGGAGCTGGTATCCGGGTGTGGGAATTTCCTGCACAGTGGGATGTTCATGGTCGAGCAGCAGGTCCTATTCGTAATCAGCAGATGCTTGATGAAGGAAAACCCGATCTTGTTCTAGCCTTCCCCGGCGGTAAGGGTACAGCCCATATGGTAAGAATTTCTAAGAGAGCAGGCGTGGAGGTACGAGAGATTGAATAATCCGTTTCCCTCGGTATACGAGGAATTTATTTATAAGAGTCGGTATGCCCGATGGGTTGAAGAAGAGAACCGCCGAGAGAATTGGGATGAGACTGTCACTCGTCTAGTAGAATACTACGGGCGAGCCGCTGACCTGAATAATGATGAGATGCTAGAAGTCGCAACTGCGATCTATAACCTCGAAGTCATGCCAAGTATGCGTGCACTTATGACTGCCGGACCCGCCCTTGATCGGTGCCATGTCCCGGCATACAATTGTGCCTATCTTCCTGTCGATAGTCCTCGCTCGTTCGACGAATGTATGTACATTCTCATGTGCGGCACCGGTGTTGGTTACAGCGTAGAGAGTAAATATGTCGATCAACTCCCAAAAATCTCAGAAGAATTTGCAGAAACTGATACTACCATTAGGGTCGCAGATAGTAAAGAAGGGTGGGCTAAAGCGTTTCGAGAACTGCTTAGTCTCCTTATTGCTGGTCAAGTGCCCCAATGGGACGTATCGGCAGTACGACCTTCGGGTGCCCGACTCAAGACATTCGGAGGACGTGCGTCTGGTCCTGAGCCTCTCGAAGACCTCTTCCGATTCAGTGTTAATCTATTCACTGGAGCCGCAGGACGAAGACTCACCAGCCTAGAGTGTCATGATCTGATGTGTAAGGTTGCTGACATTGTCGTCGTCGGTGGTGTTCGTCGATCTGCCATGATCTCTCTCTTCGATTGTACAGATGATCGAATGAGTACGAGCAAGAGTGGTGCGTGGTGGGAAGCTAATGGTCAGCGGAGATTGGCTAACAACAGTGCCGTCTACGACACCCGGCGTCCCGATGTCGGTTTCTTTATGAAGAAGTGGAAAGAACTTTATGATTCTAAGTCCGGAGAACCGGGTCTATTCTCACGCTATGCGTGCCAAGCAATTGCTGGACGCAGCGGACGACGAGATAATTCTTTTGACTTCGGAACTAACCCATGTTCTGAAATCATCCTCCGACCTTTCCAGTTCTGTAACCTTACAGAGATTGTTGTCCGAAGCACTGACGATTTTGATAGCCTCGCGCGTAAAGCTCGAATCGCTGCAATTCTCGGTACTATCCAGAGCACATTCACAGACTTCAAATATCTAAGGAAGGTATGGCGTGATACGTGTAATGAAGAACGTCTACTCGGTGTTTCGCTCACTGGGGTTTGTGACAACCTGGGACTTCTTGGACAACCCGAAGTTCTCTCTAAGCTTAAGCAGATCGTCGTCGAAACAAATGCCGAATGGGCAGCTCGTCTTGGTATTAATCCTAGCACTGCCACTACTTGTGTCAAGCCTAGTGGTACGGTTAGTCAACTCGTTAATTCAGCTTCTGGGCTACACACTCGCCATTCTGCTTATTATCTTCGAACTGTGCGTGCGGATAATAAAGACCCACTCACGGTGTTTCTGAAAGAGGCGGGAGTTTATTGGGAACCTGACGTGATGTCTAAGGACAACACTTCTGTTTTCTACTTCCCTATGAAGTCACCAGAAGGTGCAGTAACCCGAAAGGATCAGAATGCGATTGAGGCGCTTGAACTATGGAAAACGCTCCAAGATAATTGGTGCGAACATAAGCCCTCTGCTACCATCAATGTCAAGGATAACGAATGGATGGATGTTGCAGCTTGGGTCTATCGAAATTTCGATTACCTATCTGGTGTCTCATTCCTTCCGCACGATGGCGGTAGCTATAAGCAGGCACCGTATCAAGAAATAACTGAGGAAGAATACATTGACTGGATTGAGAGGTATCCCATGCCCGACATCGATTGGAACAATCTCGGTAATTACGAATTCAGTGATACCACGACGGGCAGCCAAGAGCTTGCCTGTACAGGTGGCGTCTGTGAAGTCGTCGCAATTGGAGACGTTAGAGATGGATGAGAATAACTATATGTACTATATGTACGGTAATATCAACAGATTCGAGGTCAATGATCTCGTTCAAATCCCGAAGAACGAGTACGACGAGCTTCTCGAAGACAGTAAGTTTCTTGCTGCTCTCCGTTCAGCCGGAGTAGACAACTGGGACGGATATGATTTCGCCATCGAAATCTTTGAATCCGGTCTTTAATAGACAAAAGAAAACCCCCGGTAGCACCATCGCCGCCGGGGGTATTTTTGTACCTAAATTAGGCCATATTCTCTGGTAGCAACCCCTTATCGAGCTTGCCTTGAATTTTCTTGAGACATTCACCACGAGTGATTGACCCATCTTTATTGATATCGAGTCCAGCGTTCTGACGGTATGTCGTCGGCTTACTCGTCTTATTCCAGAGGGTATAATCATCTTGTTTACCAACACCCGACGGCCAAAGAATGGCCATATAAATGTCACCAAGATTATTGAGCCTTCCGGCGTAAGGACGGAAGTATTTATAGACAAAATTAAGCTGATCTTCTGGCGTCATCGCGGCGAGCTTCGCTGTCGTCGTACCGAGTGCGACTGCGGTTGATGGCATAAACTGGATTAGTCCAGTGGCCCCCGACCCAGCGGCGTTCCGAATGTCCGCTCGAAAGCTCTCTCCACTTTCCCACGCAATACAGGCCATAAGATCATCAGGGTTAAGTCGAAGAGTATCCGCAACCCACCAAATCCTTTCTCTAAATACAGGAGATACATGTGCACCCCATGCTATTGCCCGACGAGTGGTATCCGTGGCCGGAATGGATGCCTCTAGGCTATCTCCGGATTGAATATATGACGCTCGAAGAATTTCGAGAGCGCTTTCCAGTAGCCTAATTACTTGCTCCACGGCGTATCCTCCGGTAGTGGCTGGACCACTTCCTTTCTAGGCCCGAAGATCACAGCCTTAGCTCGTTCCTGAACACTCTTGACAGATTCTACAGACTTCGGGGTGTCGGTATAATCGTTAGTCGATACACCTTTTACCTTCTCATACGAACGCATCGCACCGATGCCGAGCATACCACTCATAGTGAGAAGCATCAACTCCATATCGAATTCGAACTTAATACCAGTAATGGCAGTAAGTACCGGGAGAAGAATAACCTGAGCAGCTAGTCCTGCACCACAGACCCAGCCGATGAACGGCCTCCAGCCTGCGACGAAGATAGAACCATTCTTAGCTTCTTCCTTGTTGATCTCAAGCTGAGCAAGAATCTCTGCGTGCATTCGGGCGTTACCGATATCACGTAGTTTCTCCAGTTCGAGATTCAACTCATTCCTCTTATCCTTGTCTACAATGACTTCGGATGCGAGGTCTTTGACGGCATCGATTATATCACCAATAATGGGGATGCCCATAATTAAACTCCTTTAAAGAAACTGATCAACCATGTAATCAGTGTCGCTAGCCCCGTCCCCGAGATAATAGTCAAAGCCCAGAAAGCTCCCGCCCCCTTGTTACGGAGGGCGAGAAGCTCATCGAGTTTGTTATCCATAGACGAGATGGTTTTTTCTAATGAGGCCACTTTAATTTCGAGGGCAGTAATACGTTCCGCCTCAGACAGTGGTCTAAAGTCATTCATCCATCTCTTCCTCTTCTTTAATGTTTAGTTCGTCACGGGCGTCTGCTTTCGCGTCTTTGCGAATGAGACGAATCTCCTCTATCTTTTCTTCTTCAGTAAGAGTAGACCAAACAGGATCAGCAACGGCTTCACGGAGATCAGTGAGAAAATACTCACCAGTCTTCTTCTGCCATTGGAGATGCTGTTCCTCCGTAAGTTCAATCTTCTGCCCGTCCACCGTGACATTCTTAGGAACATCACGAAGCTTCTCATCGGTCTTACCCCCAAAGAGTTTATCGACTTCAGAAATAACAGAGTCGTCTTCTCTTTCAGTATTATAGTCTCGACCAAAACGATCACTGCCAGTGACAGAATAATCTTGGACACCGACACCGAAGATGGCAGGAAGAGTCTTCGCAGTACCTTCTTCAACACCATATTTCTGAGACATCTCGATGACGTCTTGGGCGAACATAGGAATAAACCTAGATACGACAGCCTTCTTCGCCTCGAAAGGCTCGCCTACGGCGTCCTCACCACGGAGATAATCCGTAACGAAAGAAGCAATGGGGCTTCCCTTGTTGGTCAGGAATTTAGTCAGGACATCGACACGATCTTTCGATCCGAAGCCCT
>Ga0247830_10000045_pt1 | contig 31741 bp, 31 predicted proteins | sample 12C_Control_Day5_FD_207766 | JGI IMG/M metagenome (GOLD analysis project Ga0247830, IMG submission 207766) | Soil microbial communities from agricultural site in Penn Yan, New York, United States - 12C_Control_Day5 | ecosystem: Environmental > Terrestrial > Soil > Agricultural land | place...
CATCAATTCGCGGCCCAGAACCCGCGAATGGGTTTCTCTGCTTCCTCCAATCAAAAGGCATTTCATGCGCATCTTGCGCCTGAGCATCTTTACGCTGGCGCTCGCAGCGGCATTCACGTTGGCGGTAGATGCAGCCGACGCCCGCGTCGGTGGTGGCAAGAGCCAGGGCAGCCGCGGCGGCCAGACATTCAACCCGGCTCCTCCCACTCCCACCACGCCGAAGCCGATCGCCCCGATAGGCCGGTCGATGACCGAGCCTGGCGCGCCCAGCAAAGTGCAGGCTGCCGGTCGACCGGGCACCAGTGCCACACCTTCGCGCTTGGGCGGGTTCGGCGGACTGCTGATGGGTGGGCTCTTCGGAGCCGGCCTCATCGGGCTCCTATCGGGCAACGGTCTCTTTGGCGGACTTACCAACTTTGCCTCGATCCTGGGCTTGCTCGTTCAGGTCGCGCTGATCGGCGGCGCGGCTTGGCTCGCCCTCAACTATCTCCGCCGTCGCAAGCAACCGGCGCCGGCGCGCGCACCCGCATTCCAACTGAGCTCGACTTCCGCCCGGGATTTGTTGAACCGCTTCCGGCAAACGCTGGCGTCGAATGGCGGCAGTGCTGCCTCCGGCACTCCCGCCCTCGCCATCGGACCTCGTGACTACGACGCATTCGAGAGACTCCTGCGGGAGATCCAGAATGCCTACGGCCTCGAGAACACGGAAGCGCTCGGAGCCATGACCACTCCGGAGATGTTCTCCTACTTCAGCCAGGACCTGGCCGAGAACGCCAGGAACGGCCGGCGCAACGAGCTCTCCGGCGTGAAGCTTCTGCAAGGCAATCTTTCTGAAGCCTGGCGCGAAGCGGGCAGCGACTATGCCACCGTGGCGATGCGCTATTCGCTCGTTGACGCCATGATCGAGCGAGCGACCGACAGCGTCGTCTCGGGAGATCGCGTCGCTCCCCGGGAGGTGACCGAGGTCTGGACCTTCCGCCGTGACGATCGAGACCCGGACCAGGGCTGGCAGCTGTCAGCCATCCAGCAAACCTAGATCGCGAGTCCGGAGGGTTCCGGCTCGGCTGCCTCGCCCGAAAAGTCCAGCAGCCAGATTCCATGATCCGGTCAGGTCGCCAGGTGCCGGGCGCGAGATTGCAGAGGAACAAATGGTAGGCAAATGGAAGCCGATTGCGGATTATGTCGAGCCGAGCTGGGAAGAGGCCGGAGACATTCTCCCGATGCTGTTTTGGCGCGCGCGCAAGGGCGCTGCATTCGGCTACATACGCGATGGGGAGCTGTTCGACGCCAAGTGGGTCTATATCTCCGACGCAGGCAAGGCCACGCACTTTTCAGAGATCAGCGCGCCGGAGGCCAAGCTTGTCGCATTGGATGCGTTTGGGTTGGGCACCGGCGAGGTAGCGAGCAGTTGAGCAAGGCGTCAGGGCAAGCGCCGGATCCTGGCATTTCGTCCGATCCCTGCAGACCCCGATCAGCCTTGATTGCTCTTGACACCCAGCGCCCTTGAGCGTACTCAGAGCAATGCTTTGGCACTCCACCAAAGAGAGTGCCAATCACCGCGCTTCCCGCAACAAGACAGCCGACGGCCCGCCCCTGCGCGGGCCTGATGGCATTGGAGCAACCTGAGATGAAGTTTCGTCCCCTCCACGATCGCGTGGCCCTGCGCCGCGTCGACAGCGAATCCAAGACCTCCGGAGGCATCATCATTCCCGATACCGCAGCCGAGAAGCCGCAGCAGGGCGAGATCATCGCCGTGGGGCCGGGCGCACGCGGCGAGGATGGAAAGGTCGTCCCGCTCGATCTCAAGAAGGGCGACCGCGTCCTGTTCGGGAAATGGTCCGGCACCGAGGTCAAGATCGATGGCGCGGAGCTCCTCATCATGAAGGAGAGCGACATCATGGGCGTGCTCGGCCGCTGAACCGCGCGTGAGTGGTGAGTGGTCAGTGGTGAGATGGAATTCGTCTCCTGCTGCACCGTCCGTCCACTCACCACTGACCACTCACCATCTCACCAATTTTCCAATCCCAGGAAGCTAGGAGCTAGTTCAAATGGCCGCCAAGGAAGTCCGCTTTTCCACCGATGCCCGCGAGCGCATGCTGCGCGGCGTCGACATCCTCGCCAACGCGGTGCGGATCACGCTCGGCCCCAAGGGCCGCAACGTCATTCTCGACAAGTCGTACGGCGCGCCGCGCTCGACCAAGGACGGCGTCACCGTCGCCAAGGAGATCGAGCTCGAGGACAAGTTCGAGAACATGGGCGCGCAGATGGTGCGCGAGGTTGCCCAGAAGACCAACGATATGGCCGGTGACGGCACCACCACGGCCACGGTGCTGGCCTATTCCATCCTGCGCGAGGGCATGAAGTCCGTCGCGGCCGGCATGAACCCGATGGACCTGAAGCGCGGCATCGAGAAGGCCGTGGCGCAGGTGGTCGAGGAGATCCAGAAGAAGGCCAAGAAGGTCAAGGATACCGCCGAGATCGCTCAGGTCGGCACCGTGGCGGCCAACGGCGAGAAGGCGATCGGCGACATGATCGCCAAGGCCATGCAGAAGGTCGGCAACGAGGGCGTGATCACGGTCGAGGAAGCCAAGAGCCTCGAGAGCGAGCTCGAGGTCGTCGAAGGCATGCAGTTCGACCGCGGCTATCTCTCGCCCTACTTCATCACCAACGCCGACAAGATGACGGTGGAGCTGGAGGAGCCGTTCATCCTCATCCACGAGAAGAAGCTCGCGAGCCTGCAGCCGTTGCTGCCGGTGCTCGAGGCGATCGTGCAGACCGGCAAGCCGCTGCTGATCATTGCCGAGGAGGTCGAGGGCGAGGCGCTCGCCACCCTCGTCGTCAACAAGCTGCGCGGCGGCCTCAAGGTCGCGGCCGTCAAGGCGCCGGGCTTCGGCGACCGCCGCAAGGCCATGCTGGAAGACATCGCCACGCTGACCAACGGTCAGACGATCTCGGAAGACCTCGGCATCAAGCTCGAGAACGTCACCCTGGCCATGCTCGGCAAGGCCAAGCGCGTCTCCGTCACCAAGGACCACACCACCATCATCGACGGCGCCGGCAAGAAGAAGGACATCGAGGCTCGCGTCAGCCAGATCAAGGCACAGATCGAGGAGACCACCTCCGACTACGACAAGGAGAAGCTGCAGGAGCGTCTGGCCAAGCTCGCCGGCGGCGTTGCAGTGATCAAGGTCGGCGGCGCCACCGAGGTCGAGGTGAAGGAGCGCAAGGACCGCGTCGACGACGCGCTCAATGCCACCCGCGCCGCGGTCGAGGAAGGCGTCGTGCCGGGCGGCGGCGTGATGCTGCTGAAGGCCATCAAGGCGATCACGGTCAAGGGCGAGAACGAGGACCAGGAGGCCGGCATCAACATCGTGCGCAAGGCGCTGCAATCGCCGATCCGCCAGATCGCCGAGAACGCCGGCGTGGAAGGCTCGATCGTGGTCGGCAAGGTGCTGGAGCGCGCGGGCTCGTTCGGCTACGACGCTCAGGCCGACGAGTACGGCGACATGTTCGAGAAGGGCATCATCGATCCCGCCAAGGTCGTGCGCATCGCCCTGCAGGATGCGGCCTCCATCGCCGGCCTGATGATCACGACGGAAGCCGGCGTTGCAGAGGCACCGAAGAGAGAAGCGGGCGGCCACGCCGATGCCCACGGCGGCATGGGCGGCATGGGCGGCATGATGTAACGAGAGGCAACCGCGACGCCCTCGGTTATCCATGCTTGCAGCAAATCGCGGGCTCGCTGCCGCCTCGACGAGACCCGGCCGGAGTGTGCTGACGCCTTGCTTCGTCAGCGCTCCGGAACGGCGAGCCGGCTGCATAGGTACTTTCCGAACCTTGGCTGGACACCGGTAGTGTGCGGTAGTGGGTGTACATCCGTTAATGGCCAAGGAAGACCATCATGGACGAGAAATACACGTACGGACTTTGGGGTGCCGCTGCAGGCGCAGCTGCCCTGGCAGTCGTTGGGTTCACGTGGGGCGATTGGTACACATCCAAAGGTGCCGCGCAGCACGCCCAAGCGGCGGTTCAAACGGCAATGATCCCGGCATGCGTCAAGGAGGTCATGGCAGACCCCGCGGCAGCGGCGGAACTGAAGGTCAAGCGTACATCCGACTACGATGACGTGGTTCGTGACCATCTCAAGAGGGTCGGCGACAAGGCCGATCGCGGCTACCAGTTCAACAGGGAATGCGGCAGAGCGATCGAGGCGTTGCTGGCCAAGACCGCCACCAAGTCCTAATTCCTCGGGATCGGTGCACGACCTCTTTTGCCAAGCCATCGGCAACCGATGGCCGGTCGTCGAGGCGTTCCCCGGCCCCGAGCAGCCGCCGCTCACCGACCCCGATGTGACGAGAACCGACGAGTATCCCATGCCAGACGTGGCATCACCGCCCGTGCCGAAAGTGGCTGCAAAGCCAAGTCGGCCCAAAGCTCCCGGTCAAGGCCTCAAGCGTGCGGCAGCACGCGTGAAGCCGAAAGCACAACCGGCGGCGACCGTCCCCATTCCCTACGTCAGTCCGTTTTCGATCGGGGACCACATCTCGCATCCCCAGTTTGGCGAGGGGACCGTGACCGGAATTGACGAGGCGAAGCTCACAATCGATTTTGCGACCCGCGGCACGAAGCAGATCATCGACTACTACGTGAAGCGCAGCAAACTAGCATAAAGAGCCGATAGCACCGGTACCGCGGGGGCGGCTGCTCCCGCAGGCGCGCCGGCAGGAAACGTCGCGCCCCGATCAGCCCCCCGCCCGCGCCACGAAGCTGTCCACCACGCGCTTGCGGCCGGCCTTGTCGAAGTCGACGGTGAGCTTGTTGCCGTCGACCTCGGCGATCAGGCCGTAGCCGAACTTCTGGTGGAACACGCGCTCGCCGATGGCGTAGTCGGAGCCGCTGGCGGTCGACGAGGCGACGAGATCCCCATCGATGGTCATCGGTCCCCTCGAGCGCGGCCCCTCCTCGCGGCTCATGCGCTCCTTGGCGCGTTGCCAGCCGGGCGTGGAATAGCCGCTGGCAAAGCCGGCGGCGGGCTCGTCGAAGCGACTGCGGCCGTAGGGGTTGAACCGGCCGGCGCCACCCATGCCGCCGCCCACCGAACCGCCATAGGGGCTCTTGGCCTCGATCACCTCGACGTTGGGCTCGGGCAGCTCGTCGACGAAGCGCGAGGGCGCGGCGGCCTGATAGAGCCCGCGATTGCGCCGGTTCTGGGCGAAGCTGACCTTGGCCTGGCGCCGCGCGCGCGTGAGGCCGACGTGGGCGAGGCGGCGCTCCTCCTCGAGGCCCGCGTTGCCGCTTTCGTCGAGGCTCCTCTGGTGGGGGAATAGGCCCTCCTCCCAGCCGGGCAGGAACACCACCTCGAACTCCAGGCCCTTGGCGGCGTGGAGCGTCATGAGCGAGACGCGGTCGCCACCGTCGGCGGTATCGACGTCCATGACGAGCGAGACGTGCTCGATGAAGCCTTCGAGCGTCTCGAACTCGTGCATGAAGCGGATCAGCTCCTTCAGGTTCTCGAGCCGGGAGTGCGCCTGCGGGCTCTTGTCGTTCTGCCACATCTGCGTGTAGCCGGACTCATCGAGGATCAGCTCGGCGAGCTCGGTGTGCTTCATGCCCTCGATCCGGCCCCGCCAGCGCTCGAAGGCCATCAGGAGATCGGCGAGCGACTTGCGGGCGCGGCCCGTCAGCTCCTCGGTCTCCACGATCTCGCGGGCGGCCTGATAGAGGGGGATGCCGCGCGCGCGGCCAAGCTCGGTGACGCGCTTCACCGCCGTGTCGCCCAAGCCGCGCTTGGGCACGTTGACGATGCGCTCGAACTTGAGATCGTTGGCCGGGTTGAGCGTCACCTCCAGGTAGGCGATGGCGTCCTTGATCTCCTGGCGCTCGTAGAAGCGCGGGCCCCCGACGACGCGGTAGGGCAAGCCGAGCGTGACGAAGCGGTCCTCGAAGGCGCGCATCTGGAACGAGGCGCGGACCAGGATGGCGATGTCGTCGAGGCTGCGGCCGGCCTTGCGCAGGGCCTCGATGTCGTCGCCGATCGTGCGCGCCTCCTCCTCGTCGTCCCACACGCCGAACACGCCGACGCGGTTGCCCATGTCGTCGTCGGTGAACAGCGTCTTGCCGAGCCGGCCCTTGTTGTGGGCGATGAGACCCGACGCGGCCGCCAGGATGTGGCCGGTGGAGCGGTAGTTGCGCTCGAGCCGGATCACCTTGGCGCCGGGGAAGTCCTGCTCGAAGCGCAGGATGTTGTCGACCTCGGCGCCGCGCCAGCCGTAGATCGACTGGTCGTCGTCGCCGACGCAGCAGATGTTGGGCGAGCCGGCCGCGATCAGCCGCAGCAGCAGGTATTGCGCGACGTTGGTGTCCTGATACTCGTCGACCAGCGTGTAGCGGAAGCGGCCCCGATACTGCGTCAGCACATCGGGGTTCTGCTGGAACAGGCGCAGCACCTCGAGCAGGAGGTCGCCGAAGTCGGTGGCGTTGAGCTCCTTCAGCCGCTTCTGGTAGGCGGCGTAGAGCGCGGCGCCCTTGCCCTCGGCGAAGGCGAAGGCTTCCCCGCGCGGCACCTTGTCGGGCGTGAGGCCGCGGTTCTTCCAGCTGTCGATCAGGGCCGCAAGCTGGCGTGCGGGCCAGCGGTCCTTGTCGAGCCCCTCGCTCTCGATCACCTGCTTGATGAGGCGGATCTGGTCGTCGGTGTCGAGGATGGTGAAGCTCGACTTGAGGCCGACGAGCTCGGCATGGCGGCGCAGGATCTTGACGCCGATGGCGTGGAAGGTGCCGAGCCACGGCATGCCCTCCACGGCGCCGCCAACCAGCGCGCCGATGCGCGCCTTCATCTCGCGCGCGGCCTTGTTGGTGAAGGTCACGGCCAGGATCTCGGAGCCGCGGGCGCGTCCCGTGCACAGGATGTGGGCAATGCGGGTGGTGAGCACGCGCGTCTTTCCGGTGCCCGCGCCGGCCAGCACCAGCACCGGCCCGTCCACCGCCTCCACGGCCGCCCGCTGCTCGGGGTTGAGGTCGGTCATGTACGGCGCCGCCGGCACAGCCAGCGCTCGCGCCGAGATCGGTCGTCTCGGTGCAATCTCCGTTGCAGCCAAAGGATCGGACGATCTCTTTTGATTCGCGCTCATTGCTCGCGACTATAGCACCACCGGCGGGCCCGCAACCGGCCAAGGCCTGCTGCCCACAGCTCCACCGGAAACCACGGAGGCGGCAAATTCGTGGTCCAAACTTGCCCGCAACTGTGGGATAATCAAACCAACGTTCAGCGGCGGCGCCGAGAGGGCGTGACGGACCGCAAAAGGCGCGCGAAGGGAACCGTTCAATGCGCTTGCGCGAGGCAGCGGAGGCCGACGGCCGGCTGTGTCCTGGGCATCCTGGGCAGCACCGGGGCACCGCCTCGACACCAGCGCCATTGCGAGGGACGGGCAGGCTCGGCGGATGAGCAATTTCTTCATCACCCTGGCAGTCTTTCTGATCACCGTGATCGGCGCGCTGTTCGCCGTGCCCTACTTCATCGATTGGAACGGCTACCGCGGCGTGTTCGAGGAGGAGGCCACGCGCCTGCTCGGCCGCGAGGTGCGGGTCGGCGGGTCGGTCAATCTGCACCTGCTGCCGACGCCCTACTTCCGTTTCGAGAAGGTGCGCATTGCCGACACCTCCGTCAACCTCCAGGAGCCGCTGTTTCGCTCCGAGAGCCTGGCCATCAAGCTTTCGATCCCGCCGATCTTCCGCGGCGTCGTGGAGGCCAACGAGATCGAGCTGCAGCGCCCCGTATTGCGGGTGGCGCTCAACGACAAGGACGGCTGGAACTGGCAGAGCCTGGGGCAGGTCTTCAGCGGCGCCGCCTATCTGCCGGCCAGCGTGTCGCTGGCGTCGGTCAAGATCACCGACGGCACACTGGCGCTGCATGGCGCCGACGGCGCCGAGCGCACCCGCTTCGAGGCGATCAACGGCGAGCTGTCGTCTCCGGCGCTCGACGGCCCCTATCGCTTCCGCGGCACGTTCGGCAAGGGTCGCGCGGTGCGCGAGCTGCGCGTCGCCACCGCGCGCGCCGAGCCCGACAGCACCGTGCGCTTCAAGGCTGTCCTGCGCAGCGCTGAAGCGGGATCGACCTATACGCTCGACGGGCGCCTGGCGGATCCCATGGGCAAGCCGAGCATCGGCGGCGAGCTCACGGCGCGTCTGCCGATCGCCGGCCTTTGGAACGCTCCGCGACAGGCTAGCCCGCGGCCCCCGCAGCGCTCGGAGGCCCAGACCGGCATCGAGACCAAGACCGACACGGGAGAGCCGGCCTTCGACCTGAAGGCCAAGCTCGATGCCGGACCGGCCGGCGCCACTCTTTCCGAGCTGGCGCTCGCCTTCGAGCAGGGGGGACGGCCGCAGCTCGTCACCGGCGACGTGAAGGCCACCTGGCGCGACGCGCTCGCCGTGGAGATGAGCCTGGCCTCGCGCTGGCTCGACCTCGACCGCATGGCGGGCCTGGGCGAGGCGACCACTCCCCTCGACAGCATCGTGCCGCTCGCCATCGCCATGCGCGACCTGTTGCCGGGAGAGGGCCGCTCGCGCGCGTTCATCGCCATCGACCAGGGCAATGTCGGCGGCGACGCGGTCAGTAATCTGCGCCTCGCGCTCGCCCGCACGCAGGACAGCCTCCAGATCGAGGAGCTGCAGATGGGCCTTCCCGGCGGCAGCCGGGCGGAGCTGCGGGGCGTGGTCTCGGGCCTGCCCGAGGCGCCGACCTTCGACGGCAGCGTCAGCCTGCGCGGCAGCAGCCTGGTGCGGTTCCTGGGCTGGGCATCGGCCAACGCGTTGGCGTTCGATGCCAAGGCCGACGGCCCGTTCGGGGTCCGCTCACGCCTCTCCATCTCGCCGGGCACGCTCGCCGTGCACGGTCTTTCCGGCGAGCTGTCGGGAACGGCGATCCGGGGGGCGGCACACTATCGCTGGGGGGGACGGCCGGAGCTGTCGGTGCTGGTCGAGAGCCCGCAGCTCGATGCGCGGGCCTTCATCCCCGCGGGAGCCAGCCTCGCCGACATCCTCGACGTCATCTTGCATGGTCCGCCGCGGCAGGCGAGCGGCCCCACTGGCGGCCTGGCTGGCGGCCGGCGGCCGGGCTGGCGCAGCGCCCAGACCGACGCTCTGATCCGCGTCAACGCCGGGCAGCTCCTCGCCGCGTCCCGCACCTACCGCGACGTCGTGATGGAGATTGAGCTCAGGGGCGGACGCCTGCGCGTGCCGCAGCTCAAGGTGTCGAGCGACGAAGGCTTCAGCCTCGAGCTCGAGGGCGATCTCGACAATGTCGCCACGCGCCCCAAGGGCGTGCTGCGCGGCGTGATCGGCGCCGAGTCGGCGCGGGCGATCCAGCCTCTCACGGAGTTGTTGGGCGTCCCCGACACCTTCCGTCCGGGGCCGAGCCGGGCCGGCACACTGGTGCCGCTCAGGCTGGCGGGATCGATGGTGCTCGGGGCGCGCACGCCGACCTCGACCGACCTCGTGCTCGACGGCGAGGTTGCCGGCGGCACCGTCAAGCTCAACGCGCGGCTCGATGGCGGCAACGGCGGCTGGCGCACGGGCCCCGCCGATGTGACGGCCCTCGTCGAGGCCGCCGACTCCAAGGCGGTGGCAGCCCTGCTGGCGCCCGGCAAGTCACAGGCTGGAGGTGACCCCACGCCCGGACGGCTGCTCGTCAAGTCGAGCGGCGTGCCGGCCCAGGGACTGGCCTCGCTCGTCGCCGTGGACGCCGGCGATCTCGGCTTCCGCTTCCGCGGCCAGCTGATCGCGGCCGAGACCGGCAACTCCGCCGCCGGCGAGATCGAGATGCGGGCCGCCGACGCCACGCGCGTGGCGGCGCTCGCAGGCCTGGCGCCACCGCTGCGGCTCGACGGCGTGCCGATCGCCGGCTCCTTCGACATCAAGGCCGACGGCACCACGATGGCAATCGACAAGCTGGCGCTCACCGTTGGTGGCGGGCTCGTCACCGGACAGCTGTCGCTTGCTTCGGTGGGCGACCGGCGCCGCGTCGAGGCGCGCCTGGATGCCGAGGAGCTCTCGGTTGCGAAGCTGCTACAGCCGCTGCTCGACCAGCGCCTGGCAACCGCCGCTGTCGCGGAGGCGGCAATCTCGGGCCGCGCCAGCCCATGGCCGGACGAGCCCTTCGACGGCGCCACGCTCGACGCTTTCGAAGGCAATCTCCGCCTCGAGGCCAAGCGTCTGACGCTGGCCGACGGCGTCGGTCTCACCGATGCCAGCCTCGACATCGCCCTCGCGCCCGGCAAGGTGGACGTGAGCCGGATCGAAGGTGCCTGCCTCCGCGGCCGCTGCAGTGCGACCCTGCGCATCGACAAGGTGCCGGCCGGCGCCGAGCTGAGCGGCAGCCTGCGCGTGACGGGCGCGGCGCTGGAGGCCGTCGGCGGCGGCGCCAAATCGGGGAGCCGAGGTACGGTCGGCGGCGAGCTCAAGTTCGCCGGCAAGGGCTCCAGTCCGCGCAGTGCGCTGTCGGTCGCGAACGGGAGGGGCACGCTGGAGCTCGGCGGGGCGAAGCTCACGGCGCTGTGGCCGGGCGCCATTGCCGTCGGCGCCGATGCGGCGCTCAAGGCCGAGCCCGACAAGCTCGTGGCCGCTCTCAAGCCCGCGCTCGCGGCCGCGCTCGCCGGCGGCCAGCTGTCGCTCCCGGGCTCCCTCGAGCTCGAGATCGCCGACGGCCGGCTGAGCATCAAGCCGTTCGCTATCCACACCGGCGAGGGCAGCGCCGAAGGCGCCGCAAGCCTCGACCTGCGCAGCCTCGCCTTCGAGACGGAGTGGCGCCTCGGCCAGAAGCCGCCGGGCCCCGGCGAGAAGCCGGCCCTGCCGGCCGTGACGGTGACCTATCGCGGTTCGCTGGAGGCGCTCGGGCGCATCGAGCCCCGCATTGCCAGCGACGCGCTGGAGCGGGAGCTGGCGGTGCGGCGCATGGAGCGCGACGTGGAGGAGCTGGAGCGGCTGCGCAAGCTCGATGAGGCGCGTCGGCGCGAGGAAGCGGAGCGCCAGCGCCGCCAGTTCGAGCAGACGCCGCCGGCGCCGGTGCCGGTCGCTCCTGCCGGGCCACCGCAGCCGCGCGCCGCCGCCCCGGGCTGAGCCATCGAGCGTCGCGGCGAGAAAAAGGGTTTGCCTGCAGCCGAGTTCAGGGTTTTCCCCGATATGCCGGAGCGGCCGAGTTTGCTGGCATCGCCCCTGGCGTAGGCTGGCAGGAGAGGCGCAGGCATGGCTGACCGCAAGCTGAAACTGGGCGAAGCCGGCCCTTTCAAATTCGACGAAACCCTTTTTACCGCCGCGATGCCGGGCCTCAATGCGTGGGAGCCGCTCGCCTCCGGAGCGCTCAAATGCAATGCCGCGGCGCATGACGCCTTCAGCGTCTTCTTCGGCGAGTGGCAGCACTTCGTGACGCGCCGCGTCGAGGCGAACATGGCGCTCATGCAGCAGGTGGCGCAAAGCAAGTCGCCCGAGGCCGCATGGAGCGCGTACGCGGGCTTCTGGCAGAAGCTTGCCGAGGACTACGGCAAGGAGCTGTCGACCATGACCGAGCTTGCCAGCGACGCGACGCGCAACATGGCGGCGGCCGCCCAGTCGGCCACGGAGAAGGCCGGCGCGAGCGCGTTTCCCTCCAAGGCCGCATAGCAGCATGTGCTCGGCGACGGCCGCCCGAGTGGGCCCGTCACCAATACCAATAGACCGCGAGGGCGGTGAGGGCCGCGAGGCCGACCCACAATAGGGCCGCAACGATCAGCAATTGCAGCAGTGGCAGCTTCGGCTCGTCATCGCGGTACGTCGGCAATCTCGATGCTCCACAACGAAGGGAGCCGCGTCGGGACGTCCCATCGACGCGGCTCCAGGTGTCCCAAGGGTCGAGCCCTGGCCACTCCCCCATGGTCGGGCAGCCCAACGGGAAAAAATGTGGCGCGCTCGTAGATTGGAGTGTGCGCGCCACGACGTTCAAATGGCGCAGCGGGCGGCCGTCCGCCATCCCCATTTTGGGGGAGACCTGATCGTCGGTGGGCGCTCCAATCGGCGCCTGCCTGCAATCCGCGTCAGATGATCAGGAGATTGCGCATGGCTTCCGCCACGGTATGCGTGCGGTTGCGGGCTCCGAGCTTGATCTGAGCCTTCTTGAAATGGCTGCGCACGGTTTCCTCACCGAGGCCGAGCGCTTGCGCGACCTCTTGCACCGTCAGGCCGATCGAGGCCTGCCGCAGGACGCCCTGCTCCCTTGGAGTTAGATAGGCGCGCGAGCCGACGCGCTTCACATCGTCGCCGACCAGCTTCTCGAGACGGACAGCCGCCTCGCAGGCGGCCATCAGCAGCAGGCTGCGCGCCTGTTGAGTGAAATTGCGGCCGAGCGGCTTGGGCGACCAGTAGCCTACCACCCAGCGGCCGCCGACGGGGCACAGGTAGCCGTCGCGCATACCGTGCTTGTGCCCCAGCTCGAACGGCCAGCGGTCGATGCCGATCGGGTCGAGCATCCGGGAGAGCTCCGTCCAGGTGAACGGCGCAAGGCACATCCTGAGCGTCATGAGACCGAGCGGGTGACCATTCGCCACGAACGCCGACCACTCGGTCAGCCAGTCGCGAGGCACGTCCTTGTGCACGAACACGTTGCGCCCGAGCTCGATGCGGCGCCAGTCTCCGGGCTTGGCGGAGAAGCGGCTGGCACCGTGGACCTGGATGGGGCTTCTCTCCGAGACAATATCGTTCAGTCGATCGAGGACCTCGTGCGGTGTGGCGAGCGCGCCGACCTCCGAGGAGAAATCGATCATCCTCTTGATGGTTTCCTGATCGAAAATCGAGTGCGGCATCTGAATCGTCATCGGCTCCATCTCCTGGCCCGCAAATCGCCCGGCGGCATCGAGCATGGAGTCGCGCCCCGCATCGAAGCCCCCGGTGAGGACGCCGATGATCACCGGTTGCGAAGCCGGAGCAAATCGGTGCAAACCCCGAGCCCGCGATACCGGCAGACGGCGCAAGGACGTTGGTTTGCGTCGCGGACCGGCCTCAGCCGGAGCCGAGCTTGCCGCGGTAGTGCTGCAGGACCCAGATGCGCACGGCGCTCGAGAGGCCGCCGCCGCCGCGCTCGGCATCGATGCGCCCGATCAGCTTGGAGACGGCTATGCCCTCTGCTGCCGCGGCAGCCTTGAGGGCCTCCCAGAACTCCGTCTCCAGCGAGATCGAGGTGCGGTGACCGGCAATCGTGAAGGAGCGCTTGACTGGCCGCCCCATGACGGCTTCCCCCGTGTGCGCCCCCGCGCCCCACTCCGGGTCTTGCGTGCATGGGCTTGCTGCCGAAGCCCGCAGCGTGGTCGCCTCAGTCCTCGCGGTCGGAGGCGCGCTCGTCGCGCCGTGTGCCGTCGAGACGGCGGGTCTCGAGCGCGCGCTCGGCAGCATGCTTGTTGCGCTCGCTCTTGGGCAGGCCGAAGCGCACGCGCTTCTCGTTGGCCCGACGCTCGCGCAGGGCCGCCTGCTTCTCTTTCCGGTAACGGTTCAGGTTGATGACGCTGCCCATCACGCCTCCGGTCCGATCATCTTATTGGGATCGACGATCCTGTCGAATTCCTCCGCCGATACATAACCCCCGCCGACGGCCTCTTGCCGCAGGGTGGTGCCGTTCTTGTGCGCCGTCTTAGCGATTTTGGCCGCGTTGTCATAGCCGATTTTCGGAGCCAGCGCGGTGACCAGCATCAAGGAGCGCTCGAGCGCGGCCTTGATGTTGTCCTCGCGCGGCTCGATGCCGACGACGCAGTTGTCCGTGAAGCTCCGGCTGGCATCGCCCATCAGCTGCACCGACTGCAGGAAGTTGTAGGCCATGACGGGATTGTAGACGTTGAGCTCGAAGTGGCCCTGGCTGCCGGCGAAGGTGACGGCGGCGTTGTTGCCGAACACCTGCACGCACACTTGCGTGAGCGCCTCGCACTGGGTCGGGTTGACCTTGCCGGGCATGATCGACGAGCCTGGCTCGTTCTCGGGCAGGGACAGCTCGCCGAGCCCCGAGCGCGGGCCCGAGCCCAGGAAGCGGATGTCGTTGGCGATCTTGAACAGCGATGCGGCGACCGTGTTGATGGCGCCGTGGCTCATCACCATGGCGTCGTGGGCGGCCAGCGCCTCGAACTTGTTGGGCGCGCTGGTGAAGGGCAGCCCGGTGATGGCGGCGATGCGCGCGGCCACCTTCTCGGCAAAACCCACGGGCGCATTGAGGCCGGTGCCGACGGCGGTGCCGCCCTGGGCCAGCTGCATGAGATCGGGCAGCGTCGATTGGATGCGGCGGATGCCGTGCTCGACTTGCGTGGCGTAGCCTGAGAATTCCTGGCCGAGCGTGACCGGCGTTGCATCCTGGGTATGCGTGCGGCCGATCTTGATGATATGGGCCCAGGCCTTGGCCTTGGCGTCGAGTGCCTCGTGCAGGTGTCGCAGCGCCGGCAGCAGGCGGTGGTGGATCTCCTCCGCGCAGGCGACGTGCATGGCCGTCGGATAGGTGTCGTTCGACGACTGGCTCATGTTGACGTGGTCGTTGGGGTGCACGGGCTTCTTGGAGCCCATGACGCCGCCTAGCATCTCGATCGCCCGGTTGGAGACCACCTCGTTGGCGTTCATGTTGGACTGGGTGCCGGAGCCCGTCTGCCAAACAACCAGCGGGAAGTGATCGTCGAGCTTGCCGTCGATCACCTCCTGCGCGGCGGCGACGATGGCCTGGCCGAGTTTGGGGTCCAGGCGGCCGAGGCCCATGTTGACCTCGGCGGCAGCCCGCTTGACGATGCCGAGCGCGCGTATGATCGACTTGGGCTGCCTCTCCCAGCCGATCCTGAAATTGCCGAGCGAGCGCTGCGCCTGCGCGCCCCAATACTTGTCACCCGGCACCTCGATGGCGCCGAACGTATCGGTCTCGGCGCGGGCTGGTCCCGACTGAGGCTTGATCGCGGTCATTGGTCTTCCCCGGACACGACGCGACGCGCCGCTCCCCTAGCACGGTCGCAAAGCGGGCTCCACAATAAACCGAGATCAGGCATCGCCTTCACCCCGCGTAACTCCGGTGCCAAAGGACAGCGTAGCAAAGCTTGCGCTCGCCCCTGAGTGAACTCTTGGTAAGGTCGCGCGCTTCCTCGTCATACCCGCCAAGCGAAGCGCTGAGCGGGTATCCAGCTGCAAAGCATACCGGTGCAAGTTCTTGGCTGGATTCCCGCTGACGCGCTCCGCGCTCGCGGGAATGACACTACACGCGCTCGATCTTCCCTGATGTCGTGGAGCGCGTGATGGCCTCGAATGTGCACACGTTGGCGGCAATCTCCTCGAGGCCGATCGGATAGGCAGCGCCGCCCGCGATCGCGCGAGCGAAGGCCTCGATGTTGTCGCGCACCGCCGGATGCGGCGGCACGAAGTGTGTCGCCTGCGATCCGCCGCGGCGGGAGACCGTGACGTCCCAGCCGGAGGGATGCTCGGGATGCGTGCGGTCGCGGATCTCCATCCACCCCTGCGAGCCGTAAAGCGCGATGCGGCCGACGAACGGCGTTGCCAATATTGCGGACAGGATGGCGGTGGCGCCCGATTCGAAGGCAATCATGACGCCCAGCGTGTCGCCGTTGGCGAACGGGCTGCCGCGCGTGGCGAGCCGCGCCCACACCTCGGTGGGCCTGCCCAGCAGCGCAATCGACAGGTCGACCAGATGGATGCCGGTGGCCGACAGCGGCCCGACGGGCGCCTCCTCCGCCGACAGGCGCCAGTTGTGGGCGGGCAGCGCCAGGAACTTGTCCTGGCTGAAGCTGCCCTCCATCAGCAGCCCCGTGCCCAGCTCGCCGGCGGTCAGCCGGGCGCCGAGCTCGAGGACCGGCGGCTCGAATCGCCGCTCATGACCGATGCCGAGCTGCACCTTGGCGGCGGCGACGGCCTTGGCGACGGCCTCCATCTCGTTGGCGGACGTGCAGAGCGGCTTCTCGCAGAACACGTGCTTGCCGGCTTGGGCCGCCGCAATGATCTGGCCAGCGTGATGCTTGTGGGGGGTGCACAGGATGATGGCGTCGATGTCGTCGCGCGCCAGCGCATCCTCGAAGCGGGCCGACGTCGCCAGCCCCGCGGCCAGCGCCCCCTCGCGCGCTGCGTCGGAGGGATCGATGCCGAGCACCGGCCGGATGATTTTGCTCGACGACAGCTCGCGGTGAATGATGCGGCCCCACCAGCCCAATCCCACGATCGCAGCATTGATCATTTGCGCAATCCGCTATGGCTATCCATGCCGGTCAGGCGAAGCGCTCCCCCCACGCCCGGAGCGCTTTCAGCACGGGTCGGAGGGCCTCGCCCTTCTCGGTCAGATAGTATTCATAGCGCGGCGGATGCTGCTCGTAGAGTCGGGTGGCGATCACACCCTGGGCCTCGAGCGCTTTGAGCCGCGCCGACAGTGTGTTGGGAGCCACACCCGGCAGGCCCGTTTCGAGGGACTGGAAGCGCAGCGGCCCCTTGCGCATCAGGTCGCGCAGGATCAGCAGCGTCCACTTCTCGCCGATCACGTCGAGCGAGCGCGCCACCGGGCATTTCTGGCCATAGCTGCTTGTCATCACGCAAACGTAACCGAGACGCTCCAGGCATTCAAGTCACTACATATTGACAAGTGACTTTACAGATTATAGCTGAGAGGCAGGCGTCCTTTCTCCGGGGAGCTTGCCATGACCGGTCCTGGCTGTCTGACCCACCGCCTGTGGCCGGCAGGGGACTGTGCGCTCGACGCCGACACGGCCCGGGCCTGAAGGGAGCACCGACATGACCCAGGTGATCGCTCTTGGCGGGACAGCGGCTACGCCCCCGATCCGCCCCGCCAACCCGCTGCTCAACGCGCCGATATTGCCGACCCTGGTGCGGCTGACGCTGCCAAATCTCGCGGCCATGCTGGTGATGGCCGCCGTGGCGATCGCCGAGACGATCTATGTCGGCATGCTCGGCACCACCCAGCTTGCCGCCATCGCCCTGGTATTCCCCATGGTGATGCTGATGCAGATGCTGTCGGCGGGCGCCATGGGCGGCGGCGTGTCCTCGGCGATCAGCCGCGCGCTCGGCGCCGGCGACGGTGCCCGGGCCGCTGCGCTGGCGCTGCATGCGCTGACGATCGGCGCCGTGGCTGGCCTCGTCTTCTCGGTGCTGTTCGTCGCCTTCGGGCGCAGCATCTTCACGATGCTCGGCGGACAGGGCGCGGTGCTCGAGCAGTCGCTCGTCTATGCCGGCGTCGCACTGGCCGGGGCGATCGTCATCTGGCTCGTCAATACGCTGGCCTCCATCGTGCGCGGCACGGGCAACATGCGGGTACCCTCGGTGGCGATCCTCGGCGCCTCGGCGCTGCAGATCGTGCTCGGCGGCAGCCTCGGACTGGGCATCGGGCCGATCCCTCGCTTTGGCCTTGCTGGGGTCGCCAGCGGCCTCGTCGTCGGCTATGCGGCAGGTGCGGCGGCGCTTCTGTGGTTCCTCCGCTCCGGGCGAGCACGCATCACGCTCAGGTTCGCCGGCGTGCCGCTCAACCGCGAGATGTTCTCCGACATCCTCCGCGTCGGCGCGGTGGCCGCGTTCTCGCCGCTGCAGACGGTGCTCACCGTACTGATCCTGACGCGCCTGGTCGCGAGCTTCGGCACCGAGGCACTGGCCGGCTACGGCATCGGCGCGCGGCTCGAGTTCCTGCTGGTGCCGATCGCCTTCGCGGTCGGCGTGGCGTGCGTGCCGATGGTCGGCATGGCGATCGGCGCAGGCGACGTGGCGCGCGCGCGGCGGGTCGCCTGGACCGGAGCCTGCGTGTCGGCGTGTGCGATTGGCCTGATCGGGCTGGTGGTTGCGGCGGCGCCGCAGGTGTGGTCCGCCCACTTCACCAGCGATCCCGGCGTGCTGGCCGCAGCCGACCTCTATCTGCGGCTGGCGGGCCCGGCCTTCGTGTTCGTCGGGCTCGGCCTCGTCCTCTATTTCGCCTCGCAGGGCGCAGGCAAGGTGCTGGGACCTGTGCTGGCCGCCACCGTGCGGCTCCTCGTCATCGCCGTCGGCGGACTGGCGCTCGCGATCAACGGCGCGCCGGCATGGACGCTGTTTGCGCTCGTTGCCGTGTCGATGGTGGCCTACGGAGCCGCAACAGCGGCGGCGGTGCACTTCACACCGTGGCAGGCGCGCGCCTGAGCAGGGCTCACTGGTCGAACAGGCGCACGACGTCGTAGGTGACGCGCCCCGAGGCATGGCGTGCCTCGGCGACGACGACGTGGGCGCCGTTCGGCGGGGCAACCCGGAAGTGGCTGAAAGCCTCCACATCGCGTCCGTCGTCGAGGTGCACGTAGATGACCGAGGCCACCGGGGAATTGCCGCTTCTGTGGCCCGTGACATGGCCGTCGTGCTGCTGCACGTCCACCGTCTGGTCGACGCGGGCCAGCTGGTGCATGTTGAAGTAGGTGTAGACGCCGGCGAACAGCACCAGGCCGACAGCCACCGGCAGCCAGCGCTTCAAGCGCTCGCGCCACAGCAGGGCCGAGAGCCGTCGTGCCTTGTCATCCGATAGACGACGCATGCCAAGCTCACTCCGCCTTGGTCGTGCCGGTCGGCCTCAATAGAACAGGCTCGACACGCTCTCCTCGCGCGCGGTGCGGGCGATGGCTTCCGCCATCAGCGGCGCGATCGAGAGCACGCGGATGTTGCCGGCGGCCTTCACCGGCTCGGTCGGCTGGATGGTGTCGGTGATGACCAGCGTCTTGAGGCTCGAGGCGGTGATCTTGGCGACCGCGCCGCCCGACAGCACGCCGTGCGTGATGTAGGCCATCACCTCGGTGGCGCCCTGCTCGAGCAGCGCGTTGGCGGCGTTGACCAGGGTCCCGCCGGAGTCGACGATGTCGTCGATGAGGATGGCGCGCTTGCCCTTGACGTCGCCGATCACGTTCATGACCTCGGACTCGCCCGCGCGCTCGCGGCGCTTGTCGCAGATGGCGATCGGCACATCGATGCGCTTGGCGAGCCCGCGCGCGCGCACCACGCCGCCGACATCGGGCGATACGACCACCAGGTTGGAGGTGCCGTAGTTCTCCTGGATGTCGCGCACCATCACGGGGGCGGCGAACAGGTTGTCGGTCGGGATATCGAAGAAGCCCTGGATCTGGCCGGCGTGCAGGTCGACCGTCATGACCCGGTCGACGCCGGCGCGCTCGATCAGGTTGGCGACGAGCTTGGCCGAGATCGGCGTGCGCGGGCCGGGGCGGCGATCCTGGCGCGCATAGCCGAAGTAGGGCATGACCGCGGTGATGCGCCGCGCCATCGAGCGCTTGAGCGCATCGACCAGGATCAGCAGCTCCATCAGGTTGTCGTTGGCGGGAAACGATGTCGACTGCAGGACGTAGACGTCCTCGCCGCGCATGTTCTCCTGCACCTCCACGAACACTTCCATGTCCGCGAAGCGCCGCACGATGGATCTGGTCATCGGCAGCTTGAGGATCTGGGCGATGGCATCGGCCAGCGGACGGTTGCTGTTGGCCGCCACGAGCTTGATGCGCGGCGCTTCCCGCTTGCGGTTGGCGTCTCGCGTATCGAAGGGCATCTAGCGCACTCCGCTCACATCTGCGGGCCTTCTAGCAAGGGCTCCGGCGCCTTGTAAACGGCCTCGACGGCGGGTGTTGCGGCACAAACGACACACCCCGCCGCGCGCCCCTCTGGGACGGCGGCGGGGTGGGGCCACCTGCACAAGTCAGTTAATGGCTTTGGGCTGCGGCAGCAGCTTGATGATGCCCTGCGCGGCGGCGCCCGCGGCCTGCTCTGCCGTCTTGCCCCACTCGCCGTCGAGCGAGCCTTCGGGGATCTCGTTCCTCTGCGACACGGTGCCGAGCTTCTTGCCCTGCGGATCGCGCACCAGCCACTCGATATGGATCGGCTGCTTGCCCTGCTTGGGCTCGCCGACGGTAACCGTGCCCTCGACGCGATAGGCGACGGCGGCCGGCTTGTCGGAGAGGGCGACGCCCTTGCTGGTCAGCTCGCGCTGGATGGCAGCCGTGAGCGACTTGCTGCCGTCGCCCGGAGCGCCGGTGACGGACGGCACGATCGCCATCACCGGGCCGTCGCGACCGATGCTGCCGGTCGTGGTGGCGGGCTCGGCTGGCGCTGCTGCGACGGGCGCCGCCGCGTTTTCTGCGGGCGCTGCCTTGGCCGCGGCCTGGCGCTTGGCGGGTGCCGCGGCCGGGGCTGCTACTGGGGCCGCTGCCGGCGGGGCGCCGACGCTCGAGGGCTGCGCAGAGGCGACAGCGGGCTGTCCGCCCTGGCTCGGCAGCCACGCGACGAGCTGGTTTGCGGCCTTGCCGGCGATCGACTGTGCCACCTGCGGGGTCAGCGCCGCCCATGGGTCCTTGCTGGCGGTCGCGGCCGCAGCCTCCTCGCCGGTGATGCGGTTCACGCGCTTGCCGGAGGGATCGGTGACGTCCCAGATGTAGGAGACCTTGGTGGCGCTCTTGTCCTTCGCCGCGACCACATAGCCGCGCAGCGTGTAGTCGGCCTTCTCTTCCTTGCTGGTGACGACCGTGACGCGCTGGCGTGAGATCGCGCTCGTGAACTCCTGATGGATCTGCTTGCCGATGGCATCGGGCGCACCGATGATCGGCGCCACCGACACCTTGGCAAGCGGCGTCTGCGGCTGTGGCGCCGGCGTGGCGACCGCCGTCTCAGGCGTCGACGAGCCCGGCAGGCTGAAGCCGCTGAACAGCGACGAGCTCGACTCGCAGCCGGCAAGGCCGAGCCCGGTGAGTGCGAAAAGGATGGGCAGCGCCACCCTCGGGTGCCGGCGCCGCGCCGCAGCAGCGTTCATGGTCGTCACAGTGACGTCCCCCTTCTGCATAAACGTCCCGTTGAAAACCGGCTGCCGACGTACAAACCCTGCGGCGGGTGATTCTACGACCGGTACTCCAGCAGATTCCCTACTTGCTGACACCTTCGGCGTCCAGTTTGAGACAGGGGAAAACCTCGAGCGCGCCTGGTACAAGCAGCTGCAACTGTATCAAAGTTGTGGAAAAACTGCGGCTAAGTCAAGGCGATGGCTGAGATTTGCCGGCCGTAGTCATTCTCCCTGTCGGCCCGCGAGCGCCGATAGCTGAAGAAGTCCTCCGCTCCAGCATAAGTGCAGGACGCCGCGTCCGCGGGAGCGAGTCCGGCGCGCTTCAAGCGTTGCAGAACATACCCCGGCAGGTCGAAATGCGGCCGCCCCTGCGGGTCGTCCTGCGGTCGCGAAAAGAATGGCGCGCTGCTCGGGTCGCGGGCGAGGAACTCCTGCTCGAACTCCGGGCCCACCTCGTAGTTGGGCTGCATGATGCAGGGGCCGACGGCGGCCTCGATCCGGTCCCGCCTTGCACCGAGCCCCTCCATGGCCGCCAGCGTCGCCTCGAGCACGCCGCCGATGGCCCCGCGCCAGCCGGCGTGGGCGGCGGCAACGACGCGGGCTTGCGGGTCGGCGAACAGCACCGGCGCGCAGTCCGCCGTCAGCACGCCGAGCGCGATGCCCGGTGTGGCCGTGACAATGGCGTCGGCGCGCGGCCGCTCCTCCCGGCTCCAGGCCCTGTCGACGACGACGGCGGTGGGGCTGTGCACCTGGTGCGCGGTGAGAAGGCTGTGCGCGTCGAGGAAGCGGGAGACGCGCGTGCGGTTCTCGGCAACCGCGGCCGGATCGTCCCTGGAGCCGAGCCCGCAATTGAGGCTGGCATAGCCGCCCCGCGAGACACCGCCGTGGCGCGTGAAGAAGCCGTGGCGGATACCGGCAGGTGTTCCGACAGCGGCGAGACGGTCGGCGGTGACGGGCTTCGGCATCGGCAAAGTCCTAGCCGAACGGTGGCGGGGGCGGAAGATGGGGCGAGCGTACCGCCAACACCTTGAACAGCGAGCCCATGCCGGTGGGCGAAACGAGGCGCTGGGTGGCGGTCTCGATGGCGCCGGCACGCTCGGGGTTGGCGGCCATCAGCCGCGACGTGCGCTCGGCGATGCCGAGAGCGCCCAGAAACTCGGCCTGGGTGATGGGACCATCCGCGGCGAGGCCCGCTCGCCGTGCCTTGTCGGCGAGGGCCGCGAACTGGACGTGGGCGGTCAGATCGGCGGCGCCTGGCGTGGCGAGCGGGTCGACGTAGGCGTGCCGGCGCACGGCCTGGAGCGTATCGCCATAGGCGGGCTCGGCCGGGCCGTAGTCGATGAAGAGGGCGACGCAGGGCCCTGTGCGCCGGCCCAGCTCGGCGAGCACCTCGTCCTCGCCGGCCCGCAGCTCGAGGATGGCGCCGACCGGCGATGCTGGCGTTGCTCGAGCATGAGCCGCCTTGTCCCCGATCGCGAAACGCAGCGCCCCCGCGGCGTCGAGCTCAACCATACGCTCGCGCCAGCCGTCCTCGCCGAACACGAGCTGCCGGATCGGCAGCGCGTCCAGGAACTCGTTGGCGATGACGATGGCCGCGCCATCCGGCACCTCGTGCACAGTGGGGTGCCAAGCGATCGGCGGGCGGTCCCCCTCCCCCTTGTGGGGAGGGGTTAGGGGTGGGGGGAGGAGACCCCGTTGCTTTTCGCGCATCGGCTCGCTCGTCTCGACCAGATGAACGGAGAGCGCGTAGAGAAACCCGGGCACACGCTCGGCCGCGCGCAGCGCGTCGCGCATCAGCGTGCCGCGGCCGGGCCCCAGCTCGACCAGCCGCAGCGGCGAGGGTTGCCCCATGCCCTGCCAGACCACCGCGCACCACAGCCCCAACAGCTCGCCGAACACCTGCGAGATCTCGGGCGCAGTGACGAAGTCGCCGGCGGCGCCAATCGTGCCGGGCCGCGCCCAATAGCCGTGCACGGGATCGGCGAGGCACAGTCGCATGAAGCGCTCCACCGGCATGGGGCCGTCGCGGCCGATGTCCTCGCGCAGGACCGCGAGCAGCTCCACGCTGCTGTCGTCAGCCGGAGCGGGGGACATTGACCGATGCCGGCATGCGCCTGCCGCTCCACCAGATCATCCAGATTCCCCCCGCCAGCATCGGCAGGGAATAGAGTATGCCGGCACTCAGGGGCCCGAGCAGGAAATCGGGCTCTCGGAACAGCTCGCACACCGAGCGCGCCACCGCGTAGCCCGCCAGGAACGTGCCGGCGACCACGCCGGGTCGCCGCAACGCCAGGCGCGCATGCGCCAGCCACCACAGCAGCGCGAACAGCACAAGGCCTTCGAGCGCCGCCTCGTAGAGCTGGCTCGGATGGCGCGGCATGGGTCCGGCCTCCGGAAACACCATGGCCCAGGGCATGCTCGACGGCCGCCCCCACAGCTCGCCGTTGATGAAGTTCGCAAGCCGCCCGAAGAACAGTCCGATCGGCGTGGCGGCCGCGCAGGCGTCGAGCACGCTCCAGGCGTCGGCGCCGACCCTGCGCGCAAACAGCACGATGGCGATGATCGAGCCGATCAGGCCGCCGTGGAACGCCATGCCGCCCTTCCAGACCGCAGGGATCTCCAGCGGGTTGTTGAAGTAGTAGGCGGGCTCATAGAAGAGGACGTTGCCGAGCCGCCCCCCCACCAGCACGCCGACCGTCATGAACAGCAGGAGGTCGTCGGCCCTGTCCGGCGTGAAGGGGGCCTTGTCGTTGGGCCACAGGCGGGTCTGGCGCAGCAGCCGCTTGACGTAGAGCCAGCCGAGCAGCAGGCCTGCCATGTAGGCCAGCCCGTACCATTTGACCGCGATCGGCCCGAGCCTCAGCGCGACGGGGTCGATCTCGGGGAACGGGATGGCGAGCAGGCTCATGTGGCGGGACCTATGGTCAGAGGCAAGGACCTGTCAAGGCGAGGAAAACCGACGACGGGCCGGTTGAAGGGAACAACCTGCGCCACCATAGTAGGCTGAGCCGCCGACACGGCCGTGACGAGAAGGCTTGCCCCATGACCCAGACCAACAACCGCTTCCTCGACGAGCTCGCGAAGCTGATGACCGACGCGGCGGGCGCCGCCCAGGGCATGCGCCGCGACTTCGAGACGCTGATGCGCTCCCAGGGCGAGCGCATCCTGCGCGACATGGATGTGGTGCAGCGCGAGGAGTTCGAGGCGGTCAGGGAGATGGCGGTCAAGGCGCGCGAGGAGAACGAGCGGCTCGCAGTGCGCGTGGCCGCGCTCGAGGCCGAGGTCGCCGCGCTCAAGCGGCCGGCCTGACGGCGGACGTTTGCACGCGGCTGCCAACCTCGCTTTCCACAAGTTCCCGACAGTCCATCCCCAGCTTTCGCTGCTTGTTCTGCCTCTGCCGCCGCGTGGCCATTTTGGCCGTGGACAATGCCAGCCTCGCCTTGCACGCCGAGGCGGCCAACGCTTACGTGACCTGCCAATCGATTTGGCCCGACCGCCGACAGAGCAAAGCAACGAGCGCTGCCCGCAGCCAACCGCGCGGCGGCCACAACCCGAGGGAGCGAATGGCGATCGCCGAGACCACCACCAACCGCGCCAACCCCGTCGATCTCGTCGAAGAGATCGCCACCCGCAACGACTGGGCGGGCGAGCGCACGGGGGCCGACGAGCTCACCCTCGTCGTTTCAGGGCAATGGTGCGACTATCACGTATCCCTCAACTGGCGCGGCGACCTCGAGACCCTGCACATCGCCTGCGCCTTCGACGCCAAGGTGCCGGACAACCGGCTCGCCGAGGTCTACCGTCTCGTCGCCCAGATCAACGAGCAGCTGTGGCTCGGCCACTTCGACGTGTGGACGCACGAAGGGCTCATCATGTTCCGCCAGGGCCTGATGCTGAACGGGGCGCTCGCCACCCCGCCGCAGTGCGAAGCGCTGCTCAAGGCCGCGTTCGAGGCCTGTGAGCGCTACTACCAGGCCTTCCAGTTCGTGGTCTGGGCCGGCAAGGACAGCCGCGAGGCGCTCACCTCCACCATGTTCGAGACCGAGGGCCGGGCCTGACTCGTCATCCCGGCGCCGCTGGTCGGTCGACTTGCGCGACGATCACATCGGACGTCATTGCGGCGAAGGCCGCAACCCATGCGCCGTGCCAACAGACGAAGATAGTGCAAAGGCGTATGGGTGCCGGCCTGCGCCGGCATGACGAACGTGCGCTTCAGGCCTTCCCGCGCTGCTTGCGCCACTCGGCGTAGCTGATGCGCTTGAGCTCGAACATGTCGCGCTGGCGCGCATACATGTTGCCGCACAGGCGCCCGACCGGGGCCAGTGCCGCGAAATCTACATTGAGCGTCGTGGGATCGACGATGCCGGAGCGCACGTGCACGCCCAGCACCTCCCCGATCAGCAATTCGCGCTGCGGGCCGAACGCCATGGCGACCGTGCGGCGGCACTCGAAGGCCGCGGGCGCCGCCGCCAGCCGCGGCGGCTTCACCTGTACGGAAGGCGCGACCTCGAGCCCTGCCATCACGGGCTCGCTCTCCTCCGGCGGGAACTCGGTCGCCGTGATGTTCATGGCCTCCGCGATACCCTCGTCGACCAGGTTGACCACGAACTCGCTGGAGATCTGGATGTTGCGCGTGGTGTCCTTGGGCGTGCCGTCGGCGTTGTGCTGCAGGCCGAGCACGATCAGCGCCGGGTTCTCCGAGAACACGTTGAAGAACGAGAACGGCGCCGCGTTGACGACGCCGGCGGGCGACAGCGTCGTCACCAGCGCGATGGGGCGCGGCACCACCAGCCCGCACAGCAGCTTGTAGCGCTGGCGCGGCTCGAGATCGGCAAAACTCAGGCTGAGATCGGGCATCAGGCCTCCGGTGGCAGCTTCACGCCGACTTGGCTCGTGATCGGTTGGTAGTGCTCGATGCGGCGGTGCCGCGCGAAGTCGAAGATCGTCTCCTTGCCGAAGCGAGTGGCATCGAGGTCGCAGGCGTGCACGATCACCTCGTCACCCTCCGTGCGCGTCTCGGCGACGATCTCGCCGTCCGGGTTGACGATCACGCTCGAGCCGAACAGCGCGTGCCCGTCCTCGACGCCGGCCTTGGCCACCGCCACCACCCAGGTCGAGTTCTGGTAGGCGCCGGCCTGCAGCGACAGCTTGTGGTGGAAGATGCGCCGCTGGGGGCCCTCCTCGCTCTTCTGCGAGTTGACCGAAGGCGTGTTGAAGCCGAGCGTCACCATCTCCACGCCCTGCAGGCCCATGACGCGGTAGACCTCCGGCCAGCGCCGGTCATTGCAGATGCACATGCCGAAGATGCCGCCCATGAAGCGCCACACGGGAAAGCCGAGATCGCCCGGCTCGAAGTAGCGCTTCTCCAGGTGCTGGAACGCGCGGCTCTTGTCGAGCTCGGCATGGCCCGGCAGGTGCACCTTGCGGTATTTGCCGACGATCTTGCCCTTCTGGTCGACGAGGATCGACGTGTTGAAATGGTGCCTGTCGGGAGTGAGCTCCGCATAGCCGAGGCTTAGCCCCATTCCATGCTTCACCGCGCGCTCGAACAACGGCCGCGTCGCCGCGCTGGGCATCTCCTTCTCGAACCAGAAATCGGCCTCGGCGCGGTCTTCGTGATACCAGCGCGGGAAGAATGTGGTGAGCGCCAGCTCCGGATAGACGATGAAGTCGGCGCCCTTGGCCTTGCCCTCGTCCATCAGCGCGAGCATGCGCGCCACCACGGCCTGACGCGTGTCGGCCTTCTGGATCGCGCCGAGCTGGGCGGCGGCAACCGTGACGATGCGGGGCATGGGCAGGCTCCCTCTCTCGATGCGGTCCTTGGCCGGCGCTCAGCTCAAGCGAGACGCCCGGCGAGGACGCACGCCACACCATATGTTGAAGGCAGGGAAGCGCGCCATGTCGGTGCAGCAGGGCAGCTCAGCCCGGAGCGATGCCGCTCAATGCCGCCCCTCGAAATGCGCGAACTCGCTCATGAAGGGGGCCGCGATATCGGCGTTGATCTTGCAGTCGAGGAAGATCGGCCCCTCCGGCTTGGCGAGCTTGGGCGCCATCCGCTTCAGGTCCTCGAGCGTGCGGATGGTGGCGGCCTCGAACCCCAACGCCTCCGCGATCGGTGCGAAATCGACGTCGGGGAACACCGACTTGCCGACCGGGTGCTGGCGCAGCTTGAGGAAGTGCAGCTCGGCGCCATAGGCGCAATCGTTCATCAGCACGATCACCATCGGCAGGTCCTCGCGCACCACCGTCTCGAGCTCGCCCATGGTCATGAGGAACCCGCCGTCGCCGACCACCAGCACCGTGGTGCGGTCGGGGCGTCCCCTGGCGACGCCGAGGGCTGCGCCGAAGCCGAGGCCGATCGAGGCGAACTCGCCGATCATCTTGAAGGCGCCCGGATCGGGCACGCTCAGGTAGGGCACGACGATGAGGAAGTTGCCGCCGTCGACCACGAGGTTGCGCTCCCGCGGCAGCAGCGTCTCCAGCTCCAGAGCGAGCGAGCGCGGGTCGAGCGTACGTGCCGTGTTGGCGGGCTTGAAATCCTGCTGCGGGTCGAAGGCCGCGATCAGCTTGGCTGTCGCCTCATCGCGGAAGGGCTTGGCCTTGGCGGGACGCTCGGGCAGCGCCTCGATCAGCTGCTCGGCGACGAGTCGGGCATCGCCGACCACGGCGACGTCGGCATTGAGCCAGCGGCCGATGTTGGAGCGCACCGTGTCGACCTGGATCAGCGGCACCTGCGGCAGCGAGGTGCCGAAGCTGGTCGTGAGGAAGTTGAGGCCCGCGCCGAACACCAGCACGCAGTCGGCCTGGTCCGCCATGCGGCGGGCAATCGAATGCGAGAACGAGCCGATGATGCCGAGCGCATTGGGATTGCCGCGGAACAGGTCCTTGCCGCGCGCCGTGGTGACGATCAGCGCGCCGATCCTGTCGGCCAGCTGCTCGATGGCCTTGCGCGCGCCGGCGCGATGGGCGCCCATGCCCGCAACGATCAGCGGCCGGCTGGCCTTGGCGAGCACCGCCGCTGCCGCGGCAATCGACTGCGGCTTGGCCGGCGCCGGCGTGCGCTCGGGTCGCTTGATGCTCAGCGCCTCGGCAGGCCGCTCGATCTCGGCGAGCTGCACGTTGGTCGGCAGATGCAGGCTGACCGAGCCGCCGGCCATGGCGGTCGCGGCCGCATCGGCGAGCACCGCCCGCACCGACTGCGGGCTCGTCGCCGAGAAGGTGCGCAGTCCCGCGGCCCTCAGCACGCCGACGCCGTCGAATGCCTTGTAGTCGGGCCCGAGCCCGTTCGGCTGCGCGCCCGTCGCCGCCTCGCCGTAGATCACCAGCAGCGACGAGCCGGTGCGGCTCGCGTACACCGCCGCGTGCAGGCCGTTGGCGAGCGCCGGCCCGCGCCCGACCACCGCCACGCCCAGGCGGCCGGTGGCGTAGGCGTATCCGTCGGCCATGGCGATCGCCGTGTTCTCGTGGCGGGCGCCGTAGAAGCGCACGCCCGAGGTGTCGAGCGCCGTGGCAAACAGCGCGGTGTCGTCGCTCATCAGGCCGAACACGGCCTCCACGCCCATCGCCTTGATGTCCTCGGCGAGCACCTGGTAGACGGGCACCTTGTCGGCTGCCCTATGAGCGCTCTTCTCAGCGCTCTTCTCAGCGCCCTTATCTGCACCTGCCCGCCGCTGAGCCGCGCTTGTCATTCCGAGCCTCCTCGCCTACTGGGCAGCATTCGGGTCAGGTTCCGGCTTGGCGCCCGTGGCGTCAAGTTTCCCGAGCAGCGCTCCAGTTCCGTCCGCAGGTGACGGCGTAGGCCGTCGACGGCGCCATGTTGATGACATCGCTGCCCTCGCTACCGTCATTGGCCCGGAGTGGGCAACTCTGCGACGAGCAGCGAACAGCTCGGCCAGCGCTCGCAGAACAGTCAGCACAACCCGCAGGTACGACGGTCGCTCTCGCCAGTGCCACGCGGAGGCGGCAATTCGAGGAAGCCCATTAGAATTTGCCGGTCAGGCCGATCTTCCAGATTTGCTCCTCCTTGGCCGTATCCTCCCGTCGTCCGGAAACGTAGCTCGCAGAAAGCCCAAAATACTTGTCGGGGTCCAAATGCCAACTCAGCGTGTTGGCAAAGTATCCTATGTCGACTCCGCCGTTGATATCTCTCAGAAGCGTATAGGTCGAGGACAGGCTGATCGGGATGCTCTTATTGTCGCTATCGACGACGATGCCGGCCATACCTCCAACGCGCGAGAAATCTTCCTTTGTCATATCCGGTATCGGAATCCCTTTTTCTAAATACCAACCGCTATTCCAGCGCAAATCCAGCGTAGGCTTTATCGAGACGAAATTTCTTCCAATGGTGATAAAATCGTTCAAGACGCCATTGAGGATTGGGATATATTGAATATTGAAAGACAGAATCCTGCTATCGTCATCCGTATTTATGAGCAAGTCGGGGCGCACGTTGAGGATATTACCCCACGGCGATATGAAGAAATACTGGCTTGCCATCGTGCCGATACCGTAAATCTCCGCACTAGTGGCCTTTCGCGTCTTTCCCGAGCCCGTGCGCACCGCCGACGTGTCGGCCCGCACATAAGGAATTAGGTCCAATGTATCACCGACCGGTACGGCGTACCCGACAACACCTTGCAGTGTTGCCGTGCTCTTCTTTGCCTCCTCGTCGGTAACAAGATTCACGCTCGCCGCACTTGCCGCCTTGAATTTGTCCTTCTCCACTCGTCTGACAAACAGGTCATCCGTCTTCCCTCGGATGCGAAGATCGGATTTCGATTTGGAGAGAGCAGGATCCACGAGCGTTGGCGGCTTGGGAGCCGGTTCGCCTGCGCCAAGGCACCGGATCTTGTAGATTTCGTTGGGAGACCCGAAGAACATGGTCGGCGTAACACGTGCTGTCGGCGCGAACGTTCCGTCACGGCCGTCCATTAGGAAGAGCACCGCCCCGCGCGCGACCGCCAGATTGGTCGCGTCGGCCGCGCTGCACGTTTCGTCGGCGCAGGTCTTGGGGTTTGCCAACAGCAGCCGCGGAATTTCCGAGCGCTTATAAACCTGTCCGGTATCTGGCAGAGCGGTTAAATTTATCGGAAATGTCTTCACAAGATGCTCCGCCAGGGCATCTTTGTGTATTATTCGCTCGACACCGTTTGCCGTGCAGACCTTCTCTTGTGGAAACGTCGACTCGGCCCTTCCGGCTGCCGGGATCAGTGCAAGGCCCGGCACGAGGAAGAGCAAAGCAGCGCGCGTGGCACGCATCGGCATGTCATGCGACCTTGTCGGTAGTCTTCTCGTCCACCGCCGCGTAGAGGCCTGCTAGAGGAGTACTCAAGTGCTTTGCCGGAAACTCTCTCCTGTCGAAGTGGAAATAGTATGGCTTTCCTCTCGACTCGCCGGGCTCCTTCGCATGCTCGCCGGAAGCCAACCGCTCGTGGACCCTTTCGAGACAAGTGCGGAGCGCGCTCTCGTTGTATCGAAGCTCGGCCATGGTCTTGAAGGGCTCAAGACGTCGCCCGTCTTCCTTTACCTGTTCATTTATGGCAGTGGTAACGACAGAAATCTTATCCAGCATCTTCATTGCTCCTGAAATAGCGCAATAGACCCATTTAGCATTCCTTGGTTGCTGATTCAACCGGTTCGGGTTGCATCTGCGAGGCCGGCTTGGTGGCGGTACCGAGACGCCACACTGACTGCTGGAGAAGCCCGTCCGCGAAGGAGAGGAGCGGCGTCCGCTGCGGTGGACTAACCGTTGACGTCGTAGGCCGCGAGCGCCGCCATGTTGACGACGTCGCTGTCCTTGGCGCCGAGCGGGCAGATCTGCACCGAGTGCGTGAGGCCGACCAGCATCGGTCCGATCAGCGTGGCGCCGCCCAGCTCCTTCAGCATCTTGGTCGAGATCGCGGCCGAGTGGAACGCCGGCATCACCAGCACGTTGGCGGTGTCGGACAGGCGGCAGAAGGGGTACTGCTTCATGGCCTCGCGGTTGAGCGCCACGTCGGCCGCCATGTCGCCGTCGTACTCGAAGTCGACCTGGCGGCGGTCGAGGAGGGAAACGGCCTCGCGCACGCGGTCCGAGCGCTCGCCGCGCGGCTGGCCGAAGGTGGAGTAGGCAAGGAAGGCAACGCGCGGGTCCATGCCGAGCCGTCGCGCCACGGCCGCAGCCTCCTCGGCGATATCGGCGAGCTGCTCGGCGCCCGGCATGTCGTGCACGGCGGAGTCCGCAACCAGCACCGCGCGCCCGCGGCTCAGCGCGATCGACACGCCGATCACGCGCCGGCGCGGCCTGGCATCGAGCACCTTGCGCACATCCTCGTAGGCCGTGTTCCAATTGCGCGTGACGCCCGTCACCATGCCGTCGGCGTGGCCGAGCGCCACCATGCAGGCGGCGAATACGTTGCGGTCGTTGTTGACGAGGCGCTGGCAGTCGCGCAGCAGGTAGCCCTTCCTCTGCAGGCGCCCGTACAGGAACTCGGCATACTCGTGGCGCCGCTCCGCGAGATTGGTATCGTGCATCTCGATCATGTCGGTCTTGGGGATGCCGGCGGCGGCGAACGCCTCGCGGATCGGGGCATGTCGGCCGATCAGGATCGGCCGGCCGAGGCCGGCGTTGTGGAAGGCGTTGGCGGCGCGCGCGATCTGCGGCTGCTCCCCTTCCGCGAAGATGATGCGCTTGGGCGCGTTGCGCACTTGGGTGAAGATCGAGTGCAGCCAGCCCGCGACCGGATCGAGCCGGCCCGAGAGCTGGGCGACGTAGCCCTCCATGTCGACGATCGGCCGGCGCGTGACCTATGGGCCCGACTACATCATCCCCGCGCCCTTCGATCCGCGCCTCATCAGCTGCGTGCCGCCGGCAGTCGCCAAGGCGGCGATGGATACGGCCGTGGCGCGCCGGCCGAGGAACGC
>Ga0247830_10000050_pt1 | contig 31033 bp, 34 predicted proteins | sample 12C_Control_Day5_FD_207766 | JGI IMG/M metagenome (GOLD analysis project Ga0247830, IMG submission 207766) | Soil microbial communities from agricultural site in Penn Yan, New York, United States - 12C_Control_Day5 | ecosystem: Environmental > Terrestrial > Soil > Agricultural land | place...
GTGGGGCGAGGCCATCGGCTGGGCGCGTGAGAACGCTGACCCACACGAACTGGCCGAACTCAACGAAATGCTGTCGAAGCCGTTCTCGGCCAAGATCGCCGTGGGCTATCTCACTGGCCTGCACCGTGACGCATCCGGCGTGGAGTACACTCCGCAGAAGGGTGCAGTTAAGGAAGACGCGGGAGTCAAGTCGGGCCGTGTGGCTCAGGAGACTACCAAGATCACTCGTGCAGAGTTTGCACGGGAAGCCGAGAAGCTGTCGAAAGCTTACGGCGGGGGCGCCTACATGAACAGCCCCGAGTACGCAGCGCTCCGTAAGCGCGTCCAGTAATGAACTAAGCATGAGTCCCTGCCCTCGCTGGCAGGGATTTTGTGCGTCTGTTAACTGGCTCACTATATGGATACGGAAATTTCCGATCACCAAATCATTCTATGGAGAGTGCTCCCATGCCTCTTGACGCATATACCGTAACACGCCCCAACGCCAAGAACTTGGGCGGCGATCCGCTGGAACTCGTTATCGAGGAATTCACCGGCATCGTAGAAGGCACTATCCAACGCCGCTCCGTTACCGAGGGCTGGCTCCCAGTTCGCTCTGTTAAGGGCACTGCAACCGTAACCAACTACGCAGTTGGTGAATCGACTCTGCAAAAGATCATCCCCGGCCAAATTCCCGATGGCACCACTTCGGCGTTCAGCAAGAACTCCGTGACCATCGACCGCTCGATCATCGCTCGCGCCGCATTGCCAGAACTGGATACCTTCCAGACTGTGTTCGATGCCCGTAAGCAGATCGGTATGGAACACGGCAAGAAAATCGCCAAGCTGAAGGACCAATCGTTCCTGATCCAAGGCGTGAAGGCTGCTCTGTCGGCCAACTCCCCATACGGCACCCCGCTGCCTAACTTCACCGGTGGCTCGATCCAGACTCTGGCGGCTGCTGGCGACAAGCAAGATGCGGCCAAGCTGTACGACGCTTTCGGTGGCCTGTTCACCAAGATGGAAGCCAAGGACGTTCTGCCAGTTGACGACGACCTCGTGATCTTCGTCCGCCCTGACGTGTTCTACACTCTGTTGGATGCCGAACAGGTAATCAACGGTGAGTACGTCACCTCGGAAGGCACCTCGATCTCCGGCCACATCTTCAAGGCGTTCGGCGTTCCAGTCGTCTCGACCAACAACCTGCCTAACTGGGTTGAAGCCGAGGCCACTCCGGGCACCGTGTCCGCCATGATGGGTCCAGACTACGTTGGTGACTTCACCAAGTTGGTAGCTCTGGCGATGTCGCCGAAGGCTCTGTTGGCTGGTGCTAACATCGAACTGAAGACCAACGCGTTCTTCGACGACCTGTCGAAATGCTACTTCGTCGATGCGTGGCTGGCCTACGCTTCCACCCCTGACCGTGCCGAGTACGCTGGCGCGATCTACATGCCGTAACAAATGAACCCCGCTTGCCTTAACCGGTGAGCGGGGTTTTTTGCGTTTCTGGAGAATCGTATGGCCTTCATCACTGAACTCGACATCGTAAACTCCTGCCTGAAGTCGATGGGCCGTTCGCCAATCAACTCATTAACAGGTGGTAGTCCTATCATCGCATCAGCACAAAACTCTATTCGCTCCGCTATGATGGAGGAACAGGGAATTGGTTGGTGGTTTAACACAGAATTCTTGCAGCTCGACGCAGACACTGACGGATTCGTCTATGTTCCTGCCGACACGCTTGCCCTCGTAGTGGAAGCTAACCCGCCGTGGATGACCACTCGCGGTAGCCGACTGTACGACAACCGCAAAGGTGATTACTTCACTACCACAGGCAAGACCAAGGTAGTGCTAACCAGACTGATCCCACTAGATGATCTGCCGTACCAAGCGCAGCGCCTTGTGGAGACAAGTGCGGTACTGAACTTCCAAGAATCGTTTGACGCTGATCCTGAAAAGATCAACATTGCAACGGTTGCATATCAGAAAGCATTCGCCATCATCAAGTCAACCCACATTCGCGCTGTCGCTGCCAACATGCTTACGCAAGGGGCAGGCGGTCGCGGTACATACAGAACTCGCCGCATCTATGGTCGGGATGAGAGGTACTCATGAGTAAGGAAACCGGCTCGTTTGAGAGCCTGATTCGCGGCGTCTCCGAGCAGGTTCCGCATGACCGTTTTGTCGGCCAGCACTGGATGCAGGACAACTTTGTATCCGACCCGGTGCGCGGACTAGCCCGCAGGCACGGCTCGATGGTTCGTTGGGAGAAGACCTTGACTGGTGTTGCTCTTACTGACGCTACTATCACTGACGCAACGTACTTCAAAGAGTACACCTTCTTCATCAATAGCGTCGAGTACAGCCTGATGTACCGGCCCGACCTTAAACCAGTCGGCTCGACTTTCCCCGGACTCATCTGCATTAACAAGGACACTTTCCAGATCATGGAAGTCCTTGTTAATCCGGCAGACGCTGCGGCAGTGACAGCTGCACTTAACGGGGGTATTGCTGCTGTTGGTAACATCGCCAAGTACCTGCTGTTGGCCCCAATAAACTCACCTGCTACCCTGTCGCAAGTAAACAAGCTGGGTGAGTTCTCTAACCAAACAGCTGTGTGGATTCGGCAAGGCTCATACTCCCGTACTTATCGTGCTATCTTCACGAATGGCTCAGGTACTAAGCTTACAGCCTCATACACCACCGTGTCTAGTTACTACCCCGGTACACTCACGACTGCTGACATCCCAGCTACAGCCACGGACTACCAGAAGCAAGTGAACGACCGTGTGTACGCATACCAGACTGCGGTCAACCAGTGGATCGGTACAGCCGCCGCTGACATCCAGCCAGCTAACATCGCCATCAAGCTCGCCCAGTCGCTAATCGCGGCAGGTGCAGTGACTGGCACGACCAACTGGCAGGGCGCACACTTGTACAGCTCCGACGCGTACTTCGTAGAAGTGGATGACGGTGGTGACGGCTCCAGCATGAAGGGTATCGCACAGGAAGTGCAGTCGATCAACGACCTCAGCCCGAACCACTGGGTCGGTAAGACTGTGCGGGTGCGGCCAAAGGGCGTTGGATCTAACGACGCATCTGGCGTATTCTACGTCACCGCTGTGGCCAAGGACAATACCGGCGTTGCCAACTACAAGGAAGTCATCTGGCAAGAGGGGCCGGGCGTTCAGCAAGTCCCAACCTTCATCACACTGATTGGTCAGATTATCGGTTCAAACCTGTACGTCGCAACCAACCAAGCGAACCTACAGGCCGTTACTGGTGACACAAACCAGACTCCGTACTCCAAGTCCGTGGCTGGTGACCTCGATTCGCAGCCTATCCCCGGATTCTTCGGTAAGCGGATTGACTACATCGGGAACTTCCAAGACAGGCTTGTGCTTGTATCAGGCTCAACTATTTGCATGTCGAAGTCTGGTGACTACTTCAACTTCTATCGACAGTCCGCATTAACTGTGGCCGACGATGATCCGATTGAAGTATTCGCTCTCGGTTCAGAGGGTGACGTTATCACAGACGGTGTGATGCTCGACCGCTCTCTCCTGCTGTTCGGCAGGCAGCAGCAGTACGCGCTGGACGGTCGCTCCGCAATGTCGCCGAAGACTCAGTACGTCGCAACACAATCTGCCTATGAGGATACAACGACCTGTCCACCCGTGGCAACAGGTAACTACATCTTCTTCAGCCAGATGCGTGACGGGCGACTGACTCTCCAGCAAATGCAGACGGGCGACTATGCAGATAGCTTCCGAGCGTTTGAGATCACCAGTCAGCTTGACGGCTACCTGAAGGGCACACCAAGGCAGATCCTTGCCCTGACCAGTCCTGCATCCCTGTTCATCCGCACACGCGAGTTCACGAACGGGTTCTACGTGTTCAACTACTTGGACACCGCAGACCAGTCTCAGCGCCTGTACGACTCATGGGGCCGTTGGACGTTTAACAGCGTATTAGGTCCGTTGGTTGGCATCACAGGAAGGGCGGGTAATCTGCTCGCGCTAACCTTACGATACGGTGCAGGTGATCGTGTGATGCTGTGCCTCGACGAGTTCAGCCGCTCGGCCAACTTGTCAGCCAACCCCTACCTTGACAGTATGCGCCCGTTCAGCTTCAACACCGGGTCCATCTGGCATACTGGTTGGACCTCGCAGGGTGTTGCCCAGTCAGCTATTGCCCTACCGGAGGCGTTCCTCCAGTACAAGTTTCTTGGCCAGCCGCTTGCGGATTACCAGAAGCTTGACGACGTGCTACCACCAGACTACAACTTTGACTTCGCGCTGATGGGCACCTACTTCGATAGTGAAGTGGAACCAACAGCCCCGTACATGCGGGATAAGAAGGAGAAAGCGATTCTGGATAGTACGCTGATCCTTGGCTCGTACAACATCACACTGTCTAAGTCAGCAGCAATGCGGGGTTACCTCCGTGGTATGACCGAGCCAGTATCGGCGCAGTATGAAGTCCTTGACTGGATCTACCGGCCAACGGGCAGTTGGGTTCTAAATACGCAACAGATCGCAGACACCATCACAGTTCCTGTTGACATTCAGCAGGAGGTCCGTGAGTTCCGGCTGCGGTTAACTTCACGGAACTGGTTACCACTGACACTCAGCAGCATTGAGTGGTCAGGTCAGTTCTACACGCAGAGGAACGGCTAATGTGGGTACTCGCCGCACAATTCGGGCTTAGCCTGCTTCAGCAATCGCTGGCCAAGAAGTCGGCGAAGAAGCAGGTCAAGGCTCAAAACAACATGGCCGTGTTCAACGCGGGCATACAAGACCAACTCACGCAAGCAAACAATACAGTGGCAGCCGCAGGCGGGGCGTTGTCCCGCTTCCGGCAGTCGCTGGGCAACCAGCAAGTCTTCAAGAACGCCGCTAAGCAGGGCGAGGCATTGGCGCAGAACCTGTTCAGGTTACAGGAGCAATCTCAAACCCAAGGACTCAACACTAAGATCCAAGCCGCTGAGCAGACCGGCGCACTGATGGCGGCTGCTTCGGCAGCTGGCATTGGTGGTAGTACGGTTGATATGTTAAACGGCGTGATCCGTGGCAGAGAGGCTCGGGAGCTTGAGCAGCTTGAGCGCAATCGCAAGTACTCTGGCTACGACACCCTGCAAAGGATTGCCGCAGTCAATGAGCAAGCGATCCTAGGTCAGGATGACACAGTGTTCCTCGACCGAGTTACACAGGTGAAGTCCGTGCCAAACCTTGTCAGCGCACCAGACGGCGGGAATCCGTTCCTGAACGCTGGACTGTCTGTACTAGGCACTCAAGCCGGTATCGACGCAGCATCTAAGGTAGGCACAGGCTTAGCTGGCTTCTTCAAATCACAACCATCGTCCGGCGCGGCGTTGCAGACTGGTGGCTTCAACCCGGTAACGGGTGTAGAGTCGCAGGTGCAGATGCCCGCTAGTTGGTTTAAGGGGTAACACTCAATGGCAGGCCCATTCCAATACGACCTCGGCAGCGGGGCCACAAACGTGTCCGGCGCACCGCAAGCCGGTTCATCCAACGTCCAGCTGGGCGGTGGCGGCTTACAGGGCGGCGGCGTCATTAAAGGCATCGCACCGTTGGCTGCGCAGCCTGTCCAAGAGGATCGCACCCTCGACGCTGTGCTCGAAATCGGCAAGGGTATCCTTGACCGCAAGCTGAAGGAGCAGCAGAACAAAGCCTTCCTCACCGGCGTGCAACGCACAATGGCTGGTGAGGCGGTAAAGGACATCGTAGACGAGCAACCTTGGTACACCCAGATCTTCGGCCCGACCAGCACCGTGCAAGGTGCCCGTGCTTACGGTCAGATCGCTCAGGTAGACAAGTACACTGCCGACCTATACGGAGACATGGACAATCTCCAGAAGATCAGCCCTGATGAAGTAGGCCAAGAGGTCATTGGTCGCATGGGCGGGTTCCTGACAGGGGATGACGTCACCGACCAAGCAATCCAGATGAAGATGGTTGAGTCAGCTGGCCCGTTCTTCAAGGCGCACGCCAAGCAGCACTACAAGTGGCAGCAGACTGACATGCAGACGCAGGTCACCAACGCCATGCTGCAAGCCGGTGATACCATTCAGTCCGCTGCACGCGGCTGGCAGGAAGGTACGGCCACTGAGCAGGACCGGAACATGGCGCTGTCTGGGGCACTGGCCTCGTGGCAGCCGCTGGCTGGCCAGTCTGCCGACTCCTACTGGGAAGCGGTGAAGACTGCGACCATCACCAGCATGGCCAAGGGAAACCACTACATGGCGCAGGCTGTGTGGGCAGACCGTGACGGGCAAGGTAGTCTGTTCAGCGCTGCTCCGGCAGAGCTACAGAAGGAACTGATCGACGCCCGTGAGACTTACGAGTCTCGCACCCGTGAGAAGGAGGGCACTCTGGAGTTCGGCGCAGAAATGGGCCGTATCCAAGGGCTCATGGCTACCGGCCAGATGACTCCAGCTCAAGGCGTGGCTGCTATGGAGAACGTCAACACCAAGTTCCGGCTGAAGACCGGCATTGACGGTGACGTGTACGACAAGAAAGACGTGGCTCGGTTCATCCAGTCCGACTACTCGGCGTACTACAAGGCAGCACAAGCTCAGGCCAAGGCATCCGCAGAGGGTAGCAAGGCTCAGCTCACCCTGAACGAGCAGGTCGCAAGCACCAGCACCGCTGTGGTACTGGGCAACGCACAGGCTGCACTCGACTCCAACATCCCACGGCAGGTGGTTGACCAGACCTTCCTTGGCATTGTACAGCGCCATCAGGAAGCAGGCAAAGACCCATACGACCTAATCACCAAGAACTACGTTGGTGAGGGTGGTGGTGGCTCTGGCTACATCAACAAGCCACTCCAGAACAACATGCTGTCCGGTATCTACGCCAGCTCCGGTGGTTACACCCCGATGCTCGATCAGTCCGTCGCTCAATATGATGCACTGACCGCTAAGCCGGGAGGTAAGGCCACCGCCCTTGGGTATTTTGGTGCAGATAATGTGGTCAAACTGAACAACTATAAGCAATATACTGCATCTGGCATGCTTCCAGACCTCGCATGGCAGGCTAGCTTCGGCACGCCCGTCAATAAGCTTCAGGTCACTCCAAAGGCAGCCGTGCAGAAGCAGCTTATGGATACCGTCAAGTCTGACCAGCCCGGTATGGTGGCCTCGTTCTTCACTGGTAGCACCCCACTGACCAAGAACAACATGGGTGTGCTGGCCAACACAGCTGCACGCAACCTCGATACCCTGAAGTCACAGCTCGGCGTTAACGAAACCGAGGCAATGTCCCAAGCCCTGGCCCTAGCCAAGCAGCAAGTGGACATCATCGGGCCGTATGCCTACGAGAAGTCCAGTGCTGAGCAGAAGCCATTGGCTGTGCTGATCGGTGCGGCTCCTGACGCAGCTGGCCGGGCATTCTCGGACTTCTTCGCACAGAAAGCCAACGCCCAAGGGTTCAAACTGCCTGCCGGTAACGCCAAGCAGAACGAACCGACCCACTCCTACACCAACATCTTCGGCGGTAAGTCATCTGGCAAGGCTCCTTGGGAGACTGGGCAGGCTAACACCGGTGGATTCTGGGAGCAGTGGGGCAAGGACAGCACCGACAGCATCACAGTCGTGCGTGGGCAGGACGTAGTGGACAACCAAGGGCGCGTGACTGCAAAGTTCGTGTTGATGGGCACCACTGAAGACGGCAGGATTGTACAGATGGGCGCAACCTCCGAGGAGCTGCGCAAGTTCTACGAATCTCAACCCTATTTCAAGGAGTAAACAGTGTCGAACCGCTTGGCAACAGGCGGTTCCGCAATGCTTACTGCAACGGAGAAACAAAGTGGATATTACAAACCTCGAAACAGCCGATGCGGTAGTACACGACAAGAATGTGGAACTATTGCAGGCCGATGTGGACGATGCCCGCGCTCTGCGTGCAACTCCCAGCGGATACGGCGACCGCATGGACATCGACCGCGCTACCGACACCGGAACCTTCCGCGATGGTATCACAGTCCGTGGTATCCGTGCAAACAACGCAGCTGCCAAACGTGGTGGTGCGGTTAGCTTGAAAGGCTTCGCAAAGAACGCTGTTGTGCAGGCTCTGGCCAGCATGGTGGACAAAGCCAGTGACAGCGGTAAGGCAGAGGACGACATCGAGCGTGACGGCGTAAGCCTGATCCAACAAGTCGGCCAGAACACCTACAACCTAGCCAACAAGCAGGCCAAAGCTGGGCACCAAGAGCCAGTGTTCACTGATAACCTTGCACAGATCAAGGCAGTGGAGCAGGCGGGCGTTGACGCTGAACAAGTCAAGCAGGCCACTGGCTTCGGCGACATGGTTGGTGCTGCATTCAACCAGACCACCGCTATTCCGGCCCTGCTGCAAAGCATGAACCGCCCTGAGTACGCGGCTGACCCAACCTACGACTACTCGGCCCGCCGTGACCAGATCGAGATCGGCTTGTCCGAGGAGGACCGGCAGTTCATGCGTGAGTCCCGCTCGCTGGCTGAGGAGCAGGCCCGTATGGGCGAGGTCAAGCTGCGTCAGGAAGACCTGCGTAAGATGTCCGCACACGGCACTGGCTGGGCTGTGGCTGCCTCCCTGACGGGCGGTATCCTCGACCCTGTTGGCTGGGGCGTTGGCCTCGGTGTGGGCAAGGCGGCTCAGGTCATCGGCATGGGCTCTCAGGCTGCCTTCCGGGCTGGTCAGATGGCGCGAGGCGTTGGCCTTGGCGCTGCTGAGGGTGTCGTCGGGAACGTCGGCATCACGGCTCTGGTTGACGCTGCTGGTGGTCATGTGACCGACCGCGACTACGCATACGCCGCTGGCTTCGGGCTGGCGTTCGGCGGGCTGGGCGCTGTGGCAGGCATGAAGTCAGCTTCGGCAGACGGCCTGAACGCTCGTGTGGCAAGCGCTACGGACGACCTTGTACGTTCGCGTGAGGAAAGCCTCATGGACTCCCACGTCCTCATGCGGGAAGCCCGTGAGCGTGCTGGTTCCAAGGTGCCCGACCAAGAAACCACGGAGGCTATTGTGCCATCAGTCATCAAGGAAGTTGAGGCTCAGAAGGCCGCTGCTATGGCCCGCGAGCCAGTGACTGTGATCGACGAGGCGTTCCGCAAGGACTCGCCCAAGGCTCCGAACAAACAGGTGGAAGGCTTCACACAGTCTGCCAAGGAAGACCTGACCCGCATCATGAGTACCAACCAAGATCCAGTGTTGGTGGCTCAGGCAGGCCGGTTGCTCCAGCTAATGGGCGACGACATTCACATCCGCACCAGCAAAGGCGTCAAGCGTGGCAACTTCAACAATGGCGACCACATGGTTCGCGTCAATCCTGAAGACCGGGCTGACTGGGTTATCATGCACGAGGTCACTCATGCACTGACAGTTGACCGCCTTGCCTACGGCGCACGCAATCCAGACAGCGCCATCGGTGCCTTGACCAAAGAGATCACTGCACTGCATGATCTTGCACGTCAAGCTGCTAAGACCCGCAAACCTCGTGGCAACTCGGACTACTACCTGTCCAACATCCGCGAGTTCACTGCTGGCCTGTACTCCGGCGACGACAAGTTCCTGTCGTTCCTGTCTGGCGTACCAGCTCGTGGCGATGGCCGTTCCCTGCTGAACGCCTTAGTCGGCACCGTGCGCAAGATCCTTGGCTTTGGCGTAAACGAGGAGACTCTGCTTACCCGCAGCCTCGGAGTTACTGACGAGCTGATGCAGCGCCCTGTCATTGTGAACACCGAGTACCACGTTAAGAACAAGGCCGGTGGCTGGACAGTTGAGAAGTACACCCGCTACATGGGTGAGGAGCAGCACCGCGCCGGGACGGCGATTCAGGACGCAGCAGCAGCCGAGACTGTCAAGGACTTGAACACAGCGGCTGAGCACCTTGCACCTAACCCTTCGCCAGAAGCTGTACAGCGTGAGCTGGACGACATCATGCGCCGTCGCTACACTGAGGCCATGAACATCGTACACGCCCGTGTTGCCAATGGCCGCAAGTTCATGCCTGCACTGGATGAAGCCACTGTGACTGCGGAAGGTAAGGTTGTCCCACCAAACGATGTCCTGCTGCCTAAGGGCGAGCGTGAGGCTATCGGGAACCTGTGGGGCATTGACGAGGCTCTGGTATCCAATCCAGCCGACATCCAAGTGCTCACCGAAATGGCTGCTCGTGCTACCCGCTGGGCCAACGAGAACCCGGCAGACGCCGCTCGCGTTGACAGCATCCTCGGCAAGATGCCGTGGCTCGCGTCCACTGGCCTACAACTGGCCAAGTCGAAGAACCCTGCCGCACGGATGGTGGCTGGCGTACTGCTGGAGAACACTACCGGCGCATTAGGTAGGGGTCGTACCGCAGCTCTGGACAAGAACCTGTTGCAGCGTCAGTACGACGAGGCATTGGCCAACGCAGAGCAGCACTACACCGCATGGCGTAACCGCAACAACGGTAACATCGCCACCGACATCATGTCCGGCGAACTGCGTGACCGCTTCATGCGTGAAGTGAGTGCAGAGATTCGCAGCCGCGAGACTCACGCCGCACCACACAACGCTGACGTAGACGTGCGCAAGTACGCCGACGAGCTGGAGCGTGGTTACGACCGCATGCGTGTTGACCAGCAGTCGCGGAACACCATTGGCTCTGCCCGTCTGGGCGACTCCAGCCGTGGTTACACCCCGCGCCGCATCAGCAAGAAGTGGGCTCGTGGCGCTACCCTTGAACAGCGCCGTGCGTTGTCCAACGAGTTTGCCGATCAGCTGGAAGCACTGTGGAATGACCGTCCGTTCGCTGAGCGTATCGCCTCTGGCTACGTTGAGCGCGCCCGTATGGAAGCTGGCGGCGGTGTAACTCCTCCAACCAACCTGTACAGCGACGAGGCGAGCGACATCCTCAAGGACGTAATGCGTGCAGGCGGTGTGCCTGATGACCAGATCGAGAAGCTGCTGGGCAAGTTCAGCCGGGGCGGACAGGGCTTCACCAAGAAGCGCTTGGACCTTGACCTCGACAAGACTGTGACCACTGAGGCAGGTGATGAGTTCAGCCTGAGCGATGCTTTCGAGCACGACCAAGCCAAGCTCTATCAGGACTACTCCCGGCGTGTAAGCGGTGAAGTAGCTCTGGCCAACTTCGGCATCTATGGCCAACACGGCCTGATGCAGCTGCGCCGCCTGCTGGCTGACTTCGGCCCCGGTGGTAATCCAGCCACTATCGACGAGGTGCGTGCATTCGACCAGATCGCTGCTGAGTTCTACGGGCGCCCTCTGCCGGGTACTGGCAACAAGCCGATGGGCAACCTTCGTCTGCTGTCGTCCATGAGCATGCTGGGTGGTATGGCCTTCAACCAGTTCGCCGAGTTCTCCAACGCCCTTCCTCTGCTGGGCTTGGGTGGCGCACTGCGTCAAGTCGGCGAGCTGCCGCGCCTCATCAAGGAAGTTCACCAAGGCAAGCAGAACCCCTTGCTGCACAGCTTGGAGCTGGTAGGTGGGCCAATCGGTAACGACCAGCGTGTCGTGTTCCCGTACCAAGAGCTGGACGATACCCAAGTCTGGGGCGCTGGTGACCTGAACGCATTCGACCGTGTACTGCGGGCGGGCGCACAGGCTATGCCGTGGCTCTCTGGCTTCCACTACGTCCACTCCGCACAAGTCCGTGGCATGTCTGAACAGATCGTCATGAAGTCGATGCGGTTCATCAACAGCGGCGAGGAGAACGTGGCTCTGGCTAGCATGGGCTTCAACGAGGCGCTGCGCACCCGCATCAAAGCGGACCTGCCTGCAATCGCTGAGTTCAACCCAGACGGTAGCCTCAAGGCTCTCGACATCACCAAGTCCAACGACCCGGAAGCAATGGCTGAGTTTGTGCAGGCTGTCCATCGCGGCAGCAAGCAGATCATCCAAGGCACCTACATCGGTGAGACTGGTGCATGGGCACACAACGACCTGCTGCGCCTGCTAACTCAGTTCCGCACGTTCTCCCTCACTTCGATGGAGAAGCAGTGGAGCCGTCAGCGTGCTGACCAAGGAACCATCAAGGCGATGGGCCTGCTGTTGGGCTCGATGTCCTTTGCTATCCCGATCCAAGCCGCTCGCGTCCAACTGAACGCTGCGGGCCGTGAGGACAGCCAAGAGTACATTGATCGTCAGATGGCGCCTGCCTTGTTCGCTCGGAACCTGCTGAACTACAGCTCGATCTCCGGCGTACTGGGTGACGTGATCGACAGCGGCGCTGCCCTCACCGGCAACTCCGTGTCGGGTGGTCGCTCCGGCCAACAAGGTGGGGCGGCTGAGGCCATCCCTGCTGTGGGCTACATCAACAACCTTGTGGACGCTGTGAAGCAGCGCGACCCACGGGAATTGATCCGCGCACTGCCCGGCCAGAACTTGCCGTACCTCACTCCGTTGATGAACTTCACGGACTAAATGCCTGACCGACAAGGACGTCGGACTGGCTCACTATATGGACACCTAAACAAGGAGAGGCTGTTATGCCTGATCCATATTTAGCCTCTAACGACTTTCCCGGTGATGGTGTAACGACTCTGCGAACCGTCAGCTTCAAGGGCAACCGCCCTGATGCTGCGGGCGGCACCGTCCCATACCTCTCGGCGTCGGACGTTAAGGCCAGCAAGATTACCCCAGCTACACCAACCACCCCTGAAACTGAGGTGGCCCTGACCGTAGCATATGTGGGGCCAAACCAATTCAACGTGACTCCGGCTTGCCCGGTGGGCACCATCTGCCGTGTGTATCGAGCGACTCAGGACGAGTACAACCTAGTTGACTACCAGTCGTTGCAGAACGTGGGAGAGTCCGATCTGGATCTCGCCAACAGGCAAACCATCTTCATCGTGCAGGAAGCACACGACCTCGCACAGCGGGCCAAGGCTGACATCCAGAATGCTACCACTGTAGCGTACGAGGCCATCAGCACAGCCAACGACGCAATGGATACAGCAGACGCCGCTACGACCACTGCTGCGGCGGCATTGTCCACAGCACAGTCAGCTGTGATTACTGCTAACGCTGCCTCTAGTGCAGCAGACGGGGCGGTGGCAGCAGCTGCTGCTGCCACAGATACGGCCAACGCAATCGCGGGCACTGCAAACGATGCCTTTGACGCCGCTGCCGCTGCTGTAGTAACTGCTGACGCCGCTGCCGCAACTGCCAACGCAATCGCGGGCACTGCGAATACTGCATTGTCAACTGCCAACGCCGCTGTGTCAACTGCCAACAGTGCAGTAAGCACAGCTAACGCTGCTCAAGCAACTGCAACCAACGCAGAGAACACTGCTAACGCCATTGCTGGTACTGCCAACACTGCACTCGCTAACTCGTCTACTGCGCTATCCACTGCCAACACGGCGCTGGCAACTGCCAACAGCTTCGAGTCCCGCGTAGCGTCATTGGAGTCCTCTCAGGTAACTCAGAACACTAACATCACCAACCTGCAAACGGATAACGCCACGCAGGCTAGTCAGATTAGTGTTCTGCAATCAGGTAAGCAGCCACTTGACGCAACCTTGACTGGCCTCGCGGCACTGTCAATCGCTGCAAACCAAGTTCCGCTCGGCTCTGGTACAGACACGTTCACCACCATCGCCTCTGGCGCTACTGGTCGTGCCCTGCTCCAGTGCAGTAGCTCCAACGATGTGTCTACTAACCTGCCGGACTTCTACCGCCGCACCAACGTGGTAGGTACTGTCAGCCTGTCCGGTGGTACACCAACTGGAACAGTACTTGAGCGCGGCTCTAACGGCAACGGTGAATACATCAAGTTCACTGACGGCACTTTGATGTGCTGGAAGCAGCACAACCTAGGGCCTGTCGCTGTTACTACCGCTGACGGTACAATCTTTCGTAGTGGTTTTGTATCTGCGATCAACTTTGCACATGCGTTTAGTGGCTCTCCAGTAGTTCATATGACTCTTGTTAGTTCAACTGGTACATCATGGATGGCGGCTGGCTCTGCATTCCCAACAGCAACGGCTACTCAGTCGTTCCTGTGCATGAACGCAACTGCCGGTACTATCACCTACTCTCTGATGATCTTTGCTATTGGGCGGTGGGCATAATGAAAATTAAAGTTACATACCAACGCAGCGACAACGAGTATAGCTTTCGCACTGTCAGCTCAACTGAGATCGAAGTAAACGGGTCCATTTACCAACTTTCAGAGTTGGTCGCAGTGTTCCCAGTACTTCCTACTCTGCCCGCTGGGGTTAGTTGGGTTGAGGCTGATGGCACGTTTGACTACGTTGTGACAGTCGCAGTACCATACCCAGCAGGGCCAGCTCCAGCTGATTACGAAGTTGTCACAGTCAACCCTGAAGTTATCTTCGACAATAGGAATTAAATCATGACTTTAGTCACGGACACCGCAGATGTGGTTGTGCGTAATGCCCCACCAGTTGCGGTGGCCGGGGCTAGCTTCACTGACTGGTTCTCCGGTCTGCCACTCTCTAACCTCGTACAGGCAGCAACTCTGCTCTGGATTGTAATCCAAGCCGGGTTCTATGTCTACGACAGAATCAGGAAGAACAAAGATGGCCGCAAGTAGCGAAAGGCTTGGCGGACTGCACGACTTATTCACGCAGTTCTGGGAGGAGAAGTTACACGACTCCATGAACCCAGATCGTGAAATGCGTATTCCGCTGTCAGCAGCAGAGCAAGCTGTACTCCGTGCGTTCCTCAAGGACAATGGCGTGCAGGCCGATGTAACGGGCAACAAGGAACTTGAGAAGTTGGCAGGCGACCTGAAGGATGCAACTAAGGGTATCGTCACCGACAAGGAAATGGATGACATCATGGCGGACTTCAATGCCCGCATGCCCAACTTAGGATTAGGTAATCTGCAATGAGTGCGAAGAACCCAAGGCAGGAACAACTAGAGCTGTTGCAGGATACCTTCAAGAGCTTCGTCCCGTTCCTCATTGTGACGATGAAGTTCCTTGGGTTCACCACCAGCGAAATCCAGAAAGACATAGCACTCTGGCTAGAGCGTGGGCCTCAGTACCTTATGGTGCAGGCCCAACGCGGTCAGGCTAAGTCTACGATCACTGCAATCTTCGCCGTCTGGTGCTTGATCCAGAAGCCGAAGACCCGTGTTGTAATCGTGTCCGCAGGTAACGACCTGTCGAGCGAGATCAGCACACTCATCACCCGCATCATCATGAACATGGACATCCTCGCGTGCCTACGCCCGGACAGTTCAGCTGGTGACCGGACATCGGTCGAGGCGTTCGACGTTCACTTCTCCCTCAAGGGTGTGGACAAGTCTCCCTCGGTACGCTGCGTCGGTATTGGCGGCAACCTCCCCGGTAAACGGGCTGACCTCCTGATCGCGGATGACGTCGAGTCACCGAAGAACGCAAGGACAGCAACGAACAGGGAGATCCTGCGCCAGCAAATCAAGGAATTCTCGGCCATCTGCACCAACGGTCGAATCGTGTACCTCGGTACGCCTCAGACCGGTGAGTCGATCTACAACGATCTGCCTGCTCAAGGATTCTCCGTTCGCATCTGGCCGGGGCGCTTCCCGAACAGACAGCAGATGGAAGTCTACGGCGACATGTTGGCTCCGTCGATTCGTGCCGCCATCGAACGGGATGGTAGCATTACGATGGGCCACGGGCTCACCGGTACACGAGGCGCTCCGACTGACCCTGTGCTGCTGAACGAGGAAACTCTCTGCAACAAGGAACGTCAGGGTGCTGCATACTTTGAATTGCAGTACATGCTCTGCACCGCTATCAGCGATGAAATGCGGTATCCCCTCAAGGCGAAGAACATCATCGTCATGAGGCTCGGGGAAATGCTCCCGGAATCAGTTGTACGAGGGATGACACCTGAGTACTTGCGCCAGTACCAATCTGGCAGTACCAAGGTCATGTGCTCCCTCCCGCAAGAGGTCAGCAAGATGCTGGCGAAGCAGACTCACCGAAGGATGCGGATTGACCCGGCTGGCGGCGGCGCCAACGGAGACGAGTCTGCTTACGCTGTAGTCGATCAGCTCAACGGTAACATCTTTGTCCGAGCAATCGGCGGTGTGCCGGGTGGCTACGACGACCCACAACTGGACAAACTGGCAGAGCAGATCCTCCGCTGGCGTCCTGACGTACTCGATGTCGAGAAGAACCTTGGCAACGGTGCGTTCACCAACATCCTGCTGCCACGCCTGCGTAAGCTCGGCTGGCAAGGCAAGGTCGAGGAGACGTGGGAGTCCGGGCAGAAGGAGCTGCGGATCTGCGACACGCTGGAACCCATCCTCGGCAGGGGCTCGTTGATCTTCGACGAGACTGTGCTGGAAGAAGATTGGCCCTCTACGGGCTGGCACGAACAGGCCAAGCGTCAGCTGTTCACATTCCTGCACCAATTCACCAAGATCACTCGTGAGCGTGGCGCCCTTGTTAAGGACGACCGACTCGATGCTCTTGCTGGTGCAATTACACCCCTCGTGCGTGCCCTCGCTCAAGACCAGCTGCTCAAAGAGAAGTCTGCTCAAGAAGCTGAGTACGCCAAATGGCTGAAAGACCCTATGCTCCACAATCGCTGCCAACCAATGCAGTCGAGCGTTCGGATCTTTCAATCAACTATTCGTCGGAGATAACAAATCATGGCTCGTGCATCCCAATTTGCATCCCCCGGTCGCCTGCGTTCTGCCCAAGCGGTACGTCGTGAGGTGGCTTGGCTGCTTTCCCAAGCTGAAATCGCAGTGGCGAAAGGTCAGACCGCAGAAGCTGCGTTCACTGACATCCGTGCATTCATTTCCTCGGTAAACGCCTACGTCAACGTGGCTGCTCCCGTGTATGGCATCACCGCTGGCACTCCATCGCCAACGTCGATCCTCGCCAACAACACCGCAGTCTCGACCGTGACCTTCAACGTGAAGTCCAACGGCGTTAACCTCGTCGGCGCTACGGTGAACTTCACCAAAGGCGGCGCCCAAGCTGCAACCAACACGCTGTCGGTAGCCTCTGGCGTCACCGATGCGTCCGGTAACGTGTCTGTGACCCTGAAGGGCTCGGCTGCTGGCTCTGGTACTGTCATCGCGACTACCACCAACACCGGTGCAACCGTGTCGGCCACCTCGTCCGCCATCACCTTGACGTAAGGTACACGCATGAAACAGCTAGCCAACAAGGTCGCCATCGCAGTCACTGCGGCGGTAGCCCTGCTGGCTGGCGTTGAGGGCTTGTCCACCAAGAGTTATCAGGACACAGGCGGCGTCTGGACACTGTGCTACGGGGAAACCCGTGGTGTCAAGCAGGGCCAGACAGCCACCAAGCAACAATGCTGGGACATGCTTTACTCATCCGCTGTCGAGGAATACGACTGGGTGGCCAAGCAGCTCCCCGGACTCAACGCCAACCAGTACGCAGCACTCGTCTCCTTCTGCTACAACGTAGGTCGAGGCAACTGCGCCGCCAGTACCCTATTCAAACACGCTCGTGCAGGTAACTACGCTGCCGCTGGACTCCAGTTTGGCAAGTGGAAGTACGTCACCAAGGGCAAAGTGAAGCTCGACTGCGCCATCCGCAGCAACAACTGCTACGGGATCATCGACCGACGCAAGGCCGAGGCAACCCTCTGGAGCAAACCCCTGTGAATCCCCTGACCAAGTACCTCGGCATCGCCGTTGCCGTCCTCCTGCTCGCCCTCTGTGGCAGCCTGTGGGGCATCAAGGCGATGTCCGAGAGCCGAGCCGCTATGGTGGTATCCCTCAATGAAGCCAAACAGCGCCAAAGCGAAGCGGAGGCCAAAACCAGCCGCATCCAAGTCCAAGTCCAGTACGAAAAGGCCCGTGCGGACGCCAACCGGAGCCTATTGAGAAATGCTCTCAAAGAGAATGACGCATGGGCTCGGGCTGCTGTCCCTCCTGCTGTTGCTGACAGCCTGTGCAGGAAACCCGCCGTGTGCTCCCCAGCTCCCGGTAGCGTGCCCCGAGCCGCTGATTGACCCAACCACACAGGGTGGCCTCGCTGAAGCCGTACAGGCGTATCAGGAAGCCCTCCGCACATGCAACGCGACCAACGGAGTAGGCCAAGATGGCACTGACAGTAAATGATCGACTAGGTGGGCAGGGCTCAGCCACCTCCTTCGACGGAGCATTATCCGTCACAGAGCTGTCCAAGGGCTTCCTAGCGGGCAAGTCATACCGGGCGTACAAAGCCTTCACCGCTAACACACAGCTACGTGTGGTGGCTACCAAGCCCTTCCTACTGACCTTCCAGTCGATGTACTGTGACGCTGGGCAAGCAACCGCAGTCATCACCGCTGGCAGTACGCTGGGTGGTAGCTGGACAGCCCTCCCGACCAAGTTCCCTGTTAACGGCGTAGTAAGCCCTGCACCGACGCCTACGCTCGCTGTCGAGGAAGGCGGGACCATCACAAGCGGTACTGAACGGGAACGCCTACGCGCTGCCTCAGGAGCTGGTGTGGGCATCGTCAACACCGTGATCTCCCCTCGGCTGCTACCTGCTGGCACCTACAGCATCGCCCTCACCGTGACCGGCACCACTGCTGCGATCTACACCATCGAGTACACCGAGCTGGAAACAGTCCCTGTGTAATTTGTGACCAAGCGGGTGCCCGGCCCAAATATGAGCTGCGTACCCGCCACGTCCCCTCCGACCAAATGCTCCGCGATGCCCCCCCATGCGCGCTGGCAGGCGTTCCTCTAGACGCGTGGCGCGTGTGCGCGTAACAGCTCGCCTGATCGCGTGTCAGGCGCGAATGATCGACGGGGCTATCGTCACCCTGGGAGAACGTGTGACAGGCTGGGAGACAGGCTAGCGGGGCGAGACGGGTATGATCTAGGCGGGCGCCGGGAGTATCTGTCTCGTCATTGGCTGATTGGTCTGGCTAGCTAACTGGCTCACTATATGGATACGGAGACGTTGATCTATCTGAGACTACTAGTCAGGTACAAGCTACCACTAGCCATGGGACAAGCTACGGAACCAGCTAGGGTACGGACTCACTAGCTAGACAGTAGGTATCCAGACAATACTATCGACAATGACGGAACCGACGAACGGTAGTATACAAGGGATCGGATAGTATGGTCTTATACAACCACTGGCTCGACGGACTCTACATCCACCGACCAGCGAGGTACAGATGTTGACAAGCTAGTACAGAACCTGTACCTTATGTCTCACCAGCTAGTAACAAGCTCTTGGAGCGAGGCTAGCGAGTCACGGTCTTGGTACAGTTCGCTGTATCAGGGAATTCCAGACTCAGGTGCTAAGACTCACAGCAACAAACGCTTGACAGCTACACAGCAACTCTGTAGAATGCGAACCGTAACACAGCAACAACCGCTCTTTAGTTTCAACAGCCTTGCCATAGGTGGTCGGCGAGTGCAAAGCTTAGCAGTGTAAGGCGACAAGCTCGCATCTGTTTGGTAGAGCACAACAAAGTCAGCTGTATGGTCGTGACGCAAGGGATACTCAACGTATAGAGTCCTTAGCCTGCAAGCGCTAGCATAGCTTGCCACTGTCGCCGATAAGCCCAGTGAAACGCCAGCCCGAATGGCGAGCAGTCCACGGAGTAATCCGCGAGATTGTCCACAGATGTGGTGAGAACCTAGTGAGGTTCGGCAAGGTTGATCTGTATATGACCAGACGCCTTGACTCAAACTCACTGGAGATAAGATCATGACTATCAAGCTCATCACTGACATGGCCAAAGCAATCAAGGCCGTTGAAGCTGTGCAAGCCACTGGCGCTAAGCTGGCCGACGACATCCATGTTGTTGCCTGCTCGGCTCTGTATCACGCTCAAGAACATGGCGACGTTACACTGATGCAGCGTGTGGTTACAGCATTGCCGGGCTTTGCACGTCGTAACGCTCTGCTGGCATGGGCTGTAGCCTTCGGCAAGTTCTCGATTGATGAGGACGGCACTAACGTAGTGTTCGACAAGCACTCAGAAACCAAGCTTGAGCTGGCTATGGCCAAGCCTTTCTGGGACTTCAAGCCAGAGGCGGCATTCAAGCCATTCGACTTGCAAGAGGAAATGGCTAAGCTCATCAAGCGTGCCGAGAAGGCTGCAAAGGATGATCGCAACAATCTGGATAGCGACGATCTCATCGCCGTGCGTAAGCTGGCTACTGCGGTCAAGCCTCTGAAGATCAAGGCTAGCACTCCAGCTCCGCTCGCTGCTAACGAGGAGCCAGCTGCTGACGATGCACTGGCTGGCGTAGCAAACGGTTAAGCAAGTAATGCCACTCTAGCTGGGTGGCATTGCTGGACTAACCGAGGTAACGATCATGGTACAAGCTATGGTAGCACTGCCTTTCAACAACGTCGGCTGGCGGCCCGGTAATGTCGCAAGTCGTATCATCCGAGAAGTAGCTCACAATCACGATCTCGTGACTGGCTACATGTTCGCTTATTACACTCCTGTGAGGTTCCTGTGATCCTAGCAGCGCTGTTCTTCACTCAAGGCATGATCCGTGCCTTCATTCCAACCAAGCAGCCATTGGTGGTGACCTATGACCGCAATCTCAAGCCCTGAGGGGTTGGACTACGCTGGCCTTGCGATACTCAAGAGCCAGTTTCGCATGGAGAAGGTTGGACTTAGCCACTCGGCCATGCGTGGCAAGAAGCTGCGTCCAATGTGGGCAAAGTACCTTGGGCTCAAGGTGCGCGACGACTATGACCAGTTCATAGCAGCAATACAGGCTCGTATGGATGCGATCCTGCCGCGTTAAGTGTTGGTTGAACCATGCCTGTTAATCCACAGCAGGCATGCTTGAACTAACAGTAGGAGCAATCTGTATGCACGAGGTTATGCACGAACAACGGGCCAATCTTGTCCGTCTGATGACCGTGGCTAGCCGCATCCAGTACAAGGGTGTGGAGTTTGTCATTGAGAACCGCGAGCACGGTCTGTGCCTGCGTGTCAACTGTCCAGACGGCGTGGATTCCAAGACCGGTGAGAAGTATCCGTGGCTTGGCCGTCCGTGGCCTATCAGCCTGAACACAACCAATGGCGACTTGGTGCAGACTGCCTTCAAGGCGCTGCTCACAGCTGCTGAACATGAACTGCGCGAGGGCTTCACCTTCCAAGGTGAGACGGTGTGCGATCCGCACCGCGACATGCCGCTTGCCACCAACTGGAGCGAGGACAATGCCGAAGTTCGCAGAGTCGGATAGAGTCAAGGCCGTGCGTGTAACCACGTTCGGCGTCATGGCTCCAGAGAAGTACAACGTCGGTCGCTTCGGCACCATTGTGCAAGTCCACGTCATGGGCAAGGAGTCCTACTACTCGGTGGAGTTCGCCGGGTCGGAAGGCTACCACAACATCGACATCATTGACGAGGTGTGCCTTGAAGCAGCCCGGCTGTGAGTGGTGGGTGCGGTGGAGCATCGCCGCTTGCTTTGCTGTAATCATTGGCGAGATAGGTCTGTTTGCATACTGGATCTATCTGGCCCTTCGAGCATTGGAGTCATTCAAATGAGTGGTATCATCCAAGGCGCTGTGCTGTTCATCGACATGAGCAGTCTGCCAACTCTCGCCCGGCGTATGGAACGTGAAATGCCCGGCGAGAGCTTCGTTGTAAGTATGTCATGCAAGGAAGGCAAGGTTGTAGTTCGCCTTGTTGACCACGGAGGCGACAAAGCGGAGTTCCGACGTGTCGTCCAATCACTGTGAGCGTGGTTCACTTGCCGCCTAAGCACCGCATGTCAAGCAGCACTGCGGACTGGTGGCTGTCGCACGTTCCATTGTACTTCTTCCAAGCTGCTCAGCTGCGCCAGTGGCGAGCACTGAAACCACAACTCTGTCTACCGAACCCGGAGAAATAGCATGCGTGTCAATGGCAAACAACCTGTAGTATTGGTGGCACTGAACCGTGCCAACGCAGCGGCTGACATCGAGGCGCTGAAGGGTGCTGGTGTCACCTCGTTTGAGGGCGGCACTGGCTGCTATGAGGGCAAGCAGGAGCAGTGCTACGCCTTGCCCATCGAGCAGTTCACACAGCAAGTGAAGGACTTGCTCAAGGAGTGCAACCAAGCCTGCGTAATGTATCTGGACAACCAGTACAATGCGTGGCTGGCCTACGGCGAGAACAACTACGCCGGTTACAACGTCAGTGCGCCTGAAGTAATGGCCACCTACGTTGGTGAGTTCAAGTCGTCAACTCAGCAGCAAGCTGAGAAGGCCAAGAGCTGGACTCGCTTTGCAGGCCAGTACTATGTGGCTCGCAAGTAGTATCCTGCTGTACAATCTGGCGTGGTTGGCTGCCATCTGGTGGCTCAGCCGTGAGTAAGAAGTCATGCACCTTGGCAACAGGGTGCATCGCTGGTTACTCAACCATAACTGCCCGACCGAGGGCTAGCTTACTTGAGGGTACAATCATGAGTCGCAACAACTACACCAAGGTGCAGCTCCTTGAGCTGATGGAGAAGGCTTTCCTGTGCATGTCCGATGACTATCAGGAAACCAAGGGCAAGTTGCAGCAAGCTGGTTTCCACTGCCTTGGTAGCGGGAACTATGGCAGCGCTTGGTCACACAAGGATGTGAAGGGGTGGTGCATCAAGGTGTGCGGTCGTGTTGACGGCGACTCGTACCCTGCGTATGTACACTGGGCAATGGCTAACCCTATGCCCGGTGTGCCTGAGTTCAAGTTCGCAACCTTCAGCCCGCAGCATGACGTGTTCATGGTGATGCTGCCGCAGTACCTAGAGTATGAGTGCGCTGAGTACCGCTGCAATGCAGACCCAGCTGCTACTCGCTTCGACCGTGACTTCTTTTCTGCCAAGGCTGCCTGCTACGGCAGAGTGCAGGACTGCCACGACCGCCCGCTGAACGATGCACCTGTCACACTGGCAGGCATCAAGGCCGGTGAGTTCTTCGGTGATCTGGTGCAGTGGGATCTGCACGACGGGAACTTCATGATCGACGACGAGCTTGACATCCTCATCATGACCGACCCTATCCACTGCGGCAACAACAACCACCTGATTGCCAAGGTGTACAGCCGTGATGCAGTGGTCAAGAGCTGGGGCCACCAGATGAAACTGGAGTTCCCTATTGTAAGACCTCCAGTACCTGAGTTCCTTGGTGAGTTCGCCAACCTGTGCGACAACGCTGACGACGCAATGCTGCGTGCGATGGCCGTGCCAATCAACCGTGGTCAACGTCACGGGTTTGGTAACCCACAGATGTTTAACATCCCTAAGATCCGCATCCCTGATCTACCACCGGGTAAACACGAGGGTAAGATCCAGTGGAATCCAGACATGGCGCTGATGGACTTCGCTGCACTTGAGCAGCGGGTTGCACGGCACCATGACAAGCGCCCGTTTGCTCAACGTACACGAGCTAGGCAGGATAAGCGTGAGGCACGGCTGGCGTACTGGGTGCGTGAGTGCAACCTGAAGCCGGAGCAAGTGCGTAAGCTGGGTGAGGCAGCACAGGACTGGCCAGACCATAGGATTCATGGCTGCGGTGGGGTGGTGCAGTTCGCCATTATGCCCGAGCGTGAGCCATGCTTCCTGCCTCGTGGTGCTGCCCTGCCTGACGAGAGGCTGATGGTACAGAACATCCGCATCCCGGCTGAGATCCTCGCCACCCTGCGGGACTGGTGGCAGGTAGAACAACAGAACAGAGACCGCGCCGCTTGGGGTGGTCGCTTCGCTAGACAAGTTAACCAGTTCAGGAACTTCATACGATGAGACACGATGACGACTTCATATCCGAGGACGATGCGTTGGCCTACGCTGACAGCATCCACGAGGATGTGCCTGACTTGATTGCCGGGCTGGGCTTCGGTCCAGCCACCGGCGTTGACGTAGCCATGCAACACGACGGCATGCTGGCAGTAGGGCTGGCCATGCAAGAGGAGTTCGACCATGAGTTTAACTAACGATCAGTTCTTCCTGCTCGGCAAGCTGTGCTCGTATGTCACTGACAACCGACGCACCGACAAGCTAGCGCAGTTCCTGTCCACCAACCCCGAGCACCTCGGTGGCGGTAAGAAGTGGACGACTAGTCACGTCCCATTCATTGGCCTGCAACTGCGTGACCTTGGGCTGGTCACAACGTACAAGGACAACAGCCAGTATGCACGGTGGGATGTGACGCCAGCTGGCAAGGCTGCGTTCGTTGAGCAGAACAACAGACCCAAGCTGCCTGATCCTAAGCTGGCTGCACCTGTTACGGTGGGTGTACCACCAGTGCGTGGCTACATCGTGGTCAGTGCCAACGACAGCGGCGAGCAGTCCGACATCAAGATCAACAAGGTCGAAGCGGACAACCTCGCCAAGAAGTGGGCGACCGAGGAGCCCGGTGCAGTGTACCTAGTGTGCGCTGTGCTGGACAAAGTTAAAGCAACCGTCGTTGTTACCAAGGAGTAAGCCATGCTCAAGTTACTTACCAGTGTTATCGCAATCGCCGTCAAGTTGCTGGCCCGTGAGGCGAGCAAGCATGCGAAGAAGGCCAACCATCTGTCCACCAAGTGGGACAACCACAAGGCGGCAGAGGTCAAGGCCATCGAGAACATGCAGAAGCAGGGCGCCATCTATCGGCACAGCCTGATGGTGGATACTGAAATCAACGAGCGGCATGCAGACCAAGCCTCGGCACTGGCGAGCAAGCTGAAGGCAGTGATCGAATGATTAACCGGCCAGCAATTCTGGTCGCGGTCTGCATAGCAGTGACTGGATGCGATGGCCGCGTCAACCCAACACCACCTGTGCTTAGTGACAGGCTGGGTTCTTACAACGCACAAGTAATGAGGGCATGCGCCAACGCTGCACTTAAGGCATGGCAGGCTGACAAGACTGTCGATGCCGACCTGCTGTTCAAGCTGTGCATCCATGAGAAGGGAGTACGGTCGATATGAGATCCATGTGCAAGAAGCCTTGGCCGTACATACACATCAAGCTTGAGGGTGGTGTGTATGTGGCCCGGTCTAGATGCTGCAATGTAACTGGGAGAGGCAGCACACTGCGCCAAGCCTACAACGATTGGGTCAGTTGGTATACACTTCCTATTTAACTGGCTCACTATATGGTCTGAGAAAGTTTGTACTGTACACTGAGCGTTAACAGGCGAGGGGTGAACGTAGATTGCCGACCTATCCCACGGCTACCAGTGTACAGTGCGGGCACATCTTCGCCCACCAACCTATCGAGAGAATAGAATCATGACCGAAGTTAATCAAGCAGCACCAGCCCGCAAAGTCCTGACCCGTGACGAGAAGATCGCAGCCTACTACGACCAGTCCGCAGCAGCACTGAGCAAGGCCAAGGCGCTGGAAGCAGAGCGTGATGCCGAGCAGGCGCTGGCCAACCTCGCGGCTGGCAGCACAGTCGAGTTCGATCTGGGCCGTGCCGAAACCAAGCGCACCCTGCGTGGCAGCATCATCGCCATCGGTGAAGTGGATGGCAAGTCTGTCGCCAAGGTAATCAGCGGCGAAGGCTTGGCCACTGCTGTGTACCAAGTGCCGGTTGCTGGCCTGCGTCTGCCTGCGCCTGAAGCAGAGGCCGTGGTCGAGGCTGAGCAGCCAGTAGCCGAGGATGACAACATCGACGACCTGCTGTCCAACGTGTCGCCTGAAACTGAGGCTGCACTGAACGACGTAGTGCTGGGCTAATTGCACCAGCCGGTAGACGGGACCACCTGCATACCACGGGAAGCGTGGCTCCATAGTGAGCTGCGCTTCCATTTGCCTGCGTTACAGCGGATGTCCCGCACGCTGGATGAGCATGGCAACGACAGCGAAGCGCTGCGCCAAAGCCTCGGAGCCACTGGCAACTCGGCGCTGCACTTCCTCAACCGCTATACTGTTCGACCCGGCATCTACACCATGCCGTTCCTTGCACCTGAGTACTGCGATCTGTTATTGGCTGAGGCCAGAGCAATGGCTGAGTACGAGGTGAACGATGCGGAGGATGTGCCGTTCCAAATCCCTGAGCTGGTGGTACAGGAGCACTGCATCGAGCTGGCTACCTGCTTGGCTAAGTTGTTCCATGAAGTATACGGCCCGGTGTGTAACATCCTTATGGGCGTTGAGCCTGAGGAATTGCAGACCGTGCAGTTCGCCAAGTACCAGCCGCATGCAGTGGGCCACGGCAACTGGCACGTTGACATAGACAGCGACATCACTGTCGTTGTTAGCATGAACCCCGGCGAGTTCGTAGGTGGTGGCACTGACCTGCGTACTGGCCCGCTTGCTACGATCCAGCTGCCACCCCTACCTAAGGGGCATGCCCTGCTGTTCAATGGCAAGACGACGCTGCACCGTGGGCGTGCAGTCACCGAAGGCCGACGAGATCTGTTGGTATTCTGGAGTGAAGTCAAGTGAGTTACCTGTTAGACATCAAGCACACGGCCAGCCTGAAGGGTGTGGTCGGGCTACACTGGTTCACTGTCCGTGACGACACGGCGGTGTACATCCACTGCGATGACGGCGACTTCTACAACCGCATAGCAATCACCAAGGTGCAGCTAGAGCAGGCCAAGTTTCCTGACATGCTTATCAAGTCAGCTATCTTGGCACTGGAGGGCAACGCCCGACGAAACCGGCTGAACATCATGAAGCAGTATTACGGGAGCAGACACTGATGGATGGATTGATCCGTTACATTGAGGCGCAGGTGCGTATCCCAATGTGGTTGTTCCTTGTTGTGGCCAGCAAGTTTGGCTACGACATCGTGGCTATGTTCGGACTGCTGGGTGCAGCATGAGTGCCGAAAAAGATTTTGCGGTAGCCCTAGCAAAGTTGCGCGAGTCTGAGCGCAACTACTATCGCAACATATTGCTGGGATGCACAGCAGTCTTGACTCCGTGTTTCATTGCATCAGGCTGGGTTTGCCTGAAGATAGCCGGTGTACTATGAGCCTGCGGCTGGAGTCATGGCTGCATCATGCCGAGACTCTGGCTGTCGGTGGTAAGGGCAGGTTCCCGCACGACTGTGGTCCGGGTCACACGCTGATCTGTAACCACACACTGGACGGGTGGTCGGGCTACTGCTTCCGCTGCGATGACAAGGGATTCAAGGGTAAGCCCTTGCCCGGACTCGTCGAGCGGCTGGCCCTGCGTGACGCCGTGGCACAGGCAGAGGCGGTGATCGAGAGTGACCCGCGACCACCCATGCCATGCAACTTCGACCTCGCATCATGGCCCTTGCAGGCCCGTGTCTGGTTGTACAAGGCAGCCCTCACCAACGAGGACATAGCCGATCTCGGGATCTACTATCACGAGGAAACAAAGCGGGTGGTACTTCCCGTGCTGGACAACGGCGACCTGATCTACTGGCAGGCGCGGCGTATCTTTGGTGACAAGGGTGCGAAGTACATCAACCCAGTAGTCCCTCGTGGCTCCGTAGTGCCACGCTTTGGCAGCGGCCCTGTCATTGTATTCACTGAGGACATCCTGTCTGCTGTGCGCTGTGGCATGGCGGCAGAGGCATGGTCCCTCATGGGTGTGAAGCTGTGCCCTGAAGTACTGGCCAAGGTCATGGCTGATGGGCGCCCGGTGCTGGTGTGGCTCGACCCTGACCCAGCCGGGTGGGATGGAGCGGCACAGGTATCCCGCACACTAGCACTGGCTGGTGTCAAGCATGCCAAGATCAACAGCCCGAAAGATCCGAAGTTCCACAGCCGCGCCGAGGTGGCGCAGTTCATACAGGAGGCGCAGATGAATGTCACTTGACATCACGCTGTTGCAGGTCATGAAGCAGAAGAAGGAGTACCTCCGTCTACACCGCACGGTGAATGACCGAGCCTTCGACATGCGTACAACAACGGTGCTCGCCGACTTCGGCAAGTACTTCAATGAGTTCCCTGACTGTGAGGTGATCCCGTTACAAGGTGAGTTTGCCACATGGTTTACAGTGCAGCACCGTGGCGTCAAGCCTGAGGACATGGCAGTGTACCGGCAGATCTTTAGCCAGTGCGCAGCTGAGCCCAACGCTGAAGTCAAGGCTGTGGTGGTGGCCAAGTTGTTGGAGGCCAACCTCGCTGTGCTGGTGGCTGACATCGCTGACCGCTGGACCCGTGGCGAGGAGATCAACATCGGCGGCTTGGTCCGCAAGGTGATCGACGAGCACGAGGCTGACTGCGAACGCAAGGTGAAGATCCCGTTCGTGGACATTGGCGACAACCTGTTCAAGGACGCGGTGAACAACACCGGCATCCGCTGGAGAACAGAGGCACTGAACCTGAGCATGCGTCCGCTGCGTGCTGGTGACTTCGGCATCTTGGCCGCTCGGCCTGACGCAGGGAAGACCAGCTTCATCGCTGACAACATCACGTTCATGGCCACCCAGTTGCCAGCCTACTACGAGAACGCCAACCGCCCTATCATCTGGTTCAACAACGAGGGGCCGGGCGAGCGTATCCAAGAGCGGATCATCCAAGCCAGCCTTGGTTTGCCAGCCAGTAAGATCGTCAAGTTGCAGAAGGCAGGCCAACTCTGGACTGACTACACTGCGGCCATCGGCGGTGACATGCTGCGCATCCGTGTGCTGGATGTCCACGGCTACAAGTCATGGCAGATTGAGGAGATCATCAAGCAGACGCAACCCGGACTGGTGGTGTTCGACATGATCGACAACATCAAGTTCGATGGCGAGGTGCTCAATGGTGGGCAGAGGACAGACCAAGTACTCGAAGGTATGTACCAGTGGGCGCGTGAACTGGCGGTGCGGTACAAGCTCATCGCACTTGCGACTAGCCAGATCAGCAACGATGGTGACGGGCTGGCTTACCCCACGCTGGGCATGCTCAAGGACAGCAAGACTGGTAAGCAGGGCGCGGCTGACTTCATCATCACGCTGGGCAAGAAGAACGAACAAGCCTACGAGAACATCCGCTTCATCGGGCTCACCAAAAATAAACTTCATGTCGAAGGGCAGAAGCGCTCGCCATGTTCAGAGGTGGTGTTTGCTGCTACCGAGGGCAGGTTCTATACTGTCAAGGAGGTTGCGTTAAATGTCAGTGCTAACGATGGACGTCGAGACGACGATCCGCAAGTCGTTCAACCGGAAAGCGAACCCGTTCGATCCACTGAACTGGGTGGTGTGGACGGGAGCGAAGCAACACAAGGCACTGGCAGTGGATTGTCAGCGCCTGTCAGCACCGGAACTAACCAAGGGATGGCTGGCGAGGATGCTCTCGCAATACTCGCCCAAGATCTTGGTGGGCTTTAACATCAAGTTCGACCTGCTGCATGCGATCTTCCGCGACGAGGAGAACCTCAACGCCTACATGGATTGGATCGTGGCGGGTGGCCAGCTGTGGGACTGTCAGCTTGCGGAGTACCTGCTTGAGGGTATGCTGCCTGAGGCACAGTACCTCAGCCTCGACGAGGTGGCGCCACGCTACGGTGGTGTGCTCAAGCCTGATGAAGTCAAGGCCATGTGGGAAGCGGGCATCGACACGCCGGACATCCCGGCTGACCTGATGCTGAAGTACCTGCCCGGTGACTTGACCAACACCGAGGCGTGCTTCGTTGGGCAGCTGACTCGTGCTCGTGCTGCTGGACAAACCAAGTCCATCATGCTGAACATGGGCTCGCTGGTCTACACCATCGAAGCTGAACGCAACGGGATGAAGATCGACCAAGAGCGCGGGCTTGAACTAGCCGAGCAGATGGTCAAGGATCTGGCTGAGCTGGGCGAGAGGCTGGACAAGTACCTGCCTGCTGACCTGCCGTTCGACTTCAAGTGGACGAGCCGCCACCACCAGTCGCCGCTGATCTTCGGTGGCCACATAAAGTACGAGATAGACGAGCCGATCTTCGACGATGATCTGCAACCAGTCTACTACCAGAAGAAGGAAGTGCATTACGTCCTGAAGGATGGCAGCACGACGGCAGACATGATGCACCCTGACATCGTGTACGCCAAGAGTGGCAAGAACCAAGGGCAAGCGAAGACCAAGCAGGTCACGCTCCCTGACATCGAGCGGGGTCAGAAGACCCGTAAGGCTGACCGCTTGTACAAGATGCCGGGCTACACTGAGCCGGACCCTGCATGGAAAACTTCCACTGAAGGCTTGTACTCTGTAGCGGGCGAGGTGATCGAGGCACTCGGTAATCGTGACGTTCCATTCCTGAAAGACCTGTCCCTCCGCGCCAAGATGCAGAAGGACTTGACCACCTACTTCATCGCTACTGATCCGAAGACAGGTGAGCAGTCCGGCATGCTGACACAGGTGCAAGAGGACGGCATGATCCACGGCCAATTCAACCACACGGCCACGGTGACTGCACGCTTCAGCTCCTCCAACCCCAACTTGCAGAACCTGTCCGGCAAGGACAAGTCGCAGGTCAAGTCGCTGTTCATCAGCCGCTTTGGTACGGACGGTGTGATCTGCCAGTCTGACTTCACCTCACTTGAGGTTTACATTCAGGCTATCCTGACTGGTGACAAGCAGCTGATCGCTGACTTGCTTGCAGGTCTGGACATGCACTGCGTGAAGGCAGCCGCGAAGAACCACGTTGACTACGAGTTCGTGCTCGACATGGTGAAGGTGCAGAAAGATCCGTTCTGGATCAAGCAGCGGAAGGGTAGCAAGGAGTACTCATTCCAGCGGGCGTATGGTGCAGGGGCTGCGGCCATTGCTCTGTCCACCGGCATGGACATTGAGGAAGTGAAGGAGCTTATCAAGGCTGACGAGGCACGCTATCCTCAGGTGACTCCGTGGTATGAGAAGCTGACAGCCAGCATCGAAGCCAGCAAGCGTGGCGTCCGTAAGGTCGTGCCACACCCTGACTTCCCTGCCAAGCAGGTCGAGCTGCGCACTGGGTTCTGGCGAGCGCCGGACAACAAGCTGTATGCGTGGATCGAGCAGCCGTCACCTAAGTTTGTAGTTGAGCGCGAGGGCAAGTTCTCTAACTTCACACCGACCGAGATCAAGAACTATCCGGTGCAGGGTGAGGGCGGCGAGTGGGCCAAGGCAGCCATGTGGCTGGCAGTGCGTGCGTTCTACAAGTGCAGGAACTTCGGCGGCAAGGGGCTGCTGGTCAGCCAAGTACACGACGCCTGTTATGGCGACTTCCACAACGACGTTAAGTTTGAAGCTGCGGCAC
>Ga0247830_10000052_pt1 | contig 30682 bp, 31 predicted proteins | sample 12C_Control_Day5_FD_207766 | JGI IMG/M metagenome (GOLD analysis project Ga0247830, IMG submission 207766) | Soil microbial communities from agricultural site in Penn Yan, New York, United States - 12C_Control_Day5 | ecosystem: Environmental > Terrestrial > Soil > Agricultural land | place...
CTCGGCCTGTCGTGCCACTCAGGAGCGCACATGACGCTCTTCCCCGAGGTGGTCGCGGAGTTGCTTGCCCGGGACATCACGGACGTCCCGCTCTTCGCCGGCGGGATCATCGGTCCGGCCGACGTCGGGCCGCTCGCGGCGGTCGGGATCGAGCGATGCTTCCCGCCCGGGACGCCGCTGCCTGACATCGTGTCGTGGCTCCGCGAGCGGCTCGGGACCGCGACGACGCAGGAGGAGACCGCCGATGCCTGACGACGACGCACACGCCCGCTGGGAGGACGCGTACCGGGCGGCCGGGGACCCGCCGCCCGCCCGAACCTTCTCCGGCGTGCCCCTGCACCCGCTCTACACGCCGGACGACGTGGCCGACCTCGATCACGATCGCGACCTGGGGTACCCGGGAGCGTTCCCGATGGCGCGCGGGGTGTACCCGAGCATGTATCTGGGCCGCCGCTGGACGATGCGGCAGTTCGCGGGGTTCGGGAGCCCGGCCGAGACGAACGCGCGCTTCCGATACCTTCTGGAGCATGGCCAGACGGGCCTGTCGGTCGCGTTCGACCTGCCGACGCTGATGGGTCGCGACTCCGACGACGGGTTCTCCAGAGGCGAGGTCGGCCGGTGCGGTGTGGCGGTCGACTCGCTCGCCGACATGGACGCTTTGTTCGACCGGATCCCGCTCGGCGAGGTGACGACCTCGATGACGATCAACGGCCCGGCCGTGATCGTGTTCGCGATGTTCTTGGCCGCGGCCGAACGCCAGGGCGTTCCGTGGTCCGCGCTCGGCGGCACGCTCCAGACCGACATCTTCAAGGAGTACATCGCGCAACGGGAGTGGCTGTACCCGCCCCGCCCACACCTGCGGTTGATCGGCGACCTGATCGAGTTCTGCGCGGCCGAGGTGCCGCGGTTCCACCCGATCAGCATCTCGGGCTACCACATCAGGGAGGCGGGCTCGACCGCCGTGCAGGAGCTGGCCTTCACGCTGGCCGACGGGCTCGCGTACGTGGAGCTCGGGATGCAGCGCGGCATGGCGGTGGACGCCTTCGCGCCGCGGCTCTCGTTCTTCTTCAACGCGCACATCGACCTGTTCGAGGAGATCGCGAAGTTCCGCGCGGCCCGCCGGATCTGGGCGCGGCGGCTCCGCGACCGGTACGGGGCCACCGACGAACGGTCGCTGCGGCTGCGGTTCCACACGCAGACGGCCGGCTGCTCTTTGACGGCCGAGCAGCCCGAGAACAACATCGTGCGTACCGCGGTCGAGGCGCTGGCGGCGGTCATGGGGGGGACGCAGTCCCTCCACACGAACTCGCTCGACGAGGTCTTCGCGCTGCCGACGGACCGCGCCGTGACGATCGCGCTGCGCACCCAACAGATCATCGCGGAGGAGACGGGCGTCGCGAACGTGATCGACCCGCTCGGAGGCTCGTACTTCGTCGAGGCGCTCACCGAGCGCGTGGAGGCCGACGCCGAGGCGTACCTCGAGACGATCGAGGGGATGGGCGGCGGCTCGATCTACGAGGGGGTCCTGAAGGGGATCGATACCGGCTACTTCATGGCCGAGATCGCCGACGCCGCCTTCGGCGAGCAGCAGCGCTTCGACGCGCAGGAGCTGATCCGCGTCGGCGTGAACCGGTACCGGGTCGAGGACGAGCCGCCGCTCGAGATGCTCGAGATACCGATCGAGACCGAGCGCGCGAAGGTCGCCGAGCTGGCGGGGGTGCGGGCGACGCGGGACGCGGTGCGGGTCGACGCGGCGCTGGCCGAGCTGGCGCGCGTGGCCGCCACCGATGCGAACGTGCTGCCGTCGCTCCTCGAGTGCGCGCGGGCCTCGTGTACCGAGGGTGAGATGGTGGGCGCGATGCGGGCCGTGTTCGGCTCGCATCCCGAGACGATCCAGATCTGACCGGAGAAGCCGATGGACGACCTGCTGACATCCGCCCAGTTGGAGCTCCGCGGGCTCGTGCGCGAGGTGGTCCGCCGCGCGGTCGCGCCGCGCGCCGCCGAGATCGATGCGACCGGGGAGTTCCCCTGGGACGTCGTCGACGCCTTTCGTTCTGCAGGGCTGATGGGGCTGCCGTTCGGCGAACGGCACGGGGGCACCGGCTCGGGGCACCTGATGACGCTCGTCGCGATCGAGGAGATCTCGCGGGCGTGTGCGACGAGCGGCCTGATCCTCGCGTTGCAGGGGTTGGGCAGCTTCGCGCTCGAGCTCGCCGGCACCGACGGGCAGCGCGACCGCTACCTCCCGCGGCTGGCGAGCGGGGAGTGGCTCCCCGCCTACGCGCTCACCGAGTCCGACGCGGGATCCGACGCCGCGGCGATGCGCACCACTGCCCGCCGCGACGGCGACGTGTATGTGCTCGACGGCGCGAAACGGTTCATCACGAACGCGGGCGTCGCGTCGCTCTACACGGTCTTCGCGTTGACCGATCCCGATGCCGGCCACGCCGGGATCTCGTGCTTCGTCGTCGAGGCCGACACGCCGGGCTTCGAGATCGCGCGGCTCGAGCCGAAGATGGGGATCAAAGGCTCGACGACCGGCGAGATCGTCTTCAGCGGCGCTCGGGTCCCGGCCGCGAACCTCGTCGGCGCCGAGGGGGAGGGCTTCGCGATCGCGATGCGGGTGCTGGATCGATCCCGTCCCGGGATCGGGGCACAGGCGCTCGGGATCGCGCAGGGCGCCGTGGACCACGCTCTCGCGTACGCGAAGGATCGCGAGGCGTTCGGCCAGCCGATCGTGCGTCACCAGCTCGTGGCCGCGATGCTGGCCGACATGGAGACGCGGACGCAGGCGGCGCGCGGGCTCCTCTACGACGTCGGGCGCATGCTCGACGCCGGCGTCGACGGGCCGGCGCTCACCAAGACCGCGGCGATGGCGAAGCTCTTCTGCTCCGACACGGCGATGGCCGTGTCCACCGACGCCGTGCAGATCCTCGGCGGCTACGGCTACATCAAGGAGTACCCGGTCGAGCGGATGATGCGGGACGCGAAGATCACGCAGATCTACGAAGGCACGAACCAGATCCAGCGTCTCGTGATCGCGCGCGAGATGGCGCGCGAAGCGCGGGACGGCTAGACGTCGGGCCTCGAGCCGCTAGATCCCCTGCTCCGCGACGATCCGGCCGTCCTTGACCGCCTCCACGAGGGCCGCGTGGTCCCGGTCGTTCTGGTCCGCGTACTCGACCGAGAACTCGCCGATCGCGCGATCGAAGGAGTCGCTCTTGCCCAGATAGGAGGCGATCGCGATCCGGTCGCCCGACCGGGCGTGCGCGCGAGCCATCGTCGCCGCGCACAGCCGCGCGTAGGCGAGCATCCCGGCGGGATCCATCGTCGCGATCTCGGCCGAGCCTTTCCAGTCTTTCAATTGGCGGACGTAGAAGTCGCGGCGCTGGTCGTCGAACCCCTGGACCCGATCCCACCCGAGGAAGATGTCGCTCGAGGCCTGCATCAGCCGCTGACCGGCCACGACCCGCTGCCCGTGGTTCGCGTATCGGCTCACCCCGACGAACCGTTCGAGTACGGACTCCTCAGCCTCCTTGGCCTGTAGGAACAACGGGTCCTGGCCGTCGCGCCCGAGCAGCAGGATGATCCAGGCGCGCGTCCCGACGCTGCCGACGCCAACCACCTTGCGGGCCACGTGCACCATGTGGAAATCGTCGAGCAGGTGACGCCGATCGTTCGAGAGCGTCCGCCGGTAGCTGCGGATGACGCCGGCGAGCACGCCGTAGAGCGCGTCGCGGTTCACGTCCGTGAGCTCTTCGATCGGGACGATCAGGGGCGGGTCGCTGATGATCTGCGGATCACCGTCGACGTCGTGTGTGAGCTTCTCGAAGGCGTGCATGCTGTCCTTGGTACGTGCCTTCGCGATGTTCTTCTCGAGCGTCTTGACCCGCTTCTTATCGAGCTGCGCCTGGACGACGGGCATCAGGTCATCGAGGTCGATCTTCGAGTACCAGACCTCCAGGTTCTTCATGCCGGCGGCCCTGTTCATGATCTCGCGGTACTCGGTCACAGCCGACAGCACGATCTTCGATCGCGTCGCGTCGTCCCAGCCGTTGTCACGCCCCGCGATCTCGAGGCTCGCCGCGAATCGCTTCACGTCCCACTCCCAAGGACCGGCGAGCGTCTCGTCGAAGTCGTTGATGTCGAAGATCAGCCGCCGCTCGGCCGACCCGAACACTCCGAAGTTCGAGAGGTGGGCGTCACCGCAGATCTGGACGTGCAGCCCGGAGCTCGGCGTGCCGGCTAGGTCCGAGGCCATGATGAGCGCCGCGCCCCGGTAGAACGTGAACGCCGACACCATCATCCGGCCGTAACGGATCGGAACGAGCTCGGGGACCCGCGTGGTCGCCTGCTCCTCGAGCAGCTCGATCGGATCGCGGCGGTGAGCACTGGGGTCGAACCCGGCGTGACTCGACCGCGGGACCTCGGCGCGCGCGGCCTTGCCGCGGAGAGCGCGCTCCTCGGGGCTGAGGTGCACGGTCGCCTTCGACGGGGTGCGGCTGTTCGAGGACGGCTCGGAGGTGTCGTCGTTCTCGTTGGTGGTACCGAGGGTAGCCATCGCGAGATCCTTCCGGTCGGGTGTGGGGTCAGTCAACCCCGGCTGCCCTTGGCGCGCAACCCGAGCAGGTTCAGTCGGAGGGGCTACGGGTCGCCCGCTGGGCGGGTCACGTCCACGACGCCGGCGCCGAGGAAGGCCAGAAGCTCGGCCGACGCGAGATGCAGGTTCACGCCGTGGGCTCCGCCTCCGATCGCGACGAGCCCGGTCCCCGACACGCTCGCGTCCGCGATCACCGGCCAGGCCGTGGTCGCGCCGAACGGCGTGATCGTGCCGCGTTCGTAGCCCGTCGCGGCCTTCGCCTCTTCGGCGTCGGGGAGCGATAGCCGGCTCACCCCGAGGTACGCGCGGAGCTTCGGCCAGTCGATCTGCCGGCCGCCCGGGACCAGCACGAACACGTAGTCACCGGCGGCGCGGCGCACGACGATCGTTCGCAGGAGCTGGTGCAGCCCGATCCCCTGGAGCGCCGCGCTCTCCTCGGCGCTCGACGGGCGCGCGGTGCGCACGGGGGTGCACGAGAGATCCGAGCCCTCGAGCGCCCGGGTCCCCGGCGTGTCGATCGGTCCGTCCATGACGGGCAGCCTATCGTCGCGCCGAGTCGCGCCGTGCGGTTGTGCTATCCCTCAAGAGCAAGGGCCCGAACCCGGCGTGGGTCCTGCCTGGGGCGGACCGATTCACGGTCCGGAGACCCGTCGGTCTAGGCTCGCCTGGCCCCGCGGGGCGGAGAGGAGCCAGCGATGGCGAACAACTACGAGGCGATCGTGATCGGAGGCGGCCACAACGGGCTCGTCGCGGCCGCGTACCTAGCGAAGTACGGCAAGAAGGTCGTGGTGCTCGAGGCGCGGCACAAGACCGGCGGCGCCGCCGACACGAGCTCGCCGTGGCCCGAGGCGCCCGAGTTCAAGGTCATGACCCTCTCCTACACGATGAGCCTGATGCCTCCCTACATCCTGAAGGATCTGCGCCTGAAGGACTTCGGGTACCGGATCAACCCGCTCGGGATGGGCTATACGCCGCACCCCGACGGCCGGTCGCTGATCGAGGGCGAGGGCCAGCGCTCGTTCGACTCGTTCGCGGACTACTCGAAGAAGGACGCGGAGGCGATGGAGCCCTACTACGAGTGGATCGGGCGGATCGCGAACCTCCTCCATCCGCTCCTGAACCGCACGCCGCCGCACCTGTCGTCGAGATCGCTGAGGGACATCAAGGACGTGGGGCGGCTGGCCTGGAGCCTCCGCAAGGAGCTCGATGAGCGCACGGTCGCCGATATCACGCGGCTCTTCACGATGAGCGCGGCGGATCTCCTCGAGCGCTGGTTCGAGGACCCCACCGTGATCGGCAGCCAGTCCGTGAACGGGATCATCGGCACCTGGGCGGGCCCGATGACGCCCGGCACCGCCTACGTCCTGATGCATCACTCCACCGGTGAAGAGAGCGAGGGGCAGGTGGCGTCCTGGGGCATGCCGGAGGGCGGCATGGGCGCCGTGTCGGACGCGATCCGCGCCTCGGCCGAGTCGTTCGGGGCCGAGATCCGCGTCAGCACGCCCGTCGACAAGGTGCTGGTCAAGAACGGCCGCGCGGTCGGTGTCGCGACAGCGAGCGGCGAGGAGTTCCGCGCCCCAGTCGTGATCACGGCGTGCCACCCGCAGATCACGTTCCTGCGGCAGATCGACCGCGGCGATCTGCCGGAGTCGTTCGTCGAGGACATCGAGGGCTGGCGGTCGCGGTCGGGCACCGTGAAGATCAATCTCGCGCTCGACCGACTGCCCGAGTTCACGGCGGACCCCGGCTTCGACCCGGACGTGCACGGCGGCGCGATCACGATCCTCGACGACCTCGAGTACCTCGAGACAGCCTTCCAGGAGGCGCGCGCCGGGAAGCCCGCCACCGTCCCGTTCGCCGATTGCGAGATCCCCACGGTCTTCGACCGCACGCTCGCTCCCGAGGGCAGGCACGTGATGTCGATGTTCACGCAGTGGGTGCCCGAGTCGTGGAGCCGGGAACCGCACCGCGAGGAGCTCGAGGCGTACGCCAACCGGCTCTTCGACCGGTTCGAGCTCGTGGCACCCGGCTTCAGGGACTCGATCCTGCACCGCCAGATCATCGGGCCCTACGACATGGAGCAGGAGTACGGGTTGATCGGCGGCAACATCTTCCACGGCGAGCTGACGGTCGATCAGCTGTTCCATATGCGACCGGCCGTCGGATACGCGGACTACCGCACGCCGATCCGTGGCCTGTATCAGGCGAGCAGTGCCACCCACGCGGGCGGCGGGGTGACCGGCCTACCGGGCCACCACGTGGTGCGAGAGATCCGACGCGACAAGGCGCTCTAGCGATGGGTGAGATCCGCAGCCAGACGCGGGACGGGATCCTCGAGCTCACGATCGACCGGCCGCCGGCGAACGCGATCGACTCGGCGACCAGCCGGGAGCTGGGGGAGGTGTTCGTGGCGTTCCGCGACGATCCCGCGCTGCGGGTGGCCGTGATCACGGGCGCGGGGGACCGCTTCTTCTCCGCGGGCTGGGACCTGAAGGCGGCGGCCGCGGGCGACCCCGAGGACTACGGCGTCGGCGGCTTCGCGGGCCTTACCGAGCGGTTCGACCTCGACAAGCCCGTCGTCGCCGCGGTGAACGGATGGGCGGCCGGCGGCGGGTTCGAGCTCGCGCTCGCGTGCGACCTGATCGTCGCCGCACGCACGGCCCGGTTCCTGCTACCCGAGGTCAACCTCGGGGTCGTCCCGGACGCGGGCGGGGTGCTACGCCTCCCCGCGCGGATGCCGCGCGCGATCGCGATGGAGCTCCTGCTGTCCGGTCGCGAGATGGACGCGGACGAGGCCGCCCGGTGGGGCGTCGTCAACCTGGTGACGGAGCCCGACGGCCTCCTGGACGCCGCGCGAGAGCTGGCCGAGCGGATCGCGACCGCCGCGCCGCTCGCCACGAGAGCCGTGAAGGCGATCGTCGCGGCGACCGAAGGCCGGTCCGTGGAGGACGGCTATCGCGCGCTCAACGACGGGTCGATCGCCGCGTACGACCGGGTGCTCGCGTCCGAGGACGCGCGGGAAGGCCCGCGGGCGTTCGCGGATGGCCGTGATCCGGAGTGGAAGGGGCGCTGAGCGGGATCGACCTCAGTGGCGGGTCTTGAGGCCCGTCTGGAGCATCTCGCAGATGTCGCCCGCGATGCCGGACCGCGTCTGCGTAACGACGTCGATCCCGAGTGGCTTGGTCACCAGCCCGCCTGTGGACACGACCGTTCCCGTGAACCACTCGAGGTTCGGGGTGCCGCTGACCTTGCCGCTATCGATCGCGAAGCCGAGGCCCTTCTGCACCGACGTCCACGTGCCGTCGGCGTTGGGTGTGAAGACCGCGCTGCTCTTGGACTCCAGCACCATCGTGGCGCCGTTGCCGACGCGTGTGAAGGTCGTCACGGTCGAGCCACGGAGTTCGATCTTCACGATGTTCGTGGCGGCGTCGTACGTCGTGGTGCGCGTGAGGCCCCCGCGGTCGGACATCAGCACGGAGAATGCGCAGACGCCGTCGATCGGGATGTTGATCTGCTGCGGCTCGGGCTCGATCACCCGTGTCATCGCGGCTGACGCGGGCTGGGCGGCGACCAGCGGCAAGACGACGACGACGGACGCGATGAGGGCGGCGAGACGGCGCACCGGTTCACTCCTTCCGTGCCTGCGGTGCCGAGGAACTCGGACGGGGGGCGCAGGCGCAGCCGACATGGTCCCACAGACGACCGGGGTCGCGGTAGGGCCGATGGTCGCTGGCGGCCGATGCGTGACGGTTCCGCCCGCTTCACAAACGCTCCGTCGTGGCCGGCGCGGATTCTCGTACCCTTGAGAGGTGCCTGACAGCATGGGGAAGCGCGCGGTACGCGAAGCGAAGGCCAAGAAGGCCGACGCCCGCGAGCAGCGGCGCCTCGCCCGGAACCAGCGGCGTGAGGATCGGGCCAACGGCCTGATCGCCCCCGGTCCCGAGCTGGCAGAGCCCGAACAGGACATCGCGACGGAACCCGACGCTACCGTCTGACCGCGCCCGCTCCCGGGCACGGCGGCTCCGCACCACGCGACCGTCCGCGACGCATCCCGCCCTTCCTCGCGGTGCGCGTCGACCCATGACGCTCATCGAGCAGAAGGAAGACGACCATGACCGACACCGCCCTTGCGGCGCGCACCCGAACGCGCGACGCCGACCGCACCACGACCACCACCGCCGCGATCCGCTTCGCCGACCTCGGGATATCCCCGCGCGTCGTCGACGCGCTCGCCAAGCGGGGGTTGACCGAGGCGTTCCCGATCCAGTCCCTCGTGATGCCCGACGCCCTCGCGGGTCGCGACATCCTCGCGAAGTCGCGCACGGGCTCGGGCAAGACGCTCGCGTTCGCGATCCCGCTCGTCGAGACGCTCACACCCTCGGACCGCGCACCCACGGCGCTGATCCTCGCGCCGACCCGCGAGCTCGCGAGCCAGGTCACCGAGGAGTTCCGCGCGATCGCCGACGTCCGCCGCCTGAAGGTGGCCGCCGTCTACGGCGGCGTGGGCATCGGGCCGCAGGCCAAGATCGCGCGTCATTCCGACATCGTGATCGCGACGCCGGGCCGGCTCCTCGACCTGGTGGCGCGAAGGCTCCTGCGTCTGGACCGCGTCCGCACGGTCGTGCTGGACGAGGCGGACCGCATGCTCGACATGGGGTTCCTGCCTGACGTCCGCCGGATCCTCGAGCTCCTGCGCCCCGACCGCCAGACGATGCTCTTCTCGGCCACGCTCGACGGCGACATCGGCCGGCTGGCTGAGACGCACACGCGCGACGCGGTCCGACACGAGATCAAGGAGGACCGTCCTGTCGTCTCGATGGCGACCCACCGGTTCCTCGCGGTTGAGAACGCCGGGAAGTTCCGGGCGCTCGTGCGCGAGCTCGCTTCCGATCGCGGGCTCACGCTCGTGTTCGTCCGCACGAAGCGGGGTGCCGACCGTATCGCCCGGAACCTGAAGCAGGAGGGCTTCCACGTGGGCGCGCTCCATGGCGACATGTCGCAGCCGCAACGCGAGCGCGCTCTCGGACACTTCGCGGCCGGCCGGAACGACGTGCTGATCGCTACCGACGTCGCCGCGCGTGGGCTCGACCTCGAGCACATCAGCCACGTGATCAACTACGACCCGCCCGCCGATCACAAGGCGTACGTCCACCGCGTCGGGCGCACCGCCCGTGCGGGGCGCGCCGGCACCGGGATCACCTTCGTGACGCCCGACCAGGGGGCCGACGTCGGCAAGATCGCGAAGGATCTGTCCCTGCACGGGGAGTTCGCCGACGCGGGGATCCGCACGCCGAAGCCGAACGGGCAGGCGCCACGCAAGAACGGGAACGGCGGCCGTGCCCGGCGACCGCAGCCGCAGCCCGGCTCGAGCCGCGGGCGACGCCGCCGGTAGGGCTCACCCCCCGATCGAGGGTCCCTCCTCCGAAGCGAGCATCAGCGTCCGCAGCAGATCGTTCAGCGCGCCTTGTTCCTCGCGTGTGAGGGCTGAGAGCAGTCGCTGCTCTCCCACGGCGATCTCGGCGACGGCGTCGTTGGCTGCGGACCGGCCCGCGTCGGTGAGTCGCACCACGACGCCCCGGCGGTCGTCGGGGTGGCGCTCGCGCGCGATGAACCCGGCCTCCTCCAGGCGATCGAGGCGGTTCGTCATCGCCCCGGTCGAGAGCGCGAGCATGTCGGCGAGCGCGCCGGGAGAGAGCGCCTCACCCGCGACCTGCCGGAGCTTGACCACCACCTTGAACTCGCCGTAGTTCAGCCCGAACCGACTCGCGCCGGTCTCGGTCAGCCGCTTCAGGCGCTTATCCAGGTGGGTGATCCGGTCCACCGCCGCCTCCACCTCGGGATCCAGCGTTGGGAAGACCTGGAGAGCGTGCTCGAGGAACTCGTCGACCGTGTCGCGCGGGGTGGAGTCCATGGTCCCGGAGCCTTTCGACGTCGAATATCTTGACATAAAGCTATATGTCGAGTATCTTCACGTCAAGATAAAACGTGGGAAGGGGTGAACACCATGTCGATGTATCCGATCCCCGCGATCCGGGTGGAGGAGACGAAGCACCGCGAGCGCGAGCTGCGCCGTCGCGCCGAGCGCGCGCGCCACAGCTCCACGTGCCGGCCCGCGGGTTCGCCCCCTCGCACGCCGGACGCCCGATAAGGGCGTGCTCGGGGCGGGGCCGCCCTCTCTCTGACAGCGGTTCCGCCCCGGGGTGCCGGCCATCGCGTCGGTCCGTCGCACGAACACCTCATGCGTCGAGCGCCGAGAGCGTCTCGGCGAGCCATCCGATCGAGTCCTCGGTGATGGGGTCGGCGACCACGATCGCCTCATCGGCACCCGCGTCCGCGAGCGCGCGAAGGTGCGTGGCGATCTGACGGGGCGACCCCGATACGTGTGGCGACGCAGGATCCGACGGACGCTCCCCGGTCCTGCCGTCGATCGCCACGAGCACGCACGCGCTCCGCTCCACCTCGGAGGGATCGCGCCCGACGCCGAGGGTCACGCCGCTCACCCACGCGTTCAGCTTCCCGAACCCCTCGATCGAGTTCGCGTACGCGTCGAACCACGTGTTCCAGGCGTCGGCGTGGGGAAGGGCCGCCCGGAGCACGCGCTCCCCAGTGCTCCCCACCATCAGGGGGACGCGCCGACGTGGCGCCGGGAGCAGGACGGCGTCCCGCACCGCGACGAACCGGCCGTCGGACGTCACGTGCCCTCCGGCCAGGAGGCGCCGGATCACCTCGAACGCCTCCTCGAACCTCGAGGCTCGCCGGTCGTACGGGAAGCCGAACGCGTCGAACTCGGTCCGGTTCCAGCCTGCGCCGATCCCGAGGGTGAGCCGGCCGCCCGAGATCTCGTCGACGGTGGCGGCGGTCTTGGCGAGCACCGCGGGCGCGTGGAAGCCGGCGCACGCGACGAGCGGGCCGAGCGTCACGCGCTCGGTCACCACAGCGAGGGCCGCCAGGGTGGCCCAGGCCTCCCACGGACCGCGCTCGGGGCGCCCGTCGTCCCGGTACAGGTAGTGGTCGCCGACCCACACCGAGTCGAAGCCAACGGCTTCCGCGCGCCGCGCCATCGAGGCGAGCTCGGGCCACCGGACCTCGCGTTCGACCTCGGGAAGCTGGATGCCGACCTTCAGCGGTCTCATGGGGACGGGCTCACGGGCAGGGAACGCCGAGGCCGCACAGCTTCTGGTCGTATTCGGACTCCACGAAGTCGATCAGCTCCCGCCGTGAGATGAACGAGATGCCCTGGCCGAGCGTCGGCTCGCCTGTCGTCTGAGCCGGGATCGTGGAGTGATACGTGATGCAGGCACCCCCGAGGTCGACGGAGATCCCGGCATCCGGCTCGCAGGCTCGCGTCAGCGTCACGACGACCTCCGGGTTCGTGTCGTCGGCGCCCACCGTGAGGCCGAACTCCGCGAACCCGTCGTGCACCGACGCGTTGGCGACCATCCACCCGATCGGTAGCTCACCGACGCACGGCACCTTCGACGCCCTCGGCACCGCCTGCGCGAACAGGATCATCGTGTGGTTCGTGCCGCACTCGGGCGGCAGCACGCTGTCCTTGTTCGGGAAGAACAACCCGAGGCTGATGCCCAGCGTGATCGCGACGACGAACGCGGCGGCAAGGATCAGGAGCACCCGGCGGATGCTCCATCGTTGGATCCCGATCGGAGCCCGTTGGGGTGCGAGGGCCCGGAACCGTGTGAGCAGATCGCGGCCGTCGAATTTCAGCGATTGCTGGAGCTGGGTGGGGCTGGCCACGCCGCGTGCGGCGGCGAACGCCTCGGCGAGCTCGTCCGATGAGAAGTAGCGCAAGGCGTGCTCGTAGACTCGGTCGGGGTCCGAGCGGAGCGCGAGCACCAACATCATGTTCGCCAGGTCCACCGCCTGGCGCCACGGCGACGGCCGCACCTGCACGAAGAACACGTCGATCAGCTTCAGCTCGCCGTCGCGCACCATCAGGTTCGCGGGCTTGATGTCGCGGTGCGCCAGCCCGACGTCCCACATCCGCCGGATCATCGCGAGCCCTTGGTCGATCACGCCGTCGTCCACCTCGGCGTCGCCGATCTCGACCGCTCCCTCGAAGAACTCCATCGCGATCAGGTACTCGCGCTCGGGCGTGATCTCGGCGATCCCGTACGCCTGGGGGGTCGGGAAGCCCTCCTCACCCAAGAGCCGGAGGGCGTAGTCTTCGTACTCCACGAACCGCCGCACCGTCTGGAACGGGGTCTCGTCCTCGAGCGAACCGTAGAGGATCGTGCGGCCCAGCTTGTACCAGCGGTCGGCGCGCACGTGGCTCCGCGCGTAGAGCTTCGCGAAGATCGACCGTTCGACGCCGCCCTCGTCGATCACGCGGAGCTGCAGCGGTGTCGACCCCCCGGAGCCCTCGAGCCCGACCGGTGACACGTCCAGCACCTCGAACCCGAGCTGCTCGAGGACGGCCAGGCGGATCGCTTCGCCCCGCCGACCGGTGACATCCAGGTGGGCGGACTTGCTGCGCCTCCCGTACGAGACCGGATACACGATGTTGGGCGTGAACGCGCGGAAGAGCGCGATGGGGATCGCCACGCCGAGGATCGCGCCGCCGAGCGCGTCGGTGGGATGGTCGACGCCCAGGTACATCCGTGCGAGCGCCAGCCCGAACACGAGCACCGCGATCGCGATCTTCGCCCGGTACCGCGGCCGACCGGGGACGATCAACGTGTACGCGATCCCGATCAGCACGACGGTGAGCGCGGCCACCGGCAAGGAAGGTGCCGAGTAGCCTTCCCACCCGACGAGCGCGGTCACGCCGTAGGGGCGGGTGCGTTCGATCACGACCGTGAGCAGCTGCACCGCCAGCTCGACCAGCGCCAGCGCGATCAGGTAGACGACGAGGTGGCGGGTCCGGTGGAACACGATCATCAGCGCGGCCGTCGTCAGGCCGACGAGCGCGAGCCCCCAGTTCGAGCTGATCGTGTTGATCCACCGCGCCAGCGAGGTCAGCCACGGGGTCCTGAACTGCGCCAGCCATTCGAGGATCGCGGAGTCGATGCTGTCGACGAAGGCGGGTGCGAGTCGGACCCAGATCGAGCCGAGGACGACGACCACGACGACCGCCGCCAGCCAGGCCCGGCCGCTCGCGCCGATCGACTTCGGCAAGGGCGGGGGCGTGCCGGTCGGACGGCGTCGCCGGCCGAGGTTGCGCTCCTGCACGGCGACGTCTTCGCTGTGCGTCGCGGCGGTCTCGTCGAGCGGTTCGTTTGCACCCATCTCGGCCGCATCCTCGCACGGGATGGCGCGAGGCGGGAGTCAGGCGCGCGATCGACGCGCGTCAGGGCAGGTGTCAGGCCCTGGATCGGGTCGGATCAGTGGCGGGCGTGGCCACCGCCGTTGCCCGCGCCGTGGGGGTTGCCGCTGCCCCCGTCCGCGTGTGGGTTCCCGTGTGAGCCGTCGTGGCCATGCCCGTGCTCGGCCTTGCGCGCGTCGTGCGCGGCCTTGCGTTCGGTCTTCGCGGCGTCGTGGGCCTCGTGCTTGGCCTGGTTCGCCACGAGATGCTGGAGGGCGTTCACGAGGCCGGGGGCGTCCGGGTTCTTCACGCAGTTGGCGAGGACGTGGGCGATCGCGTTGTCGAGGCCGACGATCTTGGTCGGCTCGTCGGTGGTCACGTCCGTCGTGGCGTCCCCGGTCGTGGTCCCGGTGTCGGTGGGCACGACCCCGGCGGCCTCGTTGCAGGCGGCCTCACGCTCGGGGTCGACGGGGGTGGAGTCCGCGGCGTTGGCTCCGTCGCTCCCGATGGTCTCCTCGTCTCCGCCCTGCTCGTCCTGGCCTTGGTCGTCTCCACCCTCGGGCGCGGGGGCGCTCTCGGTCTCCGCCCGGTGTACCGCCGCGTCGGGCCGTGAGGCCGCGAAGCCCGCGGAGGCCACCAGCAGCAGTGAGAAGACCGACAGGATGATCGTGAGGAGCCGCCGGGTGCGTGTCATGCGCTGGGTATCGGCACACGGGTAACTAGTTCTTGAGGGCCATGCAGCGATGGGCCATTCAGCCGGAGCCGCAGGCGCACGCCCCCCCGCAACACCCCCCCGCCGACGAAGGCCGGGCCGCGGCCGAACGCGGAGCCTTCGAGGCGCTGCCGCTCGACGCGAAGATGGAGATCAGGCGTCGGACCCTCGCCTCGCCGCAGCTCGGGCAGGCGGGGTCGGGGCTCTGCACCGCGACGCGGCGGTCGAACCGAGATCCGCACCCGAGACACTCGTACTCGTAGATCGGCATCGCGCGCAGTCTACGCCGCCGCGCCGACGGCGTCGGCGATCGCCGCGATGTCCTCGGGACCGGTGCCGCAGCACCCTCCGATCATGCGTGCGCCGGCGGCCCGCCAGGCCGGGGCGAGCCCGGCGAGATCCTCTGCGGCGATCGGTCCTCTCCAGGCCTTGCGGCCGGAGTCCCACACGGCACCTCGGTTCGGGTACACCACGACGGGTTTCGCGCTCACCGACCCGGCGGCCTCGATCAGGGGGCCGACATGATGCGGGGCCGTGCAGTTCACACCGACCGCCAGCACGCGGTCGCTCGAGGTCGCGATCGACACCGCCTCGGTGAACGGCGTGCCGTCCCGGAGCACCGACCCGTCGCGGCACGTGAAGGACACCCAGGCGGGGGTGCGGCATCCGTCCAGCAACCGGACCAGCGCCGAAGCCTCGACGATCGAGGGGATCGTCTCGACCGCGAGCACGTCGGCCCCGGCCGCGTCCAGCACCTCGAGTCGCCGCCCGTGGAACACCCCCAGCTCGCGGGAGCCGAGCGGGTAGTCGCCGGTGTATTCCGCGCCGTTGCCGAGCACCGCGCCGTACGGGCCGATCGAAGCCGCGACGTAGCCGCCTCCGTGCTGCTTCTGCGCCTCGCGCGCGAGGTCTACGCTCCGCCGCATCAGGTCGGCGGCGCCCGCCTCGTCGATCCCCCGCACCGCGAACCCCTCGAAGCTCGCCTGATAGCTGGCCGTGATCGCGACCTCGGCGCCCGCCTCGTAGTACGCGAGGTGTGCGGCGCGCACCTGGTCCGGATCCTCCATGAGCACCCTCGCGGACCAGAGGGCGTCACGCAGGTCGGCACCCAGACGCTCGAGCTCGGTCGAGAGCCCTCCGTCCAGCACGACCGGGCCGTTCCGGGCGAGCCGAGCGGGGAACGTGTCCATGACGGTGTCCATGGCGGCAGCCTATCGAGCCCAGGCCTCGTGGCGTCCCTCCGGGCCGGGCGCCCAGGGGCTAGCGCGCGCCCGCTCCGGTCGGTCCCGCGGGCCGCGATGCATGCGCGGCGAGCCAGCCCGCGACGGGCTCGAAACCGAAACGCAGCAGGAACTGATGTCCACCTCCGTCGAGCATCCGCTCCTCCGCGTTCGGCAGCAGCTCGGCCCACCGATCGTGGGCCTCGGGCCGGACCGTACGGTCGTCGATCGCGTGCACGACCAGCGTGGGGATCCGGCCGTCGATCACTCCGGCGTCGTCCACGTCCTCGCGGATCGTGGGGTCGGAGAGCAGCGACCACATCGTGCCGCCTCGCGCACCGAGGGTCTGGCGCGTGAAGTCCCGGACCACCGCCGGCGGATACCCCCGCGCGATCCCCACGGGATACGACATCGCGGGGAGCGCTACCTTCGCCAGCCCGACCGCGGCGCGCCGACGGATCGATACCGGTCGTGTGCCGATCAGGCGGTAGTCGGGTCCCTCCCCGAGCGGGAACGGGGGCGCGGCGAGTGCGAGGGATCCGACACGCGGCGAGTGCTTCGACGCCCAGAGCGCCGCGAGCACCCCGCCGAGCGAGTGACCCACGACCGCGACCGGATCCTCGGTCGGCGTCGCCGAAGTGAGGTCGTCGAGATGCCCGACCCGGTCGTACGCGATGTCGGGCTTGTCCGACGAGCCGAATCCGGCGAGATCCGGCGCGATCACCCGGTACCGGTCGCCCAGGCGGTCGGCGAGCCCCTGCCAGTACCGACCCGACCCACCGAGCCCGTGGATCGCGAGCAGCAGCGTGCCGTCGCCGGCCTCCCAGACCCGTTGCCGGCCCCACGGCCGCTCGACCCACCTCCCGTGCAGCCGATGCCCCATCGAGACAGCTTCGCAGGCGAGACCGGATCGGATCGGGCCGGCCGTCCTCGACCATCTCGACACCCTGGGAGTCCGTGAGCTCTTGACCCGCGCCGAGGCGGAGGCGATCCGAACCTTCGAGGGCAGGATGAAGGGAACGAGCGCCGGGTGCCGCTCGTCGCCGAGGCGCTCGGATACATGGGCGGTGCTGGACGTCGCCGCCTTCTTCGCGTTGATCGCTCCGCGGTGGGGTGACCTGGATCAGGTGGCGCGGTTAGCGATCCTCGAGGGGGCGGCCGTCCTCACCTTCGCGGGTAGCTGGCTATCCGCCACGAGGTGGAGCAGGCGCGCAACGCATGAGCGGTGTCCCGTGCTCAACGCGAGCCGTGGCCTGCGGAGCCGGCCGAGACCGCGGAGGAAGAGGCCCCCCGGCGATGACCGACCTCGGCCACCAACGCGACGCGATAGTCAGGCGATCAGCACCGGCGCGTTGTGGTCGCCGGTGTCGAGGGTGCCCTCGAGGCCCGGCTCGACGTAGAGCGTCGCGGTGTCGCACGGCACGGCGTGATCGCCCTCCGGCGGCTCGTCGGTGAATTCGAACCGCACGCCGCCTTCGGAGCGCACCAACCGGACCCGCACCTCGGGGTTGAACCGGCGCGCGGCTGCCTCGGCCTGTGCGACGGTGGTCGCGGCACGCTCGGTCACCTCGATCATGCCGTCAGTCTACGGACGGCGCGGTCACCGAGGTGCCGCAGCGCTCGATGCTCGGCGGCTGGCGGGCGGCCGCGAGCCACTCGTTCAGCTGCGGGGCGACGAGCGTGACCATCAGGTCGAGGTGCTCCGCGCCGGGATGCACGCCGTCACTCGAGAGCTCGTCGTCCTTCACGCGGGCCGCCCAATCCACGAGCGAGACGTTGGGGTAGGTGCGCGCGAGGTCGCGGATCACGCGGTTCACGTCCTGCTGCAGCACGACGTCGGGTGGCCCCTTCACCGTCTGCCACAGTACGAGCGGGACGCCGGCGAGTGACGCCAGGATCGCCTTGACGTTGGCCCGGAATCCCTCGATGTCCTGGTCGTTCGTGCCGAGCTCGACGACCACCGCGTCGTGGCCGAGCGCGGCTTGGGCCGCGGCCGGGCTCACCCCGTCCGCCGACCCACGGCCGGGCACCGCGTCGAACCCCGTAACCCACCCCGGGAGCGCCGCCGGGAAGAACGGCGACGCGCCGTCGGCGATCGAGTCGCCGATGAAGAACGCGTCTGGTGGGTCCTCGGGCGCGCGGTCGGGGAGGGAGAGCCATCGAGCGGTCGCGCCGCCGCGCCGGACCCAGAGCCATCGCGTGTCGGCCGGGTCCGCGAACACCTCGGTGTCGCCGGTGGCGCCGATCAGCTTCGCGGACGGTGGGGGCGCCGGCACGGGCACGGCGAATCGGCCGCCGAGGTAGCGGTGAGGGTGACCGTCGACCGTGTGCCGGGCCAGCGGCGCGGCCCCGGTACCGTCGCACGTCCACATCGAGAGGCGTGCGACCGACAGGCATCCGGAGCCGTCAGGGTCGAGGAGCGGCACCGAGCCCGGAGGACCGCCGCACGCGGTGACCGCCGGGGTGCCGTTCGGGAGCGCCCGCGGGACCGGGACCTCACGCCCGAGGCACGCGGACAGGCTCACCCCGATCGCGACTACCACCGCCGTTCGCGCGAACCGCCTCATCAGCGCGGGAGCCTACCCCGCGCCGAACGGCCCCGGTCCGCAGGTACGCTGAGGCGGTCCGGCGCCGGCCCGCGCGTCCGGCCCCGCGACCACCTGGAGGATCCGTGCAGACGTCCGACGACCGCCGGTCGCTCGGCATCCTCGCGGTGAGCGCCACGACGGTGGTCTGGAGCCTCGTTCCCCTGATCCTGAAGTCCACGGACATGCCGGGGCTCGCGTTCGCGATGTATCGGCTGTGGTTCGGCGTGATCGTGTACGTGGTGGTCTTCGCGGTGCGACGACGGCGGCTGTCGGCGTCCACGATCAGAGCATGCGCCCTCGGCGGTGTGTTCTTCGCGGCGGACATCGGCCTGACCTTCAGCGCCTTCTCGCTGACGAGCGCGGCGAACGCGACGATCATCGGCGCCCTCTCGCCGGTACTGATCACCCTGGCGGCCGCCCGCTGGTTCGGCGAACGGGTCGATCGCCGCGACATGGTGCTCGTCGGCGCGTCGTTCGTGGGCGTCGTCGTGGTGGCGGCGGCCTCACGTGGGTCCGAGGCGACGAGCGCCCTCGGCAACGTCTGCGCCGCGCTCTCGGTGATCAGCTGGACCGCCTACTGGCTGTTCTCGAAACGGTCACGGACCACCACCACGGCGCTGGAGTACATCGCCACGGTGATGCTCGTAGCCGCGATCACGATCACGCCCTTCACGATCGCGTTCGGGCTCGCCACGGGGATGTCGCTCGCGCCGCCGTCGGGGCAGGACTGGCTCTGGATCTGGGTGGTCACGCTGATCCCGGGGGCCACCGGCCACCTGCTCGTCGCGTGGTCGCACCAGCATGTCGAGGCGTGGCTCTCGGCCCTGATCACGCAATCGCAGCCCGTGATCGCCTCGATCGCGGCGTGGGTCGTGCTGGGTGAGTCGCTCACGCCGCTCGCGATCGCCGGGGGCCTCGTGGTGATGGGGGCGACCGCGGTCATCGTGGTGCGCGGCGGGCGCCGCGCTGCCGAGCCCGAGGACGTGGGGTTGGCTGTCGAGCACGCCACCTGAACCGGTGCACCCCCCCGTTCCCGCGGTTCGCGACCGCCGGAACGGTGCGGCACTCGCCCGTGCGTAGGCGTCTAGCCCGGGTCGTGGTCGACCACGACGTCGTCGAAGTTCACGGTGAACGTCTTGCTCGCGTTGTCACCGATCTGGACGCGTCCGATACCGGTCGTGCCGGTGTTCGCGACGACCCCGGTCATGATCTGTGTCCCGTCGAGCCACATGTCCCAGGTTCCCGACGTGCCGACGGTCCCGCACAGCTCGATCGTGTGCCATGCCGCCGTCGGCATGGTCACGCCGGTGTTGGTGACCACCCCCGAGACGTCCGAGCGGAACCGCAGGGTGCCGTTGGTGTACCGGAGGACCTTCGCGACGTTGCCGTTCCCCGCGGTGCGCACGCGCATCAGGTCGGTCGCTTGCGAAGCGCTCTGCACGTTGACCGCGAGGCTCACGCACGCGGACGTCTCAGAGGAGGGCAGCAGAGCGGCGGCCCATCCACTCTGGCCGCTGACGGCCGCTCGCGCACTGGGCGGTGCGGTCGCGCCGCGCGTTGGGTCCGCCGCCATCCGGGTCACGAAGTCCCACTCGCTCATGCCGCCCGAGAAGTCGTCGGCGAACACCGCGTCGGGGGGCGGAGGAGGCGGAGGGGCGCCGGTCGCATCGAACGCGAACAGGCCGCGCGAACCCCATCCGCTCCCGGGTGCGAGGATCTGCGTCACCGGGCCGGTCGGATGCCCGTCGCTCCAGGCGACCCGGTTCAGGCTGCCGTTGGAAAGCGCGAAGAACATCTGGCCCGAGGCGATCGTGAAGCCATCGACGTTCGCCCAGTCGACGCCGTCGCCCGTGCTGGCTACGAAGAGCTCGGCTCCCACGATCCGGCTCTCGGGAGTGAAGTACCGGTAGTACAGGCGGGGATCCCCGCTCACGGTGTAGTAGATGCGCCCCTGATCGAAGGCCATCCCGGTCATCGCCGCGAGGTGCGCGTCGAGCGCGGGGATCGGCAGGTTCGCACCCTGCATCGTGAACACGACGGGATCCGGAGCCACATCGAGCCCGTGCAGATCGATCGTCGAAGCGCCGCCCAGGGTCGACCCATCGAAGGCGCGCACGGTCAGCGTGCCGTCGCTCCATCCCGTGTAGACGAGGCCGTTCAGCGCGAACGCGCCGCGGGCGTTCGTCCAGTCGATCCCGGACGGCACGACGCCGTCGAGAATCGGTGGGCTGGTGCCGTCGAACTGGTACTGGATCAGGTCGCCTGACCCTCGATCCATCCGGAACAGGTCTCCGGGCAGCGTGTAGGGGTCGTTCGGCGGCACGACGACGCCCCCGGCGAGCGGCATGAAGGCGAGCTTGCGGTGCGTCTCACCGCCGATCGTGTCGGTGTCGCTCCCGAAGTAGATGCCGAGGTTGCTCGACAGCTGTGCCAGGACGCCCTTGCCGCGGGCGCGTCCCGGGTTGAAGGTGAACGGCAGCCCGTTGATCGGGTCGTGGGCCGAGATGCCGGTCCGGACCACGCCGCCGGGGTACGGCCCGTCGCAGACGCCGCACGACCTCGGGTTGAACGGGTTGTTCGCCCACTGCTGGTGGCCGCCGGCGTAGATCGCGGCGCCCGTCACAGACACGCTGTGCATCGAGTCTCCGCCGGTCTTCATGAACCACGTCGGGACCTGTCCCGGCCCCTGGGGACCGATCTCCCAACGGGTCAGCGAGTCACAGAGCCGGTTCGGACGGTTCGCACCGGTGGTCACGATGGCGAAGTAGGAGCCGTCGGGCGCGATGTCGATATCACGCAGGTACATCGGGAACGTGGCGTTGCAGTAGGACGACGTCGGCGTGCCCGGGACCCGGAAGGGGAAGACATCGGTCTGCCACGAGGTGACGCCGGGCGTGCCGGCCGCGACGTCGAGGATCGCCAGCTGCTCGCGGTGGATCCCACCGACCGTGTTGAAGTTCCCGATCGCGATCAGACGGGAGCCGTCGGGCGTCACGTCTATCTTCCACACCTGCATCACCCCGTCCTTGGCGGGGTCGCGCTCGGGGACGTTGTTGGGATCGGTGAAGGGGATGTCGAGGTTCGGATCCATGGCACCGGTGTTCACGTTGAACCTGGCCAGTCCGACGCGGGTGAGCGGCGTCGTAACGTCGAACTCGCCGGACGCGTAGAGCCACGGGCCGCGCACGACGAGATCCGTGACGACCCGGTTGGGCCGCGGCTGGAGGCCGGGCACGATCGCGCCGGTGCTCACGTTGAGGCGCACGAGCCGCCGATAGTTGGTGCCCGTGCCGTTCACGGTGGTGAACGAACCGCCCACGAAGACCGACGTGCCGTCGGGCGCGGGGGCGAGCGCCTCGACCGCGCCATCGAGGCTGGGCGTGAAGCCGGTGTCCACCACCCCGGTGCTCGCGTTGAATGCGACGACGTACGGCCGGGAGATGTTCACGTCCGAGCCAGGATTCTGCACCGTCGTGAAGGTGCCGCCCACGATGATCCAGTTCCCGACCTGTGCGAGCGCGTTGACGCGGCCGTTCTCGATGTCGGGCGTGAGGTTCGAGGGGTCCGCGTTGGCGACCGAGGGGTGGGCGATGTTGACGGCGCCCGCCGGCGGCGCGGCGACGAACCACAGGGTCGCCACCAGGGACGAGCACAACACGAGTGCGGACGAGCGTCTGCGCGCGGACATATCCCCGAGACTCCCTACGTCGATCGGCCGGTCGGCACCAGCGTACCCGCATCCCTTGCCCTCGAAACGACTTGGCTCAGAGGGCCGAGGTCGTCAGAGGGGTGGGGCCTCCGCGAGCCGGCGTCAGCAGCCGCAGGCCTCGGGGCCGATCTCCACGTTGATCGCGGTGTCGCCGACGTCGGCGTCGAACTGGTCGTTCGCGCCTTCGCCGCCGTCGATCAGGTCACCGGGAGACTCGTCCCATACCGACAGGCACGTGTCCTCTCCCGGGCCGGCGTAGATCGCGTCGATCCCGCGCCACGCCTGAGCGGTGTCCCCGCCGGTGCCCAGGTAGAAGACGTCGTTGCCGGCGGAGTCGTACGCGTAGTCCCCAGCTGGGCCGCCGAACATCGTGTCGTCGCCGTAGCTCCCGGAGAGGTAGTCGCGCCAGGCTTGGCCGAAGAGGCGGTCGTTCCCCATCTGGCCGAATATGTCGTCCCGCTGGAGTCCACCGAAGATCCGGTCGTTGCCGTCCTCGCCGTAGAGGCTGTCGAACCCGGGGCCTCCCCGGATCCGGTCCTTGCCCGCGCCGCCGTAGACGATGTCACGGCCGTCGAGCGCCTTGATCACGTCGTCACCGCCCAGCCCGCAGATCACGTCGTGACCGCCGGTGCCCTTCAGCACGTCGGCGGCCTCGGTGCCCGAGAGCGTGCAGTCCTTGTGCGTCACGGACACGTCGACCGCGCGCGCCTCCGCGATCCAGCGGCACATCCGCGACGAGCCGTTCGTCACGAGCGCGACGGCGCCGATCGGGCAGGGGAGCTGCGGGACCGCGAATATCCGGCCACCGGCGGGCGCCGCCACGGCCGCGGTGGTCGGCAGGAGTGCCGACGCCACCACCACCGAGAGAGCCAATGCGAATCGACGTCCACGCATCCCACCCACCCCTTCCCGAGGGTTCCACGGTCACGATACGCCCTCCGGTCAAGGCACGCGTCCGGTCCTTCAGCCCTGCCGGGGCGGGACGCGACCAAAGGCCTAGTCCGAGGTCGCGGGGAACTCGGCGACCAGCTCGGCGCGGTGCGATGCAGCGGTCGCGACCACGTCGTCGAAGAGGGCCTCGGCGCCGACGATGTTGGCCTCGGCGCCGGAGTTCCCGCTGACTCGGCCCTCATCGAGGCCGTCAGCCACGCGGCCACGCTCGCGATCGTAGACGGGGAGCCCGGCCGTATTCCGGCCGTCGAACCACGCCCGCGCATCCCCGGCCAGCCCCTCCCAGTGCGCATCGCCGGTCACGCGGGCGAGGCGGTCGAGCGAGTAGATCGCGCTCGCGACGTCGTAAGGCGTCACGCTCGGCCGGTCGAAGCCGGTGGCGATGATCGGCGCCCACAGGGCGTCGGCGCTCTTCCCGGCGATCGCGACGAGGGACGGGTCGCCGAGCAGCTCGCCCGCTTCGGCGAGCACGCCTTCCTGCAGGTGCGCCCACAGGTGTGGGCTGCCCTGTTCGTCCGGGGAATTCATCAGGACGCTGGCGTTCCGGGCGTCGGCGACCTCGACGGCCCAATGCCGGAGGGCGGGCAGGAGGGTCCGCTTCCCGGCGTCGGCGATCAGGCGCCGAGCCACCTCCATGTGGAGCACGCGCACGTCCGGCGGCGCCGACTTGGTCACGGCGTGGTCGAGCCCGCGCATCAGCGCATCGTGGGCGCGCTCGTCGCCGAACGTGAGCCACGCGTGCGAGACGCCGGCGAGGGCCCGCGCGTGCCAGAAGTTCTCACCGGTCTCGGACGTGATGCCGGCCGTGTTGCGGCGGCCGTCCCAGTCGAAGATGAAGTTGATCCACCGCCCGTCCGGCTCCTGCATCCAAAGCACGAACTCGAGCAGCCCTGTCGCCCACCGCCTCGCCCACGGCTCGCCCGTCCGCGACCAGACGTCGCACATCACGTCGAGCAGCCGGGCCGTATCGTCGACGCACGCGACGCCCTCGAACCCGGATTCCTTCGCCGAGATCAGGTGGTCCTTTGGGTCGGCGTACACGGCCACCGCGAGCGCGTCGGGACCCGCGGAGGGGACGTGCTCGGTCAGTCGGATCAGTTGTCTCAGCACGGTGTGAGCGCGGCGAGCACGTCGTCGATGCGGAGGTCGGCCGCGGCGAGCACCGAGTCGGCCGCGCCGTAGTAGACGCGGATCGATCGGCCCTCCTCGTCGAGCATCACGTGCCCGCTCGGGAAGACCACGTCGTGGAGGAAGCCGTCGTGCTCGTACGGCGCCTTCGGGAACAGGAGCGGCTCGTCGGTGCGGGCGATCACGCGGGCGGGGTCGTCGCCATCCAATAGGATGGCACCCATGCCGTACCGGTTCGACCGGTCGGCGCCGTGGTACAGCTCGAGCCAGCCGTCCGCCGTGCGGATCGGGACGCAGCTCGCACCGATCCGGGACTCGTCCCACATCCCGTTGCGCGGCATCGCGATCGGCCGCTGCCGCCCCCAGTGGGTCAGATCGTCCGACTCTGCGAGCCAGATCGCCAGGATCCGCCCGAACGATCCGGGCATCGGCCGCGTGAACGCGAGGTGCTTCCCGCCGACGCGCTCAGGGAACAGCACGACGTCCTTCTGGTCCGGGTGCATCAGGATCCCGTGCCGCTCGAACGACCGGAAGTCCGTGGTGGACAGGCGGCTCGTCGTGATGCCGAGGCGGCTCACCGAGACGTAGGTGATCTGGTAGACCCCGTCGATCAGCGTGATGCGAGGGTCCTCGACCCCGTACTCCTCGAGCTTGCTCGATGGAACGATCGTCGGGTGGGGGTCGATCTCGAACTTGACCCCGTCGGTGCTGCGCGCCACCCGCAGGTGCGAGATATGCGAGAGGTAGTCGGTGAACTCCTCGTGGCCCGGCGTGAATCCACCCTGCGTGCTCCGGTACCGGATCGTGCGCGGATCGGAGAGGTCGAGCCCGGGGAGGTCGCGCGGCACGTAGCCGATGACCGTCTTCGCGGGGTGTTGCGCCATGTCGACGAACGCCATGCCGATCACGTGCTCGGCCCTCGTGCCGGCGGGCAGCGGCGCGAGCTTGGGCTCGGGGCCGGTGAGGTCGATCATCTGCGCGCTCTCGACGAGATCCGCTCCCTGGACCGGGCGTTCGGTCACGCGCAGCAGCAGCACGATCTCGCCGTCGGCGCGGGTCACCCCGGCGTTGATCGTCGAGATCACCTCGAATCCGGACTGCGAAGGGAGCACGTCGGCCGGCGTGATCAGCGGGTTCTCCGGGAGCCGTCGGGCGATCGGCGGCGCCTCGGCCTCGGCGACCGCGCCCCGGGCGCGTCGCGTGGCCGACGGGGTTGCGAGGGCGAGCTCGCTGAGCGCCTCGACCATCCGCGCGCCCGTCTTCGGCCAGGTCGCCTCGTTCGCGTACGTGTACGCGTTCGTCTCGAGACGTTGCTTCAGCTCGTGGTCGCCGAGGATCGCGTTGAACGCAGCGGAGAGCTGCCCGGACGATCGGAAGTCAACGAGGATGCCGCGTTCGTCGGCGAGCGCCTCCTTCGCGTGGAGGTACGGCGTGGAGACGACGGCCTTCCCGGCGCCGAGCGCGTAGGAGAGGGTGCCGCTCGTGATCTGGTTGGGGTCGAGATAGGGCGTGACGTAGATGTCGCTCGCGAGCAGGAGCTCGATGATGTCCTTCTGCTTGAGGTACTGGTTCACGAAGGCGACGTTGTCGCTCATGCCCAGGCCCTCGACGATCCCGATCAGCTTGTTCCGGTACTCCTCGCCGTGCTGGCGGAGCAGCTCGGGGTGGGTCTGGCCGGCGATCAGGTAGAGCGCCTCGGGATGCTCGGCGACGACGGCGGGCATCGCCTCGATCACATACTCGAGTCCCTTACCCTGTCCGACCAGGCCAAATGTCGCGATGATCGCGCGGCCCTCCAGGCCGAGTTTCGCCTTCATCTTCCGGCGGCCTCGGGGCTCGATGTGCGGCATCCCGTGCGGGATCACCGTGGGGGTCTTCGTGATGCCGTAGACGTCGCGGAGGATGTCGACCGCGGTCTCCGCCATCACGACGAGCCCGTCGCTCGCCTCGGCGATGTCCCGTACCGCCTGACGTACGGCCGGGGTGGGCTGAGGGAGCACGGTATGGAGCGTCACGAGCGCGGGCTTGCGGAGCGCCTCGAGGAAGGCGGTGAGGTGATCCTCGTAGTTCCCCTCGATCCAGCGGTCCTCCTCCCAGCTCTCGTCGCGCCACAGCCCGTACAGCCCGAACTCGTGCTGGATGCACACGACGTCGGCGGTGGACTCGTTGATCGCCTCGGCGGCCTTCACGTAGCCCTCGGGGCTCCCCTGACGGATCCGCCAACGGACCTCCGAGTTATAGGCGCGCACGACGTTGCGCTCGTCGATGGCGGCGACGCGGGTCTGCGTGTCCTCGTCGGCGTCGCGCATCGCGTGCATCAGGTCGGTCGTGAAGGTGGCGATGCCGCAGCGCCGCGGGGGGTAGGTGGAAACGAAGGCGATCCTCATGGCATCAAGCCTACCGGGCGGCCGCGCGCCTACCGGGCGCGGTCGAGGGCGGCGAGCAACCGCCGCACCGGACCGCGCAGGCCGGTCGCGGCGGCGAGGCTGTGGAGCGCCTCGTCGTCGCGGGGACCGGCCCAGGTCGCCATCGGCGCGGTGTCGTTCACGGGCACGATCCGGCGCATCTGGTCGAGGTACTCGACCGAGGCGGCGAGCTTCGCTCGGAGCGCCGGCTTGCCCTTCAGCGGCCCGGGCTGCGGGGCGTCGGTCGCCGCGTCCGCGAGCATGGCGTCGATGTCGGGGTAGGCCTGTACGAGCGCCCGCGCGGTCTTCTCGCCCACGCCCTGAACGCCGGGAAGCCCGTCGGAGGGATCGCCACGCAGGATCGCGAACTCCGCATACCGGTTCGCCGGCACGTCGTATTTCCCGAGCACGCCCGCCTCGTCGTAGACCGCGAGCTCGCTCACGCCGCGCAGCGTGAACAGGAGCGTCACGACCGGGTCGCGCACCAGCTGGATCAGGTCGCGGTCACCGCTCACCATCTCGAACCGATCGTCGGGAGCGGCGGCGCGGATGAGGCCGCCGATCGCGTCCTCGGCCTCCCAGTCGGGGGTCTCGGCCTGGGGCATACCGCTGAGGTCCAGCACCTGCCGGAGGAGGACGAACTGACCGGGGAGCCCCTCGGGGTCGGGCGGGCGGTTGGCCTTGTACGCGGGATAGATCGCCGTGCGGGCGGTGGGGCGCCAATCGTGGTCGTAGACGTGGACGGCCTCGTCCGGGTTCCGGCTCGTGAGCAGCCGCACGACCATGTCGAGGTAGCCGTGCACGGCGCCCACCGGCTGCCCGTCGGGCTGGCGCACCGAGTCGCCCAACGCGAAGAACGCCCGGTACATCAGGCTGGAGACGTCGAGGAGCAACCTGTGGGTCACGACAGGTTCCTCATCGCCACCCTGGCACGTTCCCCGCTCGCTCGAGCCACGAGCGCATCTCCGGTCGCTGCGCCTCCTCCAACGCCTTCACCTTGACGTAGCGGGACCGGTCGGTGTCGCCGAGCGGCGGCGGAGGATCGAGGTCAGCGCCTCCGAAGAAGACGACGTTCACGGAGACGTCGTAGGCGACCATCTCGATGACCCATCCGAGTTCCGGTGTGCCGTAGTAGGCCTTCTTCCACTTGACGGCGTAGCGAAGGCCGGGGATCGCCGTGCGGATCGCCTCGTCCAGATACTCGACGATCGGAGCAAGATCCGGCATGACACGCCGCATCCAGTCTTCGATCTCGGCGTGGCTCTCCGACGGTACGGGAGGCGTTCGGGTCGAGATCGGCTTGCGTGATTTCCCCATCGTCGCATGCTATCCGTCCGCGATGTCGCTTGGGATCGGAGGACCCGGATAGCCTGATCCGCGTTTCCGGCCAGGTTCGCGAAGGGCAAGGTAGCTCGCAGGTCTGCAACTACCTCGTCCGCTCGGTACACAACCGACACCTCGACACGTCCAGGAGCAGTCTGTGAGCCACGGGGTCGGAGCCCACGCTCGCCCTGTGGCGTCGGGGCCAGTCAAGGGATCGATGTGATCACCCGTAGCTGGGCCAGGGCAGCGTCAGCGCGTCCAACAGGTCCAGGTCGCCGGGGGAGTGTCCGCACTCGGTGAGGTAGCGAGCCAGCTCGCTCCGATGCTGCGTCCCGTGGTTCACGGTGTGGGCGACGATCAGCCACCGGGGGATCACATCGCCGGGCTCCTCGCTCAGGGCCAGCGGCTCGTCCAGCGCCGTCCGATCGAGGGACGTCACGTACCGCCGCAAGCGGGCGTCCTCCTCGAGGCAGAACGCGTGGATGCTCGGGACGTCGTCGAGCGTGAACCCGTGGTCCCACACGTAGGTCTGCCCGACGTCGTTCCCGGCGCAGAACTCGCGCCAGCTCCAGTCCACGTCGGCGAGATGCCGCAGCGTGTCGAAGGCGCTGCCGTGGTCGAGCACCCCCGTCCGGCGGAACTCCTCGTCGGACAGGTCGGCCGCCGTCGTCAGGAGGCGGTCGTTCGCCCACGCCTGGTACCGGACGAAGGCGAGCAGGCTGTCGGCGTCCACCGAGGCACCCTACCGCTCCCGGCAGACGGCCGCCGACCGCGACACGCCGTCGTCCGCGTTAGGGTCGGATCGTGAACACCGACGGGTACTTCGACGAGAGGGTCGCGGTGACGTACGACGAGGACGTTGCCGACCGATCCGCGCCGGAGGTCGTCGATCCGACGGTCGATGTCCTCGCGGAGCTGGCCGGCGACGGCCGGGCGCTCGAGTTCGGGATCGGGACCGGCCGCATCGCGCTGCCGCTCGCCGCGCGCGGGGTCCCGGTGCAGGGGATCGAGCTCTCGAAGGCGATGGCGGCCCAGATGTCGGCCAAGCCCGGCGGCGACGCGATCGGCGTGACGATCGGCGACTTCTCCACGACCACGTTGGACGGGCCGTTCTCGCTCGTCTACCTCGTGTTCAACACGATCATGAACCTGACGACGCAGGCCGCGCAGGTGGCGTGCTTCCGGAACGCGGCCGCGCACCTCGGGCCAGGCGGCTGCTTCGTCGTCGAGGTGATGGTCCCGGAGCTCCGGCGGCTCCCGCCCGGCGAGACCTTCCACGTCTTCACCGGCGGTCGGAACGCCTGGGGTATCGACGAGTACGACGTCGCGGGTCAGGGGCTCGTCTCCCATCACCTCGAGGTGGTCGACGGAGACCTCGAACGCTTCTCGGTGCCCTTCCGATTCGTGTGGCCCGCCGAGCTGGACCTGATGGCGCAGCTCGCCGGCATGAAGCTCCGGGATCGGTGGAGCGGCTGGTCGCGCGAGCCGTTCACGAATGAGAGCCGCCAGCATGTCTCGGTGTGGGAGCGGCCGGCGTGAGCGATCGGCGGCTGACCATGGACGAGTCGTTCGCGCACGATTACGAGCGTTGGTCCGCGCACATGAAGGAGGACATCCCCTTCTACGTCGAGCTCGCGAGCGAGGCCGACGGTCCGCTCGTCGAGCTTGCCGTCGGCAACGGCCGGGTCGCGATCCCCGTGGCGCAGGCGACCGGCCGGACGGTGATCGGGATCGACACTTCGCCGTCGATGCTCGAACAGGCGAGCGCCAACGCCGCGACAGCGGGGGTCCAGCTCGATCTGCGTGAGGGCGACATGCGCGACCTGAAGCTCGACGAGCCGGCGGCGCTGATCTACTGCCCGTTCCGCGCGCTGTTGCATCTCCCGACGTGGGCCGATCGACGCCGCACCTTCGAACGGGTGGCCGCGTCCCTCCGTCCCGGCGGCCGGTTCGCATGGAACGCCTTCGCCTTCGACCCACACATCTCCGCGCGCCTCGACGGGCAGCACCAGGATCATCCGGTGCCCCATACGATCCGCTACGACGTCGGCGACGACCGGATCGACATCGAGCTGGACGACGGCGGGATCAGCTCGTTGTGGTGGGCGACGAAGAACGAGTGGCTCGGGCTGATCGACGTCGCGGGCCTGGAGCTCGAGGCCCTGTACGGCGACTTCGATCGGACGCTGCTCACCGGTGGCGGCAGCGAATACGTCTTCGTCGCCCGCCGTTGAGCGCGATCTCGTCGGCGCTGGCTGTTACCGTAACGCGATGACACGATCTCTGCTCGATGACGCATTCGGACACCACGTGTGGGCGACGGTCCGGTTGATCGATGCCTGCCTCGAGCTCCCGCCGGAGCAGTTGGAGACGGCCGTCCCCGGCACGTACGGCCCGATCATCGACACGATGCGCCACACGGTCGGCGCCGATGCCTCGTACCTGTTCGTCACGACCGGTGGACGTACACCACAGATCGACGAGGACCGGATGGATCTCGCGGAGCTCCGCGCCGAGATGGAGCGGCACGGCCTGGCTTGGTCGGAGCTCCTTACGGAGGATCTCGATCCCGACACCGCCCTCGTTCGGCACCGCGACGACGGGTCCGAGACCTCGGCGCCGCTCGGCATCCGGCTCGCACAGGCGCTGCACCACGGCACCGACCACCGGAGCCAGATCTGCACCGCCCTGACGTCGCTGGGTGCCGAGCCACCGTACATCGACGTGTGGGACTTCGGCCTCGAGGACGGCCGCGTCACCGACGTGCCGCCGACGTCCTGACGCGCG
>Ga0247830_10000054_pt1 | contig 30227 bp, 32 predicted proteins | sample 12C_Control_Day5_FD_207766 | JGI IMG/M metagenome (GOLD analysis project Ga0247830, IMG submission 207766) | Soil microbial communities from agricultural site in Penn Yan, New York, United States - 12C_Control_Day5 | ecosystem: Environmental > Terrestrial > Soil > Agricultural land | place...
GCGGTGTTGCTCTCAGCCGTCGCACGATCGCCACCAGGTCGGTGTCCGGGACAAGCGTCAGATCCGCCGTGCCGGCGACTTCCATTGCGATGGTATCGACAGCGATCGGGCTGAGGTTCCGAGCGACCGCCACATCCACGATGTCCTGATAGAGCTTCTGTCGCGCTGGGCTCAGCGGCGGCGCTGGCGGTTCGGCCTCCGGGGGCGCGGGCTCCGGCACGGGCGCTGGCTCCGGCGCAGGCGGCGGCGCTGGCGGCGGCGCTGGCGGCGGAGGGGTCGGCTGCGGCGCCGGGGGCCGCTCGGCCTCAAGCCGGCTCGACAGCGCCTCGAGTTTCGACGCTGGCGGCGACGGCGACGCGCCGTCCTCCCCCGGGAGGTCGAAGATCGCGCCTAGCTCCTGCGGCAGCCCCGCCTCGACCGTCTCGTCCAGACTCGCAGCCTGTTGGAGCTCGACCGACGACGGGAGGAACTTCACCATCAAGCGGATGCAGGTCTTGAGCGCCATCGCATCGAAGTCAGTCTGCCACGGCGAATCCCCGCGCTCCGCTGCGCGCGAGAACTTATCTCGGTGCTCTTCCATCTGCTGATGCGACATCACGATGAACTGCCCGCCGCCGCTCTTGAATGTCGCCACGGCGTAGTACGCGATCACCTCGCCCGGGTCGTGCAGTGTCGGGCTGTGGTAAAGGTCGGGTTTCAAGCCGTAGTTGTAGCTGAACTTGTCGCGCTCGGCCACGGGGTGCGCGTCGATGGTTGCGATCTCGCCACTGTTACGCGCGAGCTTCATCAGGCCCTTGTAGCCCGGGATGACCACAACCTCGAACACGCCGCGTCGCGTGTTCCGAAACGGGATCAGGTACGCCTGCCCGAGCAGCGGATCGGGCTCCAGCCCAAGCTGTGAACAGGTGACGATCGCGCCAGCGAGACTCGTCGGATCACAGTCCAGCAGCTTCGGGGTGCGAAGGATCGCCGTCATCGCCACTCGCGACATGCGATCCGGTGTCATGTGTCGCGGCAACGCCAGCGCGATTTGCGGCTTGAGCTTCTCGAGCATCGCGCGCACGTTGGCGACCTTCTGCTGCGGAGCGAGCTGCTGCGGAGGTTTCACCTGCTCGGCGCTCATTGGACGGCCCCCTCACTATCTCAGGCTATTTGACTCGTCGCAACACGCGACCGCTCCACTCAGCCACACTGTAGGCGGGGCGTCGCTCGGTCGCCCAGCGATAGCGCCCGGCGCCGCCTGGGAGCGTCCCCACCACCGCCTCCTTGAGGCAGGCCTTGAGACGCGCCTCGGCCTCCTCCTTCACTAGAGTCGCCTCATCAATCCGTGTCATCGCCTCCCGGCGCGCCCGATCCCAGTCCAGCGCCTCCTGCGGCAGTGCAACGGCGGTGCCGGGCGCCTCTTGTCTATAGATAGCACTCAGCAGCGCGTGGTCGGCCGGGAGCACGGCTGGCGGCTCAAGCCGTTGCAAGCGCTCCCAGAACAGCGCCTCACGCTCGATCAGGAGGGCGATGAAGCGGTCATCTCGCGGCACGTCGTACCAGAAGAAGCGCTGGCCGCCGATCAGCACGGCGATTGACCCCCAGCTGAGCCCCGTCACCGCCAGCTGATGCTGAAACTGAATCAGCACGTACAGCGGCGGCTCGTCACCCCACTCGCCGGTGACGCCGGTCGTCTTGACCTCAAGCAGGCCGTCCGGCGACGGCGCCACCACCTGACGATCCGGGGTCGCGAGCAGGAAGGCGATGGTTGCGTGTCGAAACACCGCAAACGGGACGTACGGCGCGAGCGTGCGCTCGGTCACCTCGCTGTACTTCTCGGCGACCACGGGCTCGAGGCGCCGCCCCCACTCCAGCCGCTCGTTATCGGGCATCTCCTCGCTGAGGCCGAGCTTGTCGGCATAGACAGCAAGCGGGGTCACGAATGGCGAGAGGCCGAGGATCGCCGCCGCGTCACTGGAGCCCAGACCGCTACGTCGCGCGAGGAGCCAACTGGCTCGGTCGGGGTACACAGTACGAGTGTCGTCAGCCATGAACCGGGACCCTCAAGTTGTCAAATCGCGCCTGACGCTACCTATATCATAAGGTAGGCCCATAGGTAAACTCTTTTTTCCTCACAGGCCTACTCATAGTAAGGTGTCTCTATTAAAAGATGCTATATGTAGCGCAAAACAAATGCTGGACATTTACTCATGGGTTAACCTATACTCCTACTCATGGCGCAGTCACAGACCGACGGCGTGAACCTCTCACATGGAAGGGATCGGAGATGAAAAGCGGACGAACCCTAGTCGAGCTGGCAAACGAACTGGAGCGGCAGCGTGAGTCACGGCGCGATTTCATTGCGCCCATGGATCGCCTCACGGCGGTCGTCGAGGAGCGGGAGGCCGGGAAGCCGCAGGTGGCGCTGGCCGGGCTCGGCGACACGGCGCTACCCGTGACGGCGCTCGGGCACGAGCAGCTCGCCAGCGAGCTGGAAATCCCCAAGCGCTACTACGACCGCATGGCGACCGAGGCGCCCGCCCTCCTGGCCGAGAACATGAACCACTGGCTCCTCCGCGCGGCCCCCAAGCGGCGGCTCGTGCGAACCCTCGACGGCCGGGTGCGCGCCTTCCTGAGTGACGCGTACCGCCCGCTCGACAACGTCGAGCTGGCCGAGGCCGTCCTCCCCGTCCTGACCGACATCGGCGCGCGCGTCGACAGCTGTGAGCTGACCGAGCGCCGCCTGTTCCTCAAGATCATCCTCCCGTCCCTCAGCTGGGACATGGCCGTGGCGCGCCGTGAGGCGATTCAGCGCGCCGGCGGGAGCCTCGACGTCTTCATCAAGGAGGACGTCGTGCAGGCCGCGCTGACCATCTCCAACTCCGAAGTCGGCGACGGCTCGCTTCGTGTCGAGGAGTCACTGAACCGGCTCGTCTGCCTCAACCTCGCCACGGTCTCCAAGACGATCCGCAAGTACCACGTCGGGCGCCGGCACGACGGCTTCGACGAGAGTGTGAACGAGCTGCTGTCGACGGAGGCGCGGCAGGCGGACGACCGGGCGTTCTGGCTCAAGGTGCGCGATGTCGTCCGGGGCGCCTTTGACCAGGCGCGGTTCGAGCGGACGGCGCGGCGGTTTGCCGAAGCCTCTGGCGACCTCATCACGGTGCCAGTCGAGCAGCTGGTCGACGTGACGGCGGTGAAGTTCGGCTTTACCGATACGACGCGCAAGAATGTGCTTCAGCACCTCGCGGCCGGCGGCGAGCTGTCGCGGTTCGGCCTGATCAACGCGGTGACCCGCGCGGCCGCTGACGAGCCCAGCTACGACGTGGCGAGTGAGCTCGAACGAGTGGGCGGCCGGATCATCGAGCTGCCGAAGACCGAGTGGGCGCAGCTGACGAAGGCTGCCTGACCATAGACCCGGCGCAGGGCTCGGGGAACACCCCGGGCCCTGCCGCCTCTCAGACGGAGGGACGTGTTATGAGCCAGAAGAAGCCGCGCGACGGCGAGAAGCAGCAGCTTGTCACCATGGCGCGTCAGCTGGAGCGGCTGCTGGGGCGCCGTCGGCGGTCGGTGAAACGCCTGACCGAGATCGATGCTGAGATTCGCGACATCAAGAAGCTGCTGCGCGACATGACCGAGGTGACCACCAGCGACATCTATGGTGACTACAGCCTCGAGCCGAAGGACGAGACGGCCAAGCCCCTGGAAGGAGGGCGAACATCATGAAACAGATCGTGCAGATCGACCTGGCTGACGCGGTGGCGCTCCGCACCGGCAGCGCAAATGCCATCGCCTGTCGCATCGCGGACCAGGAGACACTCATCACGCTGTCCCCGGAACTGCTCGCCGCGATTCATCTTAACGGGGCGGGGCCGCGGAGCGCCTCACGCGCTGGGCGGCCGCGACGAGTATTTACTCAGACGTTCAGGGACAAGGTGGTCACGGCAATCAAGAATCGTGACGACGGTGAATCGGTCGCCGCCATCGCGAAACGTCACGGGATTCATCGGACTCTCGCCCAGACGTGGTTTACTCAGCGCGAGGGGCGGCCGAGTAGCGATCGCGCGAGGCCGGCGACAACCGACGAGCGACGTCGCTATTCAGCCAAATTCAAGGCGAAGGCGGTCGAGGCGGCGCGAGAGCGTGATGCGGAGTCGGTGGGCGCGGTCGCGAAGCGCCTCGGAATCCCTGACGCGAACCTGCTGCGCTGGATGAAGAAAGCGGGGGTGAAGTAGCCATGGCCGTCACGCGCACCTATAAGGAGCGGAGGCACCGCCCACGGCAGTGCGACATCTGCGGCGAGTCGTATCACCGGCGGAACCTGATCGAGGGCTGGACGAGCCAGAACGCCGGGCACCGCGCCGGCTGGGGCAAGGCGCTACTGAGGATCTGCACCCGCTGCCAGGGCCCGACGGCGACCGTGCGGACGTTCATCATGGCTGAGACGAGTCTCGTGAAGCGCGCAGCTGCGGAGACAAGCCCGGCCAAGCGAGCAGCGGCAGAGACAAGTCCGGCTAAGCGCGCGGCGGCGACAACCAATCGCGCGGGCGGAGTAGGGCGTGATGCCGTCTCGGGATGAGTGCACCGGCTGCGGGGCGACAGAAGTCGAGCGCCACCTGGCGGTGGGGCCAGCGCTACTGAGCCTCTGCCCACGCTGCCGTCACGAGCTCCACCGGCTCACGGCCCCACGGGCACCGCGGTCGAGTGACTCCGAGCGGTGGCTACGACGAGCGGTCGAGGTGGCGATTGAAAAGATGGGGGCCCGAGCTGTGACACCCGGGCCCCCTTGGCGCGATGACCGACGCGGACCAGAGGACTAAAGTATAGCCCATGTCCGCTCGAAAGGAAACGAAAAAAATGGGGCAGCCTATGCCGGTTGACACGGAGATGGTGCTGACGCGCCTGCGATGTAAGCGGTGCGGCCACCGGTGGATCCCGCGGATCGAGATCGTCCGAATCTGCCCGCGCTGTAAATCGGCGCGATGGGATACCCCGCGGGGCCCCCGGCGCTAGGGCCCCCACCCGATGATCCTATGGAGCGTCGGTTGCATCGTCGCCACAGCCTGGCTAACCGCCGTCTGGCGACAGGACGGGCCAGCGGCTTTCCTGGTCTATGTGGTGGGCTATCCCATCGCCGTCTGGCTCTGGCTCGCCATGACGGCGACAGAACAGACACAAGTGAGGAGGAAGCACAAATGCCGAGACATGATACCGAGGTCGTCCGACTCACAGGCGAACGGCTCGAATGCTCCTGCGGCCACCGGCATGAGGTCGCCGAGTACGCGCCGTCCTTCATGACCATGGTGGGGATCATGCTCCTGTGCGAGTGCCCGGACCATGATGTTGACCTCCGGGTGACCAACCGGTCACACGTCACTCGAAGCGAATGATCACCGTCGGCTTGCCACCCTGCCCTGGCACCACAAGCGGCACCTGGGGGTCGGAGGCGAGGCTCGCCACCCCGGCGCCAGCGGCGTTCGCCCAGACACAGCGGTAGCTCACCGACTGCCCGCTGGTGACGGTCCGGTCCACGTAAGGCCACGTCACCGGCAGCGGGATCGCCGGCCCCACCTGCACAAACGGCCCATCGGTGCCCGGCCCTCGCTCGATGCGGACCTCAGTCGCCACACCCCCCGTGGTCGGCGCCGAGCCGCAATTGACATCGAAGACCGGTTTCGGCTGCGCAGCAGTGAGCGTCGGTACTGCCAGGATCGCGATAGTCAACAGAACACGTCGCATGGTCCATCCCCCTCTATTCATATCGGAACTGCACGACAGGCTTGGCCCCCTGCCCAGGCACGCCAGCTTGAATCACGAATGTGACCGAGGGCGATCGAATGCTCTCCAGCCCCTCGGTATCGAGGGCGCTTACGGTGAGCGCCAGTGTCCCACGGTCCACCGGTATGGTCACACGGCGGCTCACGACTGTACCGCCAGTCGGGCGTGAGGCTGGGAAGTTGAAAACCGTCTCGCTCCCCCCATCGACACGAACGTAGAGACGAACGAACGCGAGATCGGTGAGCGCGGTTGAACAGGGCGGCGACGGCTGCCCGGCGCAATTGGAGGTTGTCGGCTCAAGGTAGCTCACATTCACCGTGGTCTGCGCCGTCTGCTTGGCCGGTACAACAAGGGGATTACACATCCCGCCGACGCAGACCCACGCGCCCGTCGGGGCCGCGGCGTGATACGGCAGCGTGAACAGCAGCGGCGGGGTCTGCGTGCCGGTCTGAAACGAGGTCCCGTCATTGTAGCCCCCGGCCCACGCTACACGCGCCCCGCTTGCCCATGTTACTGTGAACGTGGCGCCTGTGGCGCTGAGCGTCGGCCCGGTGACGACATTCTGAGCCTCCGCGAGCGCAGGGAGTAGCAAGCAGAGCACGACCAGCCAGCGAGTCATCTATACCCACTCCCCCTGCGCCATTTGCTGCGCAAGCCGCTTCGCGCGGTCGCCGACCTGACCGGCCCAGCGCGAGTCGAGCATCTCGGCCGCCGCCGCGTCCCAGTGCTGCCCCTCGCACGCGGCGAGCATCCGCTTGAAGCCCATGAGCCCGCCAGGCCCCATATTGAACGCCATGGCGATGAGCACCGAGCGCCGCGGTTCGGCGATGGTGTCACTCCACGGCGCACGCACGTGTACGGCGTGCGCTGCCCGCTTGATGTCATGATCAAGCATGAGGTCAATCTCGTCATCGGAAATCCCCACCGCGTCGAGGTTGCGGCCGACACCGATGGTCAGCCACCCGTAGAGGTCACGATAGGGCAGGTGTCGGCGGTCTTCATCCCGAGTGAGTTGCTCACGGAGTGTCATAATGATCGTCTCCATTTCCACGTTACAGCACAGGCTTCGTGATGATATCGGTCACCACCATACGTCGTTCAGCCTCAAACACACGCCCGCTGTTATCGACCGCCTGGAGCTCAAGCATATAGGTCTGCCCAGGCACGCCGCCTTCTATCAGCTGCGTGACGACCGATGTGCCGACGATTGAGAGCGCCGTGAAGGTGAGGTCAGTCGTCACATCTGTGTTGTCCGCCTCAAGCACCGCAAGGAAGGTGGCGGTCGCGAGGTACTGCCCCGTCGCCAGCTCGTGTTTGAAATCCACTGCCCAGTCAATCACCTCCGTTGACTGTTTTGTCATCGGCGGTCCGACGATCATGACGCACCCCCTCGTCTGGGTCGAATGTTGGCGGCCGACCGGCTGTACGTATTGCGACGGGCTGGCGCGGTGTAGGTGTTGCTCCGATCTCGCGCCGGGTACTGATTAATCCCCATACTAATGAACGGCACCTCGGTCCCAGTTGTGAGGGTCGCCACGGCGACAAGACTCAGGCTGCTGGACCCGATCAGCGCGATGGCCGTCTCAAGCGTGGCCGCGGTCGCGAGACTAAGGTCGGAGGCCCCGACAAGCGCAATGGCGGTGTCAAGCGTTGCGGTCGCGATGACCAGGCTGAGGCTGGAGGATCCGATAAGTGGGATCGCGGTCTCAAGCGTTGCGGCCGTGACGACCAGGCTGAGGCTGCTGGCCCCGACCAGCGAAATCGCGGTCTCGAGCGTCGTCGCTGTGACGACCAGGCTCAGGTTGGAGGACCCGACGAGCGGGATTGCCGTCTCAAGCGTGGTGGCGGTGGCGGTGATGACGAGTGCGAGTGGCGGCGCGTCAAGCGTGAGGTCGGCGCCGTCGCCACCGGCTGCATTAACGACGGCCGCGCCCACGGCCTCTGCCGTGGTCAGGGCGAAGGCGCCGCTCGTGCTCTGGACGGTAGCGAGGCCCGTGCTCTCCGCGGCGACGCCTGCCACGGCCGAGCTGGTGGCCCCCGTGGTGGCATCTCCGAGGGCGGCAGCATCGGCCCCGATGATCGCGGCAGCGGCACCAGCCACCACCGTGTCAGCGGTGGACGCGGCGCCTGTGGTCGCGATCGCCGCGCCGGTCGCATCGACCACGGCCAAGCCGAAGGACTGGCCATCGGCCTCGATAACGGCGCCCGCGGCAGCGTCCTCGCCAGCGGCGTCGACAACCGCCGCCCCCACGGAACTACCGTCAGCCGCGATAACGGTGGCGGGCACGGCGTCGACAACGGCCGCCCCCGTCGCGCTGCCGTCAGCCGGGATGACGCTCGCGGCCATGGAGTAGACGGCCGCGGCCGTGCTGAAGTAGTTGACGTGCCAGTAGTCAACGTGAAAGTAGCCGTTGACGTAGGCGCCCGCGGTGGCCGCCCCCTGCCCGGCCTGGCCGATCGCCAGCGCTTGCGTTGTGGCGATGGTGCTGGTGGCCACCCCGACGATGCTGTCGCCCTGGGCGAGCGCCAGGGCTTCAATGCGCGGGCCCGCCGCTTGGCCATCGGCGGCGACCACTGCGGCCCCCATTGAGGCGCCGCTCGAGGCTAGGACCCATGCCGCCGCGCCATCGACTGTCGCCGCTCCCGTGGAGGCACCACTGGCGAACCAGAGCGCGACGCCCGCAGCGCTGACGACGGCCGCCCCGGTTGACGATCCATCAGCCTCAACGACGTTCGCCGGCAGGGTGATCGTGTCGCTGAACTCGATCCAGGGCCGGAAGGTGGTCCCGGCCTCCGTCTCGTTCTCGGCGAGGTCGCCGCCGGTGGCCGTGCCACCCCAGCGTAGCGAACCGTTGTGCCGATTGGTGCCACCGCCTGAGGTCGGCAGGCCGCCCAACCCCACCTCGACGACGATCCGATCGTTCACTTCAATATCAACTGTGGCAATGGCGATGCTGGCGAAGCTGGTGTTGCGCATCGCCGTCGTCGCCTCAGTACCCCGGCGCGTGATGGCAAGCAGGGTTTCCTTCTGAGTCGTCCCGGCCTGATCGACAACGTAAATCTTGATTGTGAGCTGCAGGTTGTTACTGACGTGCAGCTCGGAGGCTTGCAGTTGAGCCTTGACGGTCCCGGAAAGCTGCTGTGCCCCGAGGGGATCGCTGACGTACTGGCGATGCAACGAGTTGACGTCGGCGATGTGATCCGCTGAGTCGGGGGCGTTGGCCACATCCGTAAGCGTCGAGGCGTCCGGCGTGGTGATCAGGAGGCGACACCTAATCGGCGTCGCCTCGATATGCCCCCAGTCCGTGCCCGAGATCGTCGGCGAGACCGCCGCCGCCTCGGTCAGCGGGAAATAGAACCGTGTCGCCATCTTACCCTTCGGTGACGATCGCGGTGGTCGTCTTCAGCCTCGGGATCACGCCTGTGGCCATCGTGATGTTGGGCGTGACCGTCCCCGACCACAGCATCTTGTTCGTCACACCAGTGCCGATTGAAAAATGCGTGATCGCCGCTCCCGGTGTGGCCCCGCACTCCGGGAAATCCAGGTTGGCCACGAGGAAGACGGTGTCGTTGGTCACCGTGAAGCCGCCCGAGGTGCGCGCCACCGTCTGCCGGGCGTAGTTGGTGTACGCGGTCTCGTTCGTCGCCTGCGTCCCGGCCTCGCCCGGGTCGCTGGTGTGCAGGGCGAAGGTGAGCGTGGTGGCAGGCGTCGAGCCATCGTCCTGCGCCAGGTCGGCGATGGCCACGGCTTGGAAGATGAGCTTCAGGAAATCGTTACCGAAGGCTGTGGGCTTGCTCATGTCGTCCTCCTCATCAGGCCAGCACCGCCCAGCTGACCTCAGCATCGGCGGGGGCGGCATCGGCGAACTCAACGGTGAACTGCGTGGTCGACTGTGCAGCCACGCGGTACGTGGTGAGCCACGTCGGCGTGACGAGCACGCGATAGGTGATCGGGAAGATGCCGGTCACGACCTGGGTGGTCGCCGCCGCCGTGACCGTCGCCCGTCCGCGGCGCTGCACCCCGCTGGCGAGCTGCGGATCGAGGATGCGCAGCGCGAGCGTGTACACGTCCCGGATGTCCACGTCCCGCGCGAACAACTCCGGCAGGCTCAGGAGATCCGTGAAGTTCCGCTGGACGCAGTACGCGCTCGGGATGCCTTGCGGCACGATGCCGTTGTAGTTGGAGACGAGCTCGATGACGACGGGCGGCGTGATCGAGAGGACCGCGTTGACGCGATACCAGAGCATCGACTCGCCCTGGAACTTGAAGAACTGGCCGGCCTCGAGGAGCACGACCTCCTCGGAGGTGATGCCGTCGAGCTGCACGTGGCTCGGCTCCCCCTCGACGACCATCGCGGTGCCGCTGCGGATCTGCCCATCGGGGGGCGGGATGAGATCGGTGAGCGTGGCCGTGACGACCAGCGCGAGGGTGAGGCTTCCTACCAGCGGGATCTCGGTGGTGAGCGTGCCGGTGGCCGTGGCCCGCAGCGTCGCCGAGGCGAGGAGCGGGACGGTGCCGCCCGTGAGACTGGCCGTCGCCGAGAGCGTCATGGTGCTGGGCGTGGCGGCCAGTCGTATCGCCGTCGTGAGCGGCGCGGCGGCCGTCAGGGTCAGACTCGGCGCTGCCGCCAGCGGGATGGCGGTGTCAAGTGACGCCGTGGCCGTCAGGACCAGGGCACTGGATCCGACGAGTGGGATCTCGGTGGTCAGGTCACCCGTGGCGGTAACGGCCAGCGTGATGGCCGCCATGAGCGGCCCCTCGCCGCCGGTCAGATCCGCGGTCGCGGTGAGGGCCAGGGTCGCGGCGGCCTCGAGGGCGATCTCCGTGGTCAGCTCGGCCGTGGAGAGGAGCCGCAGCGTGCTAGCCGGGGCCACCAGGGGGATGCCGGTGGTGAGGGTCGCCACGGCATTGATCTCGAGCCGCGCCGAGGCTGTCGGCAGAATGCCCGTGGTGAGGTCACCGGTGGCCGTGACGGTCAGGGTCGCGTTCGCCGCCAGCACGCCGACCGGAGCGGCGGCCCCGCCGAGCCAGAAGGCAAGGAGGCTGCGGCCGCCGCCCGTGGCCGCGGGGGTGCCCGCGATGCCCCAGTAGTCGACGTGCCAGTAGTCAGTGTGGAAGTAGCCGGAGCGGAAGTAGCCAGCCTCATAGGCTTCATCGAAGAAGCCCGGCGCCGAGGCGAGGACCTCGAGAACGACTGAGGACTCGAGGGCGATGGCCGTCGTGAGGTCTGCCGTCGCCGTCAGCGTGGCCGCGGCGGCGCCATCCAGCGGGATCTCCGTCGTGAGCGTGCCAGCCGCCGTGAGGCTGAGCGTGGCGCTGCCGTCGAGCACGGCGCCGAGGCTGACCAGGGAGGCGATAGAGATGGCGACGAAGGCCGTGTCGTCCGACCCGGCCGTGTAGCCGATCGTCGGGTCACTGGTGCTCGAGGCGGTCTGCCGATCGACGCGGAACACGAAGGCCCCGGCGTCGACGGCGAGCACTGACGTCATCCCGGCCAGCGGGGTGAGGTCCGTCGTGTTGGGCCGGCCGGAATAGATGGCGCAGACGGCGATGGCCTCGCGGCCGCCGACCTGGAGCGTGCGCTGGGGGTCGGCGACATTCTGCTCGAGGCTGTCGGTGTCGAGCACCTCGGTGTTGCCGGGTCCGGTGAAGGACAACGAGACGAACTGGATGTCGTCGGTGGTGCTGCCGCACGTGGCGCTGACGGTCTGGGGGCCGGTGGGGGGAGTCCCGAGGAACCACCACTCGGCAGCGCCGGGCTCGGTGGCGGTGTCGGTGGCGCGCACCATGCGGGCCATAGGCGTGCCGCCGTAGGTGATGGCCGTGACGTGATCGGTGACGGTCGTGCCGTGGATGACGGCGACGAGGATGCCGCGCGGTGAGCCGACCGGGGTATGCGTCCACGTGTGCGGCGAGGCGGTCCCCGTGCGCAGTGAGGCCACCGCCGCGTCGAACGCCAGCGGGACGGTGGCCCCCGCTGGCGCCCAGTAGGCATCATGCCAGTAATCTGGATGCCAGTACCGAGCCTGCCAGTATTGTTGCGTCGCCACATCAGAGCCTCAAGGCGGTCCCTTTAGGCGCTCGGCGTAATCGTCATGGCCGAGCGGTTGTTGCTCCCGTCGATCGTGGCCGCGATCCGTGTGCTGACGCCGTTCGGCGTGGCGAGGGTGGCGCCGCCGTTGCTCGTGACGCCCGCCAGGGCCGCCAGCATGACCGACAGGGCTTGCTGGATCGTGTAGCTCCCCTGCGTCTCGATCACCTTGGTGGCGACGCCGGCCGCGATATCCGCCGGGGCCGTGCCAGCGGCAGCGGTGGCCTCGACCTGGAGGAGATCGGCCCCAAAGAGGGAGTCCCAGACGTTGGCCGGCACGACGAGGAAGTCCTCCCAGACCGGTAGGGAGCCCGTCTCATGCACCGCGAGCCGCATTAGGCCGAGGGTATTCGTGTCCGTCGCATCGAGGAGGACTTCGTAATAGCCGTTTTCCTCGTGCGTCAGCGTCTGGGCCGCGGCTTTCTGGGCCCAGTCGCCGCCATTCTTTTTGAGCCGGATGTCCGGCTGGGTGATGGTGAGGGCCCCCTCGACGGTGTTGCCATCCGTGCTGTCGAGAAACGGCCCGATCGGGACGGACACCGAGGTGGACTGCTTGAGCCATCGCGCCATCGTTATCTCCTTCTCCGTAGATACATCGTCCGACGCGCCTGAGCGGGCAGTAACGGCTTGAGCGCCACCATGGCGATGAGCCACTCTCCAGCAGCCGCGCCGCTATGTGTCCACGTTGCGGCGACCGCACCGGCACTCGCTAGCACGCGGTCTTCTGTTGCAATCACCGGGTCGTAGGGGCTGGTGTTGGGCGGGAGGCGGCCAGTGAAACTGGTTCCTGCCACTTCATCCGCGTTGGTTATGACGGGGCCCGTTTCCGCGAGAACCCCAAAAATATAGGTGTTGTTGACGGTAGTAGTGTCCGTACCGCTTGTGAGGGCATTCGCGCCAGTGCCGGGCGCCGTTAATGGCTGAATTGCGCTGGCATCGACCACATCGGAGGTGGCGCAGCCCGAGACCTCGTGGTAGGCCAACACTCGACCCGCCGTGGCCGACGAGAACGTAACGGTTGGATGATAGTTCGCGCCTCCGGTGATGTTCGCCACCACCCACACCGCGAGGCGGAAGGCCCCTGCGTTGTCGGTGCCGATCACGACAGGAGATCCATAGGTGTTGCTAAACGTGTCGGCGACCGTCGCCGTGATCGCTGCGCCATTCCACCGTGCGGCGAAGACGAGGCATCGACCGCTCGTGAGCGTGTTCGACGACGCATAGGTGATCGTCGTGCTGCTCCCGGCCCCGTTGTTCCAGTTGCCTAAGACGAAGGCTGGATCGGCCATTCTTCCCGTCCCCTATCTCGGCGTCACGGTGAGGCCCGTCGGGGGCGCTGGGGCCGCCCCGGCGGCCGGCGTGTTGGCCCAGGTCGCGCTGAAGGTGCTGTTGAGCACGCCCTGCGCTGTGCTCACGGCCCGAACCGCACACGTGACGATGGGCAATGGCGCGGTGACATAGGAGGCCGTCGTAACGTTGGCGGCCACGGTCGTTACCAGCACCCCGTTTCCGGGCGTGCACCCGCTCCCCTCGCAACACCAGAGCTCGGTGCCTTGCTCGGCCGGCGAGACGTTCGTGTCGGTCCACGCGAGGTTCGCGTTCTGCGTGCCCAGCGTCGTTGCGGACGCCTCGTTGCTGTAGCCGCTCTGGGCCACGCCGTTGGTGCTCTGCACGCGAAAGAACCGAGTGGTGGAGGCCGAGAAGCCGGAGACCGTGAAGGACGTCCCGGAGGCCGAGCCGATGCTGCTGAACCCGGTGCCACCACCCGAAGACGACTGCTCGATCAGATACGCCGTCGCCCTCGCCCCAGCAGTCCATGCCAACTGAATCTGCGACGTGCTGAGGGCGCTCGCCGTCAGACCAGTCGGCGGGTCCGGCGGAGTCAGGTCGACATCCCCGCCCTCCCACGAGGCGAAGGACATCGTGTCCCGGAACATCACCATCCCGGGCGCCCCGCTCGTCCATGGCGACGAGGCGTCCGTCAAGGAGCCTGACGTGACGGTCCCCGCCACCCCGTTCCGGGTCACCGAGAGCACGGTGGTCGAGGTGCCGACGGCGCTGAGTTCATACACGGCGCCGGTCGCAGGCACGCCCGGGAATGTACCGCTGGCGATGTAGGCGCCGCCCGAGGCCCCGTTCCCCTTCACGAGATCCCAGTTGTTCGCGGCGCTATACACCTTGAGGTTGTAGCCGCTGCGCACCGACGCCGAGCCACGCACCATCGGTCCCGCATCCGCGTCACCGGGGTTGCCCATGGTGACGCGCGAGAACTGTGCCGCCCCGAACGACGACGCGGTATAGACGGCGATGTGATCCAGACTGGACGACGTCCCGACTGCGTCCGTGCCATTGGCTCGGAACGGCGCGTAGAGCGCATGATTCGTCCACCCCGACGCCAGTGGATTCTCGGTGCGCGCGAACGTGTCCTGCACCGTGAGCGCCCAAGCCGGCGATGCCATGAGGAGGATGGCGAGGATTAGCCAACCAGCCATTGCCATACCCTCTCGACGTAAGCCCACGTCGGCAGTCGGAGACTCGCCGGTGTGCAGCCCACGCCACGACATCCGCGCAGATTCGTCGGCGCGTTCAGTGGAACGGCGGGGGTGCCGCCCTCAAACTCGGTGGCGATCGGAATACGCTCGCTCGAGCCGAGATTGTGACCAAAGAGCAGGTGCGAGAGTCGGATGGTGCACGTCCCGGTCACGGGTGTCCCATCAGGCCACGTGCGGGGGTCGCGGTACTCATGGTGCACATCATGTTCGCCACTGAAGGGAGTGCCATCGCCATTCAGGGGTGGGCCGTTCGGCCAGAGCCAGGTGTTGGCCGTGGAGCTGTACGACACCCCCGTCGAGAGGCGCGTGAGGATGATCGTGGCCGAGCTGACGCCAGTCCAGTACGCCCCGTTGTAGTACACCTCCCAGCGCCACCACTCGTTCTCAAACATCCTGAGCGTCATCCCTTGCACCCCGAAGAGATTGCCGCCCCACGTCACCGTCGAGGCATCGGGGAATCCGCCGCTGGAACTCCAGTAGATCTTGAGCTGCACCCACTTGTGCTGGGCGCACCGGTCATTCGCCGAGTTCCACCGGTAGAAGCGCCACCCGAACCGACCATTCAGCAGGGGGCTGGCTTGAGTGCCGATCATTGGACGGAAGCTGACGGTCATTGCCATATTCTCGGTCGCGGGAAGCTGCATCACGGGCAGCCCGTTCGGACCCGTCGCTACAACCGGAGGGCCGGCGTTGGTATACACAAGCTTGAACCCACCAGATGATTCTCCGCAGAGCAACGTGTCGCTTGGGTCCTGGTCCGTCTCTCGATAGAGCTGTGAAGAGATCGTCGTCCAGCCGGTGGCCCGCCACGTGCGATGACAGAACAACTTGCCCTGGGATGCGAGCGTATTCGCCGCCGCCTCACGCGGGGGCGCCGCCTCAGCAAGAGCCGGAACGAGACACAGCAGGATAGATCCAATGAGACGCCTCATGGCCAGCACCCCGTGTCAGTCGTGTATGTGCTATCGGGCGACCCCGTAGCCTGCGCCTTGGCGCGGTAGCACGAGGGCCCAGGGTTGACGTCCAAGAAGCTGATCAGCGTCCCGGTCCCCGTCACCCCCGGGATCGAAGTCAGCAGCGCGAAGTTGGAGCAGGACGACGCCGGGGCGATGATCGAGCAGCGCTCGATGATGAAGTTCGTCTCGGCGGTCCCGCCCGACGTAGGGGAGGCATCGGTGAATTGGATCTCAAGGTTCGGGCCGGTGAAGGTCGCCGTGACCGCGTGCGTCTGACTCATCGTGACGACGCAGGTCCCGATGCCACCGCATCCGGCGCTGCCACTCCAGCCGGTGAAGGTCGAAGGCGCTGTCGGGGTCGCCGTGAGCGTGACCGGCAGTCCTCGATTGTAGGAGTGCGAGCAATCGCCGCCGCAGTCGATCCCGACTCCGCTCACGGTGCCGAAGCCGGTGCCCACCTTCTGGACCGTCAACGGCATCAGGAGCACCGGGGGCGTGAACGGGTCAGGGAACGGCTCCGGCTGCGCCAGCACCGGCGCAGTCCAGAGCGTCGCCATGGCCAGCACGGCCAGACTAACCCGGGTCCACACCGATGACAGGCTCGGCGGCCGCATTCGTTGTGATCGTCCCCGTCCAGGCTTCAGTGAAGTCATCTTCCTTCTTAACGCTCAGTGTGGTCGCGGTGAGCGCCCAGCGGTTGCGCAAGAACCGCAGCGCGTTGAGCATCGAGCGTGCCGGGACGCTGGCGGTGATCGCCGTCCAGTCCCGGAGCAGCGTCTGATCAGCCCACCACCCGGCCGTGAGCAGTCGATAGCCGACATCGAAGGGCAACGCGCCCGTGACACGGATCTGCAGCCCGACCCAGTCCGCGCCGGCCGCGAACATGGCGTCGGGGACATCGAAGCGGTAGCGCCCCTGATAGTTCGTTGAGGAGATCTGAAACCAACCACCCAAAGCCCAGGCGCTATTGCCCGAGCCCAGGGCGAGCGTGCTGATCTGCACCGGGCTGGCCGCACCCTGGCGGTAGTAATAGGCCGTCACGCTGCCGAAGGCGACGCCGGTGACCGGGCTATTGTCCACCGCGCTGCGCAGCAATACCTCGATGCTCAGCTCCGTCGCGCCCGTGACGACATCGCCGTAGAACTTGTCAGCCATCGTCGTTACCCAACTAGGCCCAGGTCACAGATATGGCTCCGATAGCAAAACTGGGAGCCGGGTCGAGGTTGTTGATCGTCTTCGGCGTGGCCAGCGCGCCGTGGCAGATGAGGTTGCCGGCCGTGGCGGCATCCCAGATGCCGAAGTGCGTGACGACGCCCCAGTTGGCCGTGGGCGCCGGGAAGGTCACGGCCGCGGCATTGGTGGTCACGCCGTCCGTGGCACTCGCCGCCGTCCAGTTCGCATCGAGCGGCGCCCGGGCGACACGGGCATAGCTGCCGCCCGTGACCTCGGTGCCGGTGCCGGCATCCGTGGGATCCGCCGTGTGCAGGGAGATCCACAGGCCCGTTGGCTTCGTGAAGCTGGCGGTGCGAAACACGTGCGCGCGGAGCTGCACTTCCAGGTAATCGCTCATGTTGGCCATGATCTAGCCCCTCCTCATGCGGCTAAGACAGCCCAGGTCACGGCCGCCCCCGCGGGCGCCGCCGTGCCAAAGTCCAGGACGAACTGCGTGGTGGTCTTGCTCGTATCCGCCCGGACACATACCGTCGTCAGCCAGCTCGGCGTAGCCAGCACGCCGTAGGGCGGGGTGGGAAAGGTGCCGTTGACCGTGTGCGAGGTCGCCGAGGTCGTCACCGATGCCAGGCCGGATGAGAGGATGGCTCGCAGCAGCGTGGTGTCGATGATCCGCATCGCGTGGGTGTAGATGTCCCGGATGTCCGCATCGCCCGGGGAGAGCTCCGGCAGGCCGTGCAGCGGCGTGAAGTCCCGCGCGATGATGTAGCCCGAGAGCACCCCCGCCTCGATGCTCCCGGAGTAGTCGTCGGTCAGATCGACTACCACCGTAGGAGTAACCGAGACCACAGAGGCGATCGTGAAGAGGCCCGTGGTCGTCTCCCCGGCGAACTTGAAGAGCTGGCCTGCCGCCACGAGGGCCGCGTCGCTGGGCGCCATCCCGCTGAACGTGATGCGGTTGGGCGCGCCCGCCGTGACCATCGCCTGTCCCGATCGAATCTGCATTCATGCCCTCGCCCGATGTACCATGTCGCACCACTCGCGATTGCCGTCGCCACCCGCTTCGGTGGACCCGCTCAGGTAGCAATGGGGCCGGACCAGCGCGTCGTCCGCGCCCTCCATCCCAGGCTGATGCGACGCGCACGGCTGCGGAACGTAGGTCCCCCACTCGCGACCCGCCCAGCAGTCCGGGCAGAGCGACGGCAGCACGACCTCTGTATCCTCGAGATGGTCTGTCATGGTCGCCTCAGCCGGTCGCGGACGGCGGCCGGCGCTGCGGGCAACAGGGCCTGCGCTCGTGTCCTCAACGCCTGCCGCTCCTTGAGGGGCACGTCGGGGAGTTGCCCCAGCGGCCGGGCCATCGCCCGCTCCATGGCTGACTCCGCGCTGTAGCCCATCTCCCGATAGCGAAGCCACGCCGCGTCGTCGTCGTGGGGCGTGGTCAGGTGGCCGTCCGCCGTGAGGAAGAGGAGCGGCAGCTCGATCTCCGGCCGCGCGGCGATCACCGCACCGTAGGGCTCGGCGGGCGGCTGCCAGCCCTTGGGCGCGTCCTGCTCGATGAGGGTATGCACCCACCCGTCGGGCCCGGCGATCACGCGCATGAGCATCAGGCGCTCCTCGAGAGCAGCATCAGCCGCGAGTTGACGACGGTGAGCCGCATCGTGTAGCCGGAGGCCCCGCCGATGAGTCCGGTCAGGCAGAAGTGGTGCGTGCGCGCGGCCCCGGGGGCGAGGTTGAAGAAGAAGATGTCGGTATCGCCCTCGGCCGGGTCGAGCGCTGGGAGTACCACGCTGAACTGCTGCAGGATCGGACTCGTCACCAGCGTGCCGTAGCGGAACCGCACCGTCGCCGTGTGCTCATTGATGTTGCTGCCGCCCGTACACTCCGCGCGGAGAAAGATCTTCCACCACAGGCCGATGGTGTCGGTGTTGCGCAGCGTGGTCACGGCTGACGCGTACGTGGCCAGCACCACCTCGGCCGGGGCCGTGTTATCTGGATTCGTCCGCTGGAGGTTCAGGGACGTGAACGACACCATGCGAATGATGTTCAGGTCCTGGATGTGATCGGCCACGAGCTGCTGCACGTCGCCGCTGCTCGAGACCTCGAGGGGTGGCACGGAGCCGCCTTGGCGGCCGATGCGGACGAAGGGCGCCCCGGCCTGCGCGCGGAACACGGACTGCCCAGCCCCGTCGAAGACGTCCAGGGCGTCCTGCCGGAGCTCGACACGCGCCCCGGTGTCGGCCGTGGCGATCTTCCCGGTGCCGACGAGGATCTGGGCGGCGAGGCTCCCGGCCGTCATCTTGCTGACCGACAGGTCGGTGATGTGGGCGTTGCCCACGACCGCGTTGGCGATCTGGGCGGCCCCCGTGATCACGGCTTGGTCGGCGATGAGTTGGGACGCCCCGATGGTGCCGGCCAGGATGTCCGAGCCATGCGTCAGGGCCTTGCCCCAGTTGACGATGAGGCCGGTGCCCCCGACGTAGACCGCCATCACCGCCCTGTCGCTGCCGAGGGCCTCCGCGATGTCGGTGGTCGATCGGAACTGCGTCTCGCCCAGCACGTAGTAGATGAACACCACGCCGCCGCCGACCGGGAACGGGGCGGCGAGCGTCTGCATCGTGATCTCGCCGGAGTTCATGAAGCCGGATGGCGTGGTCGCGACGAGCCGGTAGAAGTATTGCGTCTCCGGCTCGAGGCCCGTGTCGACGTAGGTCGCCGGCACGGTGGCGCCGAACGAGGCCACGAGGAGGCCCGCACCGCCGGTGGCGAGTGACACTTCCCCCGACGCCGTGGTGCCGGCCGCGTTGGTGGCGACAAGGCGGTAGTAGTAGGTCGTGCTGGGCAGCAGGCCGGTGTCGATGTAGAGGGTCGGGACGGTCGGCCCGTAGGCGGCGATCTCCGTCAGGGCGCTGATCGGGAAGTTCGGCGTGGTCCCGCGGTAGAGCGCATGGGAGGTCGCGCCACTCCCGGCCGTCATGCCGATCGTCACGGAGCTCGCCGAGTTGACGCTGACGGCCGTGATCACTGGCGCGGTCGGCGGCGTGGGGGTACCACCCAGGTACAGGCGATAGATATGCCCCTGGTTGGAGGCGCCCTGCCGGAGCGAGGAGGCCCCGCCGAAGGTGTCCATCCAGGTGGCGCCGTCGGTGACCGTGATGTCTCGACTCTCGCCGACGACCTCCACCCGGGTCAGGCTCGCGTGCCAGGTGAAGGTCACGTTCGCCCGCTCGTTCGGGTGCAGGTTGTAGGCGAAGACATAGCCGAGGCCGCCGTACTCCCAGCAGCGCGTGCGCACGTCGCTGGACTGGTCGAGGATGTGCAGCGACTCGGCTGTATTCGCTGGCACCTCATTCAGCGCCGCCAGCTCGGTGACGAACGTCGACCGCACGCCCTCAAACCACGTCGGGCCGCCGGAGACCGTCAGGAGGGCCAGGAGGTCCTTCCGCCACTGGATCGCGTTCCCGGTGACCGTGCTGTTCGCCGTCAGGAGCGAGGGATTGGACGGGTTGAGCAGCACCGGCTCGAGCGTGGCCAGCAGGCCCGACATGGTTTCGATCTGGGCCAGCACGCGCTCCCGCTCGCTGGTCGTCCAGGCGCTCGTGTGCAGGGCGCCCTGCTGCACGCCCAGAGCCCACCACCAGACGCCGACGCAGCCCTCGGCGACGGCGGCCACCATGTGCGACCACAGCTCGGCGTTCGTGATGAACCGGGAGTTCGTGCCGAACTTGAACGCCTGCAGGACCATCATCGGGCACTTGTCATTCGCCAGCGCGTGGTAGCGCACGGCCGCGGCGGTGTGCCCGACGTCGTAGTTGGAGTAGCCGTAGGTGTTGGTGGTGCCGCCCGGCGCGGTCTCGACAGCCGCCCCGATCGTGTACGGGTCGGCCCCGAGCCAGGTGCCCACCGTGGACTCGGCGTAGGCAATGATCGGGTCGATGAACGTGTGCCAGGACACGCCGAAGGTGGCGAGGTTCGGCATGGCCGTCGTGTACGTGGTCTGCCACGTGGCCAGGTCGGTGAGCGCGTCCTCGCGCGTCTCGTCGAAGAGGTAGACGGCGGCGGCCCGAGCCTTGCCGGCGAAGTTGAACCGGAAGTTATTGGAGTTGTCGACGACGTCGAACGGGCCGTTCGCGTCCGAGTTCGCCTGGACCGTGCCCGAGGCGCCAGCCGTCCAGTCATAGGAGGCGTTCCCAATGGCCAGCGTGTACATGTGCAGCGGGTCCAGGGCGTCGGCCAGCCGCAGCCCGTTGTCGAACGTGCCGGTGTAGAGGTTGATATAGAAGTTCAGCTTGTCCGTGAAGCGCGCGAGGTTGCGCACCACCACGTGCCCGGCCATGTCTTGACTGCCGCCAGCGCCCTCGAGGCCGCTGTCATAGATGCCGCGCACGAAGATCGGGCTGCCGTCGATGGTGACGAAGCCGGCGGCGTTGCGGCTGACCGTGACGCCCGGCGTGGGCACCGTCGGCGCCGCGGCCGGGATGATCGCCAGTTGCTTGTAGGCCACGGCGAAGGAGGCATGGGTAACGGCGGTGGTGCCCGTCGACCCCGCCGCGGCCTTGCCGCCCTTGGCGACGCCGAACGAGCCGCCGCTGCCGGTGGCCGTCGAGTCATCGACGATCTCGGTGAGGCTGGCGAGGTTGGCGTTCGTCCACCCGCTGAAGACGGCGGTGCCGTCGGCGTCCGGGGCCGAGCCCGCGAGGACGCTGAGCACGAGGCAGTCGGCCACGGTCGTGGTGATCGACGTCAGGGCCGAGTCCGTCTCCGCGAAGGTCGGGGCCTCGCCCGCGTCAGTATTGATGGGGTTGCCGGTGGGGATGGCCCCGCGCACGGCCAGGATCCGGGCCATCTGGTGGTTGTTGGTGGCGTTGGTGGTCGGCGCCCCCTGCGAGCCGTTGTAGCGGCTCCACCAGATCGTCAGGCGCACGTTGTTATTGGCGTGGGAGAAGCCGACCTGGGTCCACGTCCCGCCGTTCTGGTTCGTCAGGCTCAGGGCTATGTCCGGGACGCTGACCGCGCACCGGGCGATCAGAACGAGGACGTCGTCGACAAGGAGATCCGCCGGCAGATCCGGCGTGATCGCCGTGGTGCCAACGGCCAGCGCCCCTATCGACGGGACGGTCGGGACGGCCATCTTAGGGCGACGACCTCACGCTCATGCCTTCTTGGTCACACTTCACCGTCGCGTTGGGGGCGGCGGTCCGGTAGCTCTTGACCGTGCCGTAGATCGAGGTGACGGTGATGCACACCGTGGCGGGATCCTTGGCCATGGCCTCAACGAGCTTGCTGATATTCGTGGTCGAGCAGCCCGTCAGGGCCAGCGCCAGTGCTAGAATGGCCACGGCTCGCTGGCTCGTCGCGCTGACGACGACTGCGATGGGTTTGCACCCACAGTTATGGAGTCGTGGGGTCGGTTCGAGTCCGAGCGTCTTGAGTGCGGAGCGCCAGCGAGTCATTGCCGCACCTCCACCGCGATACAGGCTTCGCCGTCCTCGCTCAGCAGCCTCGCCATGTCATCGAAGGTGATCAGCGCGGATCCCCCGCTCCCCCATGACCGGCCCCAGGAGTTCTTGAGGCGCACCACGGCGGCCTTGGTATTGACCCCGTTGAGCACGTAGGCGTGGCCACCGACGATGGCGCCCCCGATCTGCACAAAGCCGGCCGGATCAGGCGTCAGCATCCGCACGTAGAAGTTGGTCCCGACGACGACCGGGCCACGATCCAGCAGGCACTGCACGACCTCCTCGAGCGTGAAGCCCCAGTAGTAGTTCTGGATGAAGCCGAGGCCCTGGAGCACCTTGGCGCCGGCGCGGACCGAGGTGCCCTCGTAGTCGATGCCCGGCCATTCGTCCACGTCCTGGGCGCCGTGATAGATGCGCTCTGGCGCCACGATCGGCGCGGTCCCGCGCTGCGTGGTCGGCCCGTCTTCGAGCCAATGGGCCCAGGCATAGCCCACGCATTGCGGCGTCGGCCCCTGGTCGCCATACCACTGCGACTGGTTCCAGTAGCGGAACGTGCGTACGCTCGCCTCAATCGGCAGAAGCGTCCGCATCGGATAGTTCTGGTCGCGCGCATCGGGCGCCTGGAGTCGGCCGAACGCCGGCACTACTTCGCCCTCGGCAGTGTGACGTTGCCGATGTAGCCCAGGACGCCGAAGACGTTGAGGAGCCAGAGCACCACCGCAATCACCACCACGATGTTGATGATGGTGAGGATCTTCGGGTCGATGTAGGGCCCGAGGTACGTGTTCGCCAGCCAGAGCAAGACCCCGACCACGACCAGCGTGATGACCAGAGCGATCAGATTCATGGTGTCAGGTCCTCCTGCGGGCGATCAGCGCCCCTCTGACTCACGACCCCCTCCAATGCCACCGACACGTTGATGATTGGTTCGGCCGAAGTAAAACCCGATGACGAGATTCGCGACGCCCGTCATGAAGACGAACGCCGCGACTCGTTCTCCCCCGTCGCCTTTGACCGAGAGCACCGCCGACACGGCGAGGACCGTGGTCACGACGGTGGCAGCGATGAACGCCTGCGTGTACTCCCAGATGACATTGATGCGCCGCTGCCCGGCCGAGCGCATCGCCACTTCACTGACTTCGCTCTCGACGCGGGTGGAACGCTCCTGTAACTCGCCACCCGTGCGGCGTGACCGCTCATCACGGTCGCCCCCTGGCTGCATCGGCCGGGCCGGGTCGTCTCGCATCTCGGCACTGCCTGGAGTGCTCACGACGAGCGGCACCGGGGCCATGACAGGCGTCAGCTCCGGCGGCTTGGGCTGTTGTGGGTTGCTCATGGCGGCGGCAGGACCGCGGACCCCGCCTGGAGGTCGTGCGTCTCCACGGTCGTCCCGTCCAGCGTGTATTGCAGCGTGCCGGCCGTCCACGTCACCGAGCGCGTCACCGGGTCGAAGCCGAAGACGATCCCCTGCGGCGTGAACGAGCGCGTGAACATGTCGATATTGGCCGTGGCCATCGGTGTGGCGGTGACGATCTGACTGCCGATCCCGGCCCCAAAGGCGTCGTGCGGCATCACCTGGACAAAGAGTGGCGTGCCGGCCGTCAGGCCCGGGATGATGGCCTCCCGCTGGCTCGGCGCGCGTGTCGCGACCACCGTTGAGGGCGGTGAGGCTGCGGCCACCAGCATCTCAAACTTGTTCAGGTCGTAGTCGCTGGACTGGTACGCCTTCCAGTCAACGATGAGCGCCTCGAATGTGGCCATCACCTGGGGAGCCACCTGGCTCATGTCCGGCGGCGGGTTCTGAACCGTGAGCTCAGCGGCGAACAGTGAGCGTTGGCCGTCCTGCCCGCGCGCCCAGACACGAATCATCAGTACTCGCGCCGGGACACCGGCGTGATCCTCAAGGTTCTGCTCATACGTGTAGACGTAGCTCGGCGAGGCGGTGCTCGTGCTGTGCCGTGTGAGGCCATTCGTGACAATCTCGACCAGGTAGTCACGAATCTCGTTATCCTCGGTGAGGTTATCCTCGCTATCACCGTTCCCGGTATAGAGCGCGGTGGCGTTCCACGCGAACTTCGCCTCGGTGCCGGCGAACGTCGTGTCGTTGGGCGAACCGCTGATGCTATTCACCAGCCGAAGGCCCGTCACACGATGCGGCGCAGGCGGCCCCATCGTCTGCCCGACGCGCGCCAGGTACCCACCGGCAATCGCCGTCAGCGTATAGGTGACCGAGACCGGCGGGTTCGGCAGCTCGATCAGGGTGATGACGACCCACGCGCTCGGGGTGCCATAGCGCGAGATTGACCGCAGGCGTACGTCGATCGTGTCGCCCGGGATCATCGGGCTGATCTCGATCACATTGGCTTCCGCCTGCACGTCCGAGATCGCCCTGATCCAGGGCGCGTCTGTGCTCGCGCCCGAGACACGCCACGCGGCCTGCACGAGCGCCCCGTCGAGGATGTCCGTCGATGGGTAGGTGCCGGAGAACACCCATCGGACGATGATGCGGGAGCCCAGCGCACCACCGCCGGCGCGGCTCACCATCGTCCCGTCCGAGGTCAGCGCAAACACCTGCGGGAGCGGAGGCTTCCTCAGGGTCGGCGGGATCGTGATCTGCGGGTCGTGCGCCGGGATCGGGCCGCCGTCCGCGCTGTGGATCGCCGGCGCCGCATCGACACAGGTGATCCGGGCGCCCATGTCCTTCAGCATCTCGACCTTCGTCACCAACGCCTCGACGCTCGACTCACCCACGGCGCCGAACCCGAAGAGGTCGCCCGGGGACGGCAGCGGAAACGCCTCAACCGGGGTGACCAACGTAAACACCGTCTGAGCGCCCTGGCTCGCCGTCACCGCGGCGAGGAGTGAGCTCCCGTCGGCGCGGCGGATACGAATCTCGTAGTTCACGCCCGTCTCGATCAGCATCGGCTCGTCGCTAGTGACACCCGTGAGGATGCCGCTAGTCACTGCCACAGCCTTCAGGCGCCCGAAGCCCACACCCCACAGAGGCACGTCGTGGGTCACGCGAATCAGGTCACCGCGTGTGCAGACCAGGTGCTCCACGTCAGTCACAAACTCGTAGAGTTCAGGTCGAAGCGTCGCTTGAGCGAGGTGGTAGCGCGCCTCCTTGAAGGCCTGTTCCGGGTCTGTGATCCCGAAAAACTGCATCGCCTCGAACTTCGAGGCGTTGGCCGCCGAGTAGCCGTCGGCGTAGACGATCCGCTCGTCAACATCCCACCCAGCGTCCGGATTGATGAAGCGAACACGGAGCGCGTGGGGAATCTCCCGGAACAGCTTTGAGCCCTTGAACTCGCGCGAATTCCGTGGGGTGAAATGCTGCACGGGCACGCTCTGGAGCACCTCACGCACCACGCCGAACCGGCCGTCAGGGCTCCCCAGGCTCGCGCGCCCGACCGCCGCCACCTGCCGCAGGAGCTCAGCGACAGTTGTCTGCTGCTCGACTACGAAATTAAAGGTGCGCCCGGTGGCGACGCACTCGGTGTGCCACGCCGCCAACGAGTCGATATCAACCCGCACGTCTGCCACAGGGCGCGCGTTCGCGGAGCCCTGCAGGACATCACGGAAGATCGACGCCGGGTTCGCCGTCACGCGCCACGGCCAGGTGTTCGAGCTGGCCTCGTAATCTGGCAGGACGCTCTCCGCGATACAGTTGAACTGGTCAACCACCCCATTCAGCTGATCAGTCGCCTGAATGCGGATGGCGACCTTGCACAGGCCGGGCAGCGTGATCGGGTCCTCATTAAGAACAGAGCGCAGGACGCGCCACGTGGCGGCGTTCTGTTTTTGCCCCGGCGCGGTCGCTTGCACACGCCCGCCGATCTGCTGCATCCGGACGTCATAGATCGCGCGGGTCTCGACCACCTTCCGGAACGTGCGCCGAAGCGGCTGCGCCGTGCCGTTATTGTCGCTATAGACCGTGTCAGACAGGAGCGTCCAGTCCACATCGCCCACCTTGCGCTGCCAGATGAGGATGCGCGCAGTGGCGCCGGCGATCCGCCCGTCCGGGTCCAGGTGGAAGAGGCCGCCCTCAAACACAAAGTCCGTGGACCACTCGTCCACCTCACCGTTTGTCCTGCGCACGACCATCGTCCCGACCGGCGCATCGGCGAGCAGCACCGACTGAGGATCCTCGATAACGCTCCCCGGGAAGAGCGTCACCGGCTCGTCATCCAGGTACCCCTCGCGCACCTCGACCTCCACCTCGTCGTACTCGGTCAGCGGCGTCTCGCCGATCTTCATCTCGCTCAGCTGAAGCGGCCCGTAGCCGAGCACGAACAGCATGCGCACGTACTGTGTGTTACCGGCAATCTCGGTGTACGGCAGCGCGCCGTAGTTCGGAAAGATCCGATGCCGGCCGTAGACCCTTGTCACCGCGCCGTACGGATTCGCGACGTTGCGCGAGCCGGTGATCGAGAAGACCGGCTGATCGTTACTTGACGTGTCCTTGAGTTTCGGGAGCGTGGGCGGCGGGAAGATCAGCGTCATCGCGCCGCTGAGGAGCAGCCCGACACCCATCGTGATCACATACGGGGCGAACGGCGCACCCCAGAGTGTGCACGCGAGGATGATGCCGACCACGATCAGCACAACGCCAGCGGCGATCTGAATCCACCCCTTGGTGCCGCTGTCGCCACCGCCGCGCGGAACCACACGCACCGTCACGAGGTGCTCGGCGCGCGGACGGACGCGGGACCACCACTGACGCGGAATCATGTGGCCGTCAATCGCAACAAGCGCGCTTTGCCAGTCACGCAGGCCGAGCCCTTGGAGCAGCACGCTCAGCGTTGCGCCTTCCGCCACCCACGTCGTGCTCCGCTCAAGCGTGAAGGGGTTGTGGAGCACGAGCACACGGACGCGCCCGGCCGGCTCATCAACCAGCTCACCCGCGAGCGTCCTCGTCGCGATGCTACTCATGAGAGCGTCGTGTGCCTGTAGGCCGCTTCGATGCGGCGGGCCCAGATCGGGTGGAGGCGCTCGATACAGGTCTCGCGCCCGGCCAGCACATGCAGCATCCGCCCCGGCGCCACCACCAGCCCGACATGATGCCGGCCAGCCAGCGCAAGCTCAAGCACATCGAACACCTGCGCGGTGTCAAGCGGCACCTGCCGCCAAGACGACGACGTCGCCTCCTCGAAGAACAGCTGCGCGATCCTCACGAGGTCACGCTCCCCGCGATAGCCGTCGACATAGCTCTCGACCGTGACACCGGCCTGCTCGGCCAGCACCAGCCTGATCAACCCCCAGCAGTCAAGCCCGTCACGCGTCCGGCCCCGCTCCCGGTATGGGAGGCCGATGTATTCCGCACACCACGCGGGCAGCGTCGCCGTGACGGTGGGTGATGTCATGCGAACAACCCCCGGAAGTTCGCCGGCGTGTAGTCGTGCTGAGGGAACCGCTCGCTCATCACATCCTCATACGGCCACAGGTCGCCGCTAACAGTGAGCGAGGTGTAGCTGACGTTGCGAAGCGTACAGCTGAAGGGCCCGGCGACCGCGACGTTCGGCTCAGCCGCCCGGATGAGCGTCAGAGTGAACTCAGCCGGGGTGTCGATCGAGCGAACCGCCTGAACCACACGCTGATCGATGTTGTCGATCATCAGCTGAATCCGCGGGATTTCATCAACCGTATCGTCCGGCAGCGCCAGATCGAAGTGGTACGGCGTATAGACCTCGCCGTTCGAGACGATGGGGACCGGGTTGTTCACGAAATACATCGTGGGCATCGATGGGTGCGAGAGCGTGAGGATGAACAGGAACACCTCGCCTGTCTCCTCAGCCATGAGCGCCTGTCTGGTTGCGAGGCTGAGCGCTCTCACGGCATGATCTCCAGTTGGAGGTGTGCCAGCCAGCGCTCCGGGTCAAGCGGCTCCCACCGCAGCGCGTCGGGGCCGACGATGAACCGGTAGACACACGGCGCGCCGTTCCGGTCAACCCAGTCGAACGACAGTGACCCGCCACTCAGCGTCGTGGTGAAGAACGTGTAGAGCGTGTCGAGGTCGGCCTTCGACGGCAGCGTGACAGCGCCAGTCACCCGCCGCGGTGTCGCGGTGTAGCGCTGCCGCTGTTTTGCGATACCGGTGTCCATCTCTGTGCGGATCGCCGTGACGGGCGCCGACTCCTGGTAGCCGGTCACCAGAGGATACGGCATGAGCGAGGCCGGCCACGTCGGCATCAGCGGGCGATCCCGCGCCGGCGCAGCCCGTAGCTCGCCCCGAGCGCCTTGTCGAGCGAGCCATCGCCCACCATGCTTGCCACCTGTTGGCGGAGAAAGACGTTCAGCATCTTCTGCCCTCCCGGGCCAGTCATCTGCTGCGTGTCACTCGCGATCGGGGTGCCGGTCTGGTTGTAGATGTTGACGACCATGTCCGACTCACCACCGGCATGGACCATCTGCCCGATGCGATCCAGCGGCACGATGGCCTCGTCTTGACCGCCCTCGCCGACGAGCATGAGCCGCCCGCCGGGCCGCGCTTTGACGATTGCGCCGTGCTGGGCCGTGCCGAAGCCCTGCGCCGCCTGCCCGTATGTGCCGTAGCTACCGCCGCCGTAGCCGCCGCCGTAGTAGCTCATGACGATCTGGGAAATCAACCGGATGGCGGCCTTGATGGCCTCCTGAACGAGCATCTCGGTTGCCCACTTGATCAGCGCGTCCGCGATGTTGTTCAGCATGTCCTGGAACGCCTGCTCGATCGTCTTCGTGCCGTTCTTCACCTCGACGATCGCGTTCCCCAGCTCACTGCCGAGCACCTGGCCGAACACCTTGAAGGCCTTAATCGCATTCTCGATCATGCTGAGCTTGGCGTACTCCTCCTTCATCAGCCGAAAGGCCTCGGTGTTCATCTGCCCGGCGATGATCATGGCCATCATCTCCTCGCGGAGCTGGGCCATCCTCACGGCGACCACATCAATCCCCTCGCCGAACGCCGCATTCGCTGCGAGCGCAATGTTCGTGGCGGCCGCTACACGCTCCCAGGCCGCCACCACACGATCCACGTCAAGTTGTTGCCTCAGCGCGTTAGCCCAATCTCGGAGCGCCGGCGGGATCCCGCCAGGCAGTGACGCCAGCCGACGGAGCGCCTCAGTCAGCGCATCGACACGCTCCTGGGTCTTGTGAAACGCCTCGCCAGTCGCCGCCGCGGCCTGCATGCGCCGGCCGAACTCAGCCAGCGGCTCGGTGGCGTCGGTGATGATCCCCTGCAATTTCTTGGACTCGTTAATCTCATCGTTCATGCGCTGTAGACGCGCGGTCGCGTCAGTGAGATAGCGCGTGAACAACGCAATCGCGTCAGCGGTCGCCTGGACATTCCCCTTCGCATCCACCAGGCGCTGCCGCAGGAGGTTCACCTCTTCCTGCATCGCCCCGATCTCGTCGCCGGTGATCTCAGCGCGGTCGCGAATCGCCGCGAGCGCCTCGATAAACCCCTCGAAGCCAGCCGAGACAGCGGTGATCCCCGACTCCTGCTCGGCTTCAGCCGCGGCGGCGACGGCCATGGACGCGCTAAAGTCATCCAGCGCCCGGCGGGCGTCCGCGACGTGCTTGGTCGCGAGCGCCACGTCCTCGGCCGTGGCGTTCACATTGGCCTGGACCGAGAGGTACCGCTCCTCGGTGTTCTTGAGAATGTCCTGCAGCAGCTTGAGCGTGTCACCAGTCAGCGCCCACTCATCCCGCGCCTTCGACTCACCCGCGATGAACCCACCCCAGACAGACTCAAGCGCCTCGATCGACGCCTGGAGCTGCTTCACCTCCACGTCGTCAAACTCCGGCATCCCCTCACGCGAGAGCGCTTGCGCACGCTGTAGCCCCTGCGCCTGCGCGAGCGCGATCGTCTGATTCAGCTCCGTCTGGATTCGCGCGAGCTCGGCCGCCTGCCCCTTCACGTCGGCTGCCCACGGTGACGTCTTCGCAGTGACAGCTGCCCGAGCGGCTGCGGCGGTCGCCTCCGCGCGATTGATCTCGGCTTGTGTCAGCGCGTCTGACACCCGGCGCTGCTCATCGAGCAATCGTGTATACGCGTCGAGGTCGCCGCTCGCGCGCGCCTGCGCCGCCTCGGCGCCGAGCGTCGCCTGGCGAATATTGAGCAGGCTCACGACAAAGCCGTGTGTGCCGATGGCCGTCTGCGCCAGCACCGCATTGAACTTGGAGAGGTAGTCTGGCAGCTCGCGGAACTGGTTTTTCAGGTCGCCGAGCTTGTTCGCGCCGACAGCGGCCTGATCGCCCGTC